>JADMIO011374005.1_pt1 | contig 105355 bp, 95 predicted proteins | sample 8958161 | NCBI WGS metagenome assembly JADMIO01 (sample SAMN16585339, study PRJNA669376) | soil metagenome | isolation source: Crop rotation soil | place: USA: Cullars Rotation, Alabama | collected 2011
GCCGCGACTTCAAGTCACGTGAATTCCAAGCTTCGGATCCCACTGTGCTGGAAAGGCGGCACTGCCGACGAGCGAATACTAGTGGTGTGACTTATCTGTAGGAACGTCGTGCGGCTGCACTTCGCGTGCGGGCGTAGCGTGGGCAGGCGTTTCCGCCGGAAGATGCTGATCGCGCCAGGTGGCGATGCCGCCTTGAATGGCGGTCGACTGCGTGCCACGCGACAGGAGATCGGTTTTGCCGAGAATCGCGTCGACGCGGCGCTCGGTGGGATGCGCATGCTCGCCGGAATCCATGCGAATGGCGTCGCAAGGGCAGGCCTCGACGCACAATCCGCAGGCGATGCAGCGCAGCTCGTCGATTTCGAAAATCGCCGGACGCTTTTCGATGACGGAATGATTGCTGCCGTTTTCGACGACGGTTCGCGTTGTCTCCTCGGGAACGATGGTGATGCAGTGCGCCGGGCAGGCCGTCGGACAGCACATGCAGGCCACGCAGCGCACTTCGCCGTCTTCGCGATGCATGAGGCGATGAAGGCCGCGGAAACGCGCGGGATACTCCACCTTCTCCTCGGGATACTGCAGCGTGACGATTTCGCTGTCTTCGCCGCCGGCCACATTGTTGAAGAAGTGGCGCATGGTGATGCCGAGTCCTTTGATGACAGCGGGCAACATCATTCGCTGTTCGAAAGATTGCGGACGCTTGAGCTTCTGCACCGTCGCCTTCGAGGTGCGTTTCTTGAATGACATTAGCTCATCCTCCACAGGATCACGCTAGCAGTAACGAGAATGTTCACGATCGACGCCGGCAAAAGTTGTTTCCATCCGAGGCGCATCAGCTGATCCGGACGAAGACGCGGGAGCGTCCACCGGATCATCAACTGGAACCAGCAGAAGAAGATCACCTTGAAGCCCCAGGCGGCGCTCTGAATGAGCAGCACGGCGCCATGCGGAAGTTGGTGATTGATAAGGCCGTGGAATCCGTCGGCATGGAGGCCTGGTACCTGCCAACCACCGAAGAAGATCGTCGCCATGATGGCGGCGGTGAAAATGACTTCGATAAACTCAGCGAGGAAGAACATACCGAAACGCATGCCGGAGTACTCGACGAAGTAGCCGATGACTTCTGATTCACCTTCTGGCGTATCGAAGGGCGTGCGCTTCGTCTCAGCGACGGCAGCGGTGAAGAAAAGAATTGCGCCGAGCGGTTGCGTGACGATGCCCCAATTGGTGATGTCAGCTCCCTGCGCATGCACGATGGCGCCTGGCTCGAGCGTGCCATAGACGAGAAAGGTTCCAAGGATGGCGAGGCCCATCGTGACTTCGTAGGACATCATCTGCGAAGAGGCGCGCATGCCGCCGAGCAGTGACCATTTGTTGTACGACGCCCAACCCGCGAGCGTGGTGCCATAGACCGCGAGCGAAGCGATGGCGAAGTAGAAGAGCAGGCCCACGTCGAGACGCGCGACTTGCATCGAAATGGTCGTCGAGCAGGAGTGCGGATCGCTGACGACGTTGCCGAGCTGTCCGACGCACACTTCGCCGCCGAATGGGACGATGGCAAAGGTGACGAGCACCGGCATGATGGCGAGGAGCGGGGCAATCTTGAAGAGGAACTTATTCGCCTTCGCGGGGATGAAATCCTCTTTCATGATCATCTTCACCGCGTCCGCGACGAAGTGGAAGATGCCGAGCGCGCGCAGGCCGAAGATGGATGCGCGATTGGGGCCGACGCGATCCTGCATCATGGCCGACTGCTTGCGCTCCATCCAAGTGAGGATGGAGGCCAGTGGCATGACCACGATTAGTAGCAGGATGACGATCTTGATGGTGGCGAGGAACCAGGGCGACATCAGCCACAGCGCGCCCGTTTTGTCCGCCAGTGTCGGGATGAGTTGACCGATGACGCCAACCATCACAGCGGAAAGGCCGGTCACCGCGAGGATGGGAATCAGAAATAGAAGAATGAGATTCATCTCTGAGCTTTAGCCTCTCGAGTTCGCGAAGCGTAGTTGAACCGTCGCCATGTCTGCACCGAATTGCGCCTGTGCAAATGCCGGCACCGTCTTAGAAAGCTCGAAGAAAATTGCCCGCGCCGACGGGTAATCCGCGTTGATGCCGAGTTTTTCCGCGAGTAGCGCCACCAATTGATGATGTGGCCGCGCTTCTCCCGGCGGCTCAACGGCCGGGCGTGCACGTTGCGTCATACCCTTGGCATTGGTGAAGGTGCCGTCGATTTCCGCCCAGCTTGCGGCGGGGAGGATGATTTTCATTTTGTCGCAGAGGAAATTCTCATGCGGGGATTGATAGAGCGTGAACTCCAGCTTCGCCAGCGCCGCCTGCGATTTCTCGTCGAGGTCGACATGATCACCGAGGATCCACAGGCCCTTTAGCTGACCGGAGTTGAGATCATCGGCGAGTTGACGCGTCGAGCGCGCTTTGCCCGTCGAGCCCCACTCGGCGATGGCGCGCATGCCGGTGGTGTTGGGATTCATGTCACGATGGCGGAGAATCTTGTCCTCGCGCTCGGGGCGTTCGGGGCGGCCAGCCATGTAGAATCGACCGATGCCAAGCGCACGCGCGATTTTCACGAGGAGGTAATTGTCTTCGTTGGTCGCCTGCGCATTGAGCACTACGCCGTAGCTGCCGAGTGCGCCGCTCGATTTCGCCGCCGTGAGGGCGGTTTCGGCGGCGGCGATCGCCTTTTCCACCGACGAGGTTTCGCCATTGATGCGCGCGCCGGCAATGCGACGTTCGCGCACTTCTTTGTAGGTCATGCGGCCTTCGTCGCACATCCAGTACTTGTTCACGTCCGGGTTCGGACGCGGGACGATGCGGTGAATTTCGCCGCGCGCATGTTGCACTTCGTCATTGCAGCCCGTGGCGCAGCCTGCGCAAATCGATGGCGTGCCATTGAGCTCCCACACGCGCATGGAAAATCGGAAATCTTTCGACGTCAGCGCACCGACGGGACAAACGTCGACGGTGTTGAGCGAGTAGGGATTGTCGAGCTGCTTGCCGGGCGCCGTGGTGAGCTGCTCGCGGTCGCCTCGATGCGCCATCTCCAGCTGATGCTGGCCGGCGACTTCATCGCACACGCGAATGCAGCGGGTGCACAGAATGCAGCGTTCTGCGTCGAGAACGATTTCCGGGCCGAGGTCTTTCACCTTGGGCTTGTGTTGCTTGCCCACGTCGGTACGGGTGTGTGCGCCGTCCCATTCGGAGTAGAGCTTTTGCAGCGTACACTCGCCGGCCTTGTCGCAGATCGGACAATCGACCGGGTGATTCACCAGCGTGAACTCGAGCATCTGCTGACGCGCGACCAACACTTTCTCGCTATTGGTCGTGACTTCCATGTTGTCAGCGACGGGCGTGTAGCAGCTGGGCACGAGCTTCGGCTGACCCTTCACGTCGACGAGGCATTGACGGCAAACTGCCGGCGATGACAGCCCCGGGTGGTAGCAGAAGTACGGAACGCTCGTGCCGACACTGCGCGCCGCCTCGAGAATATTCGTGCCCTTGTCGACGGTGACGGCCTGTCCGTCAATCTTCAGCGTAATCTTGTCAGCCATTAGCGGTCACACTCTCCGCCGATCATGTTCAGCATGCCGAAGGTCGGCACGATGTCCGCGATCGAACGATCTTTGATGAGCTCAGGCAGCGCCTGCACGATGGTGAAGCAGGGCGGACGCACGCGGCAGCGATAGGGGCGGCCGGTTCCGTCGGAGACAATATAGAAGCCGAGCTCGCCATTGCCGCCTTCGGTGTACGAGTAAACTTCGCCCTTCGGCACTTTCACGCCGTCGATGATCAGCTTGAAGTGGCCGATCATGCCCTCGATGGTGTTGTACACCTCGGATTTCGGCGGAAGGATGATGCGCGGATCGTCGACGACGACCGGGCCCGGCTGAATCTGCTCGAGTGCCTGCTTGAGGATGCGAATCGACTGGCGAATTTCCGCGAGCCGAACATTGAAGCGATCGAAGTTGTCGCCGCGCTCACCGACGGGAACTTCCCATTCGAAGCGGTCGTAGACGAGATACGGCGAGTCCTTGCGCACGTCGATCGGCACGCCGGTTGAGCGCAGTGCTGGTCCCGTCCATCCGTATGCAATCGCCTGCTCCGGCGTGAAAATGCCGATGCCGTCCATGCGGTCGCGGAAGATGCGATTCTCAATCAACGCGCCTTCGATGTCGGCCATCGACTTTTCGATTTTCGGAAACAGCGCCGACAACTTCGCGCCGAAATTCGGCGTGAGGTCATAGGCCACGCCACCGATGCGCACATACGAGTGCGTCAGTCGCGCGCCCGAAAGTTCCTCTAGCAACTCCCACAACCACTCGCGCGCCTTGATGGCCCAGAAGAAGATGGTCATCGCGCCGAGTTCCATCGCCGACGCCGCGTTACACGTCAGATGGTCGCAGATGCGCGCCATCTCGCCGACGATCACGCGAATGTACTGCGCGCGCTCGGGAATGTTCTCGACGATGCCGAGCAATTTCTCGACGGCAAGCGCATAGCCGACATTGTTGAGCATCGGCGAGACGTAGTTGAGGCGGTCGGTGTAAGGAAACACCTGCGTGTACGTCGCGTACTCCGATTCCTTCTCGAAGCAGCGATGCAGATAACCAACCTGCACATCTGCATTGCGAACCGTCTCACCCTCGACGGTGAGCACGATGCGTACCGTACCGTGCATCGCGGGATGCGACGGACCCATGTTGAGCGTCATCGGCTCGGTGGGGAGATCTTCGTCTTCGTAGTCGGCGAGGTCTTTGACGCCGAGCACTACTTTCTTTAGCTCAGCCATTTTCAATCCTCCGAACCAATGGCTGACGCTTTTCCTTCGGATAGTCTTTGCGCAACGGATGTCCCTTGAACTCTTCGTACATGAGAATGCGACGGAGATCGGGGTGGTCGATGAATTTGATGCCGTAAAGATCCCACACTTCGCGCTCGAGCCAATTGGCGCCCGGCCACAGCGCGACGAGACTTTGAATTTGTGGGTACGAACCATCTTCTGGCAGAGCGAGCGGTGCCTTGATGCGCAGCCGCTCATTGGTTTCCGTCGAGCGCAGGTGATAGACAACTTCGAAGCGCGCGCCGATGTGACCCGGCATCGCCAGGTAGTCGACGCAGCTGAGATCAACGAGGAAGTTCATGCGCAGATCATCGCGCAGGCGGCGCATCGATTCGAAAATCTGCGCCGGCTCGACGGTAATCATCTCATCGCCCATGTAGCTCGACGTCGACAACACGGCGCTACCGATCAATTCTTTGGCAAGCTCCAATGCCGCGGCGCTCATTGTCCGATCACCTTCAGGCGCTTTTTGCTGGCGTCATACTCGCGCTTCTCGCGCAGTTGCACGTAACCCTGACCGCGCTGAATCTTGTCCTGCAACATGATCAACCCGTCGAGAACCTGCTCGGGGCGCGGCGGGCAGCCAGGAATGTACACATCGATCGGGATGCACTGGTCCGCACCCGGCATCGTCGAGTAGTTCTGATAGAAGCCGCCCGTCGACGCGCACACACCGAAAGCGACCGTCCACTTGGGCTCGCACATCTGTTCGTAGATGCGGCGCAAGACGGGGCCCTGACGCTCGGTCACCGTGCCCACCACGATGAGCAGATCTGCTTGCCGCGGCGAGAAGCGCGGAAACTCCGCACCGAAGCGAGCGACGTCGTACTTCGGTCCCCACAGCGCCATGAATTCCATGCCGCAGCAGGCCGTTACGAACGGATATTGAAACAGCGAGTACTTACGCGCCCAGTTGACCGCGTCACCGAGTTTCGACGTGTAGAATTCTAGCCCCATCCGATAGCCTTTTTGCGCCACGAGTAAGCGAGCGCGACGACGAGAACAAAGAGAAAGACCAACATTTCACCAAAGCCGAAAAATGAGATTCCGTTGACGCAATGTCCGTCGACAATCGCGCCACCGACACAGGAAAGCTTGCGGAACAACACCGCCCACGGGTAGAGAAACGCGCTCTCGATGTCGAACACCAAGAAGAGAATCGCCACTTGGTAGAACTTCACCGAGAAGCGCACGCGCGGCGAACCGATCGGTTCCGAGCCGCATTCAAACGGCGCGAGCTTCTCCGCGGTGAGGTGCTTCGGGCCCATGAACGCCGCGAAGGCGAGGAACATGAGTCCAAGTAATGTAGCAACGATGATTGCGACTAAGACGGGTGTGTAGGTGACGGCCAAGAGACCCTCTCAAAGTTGTCGCAACTATAGGCAACTAAATAAGAAGTGTCAACGAACGGCAGGCGGTTTTTCGGTGGCTGATGAAGCGGATTTTTCCGCCACGAGCGGCCCATTTTCTTGATCGCGCAAGCGGCTGTTTGAGTGTCAATCAAAGTCATCAAGAGTTGCGTCGCGGGCGGCTCGGGGCTTTAATGGCGGGAATGCCTCTCGTGCCGGTACATGCCTATGCATTCGCCAACACGTTCAAGTTGCGCGATCTCATCCAGGCATTTACGCCGGAATCCGGGGCCCGCATAGAGAAAGACCGGTTGCTCGCCACCTATGGACCGGGACATTACGCGGTCGCATATGACTTCGGTGCCGTGGTTTTTGTGGGCATGGACAGTGGTGACGCGAAGAAAGTCATCGAAGCAATTGCTCGCCTTAATCCGGAGCCGAATCCGCCCATCGAGGAGAACTTCATCATCGATGTTTCTCCAGGGGCGGCCATCGACGTCCGTTTCGATAAAGTGGTGGTGCCGGATCTGACGGTGCCGGTGGTGGACATCGTCGCCGAGGTTTTGGCGCAATCGACGGCGATGGACTACTACGCCAAAGACGTCGAAGAGATCGAAACCGAGACCGATCGTATCACCGCGGTGCTGCAGAAAAAGGGCAAGGTGCCGGGGCGGATTCGTGGCCTCGTGCAGTTCGTCGGTCTCTGCATCGCCACGCGCAATGACATCATCTCGACACTGGCATTGTTCGATAAGCCCGAGGCGACGTGGGAGTCGGAAGAGCTCGACCGCCTGTGGAATGGCCTCCATAAGATGTTGGAAATGGACGATCGCTATCGTGCGCTCGAGGCGAAGCTGCGCATGTTTCAGGAAAACTTGGAGGTGCTCGTCGACCTCTCGCGGCAGCGCCAGACCGTCGCCCTGGAGTTTGCCGTCGTGATCCTGATATTAATGGAGATGCTGATCATGACTTGGCAGGTCGTCACTAGTAAGGGATCGCTGTGATTACGGACGTCATCGTTCCGGCGCTCGGTCGCGCGAAGGAATTGTCCTCTCTTCTGGCGGGCATTCCGCGCGATGGCGTGCGCGATGTCTACGTCGTCGACGGTGATTTTGATGATGATGCCGTGGCCGCGGTGGTGGCGACGGGCGCCAAGATCGTACGCGGCTCCAAAGACGGATACGGCAACGCCTGCCTTCATGCCATCGACTTTTTGCAGACGCTTCACGTGCCGCCGGAGACGGTGGTATTTGTCGACAGCGACTTTGCAGGACCGGAAGCGGAAGTGCCGCCACTGTTTGAGCAGTTGCTGACTCCGATTGCCGCAGGCGGCGCAGACATGGTGGTCGGGTCGCGTGCGCTTGGACGCAAAGCGAAGGCGCTGACCATTCCGGAAAAGGTCGGCAACCATGTGGCGGTGGCGCTGATTCGCGCGATTTACGGCCAACGGTATACGGATCTTGGACTGTTCCGCGCAGTGCGGTTTCCGGCTCTCGTAGCCATGAGTCTCAACGACAATGATGGATTTACCGTCGAGATGCATATCAAGGCGGCGAAAACTGGGCTGCGTGTGATCGAAGTGCCAGTTCGCTATCGTCGCCGCGACTTGAAGACGCCGGCCGGGCAAACGATCAAAGAGTCGATCGACACCTCGTACAACGTGCTCTTCACCATCTTTCGGCATTCCACAGTTAGGTAAGAAGCCCGCTGATGGCCTGGTACACCAAGGAAAAGAAGAAACGCGCGCCGGCACGCAGCAAACGTTCGGTTCCGTCGGGACTTTTCCAAAAGTGTGACGGCTGCGGCCAGATGCTCGAGTCCGAGCGCGTGCGTGCGGCGCTGTGGTGTTGCCCAAGTTGCGACTACCATTTTACGATGGCGACCGAGGACCGGATTCGCCTCATCGTCGACGAAGGCACATTCGAAGAATTTGACGCCAATGTGCGCCCGAAGGACCCGCTGAACTTTCGCGACTCCAAGCGCTACGCAGATCGACTACGAGCGACGGAAAAGGCAGTCGGCACGCCGGACGCTTTTCGCAGCGGCATGGCCAAGATCAATGGTCAAAACGTAGCCGTCGGATTTTTCGTCTTCGAATTCATGGGCGGATCGATGGGGTCGGTTGTGGGGGAAAAGATCGCGCGGCTGTTTGAGTATGCGATCATCGCGAAAACTCCGGCGATCATCTTTTCTTCGTCGGGCGGCGCGCGTATGCAGGAGGGAATTCTTTCGCTCATGCAGATGGCGAAAACCACCGCAGCGTTAGCGAAGTTGAAGGAAGCGCGGCAGCCGTACATCTCGGTGCTGCTGCATCCGACGACAGGCGGCGTGGCGGCATCATTTGCTATGTTGGGCGATGTCATCGTCGCTGAGCCAGGCGCGCTCATTGGATTTGCTGGACCGCGGGTAATTGAGCAGACCATTCGGCAGAAATTGCCGGAAGGTTTTCAGCGTTCGGAATTTCTCCTTGAGCATGGCATGGTCGATCTGATCTCGCCGCGTTCGGAGTTGCGGCAGAAATTATCGGATTTGATCGATCTGCTCGCGCCGCAAGCGGCATGACCTACACCGAAGCGCTGGAGAAGTTGTATCAGCGACGGCGATTTGGCATGCGGCCGGGCCTAGAACGTACGCAGGAATTGTTGCGCGCGGTGGGAAATCCCGAGCAGAAATTCGCCGCCATTCACGTGGCGGGCACAAATGGCAAAGGCTCTACTTGTGCATTTGCCGAGCGAATTTTGCGTGAGTCGGGCCGACGCACGGGGCTGTACACATCGCCGCATTTGCTGCGCTTCACCGAGCGAGTGCGCATCGACGGCGCAGAAATTGAGCGCGAGAAAATCGCCGATCTCATTGCGCGAGTCCTCGTCGACGCTGGCGATGCTACTTTTTTTGAGATCGTTACCGTTGCGGCCTTTGCTGCATTTGCCGAAGCGGGCGTGGAAGTGGCAGTAGTGGAGACGGGACTCGGCGGGCGACTCGACTCGACGAATGTCTTGCCTCAACCGTTGTGCACGACGATCACCGGCATCGGGCTCGAACACACGGACATCCTCGGAAAGACCACGCGTGAAATCGCCAGAGAGAAGGGCGGCATCATCAAGCGCGGAGTGCCGGCGGTGGTGGCCTGCGACGATGCAGACGCTCTCGACGAACTTTCGCACATTGCTGGCGAACGTGAAGCGCCGCTGTCACTGTTCGGCCGCGACTTTCTTTCACCGACGGAAAAGCTATCGCTGCCCGGGCCTCATCAGGCACGCAATGCCGCCTTGGCGATCGAATCATTGCGGCGCGCTTCTCTTTTACCGTCGAGCGATATCGTCGCGCGTGCATTGGCCGATACCCATTGGCCAGGCCGGCTCGAGAGAATTGGTGATGTGCTCATCGATGCCGCGCACAACCCCGATGGTATTCGCGCGCTCGCCGCCGCATTGCCGTCGCTACGGGACGGACGACCGCTGACGATCATCTTTGGCGCGGTAACCGACAAAGACGCCGCCAGCATGCTCGCACTTCTTCAGCCGCTTGCCGATCGTCTCATTCTCTCCGCGCCCGCATCCTCACGTGCGCGGGATCCCAAAGAGCTCGCACCACTTGCGCCCGGCGCCGAGGTCATCCCTGAGCTTCGTCAGGCGATCGCGGCAGCAACCGGCCAAGTACTCATCACGGGATCGATTTTTCTCGTCGGTGCGGTCCGCCAAATTCTCCTCGACGAACCTGCGGACCCCATGATCGTGCAAGATCCTCTGTGATCTGAATTAGCAAAGTCACTTCACGAGGAGTATGTTTAGAGCGTGATGCGCGTCGCTCTTCTAATGATGTTGTTCGCTGCGCCGATGGCGCGTGCAGAGGAAGATGCGCCCAGCGACGGTGGCATTGTCATCGACGTCAAGCAGGAGAACTATCGCGGCGTCACTCCAGGCGGCAGCAATTTGCCACCGCATCCGCCGAAGTTGCCCGTGCGCACCGGCCCACAGAAGATGACTTGGCCGGGTTTTCAGCTGCGCGATGGTGTGCCGACGGTATTTCTCGAGCTCACCGGCACGCCCAACTATCGCGTGGTTGAGTCGCCAGGCCATCTGACGATCGTTCTGCCCAACACGGAAGTTCCCGTGCGGAACAATCGCCGACCCCTCAATGTCGCCTATTTCAATACTTCGGTGAAAACCGTCGCCACAGCCAGCCGCGGCAAGGCCGTTCACGTGACGATCAGCACGAGCGAAAAGAGCGCGCCTACACACCGTGAACGAGTGGAAGAGGCCGCTGGCGGATTCCATATGCTTATCATCGAATTGCCCGCCAAATAGCGCGCGGTTTCTTGCAACACCGTCGAGCTTTGTGCAACCATGAGGTATGCGACGAACCCTCGCATTCGCAACGTTACTCTGTGCCTGCTCCTCGAGTAGTCACAACCCATTCCCCGCTACAGACGCTTCGTTCGTTGATGGCGGAGATACTTCCAATCCAATTTTCGACGGCATGCCGATGGATGCGCCTTCGCTGGCACTCGATCTCTCCGGCGATGTCGGCGGGCCGACCATTGTCATTCAGGCACCCGCTGCCATGGCGGAAGTGCAGTACGACACGCTGACGGTGACCGCGAAAATTACTTCGGCAACCTCGCGCATCGACGGTGCGACGGTGGCGCTGATCATTCCCGCTGCCACCAACAGCGGTACGGCCTCGGCACCGATGGCGCTCACTGCCATGCCGGACACTTACCAGGGCCAGATCGATATCAGCGCGCTGCCGTCGGGGCCGAGCCAAGTTGTGGTGACTGCCGCAGACATCATGGGGCGCAAGTCGAATGCGGAGCAGGACTACATTCATGATCATGGTCCGGTGATCACGTTTGTGCAGCCGAGCGCGCCGACGGCAAAGGGTTCAGCCAATGTGGAGATTATCGTCGACGACTCGCTTCATCCGGTTACCGATCCGAGTTCGGTCACTGTGAAGGTGGGCCTCTCGACTGTGTCGATGTCGCAAGTTCAGGGTGCGGTGCCGCTGCGTTTGACTGGACTCATTGATTTCTCCACCTTTCATCCCGAGCTCGATGGACAGCAGCTCATCACTGCGACGGCCACCAATCCGAAGGGCACTATCGGACGAGAGACACATACTTTTACTGTCGACAACGCGGGACCGACCATCACGCCGATGAATCCCACGCCTGGCCAGTTCGTCGGTGGCATTCTCGATATCGACTGCACCATCAGTGATCTTTCCGGTGTCGACGACTCGACGGTGATTGCGGTGCTCGGCGGAAATTCCGCGCAGACGACTACGCTTACGCACATTCCGGGTGGCAATGAATACACCGGCATTTTCGATCTCAAATCGCTCGGCACCACTTACGTATTCCCCGCCTTCAGCATTCGAGCGAAGGACAAGTTGGGGAATCAAATCGAGCTAGGCATCGAAATCATCGTCGACAATACGCCGCCGATTCTCTCATTCGATCCGCCGGATGTTCGTACCTTCGTGCCCGATTCGAAGTGGGGCAATCAATGCTCTTCGCATGCCTTCGATCCGGTCGGTGCGGACTCGGTAAATGACGGCGCACTGGTACAGCAGGTCTTCACACTGCGTCTGCGCGCGCAGGACATGCCGAACCAGGCACTCGGCCAGACGGTCACTTTCCCGTCGCTGCTCGATCACAACAGTGTTCGCATTTACGCGGCACCGGTGGGAACGCCGCTCGCAGTGCGGACGCTCCTGTCGGGCGGAAGTTCAGCCACTTCATACTGCGATGGCTTCAATCCGCACATCGCACCCACGAGCATCATCACCGGATCGAATCAAGCGTTCTCATTGCAGATGGGCCCGATCACGCCAGCCAACACGTTCGACTATTCGTCGCTGCACGAGGTTCCGACCAACAGCCACTTGTTTGGCAGTCTATGCGGTTCTGGCTACACCTGCGATTCGGCGGCCGCGGCCTGGGGTACCGCCGGATGTGATGTCATCGGCAGTGGCGATCCCACGTCGGCGCCCGGCGATCCGCCGCAGGCACTTTGCAGCGCAGTTCCGGCCAGCATGACGGGCGCACTTTCCTACGTGCTCGGCGCTCCGGAGCCGCAGATTTGGACCATTCCACCGACGACAAATAGTCCGCTCGGATGCGCCGGCATTCAGTTCGACGCAGCCAACATCGGCGAAGGACCGATTTGCATCGTTGCCGTCGCCACTGACAAAGTGGGCAACACCAATGTCTCTGCGCCGCTACGACTCTGCGTCGACGGTCCGCATCACCTGTGTACGAGCTGGCCGCCCGGCACGTTGCCCGACTGCACCGGCACATATGACAAGCCGACAGACGTCGTCACGTCGACCGCGTGTACTCCGCAGACCTTCGCGAACTACGAAATCATTCATCAGTAAGTCGCCGGTTGGGAGTATTGCCTCTCAGAGCATCCCCTCCGTGCTCGGACAGTCCTCGCGGCCCTGGCGATAGAATCTCTGCTGCAACTCGAATCGCTCTGCTTGGGTGAGGACGTATGCTTTCTCGTTTCCCGCTGCGGAACTGCGCGCGGAGGGGATGCTCTGAGAGGCTCACTCCCACGCGGCTCCTTGGCTCATGCTCGCGGCGTCTTTAGGCGTGCACCACATGAGATCGGAGAGGAGTGCCTGCATTTGGCCGCAGCATCTAAGAGTATCCCCTCCGCGCGCAGTTCCGCAGCGGGCCACGGGTTCCACACCGTATCGATCGCGAGAGCCGTAGTTCAAGCACGAACGTTTCTACGCCGCATCGCCGCGAGGACTGTTTGAGCACGGAGGGGATACTCTGAGAGGCAATACTCCCAAATGGCTAGGACTGACTAGAATTCGGTACGCGCGGAGGGCGGCGTCGATCCGAACCAGCTCGTCACCGACGATTTTGCGTTGGCGTTTTCGAGTTTGATGTCGATGCCCCAGAAGATGCGCAGCGTGCGCTTCTGTCCCGCGCGCTTGTAGCCGACGAGACCTTCCAAGATGTTCCATGCCACATCTTCCTTGCGCGGCCGCCCGAAATCAAAGAGCGGGAAGAAGTTTGCGTGGTAGCTGCCTTCCTCGGGGCCGATGCCTTTGCGGTAGTAGAAGTTGAGCACGAGATAGTGATCCTGCGTCGAGCGGCGCCAGCGAGCGAACACCGGCGCGACCACGGTGGTGCGATTTTCGCCACGTTTGAAATCCCACACGATCGGAATACCGAGGCTGGTGGATTTCTCCGTCCCACCGAAATGCCAGATGAGCGGAAAGAAGGCGAAGTCATGCGCCTTCTCGGTGTCGTGACGCTCGCGCACCCAGAGTGCCAGCGGCGGCAAAACAATGGACGACGATTTGGATGCTTCAGATTTGTGCCGAATGAAGAGCGGCCAGAAGCCGAAGACGCGTGACTCATCGTACTTGTGCGAATCGAACCACAGTGGCACACCGACGATGGTTGAACCCTCTATGGTGTGATAGCGCCAGACGAGTGGCGAATACATCTGCAACTCGCGGCCATCATGCGCGCGTCCATCGAAAAGGAAGGGCAGTGCCATGTTCGCCTGCGCACCCGAGTAGCGATCGCGCATGAAGTAGAACAGCGGCCACACCGCGCCGGAGGTTACGTTTTGATCTTTTCGCGCATAGACCAGCGCAATCTCCGCACGCATACCGCTCTTGTCCTTCTTATAACCGCCGAGAAAGGACAGGAACATCGAGCTGTCTTTTTGCTTGTTGAAGTGAAACAGCGGAAAAAACGTCGTCGAGGAAGTGCCGTCGCTGCGGTACTTGCCAAAATAAAGAGGAAACAGTCCCACGCGCTTTTCATCGCGCTTGTGTCCGAAGTAAAGCGGCCCGATCACGTCGAGCAATTCATCATGCGGTTTGTCGTGAAGATGAAAAAATAGCGGCGCCAACACACGCGTCGCACCATCTCGTCGCCAGGCAAATCCGAGTGGAACCAGTCCCGCGGTGTAATTGTCGCCCTTATGGGTATCGAAAAAGAGTCCCGCGGCCCACAGCGCCGACGTGCGCTTCTTTTCATTACTGGTGTAAACCGCCAGCGGCGAGGCGAAGTAGCGACTGGCTTTCCCGTCGGTGATCGACTTTCCGTAAGCGAATAGCGGCAACAATCCGAGGGCGCGGCCACCGTCCGTTTGTTTGCGATTCCAAAACGGACCGAAAATGGTCGTCGTCGCAAAATTGGTGCGCGCGTGTAAGAAGATGGGGAAGAGCCCGTCGATGTGACGGTCAGGGGAGCTTGCCCGCCAGTAGAAGGGGAAGACCACCGTGTCCGTCTCGGCCCCATCATGCACGCGCCAGAACAACGGCGTTATGGCGCGCACTTTGTAGTCAGGCTGATCGTGCATCGCCACGAAGGGAAAAACTACGCGGGTATTCGACTGTGTCTTTTTGTTTTCCGAGTGGAAGTAAGGACCAATCCACGTCGCGGATTTGTCCGGCTGACGATCGCGCACGAACAGCGGTGGAATGATGATGCGCGACGGCTCGGCAAATGCGGGCGCCGCAACCGAGCAGAGTAGGAACAGTCGGAAAAAGAGCTTCATTACGGCGTCATCTTCCATTCGCCGTTTTCAAGAACCATGTGAATCTCGGCGGTCTCGACGTCGTCACCCTTGGTTCGCTGCACTTTCAGCGTCGCAGTCGATCCCGTGATTTTCGATCCCTTGACCTCGAACTTCACGCCGTCGATTTCCTTTTTCATCTTCTGAAACTCGTCGGGCGCTGAACCCATCTGCTGTGAGAGCATGCTTTGGTACATGAGCGCATAGCAGTCGATCATTTTGTTTAGATCGCTTTTTGCGACGGAGTCCTTGTAGCGCGCGAAGGTTTTTTCCGGCGTGGAAAATTCCGGACGCGGCGGCGGCAGCTTGAAGGTGATGGTCTTGATCTTGTTGGTCGGAATTGTCGTCTTCTGGCCGTTCGTGAGCTCAATGTCGAACGCGCCTTCATAGTAATGAAGGATTTTTCCAGCGACCTGTGTGTTATCGAGCAGCTGGATAACCTCCGCCTGGGCGTGCGCGGAGCCGAGCATCAGCGCCAGGGTCACTACGAATCTCATTGATTCTCCTAAAGAAATCGAACGTGTTTACCGCGCCGCTGGCAGTCATGTCAAGGCACCTGGCTGGCTTGTCTGGCCGGTGCTAGGGGCGCGTCCACCTTCCATCGTCGGGCGTAACCCGTTGAGATCTGGCTTGCGCGTCCTTGGCATGCACCATGCTTTAGCTATCGTCACCTTCCGCTGCTGCCTCGGGCGCGCGGAGTTTAGGGCCTGGCAACGGGCTCTTTTTTTTTGCTTCGAACGCGCTCGCCATTTGCGCCCATAACGGCGTACGTCCTCGCTTGGTCGTCTCGCCTCGAGTCGGCCTGAGTGCCCGCGCTGCGGGCGTGCGCCGTTCTGGGCGCAAATGGCTTCGCGCTTGTGAGTGAGTGCTGAGAAGACATTTGGGCGTGAGCCTCTAAGGACATCCTCTCCGCGCGCAGTTCCGCAGCGGAGTTCGTAAAACGCAGATTTTCAAACGAGCAGAACGTTAGAGGATTCGCCAGTCAATCGATCATCATCGCCGCGAGGACTGTCCGAGCACGGAGAGGATGTCCTTAGAGGCAATACTCCCAAATGTCGAGGACGCTATAAACCTGGCGCGGGGAACTTCGCGGTCACTTCCTTGACCTCGACGAAGATCTTCTCGAGTGCGCTCTCATCCTCGGCGTTTTTGATCGCGCGATCGATCCAATCAGCGATGCGCTTCATTTCCGCGACACCCATGCCACGGCTCGTGACCGCCGGCGTTCCGATGCGAATTCCCGACGGATCGAATGGCTTGCGCGGATCGAAGGGCACGGTGTTGTAGTTCAGCTCGAGGCCCGCGCGGTCGATCGCTTTGGCGGCCTTTTTGCCCGGAATATTCTTGTTGGTGAGATCGACGAGAATGAGGTGATTGTCGGTGCCGCCCGAGACGAGCTCGAAGCCTCGCTCCATTAATGATGCGGCCAGCGCCTTTGCATTCTCGACGATGGCATTGGCATAGCGACGGAAATCGTCGGTCGACGCTTCCTTCAATGCGACAGCGATGCCCGCAGTGGTTTGATTATGCGGCCCGCCCTGAAGTCCGGGAAACACTGCCTTGTCGATGGCACTCGCATGCTCGGCCTTGCACATGAGCATGCCTCCGCGCGGACCACGCAGCGTCTTGTGCGTCGTCGTCGACACTACGTCGGCGAATTCCACCGGGGAAGGATGCGCGCCGCCCGCGACGAGGCCGGCGATGTGCGCGATGTCAGCGACGAGAATTGCGCCGACTTCTTTTGCGATGGAATGAAATCCAGCGAAGTCGATGGTGCGCGGAATCGCCGTGCCGCCACACCACAAAAGTTTCGGTTGCTCCTTCTTGGCCAGCGCGCGCACTTCGTCGAGATCGACGCGGCCGGTTTCTTTGCGAACGCCATAGGCCACCGAGCGGAAGAACTTGCCGGTGATGCTGACATTCCATCCATGGGTCAGGTGTCCGCCCGACGGCAGCGCCATTCCCATGATGGTGTCGCCCGGTTTGCAGAAGGCGAGATAGACGGCCAAGTTCGCTGGCGAACCTGAGTAGGGCTGCACATTGGCGTGGTCGACACGGAATAGCTTCTTGGCGCGCTCGACGGCCAGCGTCTCTACCTGGTCGATATACTGCTGACCTTCGTAGTAGCGCTTGCCCGCGTAGCCTTCGGAATATTTGTTCTGCAGAACCGTGCCCGAGGCTTCGAGCACCGCACGCGAAACATAATTCTCCGACGGAATCAGCCGAATTTTTTCGCGCTGGCGCTGCTCTTCGTTGACGATCAGTTTTGCAATATCGGGATCGGATTCGTTGAGCTTTGGGTCATTGTTCTGTGGCATGCGAGATCTTTAACGCCGCCGCCCGAACACTTCAACTGGCATTATTAATAGGTAGTGGTGGCGCTGGCGACGAAGGACGTTCCGTCATTGAGGAGGCCGTTCAGCGTAATCCCGACTTCGCCACGTGGCAGCATGGCCTTGAGGTTGGAGTGCGCAGTGCCGCCGGCCATCATGTCATCGCAGGGTGTGGTCACGCCTGTTGAGCTCATCGTGACATTCAGCGTCGCGGATGTTAGCCCGGAGCGAACGGTCCACGGCGGCGAATGGCAGGAGAGACCGGTGGCACCGAGCGGCGTGATGATAAGGTTTGCCAGCCGCGATATGGATTTTTGCGTCTGATTGTCGACGACAAATGTGAAAGTGGCGCCATCGGATGTCGCGGCGACCGCGAGATTGGTGACGAGGACATCGTGGTGAATATTGGGATTCGCCAGGTCAACGACGCTCAAATCGTTCTCAGCGCTGGAGCCGCCGTCATCAGTCACAGGCGTACTCGACGAACAGGCCGCGAGCATCAGAAGGAGGGCGAGGCGCACTGCTTTCAGCGTAACGTAAATCGCCCGTTTGCGGGGCGAAAATTGCGGCCCCGCAGCCGGCCAAACACGTGATAAGCTAGTACGAATGGCACGTTACACCCCATCGCTGGAGGAGTTCCGCCAATCGGCGCAGCGGGGAAATCTCGTGCCTGTTTATCGCGAAATTTTGGCGGACGGTGACACCCCAGTGTCCGCCTACGCCAAGTTGGGGCGAGGCGAGCACACTTTTCTCCTGGAAAGCGTCATCGGTGGCGAGAAGTGGGCGGCGTACAGCTTCATTGGAGTCGGCGTGCATGCGGTTTTCACGGCGCGTGACGGCCGCTACAAGATCGATCGCAGCGGCAAGTTGGAGGAGGGGGCCGCTGCTGATCCCACCGTCCCTCTAGACGCGCTTTTGAAAACGTATCGCCCCGTGGTGCCGCCGGGACTGCCGCGATTTTTCGGCGGTGCGGTTGGTTACTTTTCTTACGACGTCGTGCGCGCATTCGAGCGTCTACCGTCGCGGGTGCCCGACGAGCTCAAGCTGCCAGAATGCTATTTCGTCATCACCGATACTCTGGTGATTTTCGACAATTTGCGGCAGACGGTGAAAGTGGTGGCCAATGCGCTCGTCGACGGTGATGCCGATCGCGCCTATGCCGATGCTTGTCGACGCATCGACGCCATCGTCGAGACTTTGGAGAAACCGGCGCCGAAACTACGCGCGCTCGATCCAATGCCGCAAGAAGCAACGTCGCTGCCCTCGTCGAACCTGACGCGCGAACAGTTCTGTGCGCAGGTCGAGAAGGCCAAAGAGTACATTCTCTCCGGCGACATTTTTCAGGTGGTGCTGTCACAGCGTTTCTCGACGGAGGCGAAGGTCGATCCCTTCGATGTCTATCGCGCGCTGCGCGTGGTCAATCCGTCGCCTTACATGTTTCATTTGAATTTCCCCGTCGCCAAAGTGACGGGAGCATCACCGGAAGTATTTGTCCGCGTGGAAAATGGACGCGTGATGGTGCGGCCGATCGCCGGCACCAGACCGCGCGGCAAGGGCGCCGACGAAGATGCGGCGCTGGAACGCGAACTACTGGCCTCGGAAAAAGAGCGCGCGGAACACGTGATGCTCATCGATCTTGGGCGCAATGACGTTGGACGCGTGGCCGAGACGGGCTCCGTTCGCGTCGACGAGCAGATGGTGGTGGAGCGCTACTCGCATGTCATGCATTTGGTGTCGCATGTCTCTGGCGCTCTCTCTCCGACGTCGCGTGCGCTCGATGTGTTGCGCGCCTGCTTCCCCGCGGGCACGCTGACTGGCGCGCCGAAAATTCGCGCGATGGAAATCATCGAAGAGCTGGAGTCCAGCCGTCGCGGAATTTACGGCGGTGCAGTCGGCTACGTGTCGTTCACGGGAAATCTCGACCTCGCCATCGCCATTCGCACCTTGGTGTCGACGGGTGATCGCGTCTACGTGCAGGCAGGCGCCGGCGTGGTAGCGGACTCGAGTCCCGACGGAGAATTTGACGAGACAGTGCAGAAGGCGCGTGCGGTGTTGCGTGCGCTCGATATTGCCCGAGGCGAGAAACAATAATGCTAGTGCTGATCGATAACTACGATTCCTTCACTTACAACCTTGCGCAGTATTTGGGCGAGCTCGGCGCAGAAGTGAAAGTGTTTCGTAATGATCAGATTACCGTCGAGGAAATCGCGAAGATGCAACCGGCGCAGATCGTGATCTCGCCCGGTCCCTGCACGCCGAATGAAGCAGGCATCTCGCTTGCGGTTATTCGCGAGTTGTCAGGAAAGTTTCCCATCTTGGGCGTGTGCCTCGGGCATCAAGCGATTGGTCACGCCTTTGGCGGCAAAGTCGTGCGCGCCGCGCGCGTGATGCATGGCAAGACTTCGGCGATTTCGCATGATGAGCGCGGCCTATTTGCGGGCATCGCAAACCCGATGCAGGCCACCCGCTATCACTCGCTGCTCGTGGAAGTGGCGTCGCTTCCGAAAGAGCTCGAAGTCACCGCACGCAGCGCGGAAGGCGAGATCATGGCGCTGCGCCATCGCACCTTGAAGGTGTGGGGCGTGCAGTTCCATCCGGAATCGATCCTCACCACCGACGGAAAAAAGCTGCTGAAGAACTTTTTGGAGATGGCCAAGGCCCAGGGATGACTATCGCCCAGGCTATAGCGCACACCGCGGCGCGGAAAAATCTCAGCGCCGACGAGATGGCCGAAGTCACTGGTCAAATCATGGACGGCCAGGCTACGCCGGCGCAGATCGGCGCGCTTCTGCTCGCACTGCGCATGAAGGGCGAAGTGGTCGACGAGGTCGTGGGTGCCGCGCGAGCCATGCGGGCGCGGGCGCTGCCATTTTCCACTTTTGGCGTGGTGGTCGATACCTGCGGCACCGGCGGCGATGGCCGCGGCACGCTGAACATCTCCACCATTGCGGCACTGGTGGTAGCGGCAGCGGGCGTGAAGGTAGCCAAGCATGGCAACCGCGCATCGTCGTCGCGCTCGGGCTCGGCCGATTTACTCGAGGCTCTCGGTGTGAAGATTTCGCCGCCGAAGGTGATCGTGGAACGTTGCCTCGCAGAGGCGAATATTGGATTTCTGTTTGCGCCCGATTTTCATCAAGCCACCCGTCATGCGGCCGCTCCCCGACGGGAGATTGGCGTGCGCACCGTTTTCAATTTGCTCGGTCCTCTCACCAATCCCGCGAATGTGCGGCATCAGGTGGTCGGCGTGTATAGCGATGCTGTGCTCACTTTGGTGGCAGAGACACTCGGTGCGCTCGGCTCTGAACGCGCACTGGTGGTGCATGGCAATGGCGGGTTGGATGAGTTTGCGCCCGCAGGCCATACGAAAGTGGCTGAGCTGCGCGACGGAAAAGTGAACAGCTATGCAATGGCACCGCGCGACTTCGGTCTCGACGAGGTAGACGCTGCGGGTCTGAACGGCGGCGATGCCACGGAAAATGCCGCTCGCACGCGGGCGATTCTGGCCGGCGAGAAGGGCGCGGCGCGCAACTGCGTGATCATGACTGCCGCGGCTGCGCTCTACGTAACTGGTGCCGGCACACTGATAGATTCGGCAAGACGTGCGGAAGCGCTCCTCGACGATGGATCGGCAAAGCGCGTGCTTGAAAGATTGGTGACGCTCTCCAATGCGGAGGCGCGCACATGATTCTCGACGAGATCTTGGAGCAGAAACGCGAGGAGCATGAAAAGCGCGATTGGATTCCGCTGGCGCAGCTGCGCACTTCCGCAGAGGCGATGCCGCCGACTCGCGATTTTTTCGCCGCACTGACGAGCGATCGCAAGTGGCCGAGGGTGATTGCCGAGTTCAAACGCAAATCTCCGTCGGCGGGAAACATTCGTATGGATGCCGATCCGGGCAATATGGCCGGTATTTATCAGGCCAACGGTGCGCATGCGATTTCCGTTCTTACCGATGAGAAATTCTTCGCCGGCGACATGCGCCATCTCAAGCTGGCCAAGGCGGGCGGTAAGCTTCCCGTCTTGCGCAAAGATTTTTTGCTCGATGCGCGCGATGTGATCGAATCTCGTCTCGAGGGCGCCGATGCTGCGCTTTTGATTGTGCGAATTCTTTCGCCGGAGACCTTGAAGGAACTGATTGCGCTGGCGTCGGCGATTGGTTTGCACACGCTGGTGGAGACGCACAATGAGGCGGAGATGATCGCTGCGCGTGAAGCGGGCGCCAAGATCATAGGCGTCAATCATCGCGATCTCGATACGCTCAAGATTGATTTGTCGCTGTCAGCGACGGCGCGACGACTGCTCGGCGAGGATTGCATTTTGGTCGCAGAGAGTGGAATTCGACATCGTGAGGATGTTGCGCAAATGCAGGCCGCGGGAGTAGATGCGATTTTGGTGGGGGAAACTCTGATGAAGGCAGCTTCGCCGGGGCTGGCGCTGTCACAGTTGGCGCGGCCATGAAGGGCTATATCAAAATTTGTGGCGTCACGACTGTCGAGGATGCGCTCATGTGTGCATCGCTCGGGGTCAACGCCATCGGGCTCAATTTCTGGAAAGGCTCGCGGCGCTATTTGCAACCCGAGTCTGCACACCAGATCGTCGACGCGATTTCCGCCACCGGAGTGGAACGAGTGGGCGTGTTCGTGAATCCATCTATCGAAGAGGTGAAGGCCGCCTTCGATTCAGGCCTCATTCAGCTGGCGCAATTTCACGGCGATGAGACGCCTCAGTTTTGTCAGCAATTCGCCGGTCAACACATGAAGGCACTCCGTCTACAGCGCGTCACCGACATGGCTCCGTATCCATGCGAGCGAATTCTCGTCGACTCGGTCGATGCGCGTGCCTACGGCGGGACGGGAAAACGCGCGGATTGGGTGTTGGCAGCGCAGGCGGCAAAAACGCGCCGAGTCATCTTGGCCGGCGGTCTTTCCGTCGACAATGTCACTCAGGCGATCCTGGCCGTGCGGCCATGGGGCATCGATGTGGCGTCTGGCGTGGAGAAGGGGCCGGGCGTGAAGGATGAAAAGAAGCTCAAGGAGTTCGTCACCCGTGCGAGAGCCGTGCTGAAATGAAAGAAGGACACTTTGGTCAATTCGGTGGCCGCTACGTTTCCGAAACGCTGATTCCGGCACTGGAGCAGCTGACAGCAGCATGGAATGCGGCGCAACAAGATGCCGATTTCCGCCGCGAGCTCGATTCGCTCTTGTCGGAATATGTGGGGCGCCCGTCGACGCTGACCTTTGCCGAGCAGCTGACGAAGAAGCTCGGCGGCGCGAAGATTTACCTCAAGCGCGAGGACCTCAATCACACCGGTGCGCACAAAATCAATAACTGCGTGGGGCAGGCATTGCTCGCGCGGAAGATGGGTAAAAAGCGGCTCATCGCGGAGACCGGCGCAGGCCAGCACGGCGTGGCAACTGCGACGGTGGCGGCGCGTTTCGGCTTCGAATGTGAAATTTTTATGGGCGAGGAGGATGTGCAGCGTCAGGCGCTCAATGTCTTCCGCATGCGGCTTCTCGGCGCGAAGGTAAACAGCGTCAAGAGCGGCACGCGCACGCTCAAAGATGCGATGAATGAGGCGCTACGGGATTGGGTGGCCAATGTCGCCGACACGCACTATGTCATCGGCTCCGTCGCTGGGCCGCATCCTTACCCATTGCTCGTTCGTGAATTGCAGGCAGTGATTGGCATCGAAGCACGTGAGCAAATTCTCTCGCGTGAAGGTAAATTGCCAGACGCCTGCGTAGCTTGCGTCGGTGGCGGTTCGAATGCGATGGGGTTATTTCACGCATTCGTCGACGATAAATCGGTCGCACTCTATGGCGTCGAAGCGGCAGGGGAGGGCATTGATAGCGGTCATCATGCAGCCACTCTCTCCTGCGGGCGCGTGGGTGTCCTCCATGGTTCGCGTTCCTACGTACTCACTGACGACGACGGACAAATTCTCCCGGCGCACTCGATTTCGGCCGGGCTCGACTATCCGGGCGTCGGGCCGGAGCATTCGCATCTCAAGGATAGCGGTCGCGCAAAGTATGTCTCCATTACCGACGCGGAGGCGCTGGCCGGTTTGCAGCTGCTCGCGCGCACGGAAGGCATTCTCTGCGCACTCGAGACTGCGCATGCCATTGCCTATGTGCAAAAGCTCGCACCGACGCTGGGGAAAGATCGCGTAATCGTCGTCTGCCTCTCAGGCCGCGGCGACAAGGACGTACAAACGGTGGCGGCACGTCTCGATAAGGAGATGCCGTGAATCGCATTGAAGCACGCCTCTCGACGGGAAAACCGGCGCTTATCGTCTATCTCACCATCGGCGATCCATCGCTCGATGAAACGGCAGACCTGGTGTTGGCCTGTGAACGTGGCGGCGCAGACATCGTTGAGCTCGGCGTTCCATTTTCGGACCCATTTGCTGACGGGCCGGTGATTCAACGCGCCATGGAGCGCGCGCTGTCGAATGGCGCACAGCCGAATACGCTGGGCAAAAGTTTCGAAGTCGTGCGCGCCGTTCGGCAAAAGAGTCAGGTTCCGTTGGTGCTGTTCGGCTACTTCAATCCGCTTCTGCAGCATGGCCTCGCGCGCACTGCCAAGGAAGCCGCGGCCGCTGGCGTCGACGGCATGCTGGTGGTCGATTTGCCGCCCGAGGAATCGGATGACCTCGACGCAGAATTGGCGAAAAGCGGAGTTTGTCGCATTCCGCTCATTGCACCGACGAGCTCACCGGCCCGCGCAAAGACGATCGCCGCGCGCGGCAGCGGATTCGCCTACTACGTCGCACTCGCAGGCGTAACGGGTGCGGGAAATCTCGATACCAAAGAAGTCGAGCGTCGTGTGGCCGAGCTCAGGCCTGCCATCGGAAAATTACCGCTCGCCGTCGGATTCGGCGTGCGTACCGCTGAGGACGCCGCGAAAATTTCCACCGTCGCCAATGGCGTGGTCGTTGGTAGCGCGTTGGTAAAGACCATCGCCGACGCGCCCGACAAAAGTTCACGCCTAACCCGCGCAACCGAACTCTGCCGCACCCTCAAGTCAAAGTTCGCCTGAAGATTCACTGGGACTAAATGAAATATCTGATCTGGCTAGCGGCGATGGAGCGAGTACAGACGGACGAAGTGTTCGCGTAGCTCAGGATCTTTGATGTCGCTCATGGCGCGGACGATCTCGTCGGAGATGGGCGGCAACTTCGGCGCTGGCGGGTCCGGCTTTTTTTCAGGCGCGCGCTCTTGTGCAAACTCTGGCGCTTCGTTGAGCGGTCCGACGACGAATCGCAAATCGTTGACGCCGTCGCCTCCGGGCGTGCGCTGAATCTTTTGCAGCAACTCGGACTTCAGCCCATGCAACTGCTGCGACCATGCCGCCGATTCCACCCGCACATAGAGAATGGAGCCGCGCATCCGCTCGGCCCGCGCGCGAGATGCGATGTGTGGCCCAGCGGCAATGGCAAAGGCCCTGAGTGCACGAAAGGAACGCGCATTGTCGTCGAGCTTGAGCCAGCCGAAAACCGAATCCATGAGGTTGCCGCTCTGAAGCGGCTCCACGCTCGGTCGATAATGTCCTCGTCGTCGTCGGCCCATTAGTTCGTACGCATGACCAAGGGTAGCTGCTTTTTGCCGGGCAGCACGCGATAACGTGACTGCGCGCGTGCGCCACCGACGAGCGTGGCGTAGAGCATATAGTCACCGACGGGCAATCGCAGCGATGCGGCGCCGCCTGCGATGATGGCACCGCAGAAAAATTTCCCTTTGCGCACAACGTCGAGTCGCCCAGCGGCGAGTTTGCCTTTGCGAAAGATCACCGCCTCGACGACGCTGCCCTTTTCATCGTGACAGACGCGCGCGGGTTGCTCGACTGCTTTCATGTGGTTCGGCCCCGGCCAAAACACCGCGGCTGACACGCGCCCGTCGCTGATCGTCACCGGCTGGGTTGGACCGTTCTCGATCTCGACGAGCCATTTCCCCTCGACGAGACCGGGCGCTACGTAGACATCACCTTGCCGCGCGACGGGAACTGGATCCTTCGTGCTCTCGCGCCGCACGGTCACTTTGGCCTCGGCAGGATCGCCAAGCTTATCTCGCACGTCGATCTTCATCAGGCCGCGAACCATATCGGCCTGCACGACGAGCGGCAGGACAAGAAGAGCGCACGCGGCTGTGAATGATGCGCGCGTCACTTGCGTCGGCGCTACGCCACCTTGATACGCCGCATCAGTTCGCGAATGCGGTGTGAACCACCACCGTCGCGATAGACGAAGCGCAGACCGAGTCCCGCCTTTGCAAAATAGGCGACGCGGCCGGTGATGCTCATGGGCGCAATCCCACCGGGTGGCATAATCTCCAGCACCAGCTCGGTATCACGCTCAAAATTGGGACAAGGCGCGCGCAGAAGTGCGCCACCGACGGAAAGTTCCGTCAGTACGCCGTCGGTGAATTCGGTCGTGCCAGGCGGACGAAACTTCACTTCCACCTGCAGCGGAATGCGCGTGTGTTTGCGCTTCTTCGCCTGCGGAACTTTGCCCGCCAGTGAATCGAGGATGAACTGCCACTTCTCTGCTTCATCGGCGGCAAACCGGATCATCGCGCCCGCGCGCACTCGCAGCCTCGGCAATGCTGGCCGCCAGGTTTGCACCGTGCCGCGCATCAGCATCTTATTCACTAGGCCATCGCACACCACTTCGACGATCACCTCGTCGCCAGTGGCGAGCTTGGTGGTAGTCGGCACAAATAACGTGCCGGCCGTCGCGTTCTCGGTTTTGTATGCTTCCAGGAGTTCGTCGAGCCCATGGAAGCGGGCCTTGAGGATGTGCATTTTCCTTAATACCGACGATAACATATTCACTCGCACAGGCAAATTCGAGTAGGCTATCGCCATGGCAACTTCTTCCGGTCGGACGCTCATTATCGTTCCGACTTACAACGAAAAAGAAAATCTCCCCGCGATCATTTCCGCGGTGCATGAGCATCTTCCGAGCGCAGACATTCTCGTCGTTGACGACAATTCGCCCGACGGAACTGGCCAGATCGCGGATGAAATCGCGCGCAATGACAACAAAGTCAAAGTGATGCACCGGCAGGGCAAGCTCGGCCTCGGCACCGCCTATGTCGCCGGTTTTCGTTATGCGCTCGCCGAGAAGTATGACTTCATTTTCGAAATGGATTGTGACTTCTCGCACGATCCAAAGTATTTGCCAGCGATGGTGGCCGAAGCGGAGAAGGGCGCCGACTTGGTGCTCGGTTCGCGTTACGTTTCAGGCGGTGGCACGGTCAATTGGGGCCCGCTGCGTAAATTCATTTCCCGCGGTGGCAGTCTCTACGCGCGCACGATCCTCGGCGTGCCGGTTCGCGATCTGACGGGCGGATTCAAATGTTTCCGTCGCAATGTTCTCGAGAGCATCGATCTCGACAGCATCAGCGCGCATGGCTATGGCTTTCAGATTGAGATGACCTATCGCGTGCTCAAGTCAGGTTTCCGCGTCGTCGAGCTGCCGATCATCTTTGTCGATCGTCGCGTCGGACAATCGAAGATGTCGAAGAAGATTTTCGTCGAGGCACTGACGCTGGTGTGGAAGCTGCGTCTCAAGGGCGCGGCGTGATCGGAAAGGTTTTCATCGGCGGCACCGTCGTCGACGCGGACCAGGCACGCGTTTCTGTATTTGATCGTGGTTTTCTCTACGGCGACTCGGTGTACGAGGTGTTGCGCACCTTCGAGAAGAAGCCATTCGCGCTGCCGGAACATCTCGATCGGTTAGAGCAATCGGCGAGTCGTATTGGCATGCGCATTCCGCCGCGAGCAGAAATCGAGCAGGCGGTGCTGAAGATCATCACCGCAGTGAATGAGCCCGATCAGTACATTCGCATCGTCGTCACCCGTGGTGCCGGTGAAATCGCGCTCGATCCGGCAGCAGCGGATGAGCCGCATCTGATTGTCATTGCACGTGCGGCCAAATTGCCAGACGAAGCGTTGTACCGCGACGGAGTAGAAGTGGCAGTGGTGGACCGCATGCGCTCGGTGCCAGGCGCGCCGTCGACAATCGATCCCCAGGTGAAGTCAGGCAACTATCTCGGCTCGGTCCTCGCGACGGGCGATGCCAAGCGTGCTGGCGCCTATGAAGCCATTTTGAGCGACGCGGTGGGGCGTATCACGGAGGGCGCTTCCTCGAATATTTTTCTCGTGCAGGGCGGTCGCATTTGTACGCCGCCGATTTCCGCGGGCCTGCTCGAAGGCATCACGCGCCGCAAAGTGATCGAAATTGCGCGCAAAAATGGCCTCGCCCTCGACGAGCGTCCGCTCTGGCCCGCCGATTTGCAGGGCGCTGACGAGGCCTTTCTCACCAGCTCCGTACGCGGCATTCTGCCGGTCGTGCGCGTGAGCGGCGCCGCTATCGGTAGCGGAAAGCCAGGCGCGGTGACGAAAAAGATCATCGCGCTGTACGATCAGTTGGCTCACGGGCAACTGGCTCGCCAGTGATTCCGACCTGGTTCCTCTATCTCGGCGGGTTTTCCCTGATTCTGCTCGGGCTCATGCAGATTCAGGCCCGCCCCAAACAAAAAGAGACCGCACTGCAACGCTGGCTGAGCATCGGGATGTTGTGGTCTTTGATCTGCATCGCCACCGGGTGCGCATTGGTTCTCATGGGGCTCGGGTATATCGATCAACCTTTTGGCCAGCCGCTTCCTCCTAGAGTAAAATAGGCCCAATGAGATTTTTGGCGCTCGCGATTTTGCTCGTCGGATGCACGCCAGGGCCTGCTTGCCACAATCCCAGCGCCTGGCGCGCCTGTGGTGATTTCGCGCAAGCCGGTTCGACTGGCACGCCCCCGTCGCTGGACGCAGTGCTGCTTCCGACCTGTGCCTACGTTTCCGACCCCGTTCTGCGGGGTGAGATCGACGCTAGCGACGAGGACGGAGACATCGCTCGCATCCGTGTTTCATTCTACGTCGGCCCTCGCCTCGACGAAGCGGACTATCCCGTTTCGCGCACTGGCTCACTCGCCAATGACGCGGCCATCACGCTCGGCGGCGCGAAAATTGGCTCGGTGGATGTGCGTCTCAAAGTCACTGATTCCGAGGGCGGGCAAAGCGCTTCCGCCTGTCAGTCCGTCGCGCTCGTAAACTAGAGCGCATCTCATAAATCCTCCCGTCGCGTCTTCGGCGCCTCGGCTCGGTCTGCTGCGTCACTCCTCCCTTAAATATCTACGGATATTCGCGGTCGTCGCTCCTTGCATCCCGGCCTGCGGCGATCGAATCCGCTCGGTCCGGATTTATGAGATGCGCTCTAGATCCTTTTTCACACCTATGCGTTTTTCCGCCTATGTACCTGTTGGCGGCGGTTTTCTCTGCCCTGCAGACGGTATTTCGCGTGCCTTTGCCGTCGGAGGTCGCCGAATTTTCGGCGGAAGATTCGCTGACGACGCGCCTCGCTCGAACACTGGCGGCGCATGGTGAGTTACGTGCTGCCGAGCGACGACTCGTTATCGACAAATCGCATTTTTCGCTCGAGGCGCGCATCGGCGATCACGTGCTCAAGCGATATGTCGTCAATTTGGGGCCGAAACCCTTTGCGCCGAAAATGATTCAGGGCGATGGCTCGACGCCAGAAGGGCGGTACTACGTCGTGGTCAAACACGATTCGCGCTACTACCGCTTCTTCGGACTTTCTTATCCAGCGGCGCGGGACGCCGAGCGAGGCGTGCGCGATGGCCTCATCTCACGCAAAATTGCAGACGCAATTCGCGATGCAGAACGGCGACGCGCCATTCCAGATTGGAATACGCGTCTCGGTGGCGCCATCGGAATCCATGGCTCGGGTGACTACGCTATCGTCGACAAAAAGGCGATCGTGGAGAACTGGACGCTAGGCTGCATCGCCCTGCGCAATCGTGACATCGCTGATTTAGAGAATTTCGTGTCACTGGGAATTGCCGTGGATATCTTGCCGGCTAGTGCCCGGGCAGAACGTTGATCGGCGCATTGGACTGTGCGTTCGAGTTATTGCCGAGTTGTGCGAAGTAGTTGTATCCCCAGCAAAGGGGTACGCCGTCCTTCACCGCGCAACCCCAGCTGCTGCCGAGCGTGAGCTTGGTAATGCCCGTAGTGAGTCCAGTGACTGCGACAGGGACTAGGCTCGACGAGGCGGTGTTGTTACCGAGCTCTCCTTGATTGCCAAATCCCCAGCATTTGGCTCCGCCTCCGCCGCTCGCTACGATTGCGCAAACCGATTGATATCCCGCAGCGATCGCGAAGATGCTCGAGCCCATTCCACTGACTGAAACTGGAATGAGACTGTTCGTCGTCGAGTTATCGCCGAGCTCACCCTGCGAGTTGTCTCCCCAACACTTTAGCGCGCCGCCGTCGATGGCGCATGCCACCTGTCCTCCGACGGAAACTGCATTCACATTCGTAAGGTTCGCGGTGGTAACTGGGATCGTGCTGTCAGTGGTGGAGTTATTGCCGAGCTGTCCGTAGTTATTTTGTCCCCAGCATTTGACGGCGCCCGCGACAACGGCGCAGGCAGAAGTATAGCCAGCAGAAATTGCGGTGACATTGGATGTGAGACCCAACACTTGCACAGGGACATTGCTATTAACGATGCTGTTGTTGCCGAGTTGGCCATTGGCATTTTTGCCCCAGCATTTGACGCCGCCAGAAATGAGTGCGCAGGCAAAGCTTCCACCGGCAGAAATGGCGCTGACTCCGGAGGTGAGTCCGGTGACGTCGACGGGAAGCCAACTGGTGTTGGCGTTCGAGTTGTTACCGAGTTGTCCGCTGGTATTGTCGCCCCAACATTTGACGCCGCCGCCGGAAGTGAGAGCGCACATCGACTGATATCCCACAGAGATGGCGGAGACACCGGAGGTGAGCGCCGAGTCGACGGGCACCGGGACATTGGTCGTCGAATTGTTGCCGAATTGTCCAGTGCCATTGTAGCCCCAGCACTTCACGCCACCGGCGGAAGTGAGTGCACAGGTGGTGGCGTGTTGGCTGCCGGCGATGGCGGTTACACTACAGCATCCACTTCCGCAGGTGAGATAGCCAGTGTTGCAGGTAAATCCACAGGTGCCGCTCACACAGGTTCTCGTGGCATTGCTTACCGTCGGACAGGAATTTCCGCAGGATCCGCAGTTGTCCACGTCGATGTTCTTGCTCACTTCGCAGCCGTCGGTGAGCTTGTTGTTGTTGCAATCGAGATAGGCGGAGTAGCAGGTTCCGTTGCAAACGCCGGCCGCGCAACTGCGCGTGAGGTTGGAAGAAGAACAGGAGTTGCCGCAGCCTCCACAGTTGTCGGGATCGGTGTTGGTGTTGATTTCGCAACCATCGACCTGCTTGGTGGCATTGCAGTCGGCGTAGCCACTGTTGCACACGCCTCCTTCGCAGGAGCCATTGGTGCAATCGCGCGTGATATTGTTCGTCGAGCAGATCTGTTCGCAGCCGCCGCAGTTGGTGACGCTGGTGGAGGTGTCTGTTTCGCAACCGTCGGTCATCTTGTTGCTGTTGCAATCCGCATAACCGAATGCGCAGAAGCCGTTGCACTGAGCGTTCGAGCAAGCTGCCCCGAGGATATGATTGGTGGAACAGACATTGCCGCATCCGCCGCAGTTCATTGCACTCGTGTAGATTGGCGTCTCGCAACCGTCCGACTGCTTGTCATTGTTGCAGTCGGCATACTGGATGTTGCACAAACCGGTGCAAGCACCGTTACTGCAAGTCGGATTGATATGGTTTGAGGAACACACCGTTCCACAGGCGCCACAGTTGTTGGCGTCGGTGGTAATTTTGACTTCGCAGCCATTGGTGAGCTTGTTGTTATCGCAATCGGCATACGTCGCTGCACAGGTGCCATTGCACACGCCGGCGGAGCAGGAGCGCGTGATGTTCATCGTTGAGCAAACAGAGGTGCATCCGCCGCAGTGGTCGACGTCGCTCCCGCCAGTCTGTGTGTCGCAGCCATCCTCGAGTGTATTTCCGGAGCAGTTTTCATAGCCCGGCTCGCAGCTGCCGCCGCAGATTCCGTTCATGCAAGTGGGCGTTACATGCGTACCAGAGCAAATATTGCCGCAGCCACCGCAGTTGTTGGTGTCGGTGAGAATGCTCACTTCACATCCGTCGCTCAGCTTGTCCGAGTTGCAGTCGGAAAATCCGTACAAACAAGATCCGCCGCACACGCCGTCGGTACAAACTGGCAAGAGATTGTTGGAAGAGCAGACCGCGCCGCAACCGCCGCAGTTGAGTAAGTCGCGTCCGATATTGGTCTCGCATCCGTTGTAGCGTTTGTTGCCGTCGCAGTCGCCCCAGTTTGTGGCGCAGGTGCCGTCGCAATCGCCTTCGCTGCAATGCGCGGTGATGTTGTTATTGGAGCAGGCGTAGAGGACGCCGCAGCCGCCGCAGTTTTGCTTGTCGCTTCCTTCGTCGACGCAGTCCTCGCCGCAGGAGCTGAGGCCCGTCATGCAGCTGAGCACGATGTCGCACTGGCAAATATGATTGGCATCGCAGATCGCTGTCTCGGTGAATCCGCAGGTGCTGGCACAGTCCGCGTCACTCGTACAGGAGATGTGCTGACCGTCGGGCGTCCCGATGACCACCGGGCCCGAACCATTTCCATTCGGATTGGGATCCACGCAATCAGGAATGCCATTGCCATTGGTGTCGTCGGTGCACGGATCTGGCGTACCGTCGTCCTGCGTGACGATAAGTGGCGTGTCGAGCGTAAGATTCTGCGTAACAGCGATGAGGCGAAAGGCTGCGCGCGTACGATCGTGCGCGGGATCAGACGCCTTAATCACATAGGGCGCGCCCGTGATGCCGGAAAATGAAAATGCGCCCGCCGCCGATGACGTGGCAGTGGCTTCGTTTTCGCCGCTGTAGGGATTCAGCAACTCGATTTGAAGTCCGCCCCAGTCGCCCGTGGTAGTCCAGTCGCGCAGTGCCGTGCCAGCGACGGAAGCGGTGATGGTTTGCGCCTCGGAAAGATCGAAGTCGACAGTGGTGATCTTGCCCGATTCCACTTTGATGTTGTCCGTGACGATCGTGCCCTGCGGGGTGAACATGGAGACCGTCTTGGTGCCAGGAACGAGGCTGGGGATGAGGTAGTAGCCGTCGACATCCACGCCGACCAATTGTCCCGGTTCAACATAAGCGGCGTAGAGAACGCCTGTTTCAATGGTGCCATTTAGATGTCCGCCGATTTCACCAGGCGGGAGTCCCAGCGTGAGCGTGCCGAGATTGGAGATCTGTCCGGTGTTCACACCAACGGCGAATTTCTTTTGCGGCGCGATCACTGAATCTTTCGGATCGGGGCTGACGAGCGCATTCCAATTTCCCGGTGGAATGCGGTTGAGCGTGAATTTTCCCTCAATGTCGCAGCGCGTGCTGAGCGGTGAGCCTTCGATCTTGATGAGGCAATTGGTCGCCGGATGGCCATCGGAAATTGCGACTGCGCCAGTGACCGAACCCGGCTGCGGTGCTCTGGCGCTGGACTTACACGCGCCAACGATGAGGAACGCTGTTAGAAGAACGCGCTTCATTAAATAACCCCCGCAGGAATAGTAGCAGCCGTTTCTATGGAGGGCTATTTGCTTATTAGGCGGTGGGGCGAATGACGCGGTCGTACACGTCTAGGAGGTTCTGCACCGACGGGGAAGCCTGTTTGGCTGCGATGGCATTGACCCGCTCGCACAGGGCATGATTGACCGGCGTGGCGATGCCGAGTGTTTGGCCGCGTCGAACCACCTCGCCATTGAGGAAATCGATCTCAGGCGGGCGGCCGCGCTCGAGGGCATAGAGCATGGAAGAGCGCAGGCGGCGATATTTCATGCCCACGGCAAAGAGCAGTCCATGTTTGAATGCCAGCGACGGTGAACCGAAGGATTGCTGCCTTTCGCGGTCGGTGATGGCGATCTGATCGATGTCGAGCGTACCGCCGATGGGCTGCAGCTTGATGCCGCTGGCCACCGCCACCGAGCGTACTTCCGAGAAAACTTCCAGCGCGAGTCGGCGAATATTGCGATTGGTGAGCAATTTTCCGAGTCGCTCACCGCCCGTCGCGCCGATGGTGGTGGTGACGCAGTTAATGGCCAGCTTGGACCAGCGCACGCCTGGCAGGTCGTCGGTGACTTCTGTCGCAGACGCACACTCCAGCATCTTCGCGATGGTGGCCGCGTCGATAGAAGAGTGGAGCGGCCCGAGCTTGAGCGGCGCGCCATGCGAGGTGCGCGTGTAGAGTCCGGGCTCCGGCATACTGGCCGCCCATCCAACGACGCAGCCCAGCACGCGCTCCTTGCCCAAAATTGCGGCGGCGCGATCTTCTGGCAAACCGTTTTGGCAGGTGGCGACGATGCTGCGTGCATGCAGTCGCGGCAAAAGCGACTTCAGCGCGTCGTCAAGCGTGGTCGATTGCGTTGCGCATAGCACCAGATCGAATGGCGCGCCTGCGCCCGGCACGAGAATCGGCGCGTTGTTCGGCGCGACCGACCATTCGCTGCCGTCGAGGTCCCGCACCCGATAGCCATGCTTGTTGAGTGCATCGGCAATCGGTTGCCGTCCGACGATGGGCGTAACGTCGACGCCTGCGCGCGTGAGATTGGCTGCGAGGACGCCACCGATTCCACCACATCCGAGGACTGCGACTTTCATCGCACCACCGACGACGTTTGCAGGGCGGACCCCTGCGCCTGCGCCATCATGCGCGCCTGTGCATCCGCGTGATAGGAGCTGCGCACGAGCGGCCCGGCTTCGACATGCGGAAAGCCCATCGCCATCGCCTCTTCCCGTAGCGCATCGAACTCGCTTGGGTCTAAGAAACGCGTCACCTGCAAATGCTGCTTCGACGGGCGCAAATACTGTCCGAAGGTGACGATGTCGCAATTGAGTCGCTTGAGATCGCGCAGCACTTCGCGCACTTCGTCCATCTCTTCGCCGAGCCCGAGCATGAGACCGGTCTTCACCACCGCGCCGCGCTTCTTCGCATGTTCGAGCACGGTGTAGCTGCGATCGTAGCGCGCTTGCACTCGAACCTGTCGTGACAGTCGCGGCACCGTCTCGAGATTGTGCGAGAAAATGTGCGGCTCCGCTGCGAGCACGATGTCGACGAGCGCTGTGTCGCCTTTGAAATCGCCGGTGAGAACTTCGAGCGTCATGTCTGGGGCGGCCGCCTTCACCGCGCGGATGGTCTGCGCCCAAATTTCCGCGCCACCGTCATCGAGATCGTCACGATCGACGCTGGTGATGACGGTATGACGGAGCCGCAACTGAGCCAGCGCCTCTGCAACCCGACGGGGTTCATCGGTGTCGACGGGGAGCGGCTTGCCGGTCGGCACGTCGCAGAATTGGCAGCTGCGTGTACAGATGTCGCCGAGAATCATGATGGTGAGCGCGCGATGGTTCCAGCACTCGCCGATATTCGGACAGGATGCGCTCTCGCAAACGGTATGCAGCTTGAGGCCATGCACGAGCTCGCGCATGTCGAAGTAGTTTTCGCCCGACGGCAACTTCGCCTTGATCCACGAAGGCAAACGCTGCCGCTCGCCCGTCGGGGCGCCGCCATTTACCACCGGGAGTTTGACCATCTTCTCCATCAGATATCGATTGCCTCGCCATGCGCGTCGGCCACCGCTTCTTTAATGGCTTCGTAGAAAGTCGGATGTGCATGCACCGTCGACAAGATTTCATCTGTCGTCAGTTCGCCGTTCATCGCCAGCGCCAGCTCGCCGATCATGTCGGTCGAAGTGCCGCCGAGAATATGTGCGCCGAGGATTTGTCCATGCGGCTCACCGACGAGAACCTTGACGAAACCATCCATCTCCGACGCCGCGCGTGCCTTGCCCGATGCCATAAAAGGAAAGCGTCCGACCTTGAACTTGAGGCCGAGCTCCTTCGCTTTCTTTTCCGTCAGGCCCACCGACGCAACTTCTGGGCGACAGTAAGTGCACCCCGGAATGACGTCGTAATTGACCGCGGTCACTTTGGCTCCGGCCATCTTCTCGACGCAGGCGATTCCTTCAGCCGAGGCTTTGTGCGCCAGCATGGGCGGGCCTACTACGTCGCCAATGGCGAAAACATTCTCGACATTGGTGCGGTAGGTCTTGCGATCGACGACGATGAAGCCGCGATCGGTCTTGATGCCGCACTCCTCGAGCCCGAGGTTCTCGATGTTGCCGCGTACGCCGGCTGCGAGCAGACAAATGTCTGCGGTGATCTTGCGCTTCTGGCCTTTTCCGTCGGTGATATCGACGGCGACCGAGCCCTTTTCCACGCGTTCGATCTTGGCGCCGGTGATGATCTCGATGCCACTCTTCGTAAGGATCTTCGCCAGCGCCTGCGAAACTTCCTCGTCCTCGACGGGTAGAATCTGTGGCAGCGCCTCGATCACCGTCACTTTGGTGCCGAGCGCATTGTAGAAATAGGCGAACTCGATGCCGATGGCGCCCGCGCCGATGATCACAATCGAGGCCGGCTTGGCCTTGAGCGACATCGCTTCTTTGTAGCTGATGACGCGCTCGCCATCATGCTCGATGAGTCCGGCGATGGGCTTCGGACGCGCGCCCGTCGCGATCATCACATTCTTCGCGTCGAGCGGTTTACCGTCGACGGCCAGCGCCACGCGGCCGCCAGTTTTCACCAGTTTGCCAGTGCCGCGCGCGAGTTCGATCTTGTTCTTCTTGAACAAGTACTCGACGCCTTTGGCCTGTTTGTCGACGATGGAACGACTACGGGCGATGACTTTTTCGAAATCGGGTTCGGCGCTCTGCACCTTGATGCCGAGTTCGTCGGCATGCTTGAGGAGTTGCAACACTTCAGCGGTGTGAAGCAATGCCTTCGTCGGAATGCAGCCCCAATTGCCGCAAATTCCGCCGAGCTGATCGCGCTCGACGACGGTCACTTTCATGCCCAGCTGCGCCGCGCGAATCGCCGCGACATAGCCGCCCGGGCCGGAGCCGAGGATGGCGAGATCAGCCATTTAGCACCATGGCGAGCGGCTTTTGCAGCAAGTCCACCACAGCCGCGAGCAGCTGTGCGCCGAGGACGCCGTCGACCACGCGATGATCGCAGGAAAGCGTGAGCGTCATACGCTGCGCGATCTTCAGCTGATCGTTCTCGACGATGGGGCGTTTTTCCGTCGCGCCCACTGCCAAAATCACTGATTCCGGCGGATTGATGATCGCTTCGAAATTGCGCACGCCGTACATGCCGAGGTTGGTCACCGTCGCGGAACCGCCGGAATATTCCTCGGGCTTGAGCTTCTTGTGCTTGGCCCGCTCCGCGAGTTCTCTGATCTCATGCGAAATCTCAGCCAGCGATTTCTGATCCGCACCGCGAATGACCGGCGTCATCAGTCCGTCAGGAATGGAGACCGCGACGCCCACGTCGACCGCTCCATGGTGAAGAATTCCCTCGGCAGTCCACGACACGTTCGCTTGTGGTACGCGACGAAGTGCCAGCGCCAAGGCTTTCACCACCAAATCGTTGACCGAAACTTTTTGCTCCAGTTCCTTCAACTGCTCGCGCATGTTGAACAGCGTGTCGACGGTGGCTTCGGCGGTGAGATAAATGTGCGGCACATCGCGCTTGGCCTCAACGAGACGGCGCGCAATGGTTTTGCGCATCTGCGACGGAACGACCAGCTCGTCTTCCTTCGACACATTGACTGGAATCGGCGGCGGAGCGGATCGCGTGGCGGTAGCAGAGGAGGGTGCGGCTTTGGGCGAACTCTGCGCTGCGCGTACATCGCGCTCGATGATTCGTCCACCCGGGCCAGAACCGGTGACGCCGTGCAGATCGACCCCGAGCTCGTCAGCGATCTTGCGCGCGAGCGGGGAAACTTTGATGCGACCATCGCCCTGAGGAGCGGCGGCTGGAGTCGGTGCAGTCTTTGGTGCAGGGGATGCCGTTGCTGCCGACGGTGCTGCCTTCGCGGCTGGTGCACTCGCTTGTGGTGCACTCGCTTGCGGTGCCGCTTGGCCGAGTGACTTCATCGCTTCCGCGGGATCTTCGCCGGGCTCACCGAGGATGGCGACGGGCGCGCCAAGTTTTACCGTCTCGCCCTCTTTGACGAGGAACTTGAGCAGCACGCCCTCGTCTTCGAGCGGAAATTCCATGTTCGCCTTGTCAGTCTCAACTTCGGCGATGATGTCGCCGGGCGAAATCTTGTCGCCCTCTTTCTTCGTCCATTTCGCCAGGACCCCTTCTTCCATCGTCGGAGAAAGGCGCGGCATATTAATGATCGAAGCCATTAGGCGGCCTCCAGGTACATGGCGCGTTTGACTGCAGCTGCAACGCGCGCCGCATCCGGCACGCAGAGCGCTTCCAAATTCGGTGCGTAAGGCATCGGCACTTCCACTCGACCCACGCGTTCGACGGGCGAATCGAGATCATCGAAGCATGCGGAATGCACGCGTGCGGCAATCTCGCCACCGACGGCGCTGAAGGTGTTTCCCTCTTCCACGATCACGCAGCGTGCGGTCTTGCGTACCGACGCATAGATTGTCTCGGCATCGAGCGGGCGAATGGTTCGCGGGTCGACGATCTCGACGGAAATATTTTCTTTCGCGAGGATCTCCGCCGCTTCGAGTGCCACATGCACCATGCGCGACCAGGCGACGATGGTGCAGTCGCTACCTTCGCGCTTCACTTCACTCACGCCTATCGGAACGATGTGCTCACCCTCGGGCACTTCACCCTGAAAGCCGTACAGACGCTCGCTCTCGATGAACACTACTGGATCGTCGTCGCGAATCGACGCCTTCAATAGTCCTTTGGCATCGGCTGGCGTCGACGGCATGACCACTTTCAACCCCGGGCAGTTTGCGTACATGTACTCGAGGCATTGCGAATGCTGCGCGCCCAATTGTCCCGCTGCGCCACCCGCGCCGCGAATCACCATCGGAATCTTGAACTGCCCACCCGACATGTAGCGAATCTTGGCCGCGTTGTTGATGATCTGATCGATGGCCACCAGCGAAAAGTTCCAAGTCATGAGCTCGATGATCGGACGCAGCCCTGTCATGGCCGCACCGACGCCCACACCGACGAATCCACACTCTGCAATCGGCGTATCGATAATGCGCTTTTCGCCGAACTTCTGCAGCATGCCCTGCGAAACTTTGTAGGCGCCTTGATAGTGTCCGACTTCTTCGCCCATAAGGAAGATGCTGTCGTCGCGCTCCATCTCCTCGGACATCGCCTGATTTAGCGCTTCACGATAAGAGAGTCGCATTAGAATTTCCTCGGGTCGGTCGACGGATCCGCATAGACGTAGTCATAGAGATTTTTCGGGTCGGGCGGTGGAGACTCGTCGGCAAATCGCACCGCCTCTTGCACTTCCGCTTTCACTGCCGCTTCGAGGGAAATCAACTCATCCTCGCTGGCGGCGAATTCTTCGGTCAATCGCGTGCGGGCGACGGTGATTGGGTCGCGCTTCTTCCACTCTTCGATCTCGTCCTTGGTGCGGTAGTTGCCCGGGTCGGACATGGAGTGGCCGCGGAAACGATAGGTGATCGCTTCTACCAGCGTCGGCTGTTGCGTCGTACGTGCTCGTTCGACTGCCTCCGCAATGCGCTCTTTCACCAGCAATGCATCATGTGCTTCGAAACGATCGCGCGCGACGTTGTATCCTGCCGCCTGTGCGGTGACATCTTTCACCGCCAACGTACGGTAGAGCGGCGTGCCCATCGAGTACTGATTGTTTTCGCAGATGAAAACGATCGGCAGTTTCCACAAACCCGCGAGCGAAATTCCTTCGTGGAAAGCGCCTTGCGGGACGCTTCCGTCGCCGAAGAAGCACAGCGTCACCTCGTCGGTGCCGCGATATTTCGATCCGAATGCCACACCAGCGGCGAGCGGGACGTGCCCACCGACGATGCCGTAACCACCGAGCATGCGATTCTTTGCGCTAAACAAATGCATCGAACCGCCGAGGCCCTTCGAGCATCCAGTGGATTTTCCGAAGAGCTCCGCCAGCACTTCCTTCGCCGTGCCACCCTTGGCGATGTAGTGACCATGTTCACGATAGGTGCCGACCACGTAGTCAGTCGGTTTCAATGCGGCGATGGCGCCGGTGCACACTGATTCTTGGCCAATGCCGAGGTGAAGGAATCCACCAATTTTTCCCTGCGCATAGGCCTTGGCCGCGGCCTCTTCGGTGCGGCGGATGACGAGCATCTGATGGTAAAGCGAGAGGAGTTCGGCCTTCTTGTCGGGGTCGCTCAAAGTGCCTGCAATATAGCGGCTGATCGGGGGAAGCGCCAGTGGGCTAAACGATGACTAACTATTGAGCAGCTATGGGAATTTCGCCGAGCACGCGGGGCCGCGGGTCGGTGGCGTAGCTGATGCCGCCGATGATCACGCGTGCGCCCGTGGGGTGCTCTAGGCCCGGAGCATCGAAGTTCAGGTTCACCGGATGGCCTGCGCCGGGCAGAATCGTGTAGATGACGTCGCGCGCGCCGGTGTGCATGACCACGCGGCCGTCTGGCATACGCAGCGCGAATTCATGGCGATGCAGATACATCGGCGCATTCGTCGTGTTGATGACGAAGAGATTTACTTTCACCGTGTAGCCGTTCGAGCGAATCGAACGCACGTGCACCGTGGCACCGGAAAGCGTGGCGGGCGCGGCGGTGTAGTAACCCGAGTAGCAAGCGGCCAACAATAGGAACGGGAGGAGTCGCACGATTTTCATGCAGACACTACATGCGAAGCGGCGAGTGATTGCAAGTGCGACCTACCTTCCAATGTTTGAGTGCGGGCGCTGCTCGCAGATCATGGCGCACGATTACGTCGAAGTTCTGAGTGCCGTCGGAGAACGTGGTTTCAAGTGCTGTCCTTCGACGCGGCGTTCGTTGATGAAACCCGGAATGCTGATGCGCGCGTCGGCAAGTGATCCATCGAAGTCGAGCAAAATCGCTTCGACCGAATGATCCACGTGATCGGTGGCAGCGTCTCCGGCTCCCGACGGGGGCGATGCTCCCCGCAGCCACAAAACCGCGCGAGTCGGCTTGCCTCATGGGCCACCTCGCATGTTGTCGATCGTCACAAACTGGCGTGCGCGAAAATTCCGACGGCTTCGATCTCGCTGCGCTCGTTCGTGCATGTCTCCGTCCGTGGTGGAGGCTCTTGGCGGTTCTGGGGCTGATAGGGATGGGGGGCTCGGCGGTGTGCTTGATCGAGGCGCGGTGCTTGGGCGGAGGACACGGCGGGGTGGTGGTGGACGGGCGGGCGTTGGACTTGTTGCGGCGGGCTGGGCGCTGGTTGCCGCGGCGGTGTTTGTCGTCCGTACTAAAAATTCGTGGCGGTTCTGGGCTACTAGAGGATAGGGCACGCAACGTTGTGCTTGATCTATGCGCTGTGCTTAGACGGAGGACGCGGCGAAGCGGCGGTGGACGGGCGGGTGGTGGACATTACGTCGGGGGGGCACTTGTTAGATGCCCGCGAAGGCCGCCTCCCTCATCTCGGAAAATTGAGGGCGCCAGATCCTTATTAGGGAGGTTTGCGCTTGACTTCTAAAATATCTGCCCTATTCTATTGGTATGCGGAAGCGGCATCGCAACCCTCGGCAACTTTCACTTCCTATTAAGGGACGTGGCGGGTGGCGGCCTGGGGCAGGGCGGCCGAAGAGCGAGAATCCCATCGTTATGCATCGCAGCCGCGAGCGGCTCGACGGCAAGAATCATCCGGTGCACGTGACGCTCAAGGTATTGCCGGGGCTGCCGAATCTCCGTCGCTGGCACATCTTTAAGGCGATTCGCAGCGCGATTGCGGATGCGGCTGTGCGATTCGACACGCGCATCGTTGAGTACTCGGTCCAATCGAATCACGCGCACTTCATCATTGAGTCGAAAAACGCGCGGACGATGGGACGGGCGATGCAGGGGCTGTGCATTCGCATCGCAAAACGCTTGAACAAGCGGCTAGATCGAAAAGGGCAGATATTTAAAGAGCGCTATCATGCAAGAGCTCTGCGAACGCCGCCTGAGGTGCGGAATGCGTTGCGCTATGTGCTGCAGAATGCGGAGCGGCATGCGGGAGGGAAGTACGACGTCGATCTCTGCAGCTCGGGGATCCATTTCACCGGCTGGGCGACGGAGATTGCGATTGAATGGGTGAATGCGCAGGCGCCGCCGGTGAATGCGCGACCGGCGACGTGGCTGCTCACAAAGGGCTGGCGGCGGGGCGGGTTGCTCGCGCTGTAGTCCCTACGCGTAGCAAATCGCGTCCATGGATTTTAGTGCGCGGGTTTGCGACGGCTGAATCGGTCGAGCCACAAATAGATGACGGGTGTAGTGAACAGCGTCAGCATTTGCGAAAACACGAGGCCGCCGACGATGGCGAGGCCAAGCGGACGACGGAGCTCACTGCCTGTACCGGTACCGAGTGCCAGTGGCAGTGCGCCGAGAAGCGCCGCCATGGTGGTCATCATGATCGGACGGAAGCGCAGCACGCACGCCTTGTAGATCGCTTCGCGCGTCGACAGTTTCTCCTCGCGTTCAGCCTCGATGGCGAAATCGATCATCATAATAGCGTTCTTCTTCACGATGCCGATAAGCAGAATGATGCCGATGAGCGCGATGATCGAGAGATCGGTGTGAAAGAGGAGCAGCATCAGCAATGCGCCCACGCCCGCCGACGGCAGCGTCGACAAAATCGTGATTGGATGCACCAAGCTTTCATAGAGAACGCCGAGCACGATGTAGACGACGAATAGTGCAAAGGCGATGAGTCCCGGCTCGCTCTCGACGGAGGCTTTGTACTGCTGTGCGGTCCCGGCAAAGTCGGCATGCACCGACGCGGGCATCTGCTGCTCATGCTCGACCTGGCGAATGCGCGCAACCGCTTCGCCGAGGGAGACGCCGGGCGAGAGATTGAAAGAGATGGTCACCGCGGGGAATTGCCCCTGATGCGAGATGGAAAGTGAAGTGGGGGAAATCTTCACGCTCGAAATTGCAGTCAGCGGCACCGGTGTGCCGTCCTGCGCGGGAACATAAATATGCTGCAGCGCCGATGGATCCGTTTGCGAAGAAGGCTTCACTTCGAGGACGACGCGATATTGATTGAGCTGCGTGAAATTGGTCGCCACCTGGCGCTGACCAAAGGCGTCGTAGAGTGCGTCGTCGACGGCCTGTGGTGAGATGCCCATTCGCGAGGCAGTGTCGCGATCGATGTTCACCTCGAGTTGCAGACCGTTGGTTTGTAGATCGCTTACGACATCCTTCAGCTGATCTTTCAATTTGCGAAGGGCATCGAGCATTTTCGGTGCCCACACTTTCAGCTCTTCGATGTCGGCGTCCTGTAGTGTGTATTGATATTGCGTGCGGGTGAAACGAGCACCGACGCTGAGATCCTGCCGCGACTGCAGCGAAAGATTGATACCTTCGACCTTGGCTAGTTTGGGACGCAGTCGCGCAATGATTTCGTCAGCACTGATCTTTCGCTCATGCAAAGGCTTGAGCTCGATGAACAGGGTGCCGGTGTTGACTGACCCGCCCCCGGGCCCCGCACCGAGAAAAGAAACGACATGTCCAACGGCGGGATCGTCCTGCACGACCTTATTGATGGCCATCTGCCGATCGCGCATGGCAGGGAATGAAATGTCCTGCGGCCCGTCGGAAAAGCCCATCAAATTGCCGGTGTCCTGCTGCGGAAAGAGACTGGTGGGAATGATGAAGCAAAGAAATACCGAGAGCGCGATGGTGAATACGGTGACGCCGAGCATCGTGCGCGGATGGTGCAGCACCCACTTGAGTCCAGTTTCGTAGGCGGCGAGCATCTTTTCGAAGAAGCGTTCGGAGAGTGTGTAGAGTCGTCCGTGCTTCTCGTCGTCTTTGTGCCGAAGCAGACGCGAGCACATCATCGGCGTGAGCGTGAGCGAGATCACCGCCGAGATGATGATGGCGATGCTGAGCGTGACGGCGAATTCGCGGAACATGCGACCGACGATGCCGCCCATGAGCAAGATCGGAATGAAGACCGCGAGCAGCGACGTTGTGATGGAGATGATAGTGAACCCGATCTGCCTTGCGCCTTTGAGCGCCGCGGCCATCGGTGCTTCGCCGAGTTCGATATAACGTGCGACGTTTTCCGTCACCACGATGGCGTCGTCGACGACGAAGCCGGTGGAAATGGTGAGCGCCATGAGTGAGAGGTTGTCGAGACTGTAGCCAAGCAGCGCCATCACGCCGAAGGTGCCGACGAGCGACAGCGGAACTGCAACCGAAGGAATGACAGTGGCGCGACCCGAGCGCAGAAATGCAAACACGACCAGCACGACCAGGCACACTGACAACATGAGCGTTCGTTCAACGTCATCGACGGAAGCGCGAATGGTGCCGCCGCGATCGAAGGTCACCTCCAAATTCACCGCGGGCGGAAGCGTCTGTCGCAGCGACGGGAGAAGTCGTTTGATGCGATCGATGAGCTCGATGATGTTGGCGCCGGGCTGGCGACGAATGACCACGATGAGCGAGCGATGTCCGTCGCTCCATCCGGCCACGCGATTGTTTTCCACGTCGTCGAGGACATTGGCGATGTCGCCGAGGCGAATCTGTGTGCCATTGTGATCTGCCAGCACCAGCTTGCGATAGTCAGCGGCGCGAAAGAGCTGATCGTTGGCGGAGATGGTGATGTTGGTCATCTCGCCGGAGAAGCTGCCCTTTGGAGAATTCACCGTCGTCGCCGCCAACAGTTGCCGCACATTGGCCATGGTGAGTCCCACGCCAGCCAGTGCCTCCGGATCCACCTGCACGCGCACGGCAGGTTGCTGTCCGCCGCCGATAAACACCTGTCCCACGCCGTTGATCTGCGAGATCTTTTGCGCCAGTACCGTCGATGCAACGTCGTAGATTTCGCCGAGTCGCACGGTTTCCGATGTCAGCGAGAGAATGAGAATCGGTGCATCCGCGGTGTTGGCTTTGCGGAAGGTGGGGCGCGTCGGCAGATTGGGCGGCAGATCTGCACCAGCAGCGTTGATGGCGGCTTGTACGTCGCGCGCGGCAGCGTCGATGTCGCGTGAAATGTCGAATTGCAGCGAGAGACTGGTGGAACCGAGCGAACTCGACGAAGTGATTTCAGTGATGCCGGCGATGCGCCCGAAACGACGCTCGAGAGGGGTCGCGACGGCGGAGGCCATCGTTTCCGGACTGGCGCCGGGAAGCGCGGCTTGCACGTTGATCGTCGGCTGATCGATGTTGGGCAGTGGCGCCACTGGCAGACGAGAAAATCCGACGGAGCCGGCAAGAAAGAGCGCGGCGGCGAGCAGCGTCGTCGCCACCGGTCTTGCAATGAATGGGCGCGAGACGTTCATCGCAGGTTCACGTCGCCGGCATATCGGCCTGCGCGGGTTGCCGTTTGCGCTTCAGCCAGCCTGCAAACCGCTCCATATAAAGGTAGATGACGGGCGTGGTGTAGAGCGTGAGCAGCTGCGAGATGATGAGGCCACCGACGATGGTGATACCGAGCGGGCGACGCAATTCGCTGCCCGTACCCTGACCGAGTGCCAGCGGAATTCCGCCGAGAAGTGCTGCGGCAGTGGTCATCATGATGGGGCGAAAGCGCAGAAGCGAGGCTTGATAGATCGCTTCACGGGGCGATAGTTTTTGATCGCGCTCTGCCTCGATGGCGAAGTCGATCATCATGATGGCGTTTTTCTTGACGATGCCGATGAGCAGGATGATGCCGATGAGGGCGATGATAGAAAAATCGACGCGAGTGATCATCAGCGCGAGGAATGCGCCCACACCTGCCGACGGTAGCGTCGACAAGATCGTGATGGGATGGATGTAGCTTTCGTAGAGCACGCCGAGCACGATGTAGACGGTGATGAGCGCCGCGAGAATGAGAAGTGGTTCAGATGCGAGCGACTCCTGAAATACCTGTGCCGCGCCGGAGAATGCGGGATGGATGCTTGGCGGCAGCTCAATTTCTTCTTCGGCTTTTTCGATCGCAGCCACGGCATCGCCGAGCGACGCACCTGACGCCAGATTGAAGGAGATCGTGGCGACGGGGAACTGCTCCTGATGATTGACCGACAGCGGGCTGCGTGCGTGAGAAAATTTCGTGAAGGTGGACAGCGGTACTTGTTCGCCGGTCGTTGCACGAACATAGAGGCGATCGAGAATGCTCGGATCGCGCTGCATGTCCGGTTTTACTTCGAGGATGACGCGGTACTGGTTGAGCTGGGTGAATACCGTCGAAATGATGCGCTGGCCGAATGCATCGTAAAGCGTGTCATCGATGGCGGCGGGGGTAATAGAGAGGCGAGAGGCGGTGTCGCGATCGATGTCGATGCCCACCTGTAATCCCCCGAGCTGTTGATCAGATGCCACGTCGGTGAGCTGCTTCAGCTTCTGCAAACGCTCGACGACTTTCGGCACCCATTCGGTGAGCTCGTTGAAGTTGGCGTCCTCAAGGGTGTACTGAAATTGCGTGCGGCTGGTGCGACTTTCAATTTGCAAATCCTGCACTGGCTGCATGTAGAGACGAATGCCGTCGACCTGATCCAACTTTGGCTGGAGGCGCGCGATGATCTCGCCGGCATTGGCTTTGCGATCGTCATGCGGCTTAAGAGAGATCGAGAGGCGACCGCTATTGGGCGTTGGGTTGGTGCCGTCGGGTCCGATGAACGATGCGATCGATTCCATGTCCGCATCGCTGCGAACTGCATCCGCCAGCGAGCGCTGCAATTCCATCATGCGTTGAAAGGACACATCCGGTTGCGCTTCGGAAACGCCGATGATGAGGCCAGTGTCCTGCTGCGGGAAAAATCCTTTGGGAACCAACCATGCGAGCAGCCCGGTGAGCAATAAGGTACCGACGGTGACTGCGAGGGTGAAGCGCTGGTGATCGAGCACCCACTTGAGGCCGCGGTCATAGAAATCGCGCATCCCGTCGAGAATCTTGGTTGAGTATTGGTGGAACTTGCCGGTGGCTTCTTCGTGCGGGCGCAGAATGTGTGCGCACATCATGGCCGTGAGTGTGAGCGAAAGGATTGCCGAGACACCGATGGCAATGGCCAGCGTCACGGCAAACTCGCGGAACAAGCGGCCGATGATTCCGCCCATGAAGAGCAGGGGAATGAGCACGGCCACGAGCGAGACCGTGAGCGAGACGATGGTGAATCCGATTTGTCCTGCGCCCTTCAGCGCTGCTTGAAATGGCGGTTCGCCCTCTTCGATGTAGCGGGCGATGTTTTCGATCATGACGATGGCGTCGTCGACGACAAAGCCAGTCGAGATAGTGAGCGCCATCAGCGAAAGGTTGTTGAGGCTGTAGCCACACAGGTACATGACGCCGAAGGTTCCGATAAGTGACAGCGGCACCGCGACGCCGGGAATGATGGTGGCGCGGAAACTCCGCAAGAAAAAGTAAATGACGGCGACCACGAGCAGGATGGTGAGAATGAGCGTGAATTGCACGTCCTCGACGGAGGCTCGCACCGTTTCGGTGCGATCGCTGAGGATGGAGACGTTGATTCCCGACGGCAATGCGGCGGACAAACGAGGGAGTAGGGCTTTGACGCGGTCGGCGGTCTCGATGACATTGGCGCCCGGTTGCCGCTGAACATTGAGAATGATGGCACGTTTGTCATGTCCCGGTTCATCGACATAGTCGCTGGCGGTCTTGTCGATGGCCCAACCAGCGAGCAGAGCATTTTCTACTCCGTCGACGACATCGCCGAGGTCGCGTAGACGCACGGCGGCTCCATTGCGATAGGCGAGGATGATCGGGCGAAATGCTGCGGCGTTGTACAGCTGATCATTGGTCGCGAGCGTGAAATCCTGGCGTGGACCGTCAATGCTGCCCTTCGGCTGATTCACATTGGCAGCGACGAGAAGAGTGCGCACATCTTCGAGGCTCATCCCGGTTGCAGCGAGCGCCACTGGATCCACCTGCACGCGCACCGCTGGTTTTTGCCCACCATTAATGGTGACGAGTCCAACGCCGGACACCTGTGAGATTTTCTGCGCCAGGATCGAATCGGCATAGTCGTCGACGGTGTTGAGCGGCAACGTATCCGACGTGACCGCCAGTGTGAGAATCGGCGTGTCGGCCGGATTGCTCTTCGAATAGGTCGGCGGTGTCGGCAGCGTGCGCGGCAAAAGATTCGACGCGGCATTGATCGCGGCCTGCACATCTTGTTCGGCGGCGTCGATGTTGCGATCGAGCGTGAACTGCAATGTGATCTGCGACGAGCCCATGCTCGATATCGAAGTCATTTGGGACAGCGACGGCATTTGCCCGAATTGTCTTTCGAGCGGCGTCGTCACTGCGGAGGCCATGGTGTCGGCACTGGCACCCGGAAACGATGTGGACACCAGAATCGTCGGGTAGTCGACCTGCGGCAATGCGGCCACAGGCAGTTGTCGATATCCGACGATGCCGGCGAGCATCAAACCAGCGGTCAGGAGCGAAGTGGCAACCGGCCGCCGGATGAATGGTTCCGAAATGCTCATGTCACCCTACGGGCTCCAAGAGCCATGACATTGTTGATCGCATTTTCTCCGAAAATGCTCATGTCGCCCTAGTGGGCTCCGTTGGCTTTCCCATCGGGAGCGCTGGCATTTTCCGGGCGACGGATGGAGACCTTGCCGCCCGGTCGTAGCTGACTCTGCCCGTCGGTGACGACAGTTTCTCCGAGCTCGAGGCCCTTGCGAATGATCGCGATTTGCCCCTCGATTAGTTCCACTTCGATGGGGCGAATGTTCGCTTTTTGCTCATTGTCGACGATGTAGACGAACGTGCCCTTGGGCCCGTGCTGCACTGCGGTCGTCGGCACCACCAGGGCATTCTTGCGCACCGTCAGTAAGAGCCGCGCCTTTACAAACTGATTGGGCCAAAACAGGCGCTTGGGATTATCGAACACCGCCTTCAATCGAATGGTCGACGTGGTCGGATTGATCTGATTGTCGATGACCGTGAGTTTCCCGGTGCCGAGCAATGTTTCGCCATTGCGGGCATAGGCTTCGACGGTGAGTACCCCTGCGCGCAATTGTTCCGCGACGCGCACGAGTTCATCCTGCGGCAGCGTAAACAGCACTGCGATCGGATCGAGTTGAGTGATGACCACCAGTCCATTTGCGTCGCTGGCGTGGACGAGATTGCCTTGGTCGACGAGACGCACACCCGTCACGCCGTCGATAGGGGAGAGGATGCGTGCATAGTCGAGATTGAGTTTCGCACTCTCTACTGCGGCGCGATCGATGGCGATGGAACCGTCGTATTGTCCGACGGTGGCACGCTGATCATCTACCTGTTGTTGCGACACTAAATTCTGCGCGCGCAGAGTCGTGTAGCGCTCGAGATTGACCTTGGCGTCATGCTGCAGCGACGTGTCGCGAGTCAGCGCACCTTCGGCTTGATGCAGTTGAACTTGAAATGGACGCGGGTCGATCTGCGCCAACTGTTCGCCGCGTTTGACTGGCTGACCTTCTTTGAAAAATACCGAGTCGAGGCGGCCATCCACTTGAGAGCGAACGGTCACCGTCTTGAATGCGATGACCGTGCCGAGTCCGTCGAGATAGATGGGCACATCTCGCGCAGCAACTTGTGTCGCAGCAACGGGAATGGCTCGCGCACGCTGCTCGGCGGCACGCTTCTCCTCTTCGGCGAGTTTCTTACGCCGCGAAAGGACGCCGACGACCACCAGTCCTCCGATGATCGCAAGCGTGATGAAAATCCAAGTGCGACGACTCAATTCCCGCTCCTATCCATGTATGAGCACCAACGGGAACTTAGCACTGGGTATTCCTTACGGAATATTTAATTTTGTGAATTCAAGGGCTTGAGCGTGTCAGACAGAGGCGAGAGCTAGGCTGCTGCGGCGACTTCAGTGGCAGGGCGCGACATCAGCGATTGAATGGAGCGCCAGAACCAACGTGCGGCCTTTGTGCCCTTCCAAATGTTGCGCTTCATGACGTAGTCGATGTTGGCCGTCGAGTTCTCGTCGAAGGCCCGGTTCTCGACGCTGTGTAGGCGGGCGAGTTCTGCTTCGAGGGCTTCTTCAGACGGCGCATACTTTCGAGAGATTGCTTTGCAGTACTTCAAATGGCGTGTCTCGTCGGCGCGGATTTCCGCGAATACGTCGGCGGTTTGCGGGTCGACGGGGCGGAAGGCTTTTTCCATGAGTTCGTACTGCACCATCGCGCGCTCTTCGATCACTTGCAGCATGACATAGGCGCGCATGACGCCCTCTTTGTCGACGATGGGCGCGGTGAGTGCGCCACCGGAGAGCTTTTCCACACGGTCGATGATCTGCAGCTCGTCGGGAATTTTGCCGACGTCGACGCCCTGGCGTTCGTAGCATTCGCGGAAGAGTTTCTCATGGCGAATTTCGTCCGCTTGATGCTTGCGCACCATCTTCTGCAGTACTGGATCATCCACCTGGCGGAGGATGCTATCGAATAGCTCGATTTCGCCATTCGCCTCGGCTTCGGCCACCTGGTGGAGAATGTGCGCGCGGCCCTCCGGCGTAGAGACCAGATTCTTGGTAAATTGAAGACTTAGAGCATTTTTCAGGTTCATGGCAGCCTCCTTGTTTGTATGACCAAATGACTAAAATCGTTTTTTAGTCATTAATCGGCAAAAAAAATCAACTCCGCTCTGCACTCACTTTCGTTTTGCCCGTGCTCTTCGACAGCTGTGCCGGATTGCGCAGGCCGTTCATCAACACGTCGATTGCAGCCGTGAGACGACGCGCCATCTGATCAGGATGAGGTCGTACGCGCTGATGGTGCAGATGAGTGGTGATCTCCACGTCCTGAAGAATACGCGCAACCTCTTCTACGTCGAGATCGCCGCGGAAGATGCCTTGCTTGATGCCGAGCTGTAACACCTCGACGATGGTGCCGCGGCCAACCTCACGCAGTTCCTCGAGACGCTCCGCCCACTCGGGCAGCATAATCTGATGACTGCCGAACAGAAGCTCGCGCACGAGCGGTCGGTCCTGAATGTACTTTTCAGACTCGATGCCGCACAGGATGAGAAGTTGATCCGCCGGCATGCGCGGGTCGATCAGCTTGTTGATCGCCGCTTGCCAGGCGCGCACTTCGCGGTGCACAGACTGATAGAAGAGGTCCTCTTTGGTGTCACAGGCGAGATAGACCGTGCCCTTGGCCACGCCGGCTTCTTTGGCAATCTCATCCACCGAGGCTTTCTTGAAGCCAAAGCGGGAGAAGGCCTTCGCCGCCGCTGCCAAAATGCAATCTTTCTTGGCTTGTTCCACTGACTAGAATCTAATTTTAGTCAGTCCAATTGTCAAGGGGTAAAAATTTAGCTGTAATTACAAGGGACTATTTTGACCCACAGCCTTATGCTATGACGCCGGCATGAACGTAGAGCTAGTGAAAGAGTACCGTTTCGAAGCCGCGCATCGCCTTCCCGAAGTGCCGCCTGGCCACCAATGTGCGCGACTCCATGGCCACAGCTTCAAGTTTGAGATTCATGTGTCGGGCCCGGTCAACCCGAAAACCGGCTGGTTGATCGACTTCGGCGAACTGGATGATGTGGTGAAACCGGCCGTTTTGAGCAAACTCGATCACTACTACCTCAATGAGGTCGAAGGCCTCGCCAATCCGACGTCCGAAGTTCTGGCGAAGTGGATTTATGACCGGATCAAAGCAGGCATTCCGCAACTCACCGCGATCACGCTGTACGAAACCTGCGACGCGCGCTGCATCTATCGCGGGTAGTCCCACGAATCCTCACCGGCGAGGCGCATCGGAGGATGCGGGGGCTTTCTTGTGGGCTGGCGAGCGCACAAGCAAGTTCAAAGGGGCAAACGCAGTCCCCGAACGGCAGTCCACAGGAAAAGGCGGAGCCGTCCCCGCGTCCGTTTTGCACCGACGGTAGAGCCTAGCGTCTTCCAAATGCGGCAGCAGGGACTTTGTAGCAGCGATTTCTGGGTCTCGCTGCGCTCATTCTTACTCGCATCAAGCGGTGGCGGAAACTCGTGTCGGTACTGTGGGGCTAATAGGGGGATGGAAACGGGGCGGTGTTGGCGGATCGATGCCTTGGTAGTAGTTCGTGGCTGCGCTCGTCTGTGCACGCATCACTCGGCGGTGGGGACTCGTGGCGGTTCTGCGGGCTAATAGGGGATAGTGGTTCCGGCGTTGTGCTTGAGCGGGGCGCTGTGCTTGGCGGAGGACGCGGCGACTTGGTGATGGACGCGCGGGTGGTGAATCGCGGAGAAGGGGTGATTGCCCGCGGAGGCCGCCTCCCTCATCTCGGCAAATTGAGGGCGCCAGATCCATAAATAGTGGCAGATGCGCTCAAAACACCCTTGACGGTATGCCTTGGAATAACTAATATGCCTAATCAAGATGGCGGCGCGTCGACGGAAAATGGTGCAGTTGGAGCTGGCGAAGACGGCCGGCTGGGGAGGGCGTCGGAAGGGGGCAGGGCGGAAGCGGCGGACGCGTCTGCAGTCGCATGTTCAACGACCGGTACATAAAGAGAGCTACCCGCTGCACGTTACGTTGCGTGCGATTGGGCATGGATTACGCAAGGCGCGCGTGCGTGAGCAATTTAATGGAGCGTTGGTTCGTCTACGTAAGCGGCGCGAGGACTTTCGCGTGCTGCAGTACTCGCTGCAGGACAATCACCTCCATATGATCGTCGAGGCGAGCGACAAAGAGACTTTGAGTCGCGGCATGCAGGGATTTGCGAGTGCACTGGGGCGTGTGATCAACCGCGCGCTCGGGCGAAAAGGTGCGCTGTGGGCGGATCGCTATCATGCGCGCGAGTTGAAATCGCCGCCTGAGGTGCGCAATGCCTTGGTGTACGTGCTGCGGAATGCGGCCAAGCATTTGGGTCGCGCAGAAGACGAGTTCTCGTCGGCAAAGTGGTTCGATGGTTTTCGCGATGCTGCGCCTGCGGGGAATTCTCCGCTTGGCCACGCACGCACCTGGCTCGTCACCCTCGGTTGGCGACGCAGGGGGCTCATCGGTCCGAAAGAGCGGCCCAAGGAAGAGATTCGAATTGTCGTTTGGGACTACGTTGAAGCTATTTCGTCAGCGGAACATCTTTGAGCGTGCCTGCGATGGTGCACGTGTCGCTCTTGCCAGCGACGGTGCCCGCCGCTTGAAAATCACCTGACACGAGCATTTTGTCATTCGTCGAGAGATGAATCGTGCCTTCAGTCGCCACGCAGCCGGTTTGCGACAAGTGCACTTCTAACTGCGACCGAGTTTGTGTCGAGAGTTCGATCTGCACCGTCATGTTCGGTTGAATCAGAACCGACTGCGCGGTGACACCGGCCGTCGCATCTCCAGCGGTCAGCGACAATGTTAGATCGACTGAGACACCATCGATGTGGAGAGGATCTTTCGCCGCACTCACGAGTGCAGTGGTCGTCTTCATCGCGCCGCCATTCATTGCGACTTGAACGGTGCCGCCAGGCGATGGCGATTCCGACGGAATCAGATCCGTAATGCTCGGCAGGCACCCACCGAGTGCCAGCAATACGACGTGACGAAAGCCCCCTATTCGCACCCCGAAAGGGTACCGCATCTATGCGATTCGGCAACATAACTGCATTGCAACTGTGCCGTTCGCAACGTATGCTCAGGCTCGCGTGAGGACCAACGTAATTCGCATACTTTTCGCCGGGATGCTGTGCGCATGCAACCCGCCACCGGCCTCCACGCAGCCGGCCCTTCTGGTCGCGCGCGCTTCCGATGCGATGACGCTCGACCCGGCACGCATTACCACTGCGGAATCGGCAGAGATTTCCGAGCAGATTTTCGATCATTTGGTCCGCTATCGCCCGAACTCGACGGAAATCGAGCCGTCACTGGCGACGAAGTGGGAGGTGTCTGGCGACGGAAAAGTATGGACCTTCTCCCTGCGCACCGGCGTCACCTTCCACGACGGCACGCCCTGTGATGCCGACGCAGTGGTTTTCTCGCTCGAGCGTCAGCGCAATGTCGAGCATCCGTTTCACGAGCCAGACTTCATCTATTGGGAAACGACCTATCGCAACATTCTCAGCATCGAGAAGGTAGACACGCAGACCGTTCGCATCACCATCGAGAAGCCATATGCGCCATTTCTCGCCAACCTGGCGATGTTCCCCGTGTCCATTGTTTCGCCGGCGGCGGTGAAGAAGTGGGGCCACGAATTTTGGAAGCATCCCGTCGGTACGGGGCCGTTTCGTTTCGTCGAGTGGCAGCCTGGTGAGCGCATCACGCTTGCGGCCTATGACAAATATTGGGAAGGGCGCGCGCAACTGGAACATCTCGCCTTTACCGTTGTCCGCGACGAGCATCAACGTCTCGCGGCGCTCGAAGCGGGCGCGGTGGATATCGCGGAAAGCCTTTCGCCTGACGATCTGCAATTCGTATCGCTGCATCCGGAGCTGACGCTGCATCGCGTGGCCGGCAACAATGTCGGCTACCTGGCGATGAACACGCAGAAGCCGCCCTTTAATGACGTGCGCGTTCGACGCGCGGTGAATTACGCAATCAACAAGACTGCCATCGTGAAATTGGTTTATCAGGGCCTGGCGCGCGCGGCGACCACGCCCGTTCCCCCGTCGCTGTGGGGTTCGGTCGAAGAGCCGCTCTACGCCTATCGGAAATCCGAGGCGATTCGTTTGCTCGAAGAAGCGAACTATGTACAACCGGCGAAACGGCCGCGTCTCTACACGATGTCGACGCCGCGACAGTACATGCCCGCACCGGAGCAGGTGGCGCGAATCATCCAACACAATCTGCATGAGGTAGGCATCGACATTGACGTGGTCGTCAATGACATCAACACGCATGTCGAGCTGACGCAAAATGGCCAGCACGATCTCTGCCTGCTCGGATGGTCGGGCGACAATGGTGACCCGGACAACTTCCTCTACGTGTTACTCGATTCCTCGAATGCGGAGCCGGGGACCGCGCGCAATCTCGCATTCTACAAAGACCCCGAGTTGCACGGCATTTTGACCTGGGCTCAGGAATCGCTGGTGCAGAAGGAGCGCGAGAACTACTACAAGCGCGCGCAGGAACTCATCGCGCGTGCGGCGCCGTGGGTGCCGCTGGCCTATGCGGAAGTGGTGGTGGCCGCGCGGCGATCGCTCGTGGGTGTGAGCGTGCATCCTTCGTCGAACATTTACTTCTACCGAGTGCGCCGGCAATGAACAGCAACGTCGGCAATGGCGGCACCGGCCAAACCAATCTCCGACGGCGCGCAACCGATCATGTGCGCGCAAAGCCCGAGGGCGTGCTCGGTCGCCTGCGCATTCGTCACAAGTTGGCCATCATTCTGCTCGTCGCTGCGCTTCTGCCCGTGCTTGGTGCATCGACGGTGGCCATGCAACTCGTACTCGAGGGCCTAAAGGCCGGTGTGCGCGCGCAGACCGAGCGCACTATGCGCTTTGCATTGAATCAGGTGATTGGTCACGTACGCGAAGTATTTGAGACGACGGTTCGCCTGTCGGAAACGCCGGATTTGTCAGATTTGCTGGTGGGCAATCCGACGCAGAGCGGTGAGTTGTTGTCGTCGAAGGAAGACGAAATGCCGCCGGGCCTCGTCGAAATTGCCGACGCGAGTGGCAAAATCGTGAGCCGTCGTGCCGTCGGTGGCGCGCGCATCGAAGACCTCCAGACGCAGGGAGAGTCCGAGGCGCTCAAGGGCGCACTTTCCTATGAAAGACGCGTCAACATCGCACGCGGAAATCGTTACCTCATCATTCGTGCGGCGGCTCCCGTCGTCGATGAATCGTTTCAGCTCCGGGGCGCGGTGGTTGTCTCTGTGCCGCTCGATTCGGAGTTTGCAGACCGACTGAAGGCGCAACTTTCGGCCGATGTGGTGGTCTATCAGCAGAATCTGCCGGTGGCCTCGTCGTTTTTGGCCCTCGATGGCCGTCGAGAAACTGGATTCGGCGTGCCGGCGGCACTTTCGCAAGCGGTGCTCGGTGGAGCGACTCGCTTTGAAGAGATTTTCGCTTTCGGCCGCATGTACTCGGTCGGTTTCGCCCCCCTACAGAATCTCGAGTCGCAGCGACTAGGAATGCTCGCGGTTGCCGTCGACGAAGACGCGCTATTCCTCGCGAAATCACAAGCGTGGCGATCGCTGCTCCTCGGTGGTGCGGCGGCGGTTCTACTCGCGCTAGGACTCGCCGCGATTCTCTCTCGACGGCTGACCGTGCCGCTTGGTCATTTGCATGCAGGCGCACTCGCCGTTGCGCGCGGCGATCTAGATCATCGCATTGTGCAGGAGACCGGCGACGAAATTGGCGATCTCGCGGTCGCATTTTCGCAGATGACGCGAGGTGTGAAAGAGAATCAGGAGCGACATGCGGCACGCATGCGTGAAATCACCACGCTGCATGACATCGGACGCGCAGTCTCGTCGGTGCTCGGGCTCGACGAAGTGCTCAACAAAGTCGTCGAAGAAGTGGCGCAGGTCTTTTCCGCGAATCGCTGCGTGCTGTTGCTGGCCGAACCGACCGGCGGCTTCACCATCGGTGCATCGGTGCCGCTGCAGCTGTATGACAATGAGCAGTCGGTGGAGCGCCTGGCAAATTTGGCGCAAGCAATGGCCACGCGCCTCGGGCCCACCCTCATTCGTCTCGACGCTGCGGAAAGTGATCCAGATGTTGGGCAATTGGCGCGCGCGGCGGCGGTTTCCGGGCCGCTCTTGGCAGTTCCGCTCGAACAGAAAGATCGCGTGCTCGGTATGCTGCTGGTCAATCGTCCGGGGGGGGAGGGGACTCCATTCTCCGACGCGGATTTGCGTCTGGTGTCGACCTTTGCCGACCAGGCGTCGACGGCAATCTCCAATGCGCGTCTCTACAATGAGGTGCAGAAGTCGTCGGAAGATCTCGAGCGCAAAGTCAAAGAGCGTACCTTTGAGCTCGTGGTTTCCAATCAAGAACTAGAGCTCGCGCTCGCCGAACTGCGCACCGCACATGCCGCACTCGTTCACTCCGATCGTATGGCGGGCCTCGGTCAACTGGTCGCTGGCGTCGCGCATGAAGTCAATTCGCCAGCCGGCGCGATTCAGGGCGCAGTCGATACCCTGGGAGAAAATGTCGGACGTTTGGCGCGTCGCGCACGCGAGCTCGGCGAACTAAAAATGTCGGGCGAAGATCGCACGCGTTTCTTTGCGCTCGTCGAGCAATTGGCACCGCGTCTGGCAGGCGCGCGCGTCGAAGCACCGGCGCAAGTTCGTCGTCAGGCGCGTGACCTCGCGGAAAATCTGGCTCGACTCGGGGTTCCGGAAGCGGAGGACGCTTGTAAAGTTCTCGTCGAGATCGGCGCTGCCGAGGCTGCGTATCAGATCGCGCAGTTGGCGCAGCGTGCACAGGCGACGGGGCCAGGAAATGTCGCAACCATCAACGCGCTCGTCGGCTATCTCGAGCAGTACGCCTACCTTTTCCGCAATCAATACGCGATTCGCACGGCGATTCGGCGCATCACCCGCATCGTCGGTGCACTGAAGGGCTACTCGCACCTTGATCAGGCGAAAGTCACGGCCGCCGACGTTCATGAAGGCATTGAAAACACGCTCGTCATCCTCCATTCCGAGCTGAAATATGGTATAAACGTCACAAGGAAGTACGCGACTTTGCCGGTTGTACCGATCTACGTGGATGAGCTGAATCAGGTTTGGACCAATCTCATTCACAATGCAGTGCAGGCGTTGGGTGGAGAGGGAGAGATCATTATCGAAACGCGTCTCGACGGCGACGATGTAACGATTTCCGTCGAGGACAACGGGCCGGGAATTCCGCCCGAAGTGCTTCCGAAAATTTTTGAACCATTCTTCACCACCAAGGCCAAGGGAGAGGGGACCGGATTGGGACTGGGAATCGTCAAACAGATCGTCGAAAAGCATGGCGGTCGCATCGACGTCGAGTCACAGCCGGGGAAAACCCGCTTCACTGTGCGCATTCCGCAGGTCGGTCCTCCGAAAGTGCAAGAGGGATCGTCCCCCGACGAGAACGGCGAGAATTCTGAAAACGAGGCGGTCGGATGATCGCGCGTACAGACAAAGAGCACATCATTTGCGTCGACGACGAGGAGGGCATCCTCACCGCATTGCGCCAGCAGCTCGGCGCGCGCTTCGGCAACGAATGTCAGATTGAAGTCGCGCAGTCGGCGAAGGACGCGCTCGAGCTCGTCGACGATTTGCAGCGCGATGGCGAGCAACTGGCAGTGGTGATTGCCGACCAGATCATGCCCGGCATGAAGGGCGTAGAGCTGTTGGAAGAAGTGCACAAGCGCTCGCCAGTGACGACGAAAGTGTTGCTCACCGGCCAGGCCGGACTCGACGCGGTCATCACCGCCATCAATCGCGCCGGGCTCAATCGCTATATTTCCAAACCATGGGATGAGCCGGATCTGCGTCTCACCGTCGAGAACTTGCTGCGTACGTTCCGACTGCATCGCGAAAACGAGCTGCTGATTGAAAATTTGCAGAAGAAGAATGCCGAGCTCGAGGCGGCCAAGGCGAGTCTCGAAATTCGCGTTCGTGAGCGCACCGCGGATTTGGAATCGGCCAATACGCGTCTCAACTTACTCGCCGTCACCGACGGACTCACCGGCCTACACAATCATCGCTTCTTGCAGGAACAGCTATCGCAGTCGGTGGAGCGGGCGATTCGCTCAGGCGTGCCCGTGGCCATGCTCATGATCGATGTCGATCACTTCAAAAAGTACAACGATCGCATGGGCCATCCTGCCGGCGATGAAGCGCTGCGCACCGTGGCTCGCCTCATCTCGGAAGATCGCCGTACCGTCGACGTCATCGCGCGTTATGGCGGCGAAGAATTTGCCATTCTTCTCTATGACGTGGCCATGCCCGCTGCCGTCGAGGTCGCGGAGAAGATTCGCCAGCGCGTCTCCGTCGCACAGCTCGCCGGCGCAGCCGATCAACCGCTCGGCAAAATGACCGTCTCCATCGGCATCGCCGTATGCCCCAATCACGCGGCGACCGCGCAAGCACTCCTCGAAGCCGCAGACGTTGCTCTCTATCGCGCCAAAAAAGAAGGCCGCGATCGCGTCGTCGTTTCTAACGCCTAGGGGCACTCTCCTGGGTCGTAAAGGCCCGAACCGAAAAGGGTTCTAGATGTAAACGTACAAGTGCGTCTTGTCGCCGCTGCAGTTCCCCAGAATACGGATTGCATTTGTACGTTTGCTCCTAAAAGGCTGGTGATTCCGGATGGTTGTAATATAGGAGAGTGTCCCCTAAGATAGCGCCATGGAAATCTGCGTTCTTGGAGCGGGAAGTTGGGGTACTGCGCTGGCGATGGTGCTTGCGCGCAAAGGCATGAAGACCACGTTGTGGGCGCGCAATGACGAACACGTGCGTGACATCAATGCCAAACGCGAGAACGCCAAATATCTGCCGGGCATTCCCGTCCCCGATACGCTGACGGCGTCGTCGGACCTCGAAGCTTCGGTGCGCGGAAAATCATTCATCATTGTAGTCGTCCCGTCGCACACGGTGCGCGACGTGATGATGCGAGCCGCGGCCGCGATCTCCCCTGACACCATCATCGTTTCAGCGTCGAAGGGCATCGAGAATGAGTCGCTGGAGACGATGGATGAAGTGCTGAAGGCGGTGCTGCCGGGCGCGCTCGGTGGCCGGCTCGTTTTCCTTTCGGGGCCGAGCTTCGCCAAGGAAGTTGGCAAGGGATTCCCGACGGCCGTGGTGTCCGCGTCGCGCGATCGATCCGCGGCGGAAGCAACGGCGCAGCTGTTTCACACCGATCGTTTTCGCGTCTACACCAGCGACGACGTGACCGGCGTTGAGCTCGGCGGCGCGCTGAAGAACGTGATGGCCATTGCGGCGGGCATCGCCGACGGACTTGGCCTCGGGTACAACACGCGCGCGGCTCTCATCACGCGTGGCCTCGCGGAAATTTCACGTCTCGCCGTGCGCAAGGGCGCAAATCCCCTCACGCTCGCGGGCCTCGCAGGCATGGGCGATCTCGTGCTCACGTGCACCGGCGATCTCTCACGTAATCGTCACGTCGGTATGGAGCTGGGCAAAGGTCAGACGCTGAAGCAGGTTTTGGCCGGCATGAGTCAGGTGGCCGAGGGCGTGAAGACCACCAAGAGCGCGCGTGATCTTGCGGCGCGACTTCAAGTTGAGATGCCGATTACCGAGACGATCTATCGCGTGCTCTACGAAGATTTGTCAGCGAAGGATGCGCTCAGCGATCTACTGGGACGGGCGCCGCGTCACGAATTGGCTTAAACAAGATCTTCGCCTCTCCGACGTCAGCGAGGTGCGCGGTAGGAATCATCTTCCACGCGATCGCCCAATTGATTCCGAATTGCTGAAGCTCGCGCCAACCAGCGTCGTCGTCGGCAATTCCCATTCGCACCAAGTGTACCTCATGCCCATTTTGCCAAGTGCGTTCGATTTGCTGGTTTAGCGCTGCGGCGACCTTTTCCTTAGTGCCGAGCTGTCCGGCAAAGTAAACGAGCGGAAAGTGATCGACGTGTCGTCGCTCAGCGAAGCCAACGTATTCGTCCCAACTGTGGCCGGGCGAGATGACGAGGTCTCCATCATTAATAGAGCTGGCCGTCCGGGCCGCACGGTCGAGCCAGTCTCGATTGCGGGCAATGGGTAGCCATAGCACTAGATTTGCGCCGGCCAGCGCGAGTGCGGTGTTGCGGGCGAGCATTCCTCCACGCTGTGCCACATAGAGCCACAAGAGCGGCAGGAGAAAGATCCAGCGCTCGGGATCAGAGGCATAGAACACCGCAGCGACGGTGGCATAGGGGATAAGCCAAGTGATCGTGGTGCTGAAGTTGAGTGGAGAAAACGGTGCGTTCTTGGCGAGTCGAATCAGCGCGCCGAGCGCGAGCACTCCGAGTGCGGTGCAAATGACGACCTGGATTTGCGATGCTTCGTAGAGATAGGGCGAATAGACAAGGGTACGCGCCATGCCGTAAAGCATCACCACCGGGGTGCGCAGACCGACTGCATAGTGCAGACCATGACTGGCGCTCGCAAACGATCCCGGATGAAACTTGATTACTATCGCAGCGACGAGAAAGACCGTCGTTGCGAGAAATATCAGTCGTCGTTTGCGGGGGAGCTCGCACAGTGCCGGCAAAATGAAGAGGACATTTTCGATGTGAAAGCCTATCGCCAGTGAACAACCGATGGCGCATAGAATCGGACGCGCTCGCACCAATGAAAAAAGGGCTAATGAAAGTGCGCACAAAGCGGGCGCATAACTTTCCACGTCGCTGCCCGCACCAAGGATGGCAAAGGAACAGGCCATTCCGAGCGCAGCGACGACGCCATTTGCACCTACGTAGCGCGCCGAAAATCCGATGAAGAGGATCGCTAGGCCGGCACATAGATGGCTAACAATTCGTGCGGGCACGAGGAGATCGATGGGCCACGGCCCGAGATGAAAGATCGCTCGCAGTACGCGCAAGACCGGCAAGTAGAGGAGGTGACCGGGATAGATCGCCTGGGGATCGCTGGCCGCGTTGAGATAGCCAAGTCCATCGCCATTGACTACTGCGGGGGCGAGCGCGGCGTACAACACCGCAGCAGCGACGGCGATTGCGGCAATTTTCAGTGGCTCGCGCAAGTGCGAGTGGTATAACAGGGACGGGCGGAAATGGCGACGGGGCTGTTAACGGACAGACGTTTTCTCGATCATGTGGAGCCGCAAGGTCATCCCGAACGAGCCGATCGTCTAACCGCGATCGAAGCAGCGATCGAGCGCTCGGGATTGAAAACGATTCCGTCGCCCGCGCGACTGGCAACGCGCGCAGAGTTGGAACTCGCACATGCGGCAACCTATCTCGATGCACTCGAGGCAGAACTGAAAAAGGGGAGCGGTTATCTCGACCCCGATACTTTCTATTCTGAGGGCACGTGGACTGCAGCGCTGTTGGCTGCCGGTGGCACCGTCGATCTCCTGCGCAAGATTGATTCCGGCGAGCTCGATAATGGCATGGCCGTGGTGCGACCGCCCGGTCATCACGCCACGCATGATCGCTCGATGGGCTTTTGCCTCATTAATAATGCAGCAGTGGCGGCGGCAGATGCGCGCTCCCGCGGAAAACGCGTCGCCATCGTCGATTGGGATGTGCATCACGGCAATGGCACCGAGGATATTTTCGCCGAAGATCCCGACGTCTTGTACGTATCGACGCATGAGTGGCCGCAATATCCGGGCACAGGGCCGCGCGAATTTCGGGGGCGTGGGCGAGGCGTCGGCGCCACCGTGAACATTCCGCTTCCCGCAGGCACGGACGATCGCGCTTTTCTTGCGGCCTATGATGCCGAGGCGCGCCCGGTCCTCGAAAAATTCGCGCCCGACCTCGTTATCGTCTCCGCCGGCTACGATGCTCACACATTAGATCCGCTCGGTGGGCTCATGGTGACCGAGGCCTCCTATGAGGCCATCACACGCCATCTGCTCTCTATCCAGCCGAAAACACTGATTCTTTTAGAAGGCGGATACAATCTTTCCGCCCTGGGCAGCTCCAGTGTGGCTGTGCTAAGAATTCTTTGCGGCCGACCATGACGCGGGGCAAATCCAAAGCGGATCGCATCGACGAAGAGCATCAGCGCTTCGGAGACTATGAGCTGACGCAGTACCTTGCGGCCGGCGGAATGGCCGATCTCTATCTCGCGAAGAGCCCGCGTCACGACCATGAAGTCGTCGTGAAGAAGATCCAACCGCGCTATGTCGAGATGACCCGCGTGGTGAAGATGTTCATCGACGAGGGCCGCATTGCCAAAGCGCTCGATCACCCGAATATCGTCAAGGTGCTCGACGTCGGACAAGAACGCGGCACGTACTACATCGTCATGGAGTACATCCCCGGGCCGGATCTGTTGGCGATTTGTCGACGGGGAATTGAAGTCGGAAATTTTCTGCCGCTGCCCATCACACTGGCCATTATCGCCCAGGCGCTCAAGGGCCTGACCTATGCGCATGAAAAAAAGGACGAAGACGGAAAACCGCTGAAGGTCGTCCACTGCGATATTTCGCCCGGCAACATCGTGGTTTCCTGGGGTGGAACGGCGCGCATTGTCGACTTTGGTATTGCGCGCGCGACCATTCAGCTGCGCGCGGAAGATCACACCGTCGTCGGCAAATACAATTACATGGCGCCGGAGCAGGTGCGTGGCCAAGTGGTCGATGCGCGCGCGGATCTGTTTGCCCTCGGCATCATTCTCTACGAGCTCGTCGTCGGAAAGCGGCTCTTCCGCGGCTCGCCGGAAGAAGTGATGAAGATGGTGCTGCAAAAGGACATCACGCCGCCTTCGGAGATTCGGGAGAATTTTCCGACGAAGTTGAATGCGGTGGTGATGCGCGCACTCTCGCGCGACCCGAACATGCGCTACCAAACCGCCCGCGGATTTCGCCGTGACATCATGGCCTGCCTGACGGAACTCGGAGAGCCGGCAGGCAAGCGTGAGATTTCGAAATATTTACGAACCGTCTTCGCCGCGCCCCGCAAAGGTGCCGCAGCGACGGAATTTTTGCCCGAAGTAGCCCAGACGATGGAGTCCGAGGGATCGCCTGAAGTTGATGAAGACCTCGAGCTCGAGCGGACACCGCTTTCTCTGCTGACGGAGTCGCAGCGGCTGCGCGTCATCGAAGCGAAAGAAGAGGTCGACCCTGAGGACGATGCCGAGCCGGCGTCGAGCCCCGAGCCCGTTGCGCCAATGACGAAAGATACGGCCGTCGCAAATACGCCGGCGAAGTCCTCCGTTGTGCAAACGGCAGAAGTGCCCGCGCTCCGTTCACGCGCCCCACAGAAAACGCCTTTGGACACATTTGGCGCTGAGACGGCACTGGCGGTGGGCGCAGTTATTCTAGCCATCGCCATCTATTTCTTTCTCGGCCGCTGACTGCTATACTCACTCCACAGTGAGTACTGTCTCTCCATCTAAATCGGACGGCCAAGGCAAGGATCCGGGCCAGGGCCAAGGCCAAGAGAAAATCGGCGCATTCGAAGTGTTTGCCGATCGTGAGCTCGCAGCTGGTCGTCCGCTCATCGCGCGGCTGACGGGTCGCAAATTCGACGCGCTTCTCGACGGGTCGAGCTACCAGAAGCCTTTCGATCCGCACTTCGGCAAGGCGATGGTGAAGACGCTCAGCTACCTCGTTACGACACTGGGTGCGACTTTCGGTTACGCAGAAAGAACCGAGCTTTCGCTCTTTTCCGTCGGAAATGGCGGGGATGCGCGGCGTCTGCTTTCACGGATCGCAGGTGAGGCATCGGCAAAATTGTCGCTGCTCATCGGACAAGTCGCCACGTTCGAAGCGCGCTTGTATGAATTTCCGCAAAATATCCCGGCCATCGACTATTTCCGCTGGCGGCAGGAGTCGTCGCTCATGACGGCCATCGATCGTTACTGCGGCGATGTGCTCGGACGTTCGGGCGCAGACACTTCCGCCGTGCCGCAAATTCTCGAAGGACTCGGTTTCGAGGAGAAGCTGGAACTTTTGCGGCAGAATGCCGTCGACTTGCAGTCCCTCCCGGCATGGCACAGTCGTGGGGCCACGGTACGTCTGGCACCGACGGCTAGCACGACGGGAAAACTCACCATCGATCTCAATCCGCCTATCGGTGAGGAATTCGCTACGCTTCTGCGCGGCACCTTTTCACCGGCAACGTAAATTCACATAAGTGATGGCGAATTCGGTACTCCGCTGGGAGAAACTTGGCTATACTAGTTGGCCGAATGAGCTTGCAGCGGCTCCCCATCTACGGTCAATCACCGCCAGCTGAGGCGTTGCCGCTACGTACGACTGAGGCATTGCCACTACGCTCGACTGAGCTGGGCGGTTTCCGCTACGACTCCAAGTTAGAAAAGCGCATCGTTGGCAAAGTAGGCGCCGCGGTTCGCGAGTACGATCTCATCGAAGAGGGCGACCGAATCATGGTCTGCATCTCGGGCGGCAAGGATTCCTATGCGCTGCTCGATGTGCTGTTGCTGCTTCAGCGCAAAGCGCCAGTGAAGTTTTCGCTGTTTGCGGTGAACGTAGATCAGGGGTGGCCGGGCTATCAGACCGAGACGATTGCAGCGCATCTTCAGTCGCGCGGCGTCGAGCACCGGATGGTGAAGGCGCATGAGATCGCGGAAATCGTCGAGCGCGTGGTCAATCCTGAAGAGACGGGGGCGACGCCATGCTCGATGTGTTCGCGTTTGCGCCGCGGCGTGCTCTACGGAATCGCGGCAGAAATGGGCGCGACGAAGATTGCGCTTGGTCACCATCTCGACGATCTCGCCGAGACACTACTCATGAATTTGTTTTTCACCGGTTCGCTGCGTTCTATGCCGCCGAAGCTCATCTCCGACGACAAACGCAATGTGGTGATCCGCCCGATGGCATATGTGGAGGAGGGTGACCTCATCGCCTATGCCGCCGAGCAAAAATATCCGGTGGTGCGTTGCTCCTGTCCAACGTGCGGACTTCCCGAACAGCAGCGTCAGGTAGTGAAGCGCATGTTGTCTTCGATGGCGGAGACACATCCGGGCATTCGGTCCCAAATGTTGGCGGCCATGAAGAATGTTCGTCCCAGTCAGCTCCTCGACAAGAGGTTGACCGCGCAATGAAGTTCTCCTGTGAAAATTGCAACACCAAGTATTCGATTGCCGACGAGCGCGTCAAAGGCCGTGTACTCAAGATTCGCTGCAAGGCCTGCAATCACACCATCACTGTCAGCGAAAAGCCGGCGGCGCGTGCCGATGCCACCGTTGCTGCGCCTGCGCCCGGTGGAAGCCCAGCCGGTGCAGATTGGTTTGTGTCCTTCGACGGCAATCAAGAAGGTCCACACACTCTTTCGGTGGCACAAGATCGCGTGCGCGCGGAAATGGCCGGCGGCAAAGAGGCGCATGCATGGAAAATGGGATTTGCCGATTGGCTGCCCGTCGCGCAGGTGCCTGAATTTGCCGCCGTGGCGGATGAACGTCGCGTCGCTAAGCCGATTCGTCCCAGCTCACAAATTCCGACGACACGCGCGTCCTCTCTAGAGAGCGCGCCGCTAAAAGTTTCCGCCCCTGTTTCGCAACCAGGTTCGCAGCCGGTGTCTACCGCGCAGCGTGAACGCACCGCGAGTCGTCCCGAGCCGCAACGCGAACGTCCGGCGAGTCGTCCGGAGATTCCGCTTGAGGCGAAATCGGGCCCATCGCCGACGCGTCCACGGGGAACTACGCCGCCGCCGCCGTTGCCAGACATTGGGCAATTGGCTGCGCAGGCCAGCAAGCCGAAGTCGCCGACGGGCGCGAACAAAACGGTTTCGCCTGATCTGCGTGACGATCCCGAAGCGCTGCTCATCGACGAGCCGTCGACCAATTTCCTGGGTGTGATGGCGGCGCCGAGACCTGCGAACGAACCGCCTCCGGTTTCGAAACCGATCTCGGTTCGAAGCGACAGTGAAAGTGTTCCGACAGAATTCAATCCCGCACCTTCATCGGCATCGGGACCGTCCTTGCTGTCCGGTCCTTCGCTTTCGGGCCCGTCGCTTTCCGCATCGTCCCCGGTTCCCGTCGGTGAATTGAGCGGACCGGAAAAAGCGAATGGATTTTCCAAGCCGGTTTTCGCCACGCCAACAGCTGCGCGCGGGGACATGGTTCCCGCTTCGTGGAAAACCGCAGCGATGGGCCTCCTCGGGACGACGCTGATCTTTGCGTCGACCTCGGTGTACTTGCTCACTCGTCCCGCGCCTGCGCCCAAAGAAGTGAAAGTGGCAGTCGCCGAGACCGACCCAGCACCTGCCCCTGCGGCGGCACCAACGCCTAAAGCGGATCCGGCACCGGAGCCACCACCTGCAGCAGTGCCTCCTCCTGCGGCAGACAAAGTGATAGCGGCAAAACCGGCTGCACGTCCGACGCCTGCTGCACCTGCGGTTACTCCGCGTCCCGTCGCTGCGGCACCTGCGGCTACTCCGCGTCCCGTCGCTGCGGCACCTGCGCATCCGGGAGCTGTGGCTCGTCCGGCGGTACCGGCACCGAACAAGACCGCTGCCGCGGCAACACCGGCAGCACGTGCTGTTGCGGGTGCGCCTGCTCGTCCCGGCACTCCCGCTGCTCCTGGTGCAAAACCCGCTCCGGGGGCACCTGGTGCAGGGAAAGCTCCTGTCAAAGGTGCGGTCAAGGGCACGGCGCCAGGTGGGCGTGACGAAGGAGTGGCTGAACATGGAGCGCCGGGCGCAATCGCGCCGGTTCGTCCGCGCGATGCCGATGCACACGCCTCTCTGACCTCGACGATCAATCAGGCGAAGCGCGGTCTCAACTTCTGCTATGACCGCATGGTGAAGGCGACTGGAATGCCGCGTCGTGTGCTCGTGAAAGTGCACGTCAAAGTTGGCGCGGCGGGCGCGGTCAATGGTGTGTCATTTGGTCAGTCGACAGGTGACAGCGACTTCGATGCCTGCATTTCCAATACGGTGAAGCGCATGTCATTTGCCGCGCAGCCGTCCGATCATGACGAAGATCTCACCCTCACATTGGGTGGCGGCTAGTCTCGCGCGCGCCCTTTGGGCGGCTCGCCGCGTACGTCCTCGCTTCCTCGGTCATGTATCAGAATACACTCCCTCGGGCGCTCCGGGCGTGCGCCGCGATCCGCCGCAAATGGCGCGCGCTCGTTGGCGAGAACTCTTATGGATTAATGGTTAGCTTTTCCGTCGAGGAGAGGCAGTTCTGGATGAGCGCGTCCAGGTTGAGACGTGACTCCAGAAATTCTACGTCGCGCATTTTGGCATGCGTGGCCGGATGGTCGGGCACGAACAGCGAACAGCAGTCGTCGTAGGGGAGAATCGACGTCTCGAAGGTCCCGATCTTTCGCGCGAGGCTGACCGTTTCCTGTTTGTCATGCGCGAGGCAGGGACGCAGCACCGCCATTTTTACCGCGCTATTGATGACGCTCATGTTTTCGAGTGTCTGCGACGCGACTTGCGCAAGTGCCTCGCCGGTGACGAGTGCCTTGGCGCCGCGCTCGTAAGCGATCTTTTCTGCCACGCGCATCATCATGCGGCGATAGAGCACGACCGCGAGTCTGCCGTCGCCGGAGGCATCGCGGAGTTGTTTTTGCGTGTCGGTAAAGCCGACCACGGCCAGCTCGACGGGCAGCTGCTGCCAGGCCGCGAGCTTTTTCGCCAGCGCCACGACTTTGTCTTTCGTTTTCTCGCCGGTGTACGGGAAGGAATGAAAGTAGGTGGCTCCGAGCTGACAGCCGCGCTTGAGCATCAGCCAACCAGCGACGGGAGAATCGATTCCGCCCGACAGCAACAGATCGACGTGACCGCTCACACCGACGGGGAGGCCGCCTGGGCCGGGACGACTGCCGCACAACACGAAGGCCTGTTCGTAGCCGACTTCGACCTGTACGGTCATGACTGGCTTGTGCACATCGACGGGCAGGTTCAACTTCTCGACGATGGCCGCGCCGGCCAGTCGCGAAATTTCCGGCGAAGCGGGCATGAAGCGTTTGTCGGCGCGACGCGATTCCACTTTGAAAGTGGGGCGCCCACCGATTCGTTTCAGTTCCATTTCCGCTTCAGCGACGGCGGCTTCGAAAATCGCTGGCAACTCTCGTTCAACAATTCTTGCGCGCGACACCGACGTCACGCCGAAGACGCGTTCGACTGCGGCAACGATCGGCAGCGCACCGGCTTCACCCGGACGAATGAGCACGCGACCGTGCACGCGCTCGAGCGTTCCACCAAGTGGCGCGACTGCGCGCTTGATCGATTCGCGCAGACGTCGCTCGAAGAAAGAGCGGTTGTCGCCCTTCAAAAAAATCTCGCCGTAACGGACTAAGACAACCTCGTTCACAAAAGTTCCTTTATCACGCCGAGCTCGGAAACGGCGGCAGTAAGGGCGGAAAGTGCGCGGTCGATGTCGGCTTCCGTTGTCTCGCGCGAAAGAGAAAAGCGAATAGTTCCCATATGTTCGGTGACGCCGATGGCCCGCAGCGTGGCCGACGGCTTTTTCGAGCGGGCATGACAGGCCGAACCCGCGGAGACGCAAACACCGTGCGATTCGAGCGAGTGGAGCAGAGGCTCAGCGGGCGTGTTCGGAAAGCCGACCGACAGAATATGCGGCGCAGGGTTCGCACCGTGGCGCACCGTGCGTGGATAGCTTGCGGCGATCTGCGTCCACAATTTCTCCCGCAGTCGCTCCATCTCTGGTGCCGCCGCACGCCGCGACGCCTCGGCTAGTTCTGCGGCGAGTCCGAGCGCGACGATCCCGGGCATGTTCTCAGTGCCCGAGCGCAGACCGCCTTCCTGCCCGCCACCTTGATGGAGCGGCGAAATGCGTGCACCGCGACGAAGCCACAGCGCGCCGACGCCTTTCGGTCCGTGAATTTTGTGCGCCGACAGCGCCAGTGAATCGACGCCGAGTGCCGTCACAGCGACGGGAATTTTGCCCAGCGCCTGCACCGCATCGAGATGAATGTGGCAACGCGGTGCGCGCGCGCGAATGAGCTGCACCAATTCCGCGATGGACTGCACCGTGCCGATTTCGTTTTGCACCCAAATGAGGGCGCACACCGTCGTCTCGGGCGTGATGGGAAATTTGTCGAGATCGATGCGACCGCCGCGATCCACATGCGCCACGGCGACGGTGAATCCGCGCTCCCCGAGCGATCGCGCCGCTTCTGCGATGGAGGGATGCTCAAGGGCGCTCACCACCAGATGTTTGCCGCGCCGCTCCGCGATCTGTGCAGCGCCGACGAATCCGAGCGCATTGGCTTCGGTCCCGCCCGACGTAAATAAAATCTCCGATGGGTCGGCCCCGATTGCTGCCGCGACCTGCGCGCGTGCATGTGCCAGTTTCCGCGCCGCTTCCGCCCCGAGCGCATGAGCAGAGGAGGGGTTGCCCCAAAAGTCGCGCATCGCTTGCTGCGCAATTTCCACCACGCGCGGATCAACCTTCGTCGTCGCGGCATGATCGAGGTAGACTAGGGGCGAATTCATGTTCGGCGTTTATATCCACTTTCCATATTGTCGCAAGCGTTGTCCGTATTGCGACTTCGCCGTCCATGCGCGGAAGGAGATTCCGCATGACCGCTACGCTGAGGCTGTCGTCGCTGAGCTGAAGTTACGGGCGCCACTTTTCGAGGGGCGCCAGGCGGTGTCGATTTACTTCGGCGGCGGCACACCGGCCCTGTGGCGGCCCGACTGTATCGCGCGCGTGATCGAGGAAGTCCGCGGCACATTCACTACCAAGGACGCGGAAATCACGGTGGAGGCGAATCCCGACGACCTCTCGCGTGAACAGCTCGACGGTCTGCGTGCCGCCGGCGTGAATCGCCTCTCCATCGGTGTGCAGTCGCTGAAGGCTTCGCATTTGCAGGTGCTCGGGCGGTTACACGGCGCCGATGAATCGCGCGCGGCGATGAAGCATGCACGTGCCGCGGGTTTCGAAAACATTTCGCTCGATCTCATGTACGCGTTGCCCGATCAAAACATGGCCGAGCTCGATCGCGATCTCGATGGCCTCTTGGCCATGGCACCTGAGCATTTGTCGATCTATTCGCTCACCGTCGAGGAACGCACGGCATTCTTCGCGCTCAAGCGCGCAGGAAAATTGACCACGCCCGACAATGAGCTTTCGGCGGACATGTTCGAGCGCGTGCGTGATCGTATGGAGGCGGCAGGTTTTCAGCATTACGAAATCTCCGCCTATGCCCGCCCCGGTCATCGCGCGGTGCACAATCAGCTCTATTGGACCTCGGGCGAATATCTCGGCCTTGGTTGTTCGGCGCACTCGCACCGACGGGAAAACGGCAAGGGCTGGCGTTTTTCCAATTTGCGTTCGGTCGATCGATATTTGCCTGCACTCGCGAAGTCGGCAGGCACACTGCAAGACCCGCTCGTCGACACCCTCGAAGAACTCGACAAGGCTGCCCTCGAACGCGAGGCGCTGTGGTTAGGCCTGCGCGTCATCGACGGCATCGACCGTGTGCAATTCGCGAGTCTCTATGGCGCGGATCCGGCGGTTCGTTTTTCCGGCGCGATCGATAAGTTGGCGAGCGCGGGTCTGGTTGAAGTTAGCGAACGTATTCGGCTCACTCGGCGCGGGGTGCTTTTGGCAGACGAGGTGGGCGCAATGATTCTATGACGCCGCCGCACAGCAAGAGTCGCTTCCCCGGCTTGAACCTAATTTCATGCTGATAGGGGACATTGACCAAATGTTGTCTTTGACATTGATAGCGCCGTAGATGGTCGGTCTGTCCGTCGCTCCCTCTTTTGAGCTGTAGTTTCACCCGGCCGGTAAAACTAGGATGGCCGAGTCGAGTCTCTCCACCCTTCCAATAAATCGTTGTGCCGGGGCGAGCTTCGATGCACTGATCCTGATTCTCGAAGATGACTTCGTGGAATTCTTGAAATGGCGAAAAGGACACCAGTTTCGGTTGATCAGAAAAATGTTCGCTGTCGGAGCAGATGTGAACGATGGCGTCGCCAGTAACATGGAGTGACGAGCTGTAGTCGCCTGGACAGTCGCGAATGGGAATTCTGGTTGTGCTGCCGTCCAACGAGATTCGCAAGGCAAGGATTTTTGGCCAACCGTAGGCGTCACTAGAGTGCTTGGTAACTAAAATATCGCCAGCGACGGTATCTATCTGAGGGGAGAGAAAGACCTCAGAATCGAGCACTGCGAATTTCGTTGACTGTCCGGTTGGGGATACATGAATCAATGCAAATTCTTGAGGCTCGCTCATCGCGACCACCGCGCCTCCATCGTCCAGCGCAACGATGTGCTCAATCATTCCTTCCTCGAAAGTCAGAAGCGCAGAAGTAGGGTTTAGCTGGTTATCGAAGCGGCGTAGTTCAACAACGGATTGATCCGTCTCGCCTTCGTGCACGTCCCATGCGATCCAAATACCTTTCTTTCCCGCAGCGACGACTGCGCTCGGCATTTTTTCTCGAGTGTTTTGCCGAAGTAGGCGACTCGGCCAAATTGGATTGCCATCGATGTCGAGGCGCAACATTCGAAGGTCAGTATTCTTCGTCGTCCAAAAGATCAAGGCGCCGCCTTCGAAGGGTACCAGCTCGTGATCGGCTTCGATTACTTCTGGTTGTGCCCTGGCGGTCGACGTAGAGAGATGAAAAAGTAGAAGGGCAGAAAGGCAACGACCGAGCAAAGAAACGATCCATCGAGCTCGCATATTGGGAGCACTACACGAACCTCGCTAAAGGACAAGATCGTCACCGCGACCTGACGGCTTTTCGCCGATGAGATTGGCGCCCGCCTCCTCTAACGCCGAAAAAAACGCTACTCTCGCAAGGAGGTGTCTCTCTGGCGCAGGAGGGACATCATGGGAAGGCGTTCAATGCGCAGAAACGGATTGGCGATGCCGCGAACCAGATGATCACCGTCCCGAAGGCCAAAGGGACGGCGCGAGGGCAGAACAGGGCGAGGGCCTCAATTTTGAGCCCATCATCACCTGGAAATAACTGCCTCCTATCAGGTTCTATTGCGAACACGCAAAACGGGCGCAAGATGCTATAACTAGACCCGTGAGCGACCTCAACAACCGTGCACGCAAGATCCTCGGGGCCATTGTGCAAGAGTATTTGCACACGGGTGAGGCTGTCGGCTCGCGCACGATCACGCGCCGTCACGGCATCGATCTTTCGCCGGCGACCGTGCGCAATGTGATGAGCGATCTCGAAGAGGTGGGCCTGCTCAAGCAGCCGCACACTTCGGCGGGCCGCGTGCCCACCGATCAGGGCTTACGCTTTTTCGTCGATTCGCTGCTCAAGGTTCGCGCGATTGGCGGCAAAGAGCGCGAGGAGATGGTGCAGCGCTATCAAATCGCCACTGACGATCTCGACACGGCGCTGCGCGATGCCTCCCGAGTGCTTGGCGAACTTTCCTCGCACACCGTGGTGCTGGTGACTCCGCGTCCGGAGTCGGATGTGCTCGAGCACGTCGAGTTCATGCGGCTGCGCGAAGGGCAGCTCTTGGCGGTGCTGGTGGCCAAGAGCGGCCATGTGCAGAACAAGATCGTCGCGCTCGAGTCGCCGGTTTCCGCGGACGAACTCGAACGCATCAACAACTACTTAAATAACAAGCTTTCCGGTCTCACCCTCGACGAAGTAGTGGCCAAAGTACAGGCCGAACTGGCGTCGGAGCACATTCGTTACCAGGAGATGGAGAAGCGCGCGCTAGAGCTTTCGGCGCAGGCGCTACCGTCGACGACGCCGGATATGATCATCGAAGGGCAGGCGCGCCTCCTCGAAAATGCCGGTGCAGAGCCGGCCGACATCGAGAAAATGAAAGCGCTGTTTCGCACGCTGGAAGAGAAGCGTCACGTGGCCGATCTGCTCGAGCGTACTTCGAAGGCGGAAGGCATTCAGGTTTTCATCGGCGCGGAAACCAACATTCAGGAGCTGGCCGACTTTACCGTCGTGGCGACCAGCTACGGTGTGCAGTCGCCGGATGAGGGAATGCGCGCGCTTGGCACCCTCGGCGTCATTGGTCCGACGCGCATGAATTATTCTAAGGTCATTAACCTGGTCGATTTCACCGCCCAATTGGTGAACTCGGTCATTGGCAAACGTTAACTCAATTCATATATAGATACGGTCATGGCAAACGACTCTGAAGACAATCCTGAGACCCCGACGGAAGCAGCAGCGCAGCCGGAAAAAGATCCATTGGCGGAGGCGCTCGCGGCGAACAAAGATCTGCAAGATCGCTTGCTGCGCACCGCGGCCGACTTCGAGAACTATAAGAAGCGGGCAAAGAAAGAAATGGACGAAGCGGCGACGCGTGGACGCGAATCTCTGCTGAAAGAGGTGCTGCCGGTCGTCGACAATCTCGAGCGCGCGATCTCGCATGCGCCCAAAGACGATCCGATTGCCGCGGGCGTTCGTCTCGTCGAGAAACAGCTGCTAGGTGCCTTGGAGAAATTTGGCATCACGCGCTTTTCGGCGACGGGGCAGCCCTTTGATCCCTCGCTGCATGAGGCGATTCAGCAGGTCGAGACCGCTGATTTTCCGCCCGGCACGGTGGCGCAGGAATTCGCATCGGGCTACATGCAAAACGGCAAGCTTCTGCGAGCGGCGATGGTGGCGGTGGCCAAAGCGCCAGCTCCGAAGGCCGAACAAAACTAATAGAGGGTAGGGATGGGGCGTGCCGTCGGCATTGATTTAGGTACGACAAACTCGTGCGTGGCATATCTCGACGGTGACAAGCCCGTCGTTATTCCTAATGCCGAGGGCAGTCGCACCACGCCGTCGATCGTCGCATTTACTGCCACGCATGAACGCCTCGTCGGGCAAATGGCCAAACGCCAGGCGCTCACCAATCCGGAGCAGACGGTGCAGGCGGTCAAACGCCTTATCGGTCGCAAGAAGGATGACCCGGAAATCTCGCAACATCTGACGGTGACGCCGAACAAAGTTGTCGCCGCGGAAAATGGCGATGTGCGCATCTCTCTTGGCGGGCACGATTACTCGCCGGCGGAAATTTCGGCGATGACGCTCCTCAAGATGCGCGAGATCGCCAGCGACTATCTCGGTGAAGAAGTCGACGAGGCGGTCATCACCGTACCCGCTTACTTCGACGACGCTCAGCGCCAGGCGACGAAAGACGCGGCGCGCATCGCAGGACTTACTGTTCTGCGCATCATTAATGAGCCGACGGCGGCAGCGCTGGCATATGGCACGCAGAATTCGGCGGCTAGCGATCGCGGTGAGACCGTCGTCGTGTACGACCTCGGCGGCGGCACCTTCGATATTTCCATTCTCGAATTGCGCGCGGGCGTGTTTGAAGTGCGCGCTACGAGCGGCGATACCTATCTCGGCGGCGAAGATTTCGATCGACGCATTGTCGACTTCCTTGCGGTGGGATTTCGCGAGGAAAATGGCATCGACCTCCGCGAGGATAAGATGTCGCTGCAGCGTCTGCGCGAGGCGGCGGAGCGCGCGAAGCATGAACTTTCCTCGTCGCTGTCGACGGAAGTGAACCTGCCGTTCATTGCCGCCACGCAAAAGGGTCCACTGCATCTGCAGATGACGCTCACACGCGGAAAGCTCGAGACCATCGTCGAGGATTTGGTGCAGCGTACGCTCGGCCCATGCGAGACCGCGCTCAAGGATGCGGGTTTGCAAAAGGGACAGGTCGATCAGGTCATTCTCGTCGGTGGGCAGACCCGCATGCCGCGCGTGCAGCAAGTGGTGGAAGAGTTTTTCGGTCGCAAACCGAACAAGAAAGTCGATCCGGATGAAGTCGTGGCCGTTGGTGCTGCGCTTCAGGCGGGCGTGCTGAAGGGTTCGGTGAAGGAAGTGTTGCTGCTCGACGTGGCGCCACTTTCACTTGGCGTGCAGACTGCGGGTGGTGTGTTTACCGCGATTATTCCCAAGAACACGACCGTGCCGACGCGCAAGGCGGAGATTTTCTCGACGGCGGTGGACAATCAGCCATTCGTCGAGGTGCACGTTCTGCAGGGGGAGCGTCCGCTGGCCGATGACAATAAGTCGCTGGCACGCTTTCAACTGCTCGGCATTCCGCCGGCGCCGCGTGGCGTGCCGCAGATCGAAGTCGCATTCGATATCGACGCCAATGGCATCGTCAGCGTATCCGCGAAAGATCTTGGCACCGGCAAAGCGCAGTCCGTCAAAGTGCAGCCAACGTCAGGCCTGACGGAAGACGAGATCAAAAAGATCGTCGCCGAGGCAGAGAGTGCCAAAGACGCCGACGCGAAAAAACGCGAGGTCGCCGAAGCGAAGTTGCAATTAGAGGCGCTGCTTTATACCGCTGAACGATCGCTGCTCGAGTATGGGCAATTGCTTGCCGATGCGGATCGGCAGAGCGTCGTCACCGAAGTAGCTGCAGCAAAGAAGGCGATGGAAGGTACCGACGCTGACTCGATTAAAAAGGCGCAGCTCAGCCTCGAGACGGTGGCACAAAAGATCGGCGAGGCCATTTACGCGCAGGCTGAGTCTGCTGCCGGCGGTGAGAAGAAAGAGTGAGTCGGCGCGACTTCTATGAGGTACTCGGCGTCCCTCGCGACGTGGACATGGTGCGGCTCAAGCGCGCCTATCGCGAGCTCGCCATGCGCTATCATCCGGATCAAAATCCGGACAACGTTGAAGCGGAGGCGCGCTTCAAAGAAGTGTCAGAAGCTTATACCGTTCTTTCTGACCCTGAGGCGCGCGCGCGATATGATCGCCGTGGATTTGCCGGTGTCGACGGTGGATTCCCCTTCGACGCCACGTCCTTTACCGAACTATTCGAAAATGTCTTTGGCGATCTGTTCGGCAAAAAGAAAAAACAACCGGGCCGCGATCTTCGATACAACCTCGAGCTCTCCTTTGAAGAGGCCGCGCTCGGTTGCAAGAAGACGATTCGTTTCCCGTCGAGAGTGGACTGCAAAGATTGTCGTGGATCGGGGCAAAAGGGCGGCCCCGAGGCGATGCTCACTTGTAGTGCGTGCGCTGGCAAAGGCGACATCAAAGTTCAGCAGGGCTTCTTTAGTCTCGGCAAAAAATGTGCGACCTGCGGTGGTTCAGGCAAGACGGTCGGCGAGGCCTGCCCGGGATGTCGCGGCGCCGGCAATGTCGAGGTCGAGCGTGAGTATGAAGTGTCCATTCCCCCCGGCACCGACGAGGGTTCCACGCGGCGAGTAGCAGGGGAGGGCGAATCGGGACGCGGCGGTGGTTCGGCAGGCGATCTCAACGTGCTCATCAAAGTGAAGCCGCATGCGATTTTCCGTCGAGAAGGCGAGGCAATCGTATGCGACGTGCCCGTCTCCGCCGTCGACGCCGCGCTTGGTTGTGTGATTCCGGTGCCCACGCTCGATGGCAGTGTGGAGATGCGCGTGCCGGCAGGAACGCAGGCAGGCACGCTTTTCCGTCTGCGCGAAAAAGGCATTCCACGTGTCGGCGGCAAACGCGGCGATCAACATGTGAAACTCGCCGTGGAGACGCCAGTAAAGCTGTCGGACAAGCAGCGTGCATTACTGAGTGAGCTGCGCCTCTCCGCCGAGCAAACCCCGACGGTGACGAAGTTCCGCGATAAGCGTTAGTTCGTTCCCGCAATGACAGCATGCACGGTCGTGCACTGCGAACTACCGCTGCTCGGTGTGGCGTAGAGCGTCAACGTCGGTCCGTCGACGGGAACGCGCCCATTCGAACCCACCTTCCAAGGAAGGCCCGGAGTAAACGCGGACCCTGTGAGAGTGGTCGGCGGATCGATCAGAAAATTGGTCACGACCGTGGCGCTGCCGCACTTTTGTTGGGTTTCGAAGGTCGTGTAGAACACGACGTAACGATAGGAGCCCATGTCTACAGAGATTGGGGCCAGACTGTTCGTGGATCCATTGAAGATCGGAATGTCGACCTCGGCGATTTTGGTAAAGCTCTGCGTTTCTGCCTGTGCCGATGGGACAACGGCGTTGGGGCCGCCACCGCAGGCCTGAACGAGATAGATGGCGAATGCGCCGAGTATGGAAACAGTGACCGTAGATATCTTTCGCATGAAAACTCTCCTCGGCAGTAAGAGCGCAGGTGATCGCATTTGTCGCAGGAAAAATTCAGCTGCGTTATGGTTGAGAAATGGCGGTGGAAATCTGTCCAAAGTGTCAGTCGAGAGTGACCGACGACGCCTGCCCGCGATGTGGCCTCCTGGTCAAAAACTTTGCCACCTATCAGCCGCCGAGCGATCCGATTCTCGACGAGAAATTTCGCGTACTCGAGCAAACCTGGGACGACGTCGCCGCACATGGAAAATTTCTCGAGTTCGCAAAGCAGGTCGATGCGCTCGACTTGGCGGCGCATCACTATCGCGAAGTGCTCAAGGCTCGCCCCCATGACACACATGCGCAGGAAGGTTTGCGACGCACGACAGCGCTGACCACTCAGCTTCTCGCCATCAGTTCGCAAAATGTGGGCGAGGATCGTTTTGGGCGCGGGCTTCAACTTGCCGGTAGGATCTTCGCTGCGCTGCTTTTGGTGGCGGTCTGTTACGTACTTTACCGCGTTATTTCAAGTCATTAGCCCCCTTACCTTTCCGGCAAATCTGCGGTAACGTTCAACCCTCAAAATGCCCGAGCGTAAAGAGGTTGAGCGGATCGCAGCACTGCGTAGAGAGGCAGAACGCCTCGTGCGCGAGTTATTTGCGCCCGATCAGGCATCAGCGTCGACGGCAATGCGTGTTGTTGCCGACACTTACTCCGACGCGGATCGCTATGTCATCGAAGTGGAGCTGCCCGGCGTTCATCCCGGCCAGCTTCAACTGTTTTCCCTCGGAGATTCGTTGATCGTCGAGGGACGAAAAGAACGGCCGAGTCCGACGGCAGGCCGCCCGGTGTATGAACGCGCCGAGCGTGATTACGGTGCGTTCCGCCGTGTCATCGATTTGCCGGGGCCGGGCGATCTTTCGCGTATCACCGCAACGTTAAAAGACGGATTACTCACAATCGTTGTCCCAGGAATTGACGACCGACGCGGGCGACCTACAGCAATCGCCGTAGACGTGCAAGGAGACTCAGAATGACCACCGACGCACCACCGGGCACCATTCACAAAACGGTGGAGATTCCCGAGACGCTGCCGCTATTGCCGGTGCGCGATCTCGTCGTGTTTCCGTACATGGTGGTGCCGCTCTTGGTCTCGCGCGAAATGTCAGTGCGCGCCGTCGACGAGGGTTTGGCTGGCAAGGACCGGTTGGTCATGCTCGCTGCACAAAAAGACGAGCAGGAAGATGAGCCATCGGCCGACGGAATTCGTTCCTTTGGCACCATCGGCATGATCTTGAAGATGCGCAAACTCTCCGACGGGCGCATCAAGGTGCTCGTGCAGGGGCTCATGCGCGCCAAGATCAAGGGCTACACGCAGAGCGACCCATGCTTTATGGCGCGCATCGAGCGCATCAATGACGACGAGAAGAGCGGCGGAGCGACAGCGGAAGAAGAAGCGCTGATTCGCGCAGTCAAAGATGATCTCGATCGCTATGCCCAGGGCGGAAAAGTTTTGTCGCCTGAGCTGATGCTGGTGATGAGTGGCGTCGAGGAGCCGGGCCGCCTCGCGGACTTGGTGGCGTCGAATCTGACGATGAAGGTTGGTATCGGACAGCCGATTCTCGAGGAAGTGAGTCCCCTCGAGCGCCTGCGCCGTGTGGCGACGCTTCTGAAGAAGGAGCTGGAAATTCTCGAGGTGCAGGCGACGATTCAGTCGCGCGCCAAAGAGGAGATGTCGAAAGCGCAGCGCGAGTATTTCTTGCGCGAGCAGCTGCGACAAATTCAGAGCGAGCTCGGCGGTGGCGCGGGTTCGGCCAAAGGCGATATCGAGACGCTGCGCACGCAGATCGCCGATGCGAAAATGCCGGACGAAGCGCGCGGCGAGGCAGAGCGGCAGCTGCGTCGACTGGAGCAAACTTCGGCGGACAGCGTCGAGGCAGGTGTTATTCGCACCTATCTCGAGTGGCTGGTGGAAGTGCCGTGGTATGCCTCGTCGATCGACAGCCTCGATCTGCGTGAGGCACGGCGCGTTCTCGAGGAGGATCACTATGGCCTCGAAGATGTGAAGGACCGCATCTTAGAACATCTCGGCGTGCTCAAACTCACGCGCGATGCGGCGCTGAAAAAAGCCAATGGGCATGACCGCTCGCGCGCGCCGATTCTTTGCTTCGTGGGACCGCCGGGCGTGGGCAAGACATCGCTTGGTCGATCGATTGCCAAAGCGCTTGGTCGCAAGTTTGTGCGCATGTCGCTCGGAGGCGTGCGCGACGAGGCCGAAGTGCGTGGCCACCGTCGGACATATGTGGGTGCATTGCCGGGGCGAGTGATTCAGAGCATGAAGCAAGCAGCGACGGTAAATCCGGTGTTCATCCTCGACGAGGTGGACAAGCTGGGCTCCGATTTTCGCGGCGATCCATCGGCGGCGATGCTGGAAGTGCTCGACCCTGAGCAGAATCACACCTTCCGCGATCACTATCTCGGTGTCAGCTACGACCTCTCGAAGGTTTTGTTTGTGGCGACGGCCAATGCCGTAGATCCGATTCCGCGGGCGCTCTACGATCGAATGGAAGTCATTCGAATCGCTGGCTACTCCGAGGAGGAGAAGCTAGAGATTGCCAAGCATCATGTGGTGCCGCGTCAGGTCTCGAGCGCTGGTCTCGAAGCCGATTCGGTGAAATTTCCCACCGCCACGCTACGCGCCATTATCACTGACTACACGCGCGAAGCAGGCCTGCGCGAGCTCGAACGTCAGGTTGCGCGCATTTGTCGCAAGATCGCGCGACAAGTGGTCGAGCACGGTGAGCGCAGCAAGGGGGTCATTACCGTGACGGCTGGCGAGCTGCGCAAGTATCTCGGCGCACCGATGCATGCGCGCTTCGATGTGAAAAAAGGGCGCGACGAAATCGGCGCAGCGACGGGACTGGCGTGGACGCCCTATGGCGGCGAAGTGCTGGAAGTCGAAGCGCAGTGGATGCCGGGCAAAGGAAGTCTCATTCTCACGGGCCAGCTCGGCGACGTGATGAAGGAGTCGGCGCAAACGGCGCTCAGCTATGCGCGTGCGCGTGCGGCGAGTTTGGGTTTGAAGGAGAGTTTCTTCGCCGATCGTGAAGTGCACATCCACGTTCCTGCAGGGGCGGTGCCGAAGGACGGTCCGTCGGCAGGCGTGACGATGGCTTGCGCCTTGGTGTCGCTGCTTACCGGGCAACCAGTCCAGCGGCACGTGGCCATGACCGGCGAAATGACCTTGCGCGGTCGAGTTCTTCCTATCGGTGGTTTGAAAGAAAAATTGTTGGCGGCGGCGCGGGCCGGAATTCACACCGTGATCATTCCCGAGGGCAATGCGCACGATCTCGACGATTTGCCTGAAAAGGTCCGCAACGACCTCAAGATCGTTCAGGTGCGCACCGTCGACGAAGTTTTGGCTGCGGCACTCAAGTCGACGTCGAAAACTCAACGCGCCAAAGAATTCATCGGACGTTTGCGGGGTGGGAGGGATCGCGGTTGACCACTGCGCCCTCCATTTCGGAGTCAGAGCCGACGCTGCACGATTTGCTCGATCCGAGTGAGCTGACCACGCTCCTCGAGGGAGCGCGTGATCTTTCCGTCGAAATGACCGTGCTCGAGGAAGGGCGCGCAGAGCCTCTGCTCGGCAATATGCAGCCGGCATTGCAGTCTGCGGTGACAGCGCTGCCGGACGATCAAGACGGGTTGATTGTCAGCGACGGGGATCGCCGCTTTCGTGTCTCGCGCCTTTTGCACATGGGGCGACGTCTTGGCGTACTCATCGTCGGGCCCTTTGCGGCGACGACTCCGGAGACGATGGTGCGCAGCATGGGGCAACACTTTGCGCGTATCACTGAGGCTTTCGTGAATGAAGGCCTCAATCGTGTACGTACGCTGAAGTTGCGTCGCGCGCATGAACGCGAAGTGAACAAAGAGCTGACCGAGAAAAATCGTCGGCTGGCGCATTTGGTCGAGCGACTGCAAGAAGCGGATCGCGTCAAATCGAACTTTCTCGCCACCGTCTCGCATGAGCTGCGTACGCCGCTCACCTCGGTGATTGGGTATTCGGAGATGCTGATGGAAGGCATCGCCGGCGATCTGAATGAGGAGCAGCGTGAATACATTCAGACGGTCATGGAGAAGGGCGATCAGCTGCTGCAGTTGATCAACGGCGTGCTCGATATTTCGCGTATGGAATCGGGCGCGATGCAGCTTTCGCGCGAGCCATTTGGCCTCGGCACTATCGTTGACGTTGCAGTCAATACCGTGACGCCGCTGGCGCGCCGCAAGAAGATCGCCATCACCGTCGAGCTTCCGACTGATCTGCCGCAGACTGTTGGCGATCGCGACCGCATCCGTCAGGTGCTCATCAACCTGCTTGGCAATGCGATGAAATTCACGCCCGAGGGTGGCAGCGTCACCGTCGGGTCACGGGTCGATCGACGCAAACAAGCGGGCGGTGGTCCAGAGACTCTCAAAGTAGTGACATGGGTGCGCGATTCGGGTATCGGCATCGATGCAGTGCATCAGAAGCGCATCTTCGATCCATTTTATCAGGTCGATAATACGTCGACGCGCGAGTATGGCGGCACTGGGCTCGGGCTCAGCATCGTCAAGCGACTCATCGAAGCGCATGGTGGGAATGTCTGGGTGGAGAGTACGCCAGGGAAGGGTGCCTGCTTCTTCTTCACACTACCGCTTGCCGCGGAGAAACATTGAGCACCTACGTATTCGATCGGTTGGTCGCGGTTTTTCTCCTCATTGGTGGGTCTGCCTTTTTTGCCGGCGCGGAGACGGCGCTGTTTTCACTGTCACGCGTGGTGCGGCAGAATTTGGCCAGCCGCACCGACGGGAATTCGCAGCGCGTTCTCAGGTTGCTGGCGCAGCCGCGTCGATTGATCGTCACCATCATTCTCTGCAACGAGCTCATTAATATTAGTGCATCGTCCATCGCGGCGCAGATCACCAAGCGCCTCTTGCCGACGGTGCCTGAGCTTGGAACTGTGTTCATCACCGCCGGGGTGATGATTCCGATGCTGCTCTTGTTTGGAGAGCTGACACCGAAATCATTGGCGTTGCGCCTCGGTGAACGTTGGGCGCGCGTGGTGTCGTTGCCGCTCAGCTGGGCGATGAAGATCGTTACCCCGATTCGCGTGCTCCTGGCCCTCGTGGCAGGTGCGGTGGTGGCGCTTGTTGGGGGCAAGGCGACACCGCAATCGCTCGGTGTGCGCGAAGAGGAATTTCGCGCGCTTGTCGATGTGGGTTCGGAGCAGGGCGAGCTCGAAATCACCGAGCGGCGGCTCATTCATAAAGTTTTCGAATTCGGCGATACCACCGTCGGGAAAGTCATGACCCCGGGGGACAAGGTTTTTGCGCTGCCCTATGAAATGCCGCTCGGACGTTTGGTGCAAGCGGTCTCCGAGCAACGTTTCTCACGTGTGCCGATCTATCGCTCGACGAGGCGTGGCCCGAAGCGCGACGAACCCATCGAGATCGTCGGCATTCTGCTGGCAAAAGATTTGGTGGGCTATAGCCATGGCCTTCTGGAAGGCCACACCATTGCGGAATTGATTCATCCACCCCTCTTTGTGCCGCGCACGACCAAATGCGACCGACTGTTTCGCGAATTTCAGCGACGGAAAACGCACATTGCGTTGGTCGTCGACGAGTATGGGCGCCTCGCGGGCCTGGTCACGATGGAAGATCTCCTCGAAGAACTCTTCGGCGAAATTGCAGATGAGAAGGAGACGCGCGTATGACGACAGCATTTATCGTCTCCGCGGTGTGTCTTTTCCTCGAGATGTTCTTCGCGGCGGCGGAAATTTCGGTCATTTCCTGCGATCGCATCGGACTGCGTAAATCCGCGACAGAAGGTCATCGCTCGGCGCGGCTGCTCGAGCATTTCCTCGACAACAAACAGCACTTCCTCGCCACCACTCTGTTCGGTACACAACTTACAGTCGTAGTGTCGACGGTCATCATGACGTATGCATTACACCGAGAGGCACCTCATCGCGCGGAGCTGTATCTGCTCCTTGGCCTCACGCCGACGCTGGTGGTGTTCGGGGAAATCGTTCCCAAGACCATCGGTCAGCAGAGCGCCGAGCGAATCGCACGCCTGGTGGCATATCCGCTGTGGTTCGCGGAAAAAGTGTTTTCGCCCGCGGTCTATTTGCTGACGCGATTCTCCAGCTGGGTGATGCGTATCTTGCGCGTGCCCGAGCGGAAATTGGTGACGCGTGAAGAGTTAGAAATGCTTCTCAAGGGCCCGGCTCGCTCGGAAATCACCGAGGGCGAGCGACGGATGATTTCGAATATTTTCGAGTTCACCGATACGACAGTGTCGGACGTGATGAAGCCGCTCTCCGATATCATTGCGCTTTCAGAAGATGATGATTTGGCGACGGCGGCGCGCGAAATTGGCGACAAACAGTACACACGCTTTCCCGTCTATCGCGAGCGCATCGATCAAGTTGTCGGAACTGTACATGCCTTCGACGTTCTCAAAGCGGGACGCAGCGATCTGCGCCTAGGCGCGATTGCACGGCCGCCGATTTTCACGCCGGCCAGCCAGCCCACCGTCGATTTGCTCGTCGAGCTACAGCGTAAGCGTCAGGGCATGGCCATTGTCGTTGATGAATATGGCGGCGCAGTCGGCATCGCCACCATCGAGGATATTCTCGAGGAGATCGTCGGCGAGATCGAAGACGAGCATGACACCGGACCGGCCGCGATTCGCAAAGAAGGCGAAGGCGTGTGGCGAATCAGCGCGCGCACCAGCGTCACCGAGGTCAATCGGCAGCTGAAGATTGAACTGCCGGAAGGTGAAGAGTACGAAAGCATCGCCGGGCTTTTGCTCGAGCATCTCAAGCACATTCCGCGCGAAGGCGAGACGGTACGATTCGGACTCATCATTCTGCGTGTCACTCGGGCGAATGAACGCGCCGTCGAAGAAGTCCAGTTGCGCCTGGGTCGCCGTCGTACCCCGGGGCGCATGCCGTAGCTCGCCCGCCGAGATCCCCGCCCCCATTAGAATTCGCCTCGCTCGGAACACGGTCGCCTACGCCGTGCAGTCGAACGCGCGCGGCACGTTCGGGCTCGAGTCGCCCTGAGACGGGCGTCTCGCCCTCACCTCCCTCTGATGCTCGGCTGGCGTCCTCGCTACGCTCGGAGCGCCTCGCAAGGTTCCTCGCTCGGGAATTCTAAAGCGGGCCTCTTCTCAGCCTCGCATCTCAAGGGATACCGCGGAGTCTGATCTTTAGGAGTCATGGGGGGCGAGACTCTAAGAGCATCCCGTCCGCGCGCAGTTCCGCAGCGGGTTGCGAGAAGAAATACGTTTAGAAACGAGCAGGGCGATGCGTACTTCGCAGGACCCACGATCTGCATCGCCGCGAGGACTGTCCGAGCACGGATGGGATGCTCTTAGAGGCGTAACACCCCATGACGTAAGAGAAGCGAGGACACCCAGGCGAGCGTTGCAGATACGCAGATGAGCAGCTAGACTCCGCCGAATGGATCCGAAGTTGCTGAGAAAGCTCCTTGAAGGCGTTCAATCGGGCGCTCACACCGTCGATGACGCGGTGAAGGAGCTGGCCGATTTGCCGTACGCCGACATGGGGTTTGCCAATGTCGACACGCATCGGCATCTTCGCACCGGATTTCCCGAGGTGATTTTCGGCCAGGGCAAATCGTCTGCGCAGATCATTGGCATCTTCAATCAGCTGCGGAAGGGTGGTTCCAACTTGCTGGCCACGCGCGTGGCAGCGACGGATGCGGCCGATATTTTGGCGGCCGTACCGGGCGCGAAACATGAAGAGGCGGCGCGCGCCATTGTTCTCGAGCAGGCGCCGTTTGAAGATCGCGGACGCGGCAAGGTTCTCGTCGTGTCGGCAGGCACGAGCGATCAGTGGGTGGCGGAGGAGGCCGCGTTGACTGCGAGCCTAGGCGGCAGTCGCGTGGAGCGTTTGTACGACGTTGGCGTGGCGGGAATTCACCGGTTGCTCGCACGTCGCGCGGTCATTAATGATGCGGCGGTGATTGTCGTCGTCGCTGGCATGGAAGGCGCGTTGCCATCCGTCGTCGGCGGATTGGCGCGTTGTCCGGTCATCGCCGTGCCAACTTCGATTGGCTACGGTGCGAGTTTCGGTGGCGTTGCGGCGCTCCTCGGCATGCTGAACTCCTGCGCATCTGGAGTGACCGTCGTCAATATCGACAATGGATTCGGCGCGGGCTATGCGGCCGCGATGATCAATCGACGCGATCTGGGAGAACAAAAGTGAGCCAGTCGCTGCGCGGCTGCGCGCTCTACTTCGATTGCTTCTCGGGAATTTCCGGAGACATGACGCTCGGGGCGCTGCTCGATCTCGGCGTGCCGGAAGAATTTGTGCGCGGCGAGTTGGCCAAACTGAAGTTGGGCGGCTATCGGCTCGAGCGCAAGCGCGTGATGCGTGGCGCATTGGCCGGGACGAAAATTAACGTGCTCGTCGACGATCATGACCATCACCACGATCATGATCATCGCGATCATGATCATCACGATCATGGTCACGGCAAGCACGAACACTCGCATGGTCACATCGGCCATGAGCATCGTCACTACAAAGAGATTCGCGACATGCTCAATGCCGGCCTGTCGGGCGATGTGCTTTCGCGATCGCTGGCAATGTTCGATCGTATCGCGCAAGTGGAGGCTCGCCTTCACGGCGTTTCCGTCGACGAGGTAGCCTTTCATGAAGTGGGCGCCGTGGATTCTATCGTCGACATCGTCGGTGCCGCGGCCGCACTGAGCTGGCTTTCTCCTTCGCAAATCATCTCGCGTCGCGTTCCTCTCGGGGGCGGCACCGTGCAAACGGCGCATGGACTTCTTCCCGTGCCCGCGCCGGCGACGCTGGAACTTTTGCGCAATGCCGAAGTGGAAGCAGAGGGCGCAACCGAACTGACGACGCCGACGGGCGCTGCCATCCTTGCCGCAAACGCACAGTCCTACGGCCCGCTGCCTCCAATGAATGTACAGGCGGTTGGCTGGGGAGCAGGCGATCGAGAGCTTGCTGATCGACCGAACCTGTTGCGCGTGGTCGTCGGAAAGCTCGTTGCCAAGAGCACGACCGAATCGCTCGTGGTCATCGAAGCCAACATCGACGACATGAATCCGCTGTTTGCCGAGCCGCTGCTTGAAGCGTTGTTCGCAGCCGGCGCGCTCGATGCTTGGCTCACGCCAATCACTATGAAAAAAGGGCGACCGGCGCTGCTGGTAAGTGCGCTCTGCGGAAGAGATCTACTTGCGCAGGTCGAGACCGCACTATTGAAAAATTCGACGACGCTTGGTGTCCGCCATCATGCCGTCGATCGCACCGTCTTAGAGCGGCGCTTTGTCGAAGTGGCGACGCCTTATGGCACGGTGCCCATTAAGATCGGAACTGCCAGCGACGGGAGCGAATATAACGCTGCTCCAGAATACGAAGTTTGCGCACGCCTTGCCAAAGAACGTGGCGTTCCGGTGAAAGAGGTTTTTGCCTCTGCGATTGCCGCCTATCGCGCGAAAAGGTAGTCCTTTCACGTAGCTATTACTGTGCTATTCTCCAAGCGTGGCAGTTTCTGAGCGGGTTCTAGTAGTAGGCGGAGATGAATCTTCGCGCGAGCGTACCGCGGAAGAGTTGCGCTCGGCTGGCTTTGAAGTGGCCAGCGCACCCGCCATTGCGTCTGACATTGAGCCTGCCGATCTCTACCTTGTGGCCGGTCCGTTCGAAGGGGAGGGTGCTCGTCGCGACGCGGTTGTAGCGCTCGCCGATGCCGTTGCGGCAGTTCGTGCAGTGGCGCGCGATGCGGTGGTGATCGCCTCTGCACCTTCGAATGCGGTCGACGCGTCAATTGCAGCTGGCGCGGATGACGTTCTACTGCCGTCGGCCACTGCGTCGATTCTCAAACATCGCGTGCGCATCAATTTGCGCATGGGCAAAAACGGGATTGCCGTTCAGCGTCATGACGCCTACTCCAATGTGCTGAACCTGTTGGCCGAGTCGACGGGCGTCACGCTCGAATCTCCGGATCCGTTACCCGAGGTTTTGGCTCGCATCGCCGATGCCATCGACTGGGATCGCGCGGCGCTATTGCTGCGTACCGACAATGGACTCCTTCTCATCGCCGCGTCAGACGATGCGACAGCGACAAAGATTCCGCTCAATCCCGATCGCTATCCCGAGGTCGATGCTGCATTCGAAGAGCGTCGTACCATCGAGATAGAGAACACGAAAAAAAGCGAGCTCATGGGGCCATGGGCCGAGCTGGCCGCGACGCATGGTGGCGCTGCTTTGGCTGCGGTTCCATTGTTCGCGCCCAGCGACGGAGAGCGCGAGGTCATCGGCGTATTGTTGTTGCGTTCCGCGCGCGTGGGCAAGTTGAGCGGCCCGCGGGTTCATGACTTTCTGCGTCTCGTCGCCAATCAGCTCGTTCTCGTCCTCACGCATGCCAAGGTCTTCGAGGCGTTGCGCGAGCAGACCCACAAGAAGAAACTCGGCGGTTTGGAAGAGGAGCGCCGTTCCAAAGCGCTCGAACAGTACAAAGACTTTTTTGAGAGCGCCTCCGACGGAATGATCGCCGTTGATCGCGAAGGACGCGTCCTCGCCCTCAACCGCGCCGCCGAACAAATGACTGGCTATGCGCGCTCGGGACTCATTCTGAAGCCACTTTCGGACATCGTTGCGCCCTCGCATCGAGAGGCGCTCTCGACGGTGATTCAGCAAGTGGCGAGCGGCGCCAATCTCGAGTCATTCGATTTGCAGATGTCGACGACGTCGGGCGAAAAACTCACCGTCAGCGTCGCTTCCTCATCGGTGCTCGCGGAATACGATGCGGCGATTCTGGCCATTCGCGACGTAACCGATGCACGTCGTCTGGAAGGCGAGCTCCACAAGACCAAGGACTTCCTCGAGCGTCTCATCGACTCGGCTTTCGACGCCATCATCGCCGCGGATATGCGCGGCAAGGTAATCATTTTCAATCAGGGTGCGGCGCGACTGACGGGTTACTCGCCCGACGAAGTACTGGGAAAAATCCCCGTGTGGCAGCTCTATCCCGAGGGAATTGCGCGCGCGATCATGTCGGAGCTGCGCGCCGATCAATTTGGTGGCCGCGGAAGACTTGAGCCTTCTCGACGGGAAATCGTCAATAAGCAGGGCGAGCTGGTGCCGGTTTCGATGGCAGCGTCGATCGTTTACGAAGGTCGGCATGAAGTTGCATCGGTGGGAATTCTCTCCGACTTGCGCGAGCGCTTGAACATTGAACAGCGACTGGCCCAGGCGCAGGAGAAGTTGGTGCACTCGGAAAAGCAGGCGCTGATTGCTGAGCTGGCCGGCACCGCCGCGCATGAACTCAATCAGCCGCTTACGTCGGTGATGGGCTATGCGGAGCTGTTGAAGAAGAAAATCGATCCAAACGATCCGAGCGCTCGCCCCGTCGATATTATTCTGGCGGAAGCGGAGCGTATGGCGGAAATCGTGCGTAAGATTGGTCGCATCACGCGTTACGAGACCAAGCCATACGTTGGCTCTACGCAAATTCTCGATCTCGATAAGGCCTCCAGCGAGCGTGACCCGAATCCGAGCAACAAGGAACACAATGGCTAGGCGTCGAAAGAGCACACCGACGCCGAAGGTGAAGCACCGCTTGCGGCCGCTTTCACAGACCGCCGTGATGCAGGCGACATTCGACCTCGCCAAAGAACTCTCACTCGAGATGCGTGAAGAGGAGTTGGTCACCGCCTTCGCCAAGAAACTCTCGACGCTGCTCCCCGAGCGTTTGCTCTGTTTGCGCGTGGTCGACCCGCGTACGCTGCAAGTACGCGCCATGGTCACGCATGGCCGCTGCGACGAGAAAGTGCGCTCGCAGTCGCTCTATCTCAAGGCTTCCGCGGTCAAACGCACGCACTTGCCAGATGAAATTCTGACCTCGGGCCGCGTCAAGATCGTCGACGAGAACAAGCTAGTGATGCGCGGCAGCAATGCCGGATTTGCCGTGCCGCTCGTCGCCTCACGACAACTCTTTGGCCTCCTCAACGTCGAGTACAGCGACGGGCAGGACCTTTCAGAGATGGACGAGCCGGTCATTATCATGCTCGCCAATCAGCTGTCGGTGGCATTGCACAACCTGAGTCTCCTCGGCGAGGCACGTTACCTGCGCGACTATTTGCGCCAGGTTATCGACGTCGCCAATGCACTCATCATCGTCATCGATCGCAATGGGCGAGTGGTGGTGATGAACCGTGCAATGCAAAAATTCCTCGATCTCGATGCGCGGGTGATCGGAACTTCCGTCGAGACTTTAGATACATCCGATCTCGAGCATCGTTTGGCGCCGCTTCTGCTCGCCGGCCTTTCTGGTCGCGAGCACATCGATGGCGAAGTGACCTTGGCCCGCGATGGCGCTGCTGTGGCGACGCTCTTCAATACTTCGATTCTGCGTTCTGCCGACGGTGCCATCGAGGGTGTCATCGGCGTCGGACAGGATTTGCAGCGGGTACGACAGCTCGAACGGCAGATCATCCAAACGGAAAAGCTAGCGACGTTGGGCCAATTGGCGGCCGGCGTGGTGCACGAGCTCAACAATCCGCTTACTTCGATCACTGTGTACGGAAGCTACCTCGAGAAATTATTGTCGAAGGGCGGCCAGGCGGAAGATCGCGAAAAGGCACAGCGCATCGTCGATGGCGCGGCACGAATTCAGAAGCTCACCCGCGATTTGACCAGCTACTCGCGCCCAGCCGGCGAGTTCGAACGCGTGTCACTCAATGACGTAGTGCGCCAGGCGCTTTCATTCTGCGAGCACGTGGTAAAGAGCTCTGAAGCGGTGCTCGAAGTCGCATTTTCCGAAGGATTGCCGTCGGTGATGGCGATTCCCGCACAACTGCATCAGGTGCTCATCAATCTCATCACCAATGCCTGCCACGCGCTGCCGGTTCCGGGCCTCATCATCGAAGTGCGCACCGGTCTTTCACCGACGGGCGACAGCATTTGCGTTGAAGTTTGCGACCACGGCGTGGGCATCGATAAACTGGACAGCGACCACATCTTTGAGCCATTTTTCACTACCAAGAAGGATGGCAAGGGCACTGGACTGGGACTCTCAATCGTGAAGAACATCGTCGAGGCGCATGGCGGACGCATCACGTTCGACAGCCGTCCCGGCGAGGGAACAACTTTTCTTATTATGTTGCCGGCGGCCCTGGCCGAGGCAGCGAGTCAACCGAAGCGAAAACAGGGGTTACAATAGCGATGAAAATTACCGATACATTGGCCGAGCTTGAGACTGTTGCGCAGAAGAAGTCGATTCGCGTTTCTTACGAGAACATGGTGGATGGCGGAAACGGTGGCCTTTGCAAAGTGAAGGGCGAGCACCGCATCATCCTCGACCGTCGTGCCACCGACGGTGAAAAAGTCACCGTGTTAGCGCAAGCGCTGTCGAAATTCCCGCTCACCGATATCTTCATGAGTGACGCCACGCGCGACCTCATCGAGAAGTCCGCCGGCTTCGTCAAAAAGAACTAAGCGTAGATCTTTCCCGAAAACTAATACCGGACGTGCACGTATCACGCGGCGGTGGGGCCTTCGCGGTTCTGGGGCTAATAGGGGATTAGGGCTCGGGCGTTGTGCGTGATTGCCCGCGAAGGCCGCCTCCCTGATCTCGGCAAATTGAGGGCGCCAGATAAAAGAAATGGGCTGAATCTTCCGACAAACAGTCATTGACATTTGGCTACATAAATCACCTGCACATGATCGTTGAGGCACACGACAAGGAATCGCTCAGCAAGGGTATGCAGGGATTTGCTAGCGCACTTGGGCGCGTCATCAATCGGGCACTGCGACGGAAAGGCGCGTTGTGGGCCGACCGTTATCATGCTCGCGAGCTGAGGACGGCGCGCGAGGTGCGCAATGCGCTGGTCTATGTGCCTCGTAATTCGGCAAAACACAGGGGTCGCGCGGAGGATGAATTCTCGTCGGCAAACTGGTTCGACGGCTGGCGCGAGATGTCGCCGGCGAAGGATTCACCGCTCGGCCATCCACGAACGTGGCTGATTACGGTCGGGTGGCGAAGACTGGGGACTGGTTGGACCGACGGAACGGCCTAAGCAGGAGATACGTGTAGTCGTCTGGGAATACTTCGAAGCTACCTAAAGAACAGGCAGGATTCGTGCGCGGTGTCGCAGCTCGGCGCTGGGCGGGCAAGGACAGCCGTCACGATGACGCCCGCTGTTACTACGCCCGTCACCGTCCAGAACCACCACGTCTTGTAAAACGGCGGCCGTACGTTCGCTTTCGGCGGCGGCGCTTCCTTCGGCGCTTCGAGTTCCGCCTCGTAGTTCACGTTTACGTACAGCATCGACGGAATCTGCCCAACTTGCTTCTCTACCTGCGCGATGAGCACGTTCTTGTTGATGTGCGAGAGCTGCCGGCGATTGCGCAGATCGAAAAGGTAGGCATCCACGGTAATGCTGCCTGGCGTCGCCGGCGCGGTGCGCACGAAGACGGCATGGTCGATGTAGAGGACGTTCTTGAGATCGTCCATTTTCGTCAGGTCGCCGTCGTTCTTGCCGATCGATTTGTCGAGCGCAGCAATCGCCTGCTCGACGATGAGTGACTTGCCCGAACGTTCGAGATTGAAACTCACCACCGCTTGTTCTTTGCCGGAAACTTTGGCCGACTTGACTGCCTTGCGATATCCCTCGCGCTTGAGCGTCACCCAGTGCTCGCCCGCCGGCAGCCCTTCGGCGAATGCGGGCGTGACGCCGACATATTTTCCGTCGACATAGGCCTGTGCCGCTGATGGAGTGGAGTCGATCTCGAGGCTGCCGCGTCGCGCTTTTTCCACATCATGTCGTGCGTCCTCGACGGGACCCGCCAGCGACGCCGCAAAACGCGCCGGGTCGAAGTGATAGTCGGAACGCCAGGTGAGCAGTCGTAAGAACGTGGCCTTGCTGCCTTTGACGTCGCCCATTTCGGCCTGGCAAGCGCCGAGCGCCATCATGGAATCGGCCAGCTCCTGTTTCTTGATGAAGGGCAACACGCGCGAAAGCGAATCGACCGCTTGGGTAAGTTTCGCCTGCGCAGTCTTGAGGTCATGCGTCTGCAAGGCCTTTTCGCCGGCGGCAAGAAGCGCTCGACCTTCATCGATCTGCGCCTGCGGAACCTCCTGCGCATAGTCGGCGATGCGTGCGTCGAGATCCTTCATTTCTACGCGCGAGTTGTGGCGCAGCGATTCGGCGACGGTGCGCATCACTGCCACCATCGTTCGATCCTCGACACCCTCGTGACTGAGCGAGAACGTTGTCACCTGCACTTTCGCCTCTTCGGCGCGCGCGATTCCCACGGTAGAGAACAGAAGCAGAGTGAGAAGAGGAGAGCGGGTCACTTTTTGTTGGCGGGTCCGCCGGTGGTGAGTTTGCGCAATTTCTCAACGAGAAACGGATCGCGGGCAGCATAACCGCGCAACATCTCGCGCAGCTCTGGTTCGACAGCCGAATTGACGCTGCGACCGACCTGCCGACGAATGGCATCGTCGATGAGGCGTTCAACCGCCTGCTCGGCAGATATCTCGCCGGCGCGCAGTTTCGCCGTGACCTCGGCCAGCGCGTCCGCTTGCGGCGGGGGCGCCGATTCGACCGACTTGTCCGCTTTCTTCGGGGGATGCCCCTTCTCGCTCATACGAGAGAAAAGTAGCATGCCCGTTTCACCATGCGCAACAATGCCCATGCTATAAAGCTGACAATGCTGGCGCGCGTCGATTCGCTAAAGAAGCGGTACGGGGGACAGGACGTCCTGCGCGGCGTTTCTTTGCGTGTAGAGGAGGGCGAGATCCTGGCGCTCGTCGGACGCTCGGGGTCGGGCAAATCGACTTTGCTTCACATTCTCGGCGGTCTCGATCGTCGCTTCGACGGCGAGGTCGAAGTGCTGGGTCGCAAGCTGAAGACGCTCGACGATCGCGCGCTCAGTCATTTCCGCAATCGTGAAGTCGGCTTCATTTTTCAGTCATTCAATCTCCTGGACCACCTTTCCGTTGAGCAGAACGTGGTACTCCCCGCATTTTTCGGCGAGCGTGTGGATCACAATTTGCGCGATGAGGCCGCGGCGGCACTCGATCGCGTGGGGATTCGCGAGACCATTGATGCACGCCCCGGCGAATTGTCGGGCGGTCAGCGTCAACGCGTGGCCATTGCGCGGGCGCTCTTCTCGCAGCCGAAGTTGCTACTTGCCGACGAGCCGACGGGAAATCTCGATTCTGAATCGGGCGATCGCATCATCGACCTCTTCCGGAAGTTGAACGGCGAAGGTCTGACGCTGGTCATCGTCACACATGAAGACCGCGTGTCGCGTGCGGCTACTCGTGTGGAACGCATTGAAGACGGACAGATTGTCGCATGACAAGTCGTGGCCTACGGCGCCTGGTGGGACAAAATCTCCGTCGTGGGCGGCGAGCTTTTGTGCTGTCGGTGTTCGGCATTTCCGTGGGCATCGCTTCACTGGCGTTTTTTCTCGCGCTCTCTTCGGGCGTGCGTCACGTGGTCATTGGCAAGGTGTTCCCCGTCGGGCAGCTAGAGATCGTCCCGCCGAAATCTTCACTCGATACCAGTCCCCTCTCGCTGCTTTCGATGGGGGAACCCCGCGCACTCACCGACGAGACTGCGAACACGCTGCGCAAACTTCCGCAGGTGAAAGCGGTCTATCGACGCATGCGCATGGCCTTTCCAGGACGTGCCTGGGGCGGCGCAGCACTCCTCGGCAAAGACGTGTTTGCCGAGGCAATCATTGAAGGAGTCGATCCCGCGGCCATGACCGGTGAGTCGCTCGGACCCGAACCGTTTTCCGACGGGCTCGGTTCACAAATCCCCTGCGACCGCGACGACCAGTGTCACACGCGTGAGTACTGCCCCTGGGACACGCACAAATGCGAGCGCCCGATTCCGGCCACACTCTCGCCGTTCATGCTGGAGCTATATAATGGTGCGCTCGCGCCGTCCCATGGGCTGCCGAAAATCGGAAATTTTCTCGCCAGTCGCTTTCGTGGATTCATTTTCAATGTTGAGCTCGGCCGCTCGTTTTTTGGCGGCGCACCCAAATCCTCGACGGGGGCACAACCGACGCAGCGACGCATCATGCTGGTCGGCATCAGTCCCCATGCCAGCCAACTCGCGCTCACCTTGCCGCTCGCTGCGGTGCAGCGCTGGAATGCGCTCTATGCAGGTGAGCGTGCAGCACATGATTTCTCGTCGCTGCTCGTCGAGCTCCACCCGGATGCCGGCGCGCGCGGTGCTACGGAAGTTGCGGCAGAGGTCCGCCGCCTTGGATTTCAAATGGCAGATACCGGCGCGGAACGTGCGAGCTTGGCTATCACTCTGGCGACGTTGCTCTTCGCGCTCATTTCATTTTCCATCGTGCTTATCGCTGCGGTGAACATCGCGCACAGCTTTTTCCGCGCGGTGGCGGAGCGGCGTCGAGAAATCGGCACGCTGCGCGCCATCGGTGCCACGGCATCAGATATTCGCCGTATTATTCTCGCGGAAGCCGCCGTGATTGGGCTCTTTGGCGGAGTGCTGGGCCTCGGCATTGCGCGACTCGGTGCGTTCGCCTGCGATTTTGCATCGTCGAAATTGGTGCCCGACTTTCCGTTCAAACCAGACAGCTACTTTTCATTCGATTGGCCCATCGTCGTCGGAGCATTGGTGTGCGCCATCGCTGCCTGTATGCTTGGCGCTCTCTGGCCTGCACTGCGCGCCAGCCGTCTCGATCCAGCTGAAGCGCTTTCCAGCTAGACAACACTTACTTTCGGCCTTAAAACGGGGCGTCCATAAAAGGAGTGACTATGAAAAAGGTACATTTCGAAACCGACAAGGGAGAGATCGTCGCCGAGCTGTTCGAGGATGACGCCCCCGGTACTGTCGAGAACTTCATCGGGCTCGCCACTGGCAAAAAAGAGTGGACCGATCCCAAGACCAACGAAAAGATGACTGGCAAGCCGCTCTATGACGGCCTGCGTTTTCACCGCGTCATCAACGACTTCATGATTCAGGGCGGCGATCCGTTCACCCGCTACGAAGACATGAAGGGACGTTGGGGCACTGGTGGCCCGGGCTTCAAGATCAAGTGCGAGACCGGCGGCAAGAAGCAGAAGCATGAGCGCGGTTCGCTCTCGATGGCGCATGCCGGCCCGAACACCGGTGGTTCGCAGTTCTTCATTTGCCACGGCCCGCAGCCGCACCTCGACCGCAAGCACACGGTCTTCGGTAAAGTCGTGAAGGGCGACGAAATCATCGACAAGATCGCCGGCGGCGACAAGATGAACAAAGTCTGGATCGAGAACTGAGCTCGTGAGCCCCGTCGAAGGGCAGGGTTAGCGAGCGTTCGAGCAGCGACGATTCGAACACTTGCCGCCTTTGCAGTCGGAGTCAAAGCTGCACGAACCGCACGTGTTGTTCGAACACTTTCCCACGCTGCAATCCGAGTCGAAACTGCACGCCCCACATTTGCGATTGGCGCATTTGCCGTAGCCTTTGCAGTCGGAATCGAAGCTGCATCCTCCGCACCTGCCATTGCCGCACTTTCCCTCGGAGCAGTCGGAGTCGAAGCTGCACCCGCCGCATTTCCCTTTAGAACATTTGCCGTGGCCTTTGCAGTCGGAATCGAAGCTGCACGATCCGCACTTGCCATTGCTGCATTTGCCGTAGCCGCCGCAATCGGAGTCAAAGCTGCAAGAATTGCTGGCGTATAGACGTGCGCCGCCGAGGGCGCAGAGCACGATCATTAAAGCGAGCTGTCCCCTATTCAGCAGAAGCTTCTTCGCCTTCGTCTGTGAAGTTGGCGATGTCGCAATTGTCTGACAATGCGCCTTCAAATTGCGCGTCGCGAAGCAGATCGCATGCTTCGCCCGCCAGGTCCTTCGGAACGGCAATGAAAATCGCGCCTGGCGTCGCGTTCGGAGTGGGGAAGACGCTCGAGCTGCGGTTGTGCACTTCCGACGGAATCTCCGCCTGGTTCAGTACCTCGTCCACGGCGAACTGAATCACTGCGGGATCGCTGGAGCGAAATACCTCGGTCATTTCCTCTTCCGCCATGGTGCCTCCGTCACTCTAATATAGGTCTTAAGATACAGCGGCCAGGGTTACTGGCAAGTGCCGTTTACGCAGTTGTGGCCTGCGCCGCCGTCGGTGAATTCGCAGGCAAAATTGCAGGCGCCGCAGTTATGATCGTCATTCGAGCCCACGCAGCTTGGGAGTTCGACCAATTTGCGCACCGCCTGATTGCTCGATGCATCGCTAAGAAAAATCTCTCCATTTGCCGTCGCGACCAATGCTTTCGGTGCAGTGAATCTCGCGAGCGCGCCGATCCCATCCGTCGAGCCACTTACTTCAGCACTGCCGGCAACGGTTCGGACCTCCAAAGACGTGAGGTCCATTGTGCGAACGGCGTAGTTGAATTGATCTGCGATGTAGAGCTGTCCGTTTGTGATCGCGAGGCCGGAGGGGCGATTGAATCGCGCAGCTGTTCCGATCCCGTCGGTGCTGCCGTCGGTGCTGTCGAGTGAACCTGCAACCTGTGTTTTGATCCCCGAGTTAGGAAGTATGTTGGTGATCTTGTAGATCGCATGTGCGGCAGGAGAGGAGGCGTAAATGGTTCCGCCGTTGCTCGCGTCGTAGGCGATGCCATAAAGCCCTGGGATGCTTCCGACGATGGTTGTTACATCCGCACTGTTGATGTCGATGCGTCGCACCTTCGCATTGTTCGTGTCGATTGCATAAACATAATGAAGACCATCGAACGCCAATTGCCTCGGTCCATCGAATTGCGCATTGGTGCCATTTGCGTCCGCCCCACCTGAGACGCCGCCGGCATAAACTTCCGAATGCCCTGTGCCATCGATCTTGTAGACGACATCTGCAGCCTGATCGGTGGCATAGAAAGATCCGCCAGCATAGACGACGCCAACAAGGTCACCGCCGCCCGGCGAGGAAAATGGTGTGACGACTGCTGTGCTGCTGATTCGCTTGATCGAACTGTCACTCCGATCGACGACGAAAAAATCAGTTCCGTCCCAGGTGATTCCGGCTGGGTCGACGACGGAGGCAAAGGTTGTAACTTTGACCGTGCTCTGGTGCTCAACTTTGCGGATGGTGCAGCCGTTTTGGTCGCTGACGTAGAGGCGGCCGGTGCCGTCAAATACGATGCCTGCCACGGTTTTAAAGTGCGCTGCGGCGCCCACTCCAGTCGACATGAGATTTGGTTCTGCGGCGTTTCCAACTGTGGTGCGGACCTCACCATTGGTGAGATCCAGACTCCGAATCGTGCCATTCAATGCGTCTGCAATAAGCAGCGACTCCCCTCGGCGTGCCATAAATAGCGGGTGATTGAATCGCGCGGCAACGCCATTTCCATCGATGCTGCCTCTTTGCCCGCCGGTGCCGGCGAGAGTGGTGACGATGCCCTGTTCGGCGATGAGTTGTGTAATTTTCCGGATCGTTTGGCCTCCGGCATCGCTCACATAGAGGGTGCCCGCACCGTCATACACCAACCCCGCAGGACGGGAGAAGGCCGCGGTGAGACCGGTACCATCCTTTTCGTCGTCGAGGTTTCCTGCCACGGTATTCACCATGTTAGTGGAGAGCGTGATCATTCGAACGAGATTACCCGTGTAATCGGCGACGAAGAGCCGCTGCGATTCATCGATTGCCAATCCGAATGGTTGATTAAACCGCGCGCTTGTTCCTGATCCGTCGGTGGAACCCTGTGTGCCAAAGGTGCCGGCAATGGTGGATACCGTCATGTTGTTGAGATCGATGCGATCGACGACATGCGAGCTGAATTCAGAGACGTAGAGAAACTGATTCGCGGCATCGAGCGCCAAGCCTCCCGGGGATCGAAAGGTCATGGCACCCATGTCCGTCGAGAAGGTAAGCGTGGTAACGCTGTGTGCGGCAGGGCGGATCTTTCGAATCGTCCCCGCCATAGACGTGTCGGCAACATAGATGATCGGATCGGAAGGGTTCGTAGGATCGAGCACCATGCTTCCGGGCTGGTAGAATCTGGCAGAAGTAAGAACCGTGCTATCTACATCGGAGCAGCTGCCGAATGCTCCTGCATAAGTGGTGACAAATTCACTTTCACAAGCGGACGCCGCGTCGGCTGCGCAAAATGGAACGCTCAAATCTGACGGGCCTGCATCCGCGGCACCATCAGCCACCTCGCCGAGATCCGGCACGCTCGCGTCGACGCCCGCATCATAATGCTTTCCGAGATTGCTGAAATTCCAACATCCCGACAGCAGTGAGAGCAGCACGAGCCAGCGCATCAGAATGCGCCCGCGACGGAAAACCCATTCGCCATCGGTAACACTGCCACTCGTGGATGGACCTTGGTGAGCACGATGAAAGCGATGAATCCACCAACGGCAGCGGCGCCACCAATAGCGGTGAGTGCATAGCCGGCGTATGCCTTCGGCCGAAGATCGACGACCTGTTTTTCCTCGGCGGGAGAGCAGGTCGATGTGTTCGCACAAGGATGCTGTTTGTAGTCATGCGCCACGACGCCGAGCAGCGCGCCACCGGTGATCGCCAGCGCCAATCCGCCTACGCCTACGCCGAGCGCGACCCAACGACTGCGTGGCGGCTGCCACTCAACTGGCTTTGGAGGTGGAGCAGCGGCGGCGCGCCTGGCTGCCTCATCCCGATCTGCTGCTTCTTTTTCCTGCGCGATGATGGCGGTTACCTGATCGACACCATCGCGTGCGCGATCGGCCACGCGGCCGTCGGGACTTTCCTTCAAGTATTGCAGGTAGTACTCGAGCGCTTTTCGGTTGTGTCCGGCCGCGCGATGAACCTGGGCCAAGTTGAAGAGCATTTCCGGATGCGGGGCGATTTCATAGGCCGCCTCATATTCGGTGATGGCGCGGGCATGATCGCCGGCATCGAAAAATGCCCTTCCTGCTAAATAGTGTGCTTTGGCCTTGGTTTTCGGGTCTGCGGAAGGGGCGGCATAGGCCAGATTCGCGATCAGTGCGAGCGACAGTATCATGCCGATTTTACTGGCATAACCGACTGATCGGTGGACGAACTGGGGTGCCACGCGCAAATCCTATCATGTCAGGCCGTCTTTCGCGCTCTAACTTTTGACTTTCCAAGCGAATTCCAGCTATGACATTAGCCAGCAGCGCGGGGAAAAAAATATGTTAAATGGTCTGGATTCGCCGCAGAACCGTATGGACAACATTCCGCCAAATTTCACGGCTCCTAAGGGGCAATTGCTGAAGAAGCCGATTCAATTCGGTAAGTACTACCTGCTCGACCGCGTCAATGTCGGCGGCATGGCCGAAGTATTCAAGGCCAAGGCTTTCGGCGTCGAAGGCTTCGAGCGCCTCGTGGCAGTGAAGCGCATTCTGCCCGCCATCGCCGAGGACGTCGAGTTCATCTCCATGTTCATCGACGAGGCAAAGATCGCCGTGCAGCTTTCGCACGCGAACATCTGCCAGATTTTCGATCTCGGTAAAGTCGAAGACAGTTACTTCATCGCGCTCGAGTATGTGTTCGGAAAAGATCTGCGCGCGATTTTCGATCGCTGCAAGCAGCGTCCCGTCGACGGCTCGCTGTCGATGCCGATTGCGCAGGCTTGCTTCGTGGTCATGAAGGCATGCGAAGGTCTCGACTACGCGCACAACAAGCGCGATGCGTCGGGCGAAGAGCTGCACCTCGTGCATCGCGACGTGTCGCCGCAAAATATTCTCATCAGCTACGACGGCGAAGTGAAGCTCATCGACTTCGGCATCGCCAAGGCGGTGGGCAAGGCGTCGAACACGCAGCAAGGAATTTTGAAGGGCAAATTCGGCTACATGTCGCCGGAGCAGGTGCGTGGCCTGGCGCTCGACCGTCGCTGCGACGTGTTCTCGCTCGGCATCGTGCTTTACGAAATGCTCACCGGCGAGCGTTTGTTCGTCGGCGACAGTGATTTCTCGACGCTGGAGAAAGTGCGCAACGTCGAGATTCTTCCGCCGTCTACGTACAATCGCCGTATCTCGGACGAGCTCGAGCGCATTGTTTTGAAGGCGCTGGCCAAGGACGTCGAGGATCGCTACCAGAACGCGATCGATCTGCATGACGATCTGCAGGCGTACATGTACACCGCCGGTGAATTCTACTCGCGCAAAGATCTGGCGACGTGGATGCGCCGTGTGTTCGGCGAGGAAATTCGCGCCGAAGAAGGCAAGAACGAGCAGTATCGCCAGATGGCACTGCCGCCGCCGAAAGTTGCGTCAACGGACGCACGTGCGCGTCGTCCATCCTCTCCGCCGCCGCCCGTTCCGGTGCAGGCTGGTGGGCAGGCCGACCCGGACATGGGTTGGGATGAGGACGAACTCGCCACCAATATTTACGACGGTGGTGGTACGGACCCAGGCATTGCCGTCGAAGTGATCGAGGCGCAAGCCGCGGGGCACACCGACGAGGAACCATTGGCTGAGATTCTCGGCCAAAATGGCACCAATGAGGCGATCAGCGCGGCATTTGGTGAGGCGCAGCCGGCGTCTGACACAACGGATCCGCGACTCAGCCAATTCGATTTCGTTCAGGAAGCGCCGAAGCCTTTCATTTCGTCGACGATGCTCACGCCGCAAGAGCCTGCCCGCTCAGGCCCGCCAGTTGGTTTGATGGTGTTTGCGGGGGCGATGGTGATCGCACTCGGTATGGCGATTGTTTACGTGATGCAGCCGAAGATGGGGCGCCTCAATCTGCTCACTGAGCCGGTAGAAGGTCTGCAAATTACGCTCGACGATCAGCCGCAAAAGCTGACGAGCACTCCGGCTACGTTGACGCTCAAGTCTGGCAAGCACAACATCAGCATCAAGCATGACGGATACCTTCCGCATTCTCAGTCGGTGGAAGTGACCTCTGGCGGCGAAGTGGAACTGCGCGCAGTACTCGAGCCGCTCGGTACGACTGGCTTTACGCTGGTGTCGGAGCCGGCGGGTGCACAGGCATTCCTCGACGGAAAAGCACTCGGAGTGACGCCGCTCAAGGTGCAGTCGCTGGTTCCGGGCAAGCATCATATTGAAGTGAAGGACGCAACCGGTGTGTGGACGCAGGACGTGGACATTCACTCGGGCAACATGCTCGATCTGTCTGCCAAGCTCGCTCCGGCAGATGCGCCGAAAGCAGAAGTGAAGGCGGAAGCGCCGGCACAGGTTGCGCCGAAGGCAGAAGCGCCGAAGGTTGAAGCACCCAAGGCGGAAGCGCCGAAGGCGGCAGTGGAGCCGACGAAGCCGGCGGTTGTTGCGAAGGCGGAGCCGGTTGCCAAGACCGAGCCGAAGGCGGAACCGATTGCGAAGTCTGAGCCGAAGCATCGCTCACGCGCGGCTGCAGCGGAAGTTGCGGCACCGACGGCGTCGGCCAAAGAAGAAGAGACTGCGGAACCTGCTGAGAAGCCTGCCAAGGCAGTTGCGAAGCCCGAGAAGCAAGCGGCAGGTGCGGAAGGATATCTCCGCATCGGCTCGAAGCCGTGGACGAACATCACGGTCGATGGCAAGGACACCGGCCTTCACACGCCGCAGACCAAGCTCAAGCTAGCAGCAGGCGTGCACAAGATTACGCTGGCGAATCCGCAGTTCAATATCAAGGAGACCTTCTCGGTGACCATTGGCGCCGGCGAGACGGAAACCGTGATCAAAGATCTCCGCCCGGCAGGTAGTGAAGACGCCGAGTAACGCGCTCGCCATTTGCGCCCATAACGGCGTACGGCTTCGCTTGGTCGGTCACATATCAGAATATGCTCCCTCCCGCGCTGCAGGCGTGCGCCGTTCTGGACCCAAATGGCATCGCGCTCTTCATTTGAAATGAAATTCTTTCGCCTAGCGCTGTTTTTCGCCGCCGTCGCCCTTTACTGGCCGATGCGGAATCACGCATTCGTCGTCGACGACGCGGTCTACATCGTTGAAAACCAGGCGGTGACGGCCGGCGCGCCGCTTTCGGACTATTTCACCAATCCGCGCACGACAGCGAGTCGCGCAGACTTTTGTACCCAGTCCTATCGTCCACTGCGTACGCTTCTGTTTCGCGGAATCGCAAAGGTCGCGGGCCTAAAGCCGATCGCATTTCGTATGCTCGGAGTGTTGCTCTACGCGATCTGCGCGTTACTCGTGCTGCAGCTCTGTCTGAAGTGGAGTGGGAGTGCGGTGGCGAGCGCGTGGACGGCGGCGCTGTGGGTGCTCATGCCGGTGCACGTGGAACCGGTGGTGTACATCTCCGCGCTCGGCGATCATGTCTCGCTGCTACTCGAGCTCCTGGCGCTCAATTGTGCGATGAGGGCCGCGCGAGTCGATGCCAAGCGGCCACTTTTCGACAGCGCACTTTCGATCGCTCTGATTTTCGCGTCGATGATGACGAAGGAAATGGCAGTCACCGAGGTGGTCTTGCTCACGGGTGCCTGTGTTTTCTCGTCGGTGCCGGTGGAACGACGGCGGGCGGCGATCCTCGTCGCTGCGCATGGCCTCGCCACCATCGTCTTTTTGATGCTGCGCACGAAAGTAATCGGCCGCATTGGCCATGGCGACATCACCGGGCATACCTTCCTCCAGGCGCTGCGCGAAGCGCCGGTGTACGTCATGCACTATGTGCGAATTATTTTGCAGCCGCTCAATCACTCGCCCGGCTACTCGGTGGGGTCACCATCGACGATTCAGGTTTTGCTCTCGATTGCGGTGCTCGTCGGTGCGTCGGTCCTGGCGTGGCGTCTCAAGATTCGCGCTTTTTCCTTTGGACTGATTTGGTTTGTGATTTCGCTTCTGCCGGTGCTCCATTTCGTGCCGATTCTCGCTTTTCTGGCCGACCGATTTGCGCTGGTACCGACGGTGGGCGTGGCACTGATGCTGTCGGGGCTGCTATCGCGTGTGCCGGAATCGCGATGGAAGCTTTTGCATGTGCCGGCAGCGCTCATTGCGATCATGTTTGTGATGAGCGTGCAGCTGGAAGCGCGCGCCTGGGAAAACGACGCCAAACTTTGGCGCTATGCCGTCGAGCTCGAGCCGACGAGCGCACAGGCTCACTCCAATCTCGGCATCGTGCTCATGCACGAAGGGCAATTTGCGCCGGCGCTGACAGAGTTCGATCGATCGAATGCACTCGGCGGTGAGACAGCGCTTTTGCAACTGCGCCGCGGCTATTTGCTGCAGACCCTCGGGCAACCGAATGAGGCGGAAGTGGCGGTGCGACGCGCGCTGCAAATCGATCCCAATGATGCGGCGATCCATTCATTGATGGGCGAACTTGCTGCGCGTCGCGGAGATGTTGAGACAGCGAAGCGTGAATTGTCTGCGACGGAAAATCTGGCACCGGGAAGTTCGCAAGCGGAGATGCTGCGCGCGTCCATCGCTGAGGCAGAAGGGCAGTGGGCCCGCGCCGTCGAGATCTATCGTGCACTTGAGGCACGCGAACCTAAGGAAGCGCGCTATCCAGCGTTGCGGGCGCGTGCGGAACAACACCTCCGCTAGTTGGGTTCGCCGTTCACGTAGAATCGATAGGTGTAGCCGATGGTGAAGGGCTCTTGGCCGTTTGCTGCGTTGGCTAGATCCATATCGATGGCGACTTGCAACGGTCGGTCGTCGAATTCTCCGAGGCTGACGATGAATCCACCTTCTCCGGCGGCGACGATTTTGAGTGGCAGACGCCCGTCTGCGTGATCTTCCGCGCAGCAGTCCCACAGACTGTGAACATTCGTCGGTGCCGCCCAGGCATGCACTTTCGAATCGTTGACGTCGTTCGCTGTCCACCCGTCGGGGAGGAAGAAAAAGATACCCACCTCTCGTTGCCCTGGAAGCACAGCGAGTCCTGGATGGTCGGGCCCCACATCGCCCGTACTTAGGCCATATGCGGCGCCGGTGTCGTCGATGCCACAACCTATAACCCATTGCAGCTCATCATCGTCGTCGCTGTGCCCAGGCGCAAAGCGCGGACAGCTCTGTGGTGCACGCAAACCGGTATGTACGCCGCCGAGCACTGCGACCGGTTTGGAAACCGCTCGATATTGTTGACCCGATTGGCAGCCGATCAGCAATAGGCCGAAAAGTATAGGTCTCATGCATCTCCTCCTGCTTGAAAATGGGCAGGGAGGAGCGAAATCTTCGATTTATTCTTGGGCGTCGAGGACGGGGTCGCGCGCCAGATACTCGAGATCGAGTCGCGGCGGGCGACGGGCGCCAGTGATGACAAATAGATCCGCGGGCGCGTAGGGCAACGTTTTGTGCCAGGCGTCTTCGAATTCTTTTCGCTGATGCTCGGCCCGTTCGACGTCGACCTTGCTTTTCAGCGACAGCAGGCGATTGCGTACTTCGATGCGGGTTTTCTCGTCGGAGGTGGAGATATAGACCTCTTCGAGATGACGTACGGCCGCTTCGTCCTGTCCCTCTTCGCGCATGATAGTCGCGGCAAGGAGCGGCACCCACGGCGGTCCGCCACCGACGAGCGCCGCATGCCGAATCCACTCCGCGCCCTGTCGCCGCCACGTGGCGCGCTCGGCCGCGTCTTCTGTATGCAACTCAAACAGATAATTGCAGCCAAGCATGAAGGGCAGCTCCCAGTCGGAGGGAAATCGCTGTACGCCCATTTCGAGAAAATGATTCGACCGCTTTACGCTCGGGTTGGTGATGGCGCGGCCGTCATACATCGTCGCCACGCCGGCCCAACGATACGGCGTCTTCCACAGCGGATCGAGGGCGACGATGGTTTCGAGATAATTCTCCAGCCACTTGTAGTGTTCGGTTTTCTCGCCGGTGGCTTTGCTTCGCGCCATTTCGCTGCCGAAATAGATGAGCCCGCGAATGAACACCAAGTCCGCGGCGAGCTCCCGATGGCCGAGCGAAAGTGCACGCAGTGCCGAGGCGCGCGGCAAGTACAGAATGTCCTCGTCCGAGGAGAATTTGGCCCGCTGTGAAAGTGCTTGGTCTTGTAGCGTGACCACCGCTGCGATCAAGGCAGCGACGATAGCGAGCATAAAAAAACGCCCGCCGAGGCGCGAAACCTGGGCGGGCGCTTGCGAAGTCACGTCAGACTACTCGATGTCGTTCTTGGTGTAGAGACCCGAGCCGCCCGAGACGCTGCGGTCGGAGAGCACTTTGCCAGAACGCTCATACGTGGAGTAGGTGCCGTCGCAGTCGAGGTCACCGTATGCATACGCCTGGAAGTTGGCGCTGGTTTCGGTGCCCGCCGAGACGTACTGGTACACGTAGTAGAACGGATCGTCGACGGAGAAGTTGAGCGACGACCACGAATCGCCGGCGAAGTTAGTCGGCGCCGGAGCGCACTTGTCGCCCGTTTTGCCGCAGCAGTAGCCGGCCGCGCCCGGTGAGGGGCCAGTCGACGTCGGGAACTGCTTGGCGAGGATCGAACCCGCGGTGTCTGCATGCTCAGACTCGTAGTAAGAAACAGACGAATCGAACATCTTGCGCACGTTCATGGTCGCTTCGACCGTCTTCGAACGACGGATGTACTTCATGAACGCCGGGATGGCGACGGCCGCCAAGATACCGATGATGGCGACGACGATCATCAGCTCGATGAGCGTGAAGCCCTTTACCCCCGCGGTACGAATTCTCTTGAGCATGTGTTCTCCTTTTGACCTAGTTATGTTCTTTAACCACAGCCACCACGGTGGTTGAACTCGCAGTGGTGAACCAAGTATTTACCGACGACGAGCCGTCTTCATCGCAGCTGGCGGTCATGTACCACCACGACGTTTTCGGCGCGTTTGAATCCGATCCATTGTAGAGAATGCCTTTGCCCTTCGTGCCCGCCGTGCCCCATGCATTCGCATCGCTTTCCAGCACATTGGGATCCTAAGCTTAGAATTCCACGTGGACAAGTTGTCGCGG
>JADMIO010823359.1_pt1 | contig 105340 bp, 93 predicted proteins | sample 8958161 | NCBI WGS metagenome assembly JADMIO01 (sample SAMN16585339, study PRJNA669376) | soil metagenome | isolation source: Crop rotation soil | place: USA: Cullars Rotation, Alabama | collected 2011
GCCGCGACTTCAAGTCACGTGAATTCCAAGCTTCGGATCCCACTGTGCTGGAAAGGGTAATCTGCCGGCGTAATGTTCCAGTAAAAATCCGATAAAACGTTCATGCGTGCCTAATGGTGCACGATGAATGATCAACGGTGTTTCCGAAGTATTGTCAGGCGTTGTATATTCCAGTTTAAAGCTGCGGCCCTGCGAAAAATCAACCTGGTTGGTAGCCAAAGTAAATTCGCGGCCAATTACACTATAGATCTGCACATCGATCTTTGGTCCATAAAAAGCGGCTTCATCTGCTACCTCAATAAAAGGAATTTCAGACTCGATCAACACTTTGCGTACCATTTCTTCTGTTTCCAGCCAGAGTTCCGGTTCGTTCACATATTTAACTCCGAGTTTTTCTTTTGAGTGCAGGGACAAACGCATTACATATTTATCAACACCAAAGATCTTAAAGTATTTCAGGTACATGTTGTTCACCGCCCGAAACTCATCTGCAAACTGTTCTTTACTGCAATAGATATGTGCATCGTTCATGTGCAGGCAACGCACACGCATCAAGCCAAACAGTTCACCGCTTTGCTCATAACGATAAACTGTGCCATATTCGGCAATACGATACGGTAGATCGCGGTAGCTTTTTGGTTCTGCCGCAAATATTTTGTGGTGATGCGGGCAGTTCATTGATTTGAGATAATATTTTTCTCCATCCAACTCCATGGGCGGATACATACTATCAGCATAATAAGGCAAATGCCCGCTGGTTAAATACATGCTTTCTTTGGCAATGTGTGGTGTTACCACACGTTTATAGCCTCCGTCTTCTTCTGTTTCTTTCGCCAGTTTTTCCAATTCCTCTATTATAACGGTGCCATTGGGCATCCACATGATCAATCCCTGGCCAACATCATCATCCATGGTGTAAATGCCCAATTCTTTTCCAAGCTTGCGGTGGTCGCGTTTCTTCGCTTCTTCCAACATTGCCAAATATTCATCCAATTCTTTTTGGGAAGGGAATGATACGCCATATAAACGGGTAAGCTGTTTATTCTTTTCGTCTCCTTTCCAGTAAGCACCGGCAATATTGGTAAGCTTGATGGCTTTTATAAAACCGGTACTTGGAATATGGGGCCCCCGGCAGAGATCGGTAAAATTGCCCTGGGTATAAAAAGTAATATTGCCATCTTCCAGGTTCTGCAACAGGTCGAGTTTGTATTCATCGCCTTTCTGTGTAAAATATTCAATTGCTTCCGCCTTTGTGGTTTCTTTTCTTATATATTGATTGTTCTGCTTCGCGAGTTCATTCATCTTTTTTTCAAGCAAACGCAGGTCTTCTTCGGATATCTTTTTATCACCCAGGTCCATATCATAATAAAACCCGTTATCTACCGGTGGGCCAACCCAGAATTTTACACCCGGAAACATGCTTTCAACGGCTTCCGCCATTACATGCGCGGTAGAATGCCAGAAGGTTGATTTGCCTTCTGCATCGTTCCAGGTAAGTAATTTTAACGTTGCATCTTCATTGATAGGGCGTGTTGCATCCCAGGTTTTTCCATTTACATTGGCGGCAATTATCTTTCTTGCCAGGCCTTCACTGATAGATTTTGCTATATCAAGGGCAGTAGCGCCATTTTCATATTGCCGTACAGCACCATCCGGAAACGTAATATTTATCATAATTCAAAAGTCAAAAGTAAAAATTCAAAACGGGTTGCAAAAGTATGGAATGATTTGTATAGCCACACCCCGTTAAATTTTGTGTACTATTAAAACTATCAACTAACAATTATCTTTACCGCCTTCTATGCAACTTGCAACATTTTTAGCCAGGCGTATCGCTTCCAATAAACAATATTCTTTTTCAAGATTTATTATTCGTCTGGCAACGGCTGCCACCGCCTTAAGCGTTGCGGCAATGATCATAACGCTGGCCTTTGTAAACGGGTTTCAGTTTGCGGTGAGTAATAAGATATTCAATTTCTGGGGCCATTTGCGCGTGCAGGAGTTTGAGCCCGATAAAGCAATGATAGCAGAAGAAACACCCTGGAAGCCTAACGATACAACATTGCAGATCCTGCATATCTTCCCGCAGGTAAAACAGGTACAGGCATTTGCCACAAAATCTGCTGTAATTGAAAAGAATAAAGAAATAGAAGGTGTTTTGTTTAAAGGGGTTGAAAGCAATTATGATTTTAATAACCTGCAATCATTTTTAAAGCAGGGCCGTTTTCCAAAATTCAATGATTCAGGATATAGTAAAGATGTTTTGCTGTCTGAGCCAATTGCCAATGAATTGCAGATAAAATTGAATGATACTGTAAATGTTTATTTTATTAACCAGCAGGAAGGCCGCGCTGCTGTACGCAATTTAAATGTGTGTGGTATATTTAAAACAGGTATTGAAGAGTACGATAAAACTTTTGCCGTTGGCGATTTGCGTTTATTGCGCCAGGTATATAACTGGCAGCAGGGCGAAATTGGCGGGTACGAGATTTTTTTGAATGATTATAAGCAAATGGATAGCATAAACTACGTGCTATACGATATGCTGCCACAAGCCTGGATAAGCCGCACAATAAAACAGATATACCCAAACATTTTCGACTGGCTGCAGATACAGGATGTAAACCGGAATGTGATCTTCACGGTGATGGCAATTGTGGCTATCATAAATCTAGTAACCTGCCTGCTTATTTTAATATTGGAACGTACAAAAATGACGGGCATTTTAAAAGCGCTTGGTGCAAGAGACTGGGTGATACAAAAGATATTTCTCTATCACGCCAACATGATCGCCATACGTGGCATTATTATCGGGCTTTTTTTTGGTGTTGGCATTTGTATTTTACAGCAGCAAACCGGTTTTATTAAAATGGATGAAGCTGCCTACTATGTTTCGGAAGCGCCGGTATATATTATATGGTGGCAGGTAGCGGCTGTTTGCATTGTAACCTTACTGGTTTGTTTGCTCTCGCTTTTATTGCCTACCTGGCTTGTAAAAACCATACGGCCTGTAAAGGCAATACAGTTTCGATAAATAAAAAAGCCCCTGTTTCAAGGAGCTTTTATAATTGTTGTATTATGACTAAGGCGAAACCAGCCTGAAGCCGTTACCATGGATATTTACAATTTCAATGTCTTCATCGTCTTTTAGGTACTTGCGTAACTTGGCAATATATACGTCCATGCTGCGGCCATTAAAATAAGTATCGCTGCCCCATATTTTTTTCAATGCTCTTTCACGCGGCAACAGGTCATTCTTATGCTCGGCAAGCATTTTTAATAATTCATTCTCTTTCGGAGAAAGCGTCTGCGTTTTACCATCGTGTGCCAGTTCCCGCAGTTTGGGATTAAAATGATAACGTCCCAGGTCAAATTCAATATTTTCACTTTCTCTATTCAGTTCCTCATTGCGTTTCGTTATTGCTTTTATTTTAAGCAATAACACTTCGCTGTCAAAAGGTTTGGTTATATAATCATCAGCACCAAGTTTATAGCCCTGTATAATATCTTCCTTCATTGTTTTAGCACTTAAAAAGAACAGCGGTATATCAGGATCTATATCTCTTATTTCTTCGGCAAGTGTAAAGCCATCCATATTGGGCATCATCACATCAAGCAGGCAGATATCATATTTCTCACGTTGAAACGCAGCCAGCCCAAGCCTTCCATCTCTTTCAAGCGTTACATCATAATCATTTAGTTCAAGATAATTTTTTAAAACCATTCCAAGATTTGTATCGTCTTCACACAATAAAATCTTGTATTTTTTTCCTTCCATAGTGTTTATTTTTAAATAAAGTTAATATCAATTAAAATGCCTTCACTAATTTAAATGGCCAATTAAAGATAAGAATGATTGAAAGAAATTTGATATGTGAATTCAGTTTAACGGATGTTTATATTTTTACAGGTTATATAAATTGATGTATATGATGTTAGTGCAGGATAACAAACTAAAAAAACTGATCATAATTGGCGACAGGGTGCTGATACGTGTTTCAAAGCCAAATGAACGTACCTCTTCCGGCTTATACCTTCCGCCGGGCGTACAGGAAAAAGAAAAAGTACAACAAGGTTATATAATTAAAACCGGACCCGGTTATGCAATTCCTTTGCCTGTTGAAAATGAACCCTGGCAAAACGAAGACGACCAGGTTAAGTATATTCCGTTGCAGGCAAAGGAAGGAGACCTCGCTATATTTTTATTAAGTGGCGCTACAGAAGTTATGTACGAAGGCGAAAAATATTTTATAGTGCCGCAAAGTGCCATCTTAATGCTGGAAAGAAATGAAGAGCTTTAGCGCCTGTCCCTGCTGTTTGAATATATTAAAACATACTGCAATAAAGTTGCAACTGAAGCCAGTGCTGCAACAACATACGTAAGTGCAGCCCAATGTAAAGCGTCTTTGGCTTTATCATGTTCCTGGGGTATTGTTACATTGCTTCTTTCGAGCCAGGCAAGTGCACGGTTACTGGCATCAAATTCAACCGGCAAAGTTACCAGTGCAAAAATGGTGGTTAATGCAAACAGTACAATGCCAGCCAGCAATAAGCCTGGAAATGCATTGATCAAAATAATACCTGCCAGCAAAACCCATTGCACAATATTACTGCTGAATTGTACAAACGGTACCAGCCTGCTTCTCAGCATGAGCCAGGAATAGGCGGTTGCATGCTGTACGGCATGCCCGCACTCATGGGCTGCCACAGCCGCGGAAGCTACGCTGCGGCCATTGTATACATCAAGACTTAAGTTCACTGTTTTCTTAAAAGGATCGTAATGGTCTGATAAATAGCCGCTTACTGAAATTACCTGCACATCGTAAATGCCATTTTCCCGCAGCATCTTTTCTGCTACTTCTTTTCCGCTGAGCCCTTTTGCAAGGGCCATTTTGCTATATTTAGCAAACTTTCCCTTTAAAGTTGAGGATACGAGGAAGCTAATTCCTAAAAAAATAAGAGAAACTAAAAATATCGAGTTCATTTAATTTTTTTTAATCAAGTCAAATTTATAACCAGTTCAAAATCAAAGAAAAATTGGATTAAAGAGGTATTTGATTTCTGTCAATTTGGCTTAAAATGTTGTAAAACAGCCTTATTCAAGTCAAAATGCCCCTCGTAAGATTAGAAAAGCGGTCTAAAAGTTTTCAACAACAGCAAAAAATTATTTTGTAATGTAGCCCATTATTGTAATTTAGTGGCTGAATTTAATGGGTTAGTAAGTAAAAAAGAGGTCGGTATTTACCGGCCTTTTTTTATTGCTATCTAAATAGAACCGGCTTGTTATCATTATGTGTATGCTACTATCTTTATAGGATGAGTAAAGTTAAAACTGCTTTTTTTTGTTCTAACTGCGGATATGAAAGTGCAAAGTGGCTGGGTAAATGCCCATCATGTAATCAATGGAATACGTTTATTGAAGAAGTAGTTGAAAGAAATGCTAAAGAAAAAAATTTATGGAAAGATCTTTCGGGCGAGCGCCACACTTCAAAAGCAAAATTGCTTGATGCTATCGAAAATAAAAAAGAAGAAAGGCTTATTACAACCGATGCTGAATTAAACCGCGCTTTAGGTGGTGGCATAGTAACAGGCAGTATTACTTTATTGGCAGGTGAGCCCGGAATTGGCAAAAGCACATTGCTGTTGCAGGATGCTTTACAACTTAGCACCACGACTATATTATATGTAAGTGGTGAAGAAAGTGAGCAACAAATAAAAATGCGTGCAAACAGGCTCAATATAAGCAATCAAAATTTTTATATTCTAACTGAAACATCGCTTACTGTAATTTTCACCGAAATAAAAAAACTGCAGCCTTCACTTTTAATTGTTGATTCAATTCAAACACTGCAATCAGATAATATTGATGCAGCGCCAGGCAGCATAGCACAGGTACGTGAGTGTGCCGCAGCATTGCAGCGTTTTGCAAAAGAAACATCTATACCTGTTTTTATAATCGGCCATATTACAAAGGATGGAAGTATTGCAGGGCCAAAAATATTGGAGCACATGGTTGATACTGTGCTGCAGTTTGAAGGAGACCAGCATTATGCTTACCGCATTTTGCGCACGTTGAAGAACCGCTTCGGCAGTACATCAGAGCTAGGCATTTATGAAATGACAGGTACTGGTATGCGTACAGTTAGTAATCCTTCGGAGATTCTTATCAATCAAAAAGAAGAAGTACTGAGTGGTAGTGCTATTGCCGCCGGTATGGAAGGCTTAAGACCACTGTTGATCGAAACGCAGGCACTGGTTACGCAGAGTGTATATGGCACACCGCAACGTACTGTAAGTGGGTTAGATGCCAGGCGATTACAACTATTGCTGGCAGTATTGGAAAAGCGCGGCGGTTTTCATTTTGGCATGAAGGATGTTTTTGTAAACATCGCAGGTGGCTTGCGTATCGAAGACCCTTCAACAGACCTTGCTATTATATGTGCTTTGCTTTCATCGTATGATGATACGCCGCTTTCATCCAATATATGTTTTGCCGGTGAGGTTGGATTAAATGGTGAAATAAGGGCAGTAAACCGTGTAGAGCAACGCATAGCTGAAGCTGAGAAATTAGGATTTGAAAAAATATTCATTTCACCTTTCAATAAAAAAGCGCTCAATAAAAGCCAGTATAAAATTGAAGTGATATCGGCAGGAAAAGTTGATGAACTATACCGTTTATTATTTTAAATTACAGGCATGCTCCAGGTAAGAACATATATAGATGATATTTTGCATTTATTCTTTCCACATGTATGCATTGGCTGTAATACCGATGTGCTGAATGCAAATGATGTGCTTTGTGCTGAATGCTTAGCCAACTTGCCTGTTACTGGTTTTATGGACGTTGCAGGTAACCTGGTTGAGAAAATATTTTATGGCCGGTTGCCTGTTGCTCATGCAGGGAGCGCTTTTTATTTTAATAAAGATTCGGTAATTCAACGTACGATCATTCAACTTAAATACAGAAATAATCAGGCTGCAGGAAATTTTTTAGGCAGGTTGCTTGGCCGGCAGATCGCAATATCTAAAAGATTTGATGATGTTGATATTATCATTCCATTGCCTTTGAATGATAAAAAACTTTTCAGGCGTGGTTACAACCAGGCCTCTGTAATTGCAAATGGCCTGGCTGAAGTATGGAACCGGCCTCTAACAGAACATGCAGTTGAAAGAATTTTATTTACAGAAACGCAAACACACAAAGACCGTATTGCACGATGGAAAACCATGGAAGGTGTTTTTACCGTAACACAACCTGCATTAATAGAGAACAAACACATTTTACTTGTAGATGATATAGTTACTACAGGTGCTACACTCGAAGCATGCGGAGAAGCGGTTTTGAAAATACCGGGCGTAAAACTCAGCATAGCCACAATTGCCTACACTATTTAACAGAATCTGAATTATTAATTAATCAATACAGTTTAAATTTAATTTTCAGAACTTTGGTTTCTTAATATTAAAAAATTATTCGTATGCGCTTATTACTTTCAATTGTAACTGTTGCAATGTTATTTTCCTTTCATCCTGCGCCAAAATCCATTTATGATTTTAAAATAAAAGGAGTTGACGGTAAAACAATCGATTTTTCAAAATATAAGGGTAAGAAAATCCTTATTGTGAACACAGCATCCAAGTGCGGCTATACACCGCAATATGACGGCCTTGAAAAATTATATGAAGAACATAAAGACAAGCTTGTTATCATTGGATTCCCTTCAGACAATTTTGCCGGCCAGGAATTTCATAATGATGATTCCATCAGCACTTTCTGCAAAAAGAATTACGGTGTTACTTTTCCGCTTACAACAAGAGTTGATGTAAAGGGTGAAAACATTACGCCTGTATATAAATACCTATGCAATAAAAGTGAGAACGGTGTTTTAGATGCAACCATTTCCTGGAATTTCAACAAATTCGTTATTGATGAAAATGGAAAACTGCTTCAGCATTTTGACAGCAAGGTTACACCGGATAGCCCGGAACTTTTGAAGTACATTAATTAGTGGTGAATGGTGAACTATTACAACTAATATTGTAAAACCAACCGGAAAAAATATAAAGGCCTTATCAATTTTGGTAAGGTTTTTCTTTTGCGGTATGGTAATAATGCTTAGGAATATAAAATTTAAGGTTGATCTGCGCATAACTAAGCCAGCTTGTATTGGCTGTGGTTTCCCCACCCGGGAAAATATTTTTTAATCCAAACCGATATGTGCCGGTTAACTCTACTGCCCTGCCAAAATTTAAACCAGCGCCTAAAACAAATCCCATGTTTGCATTAGCAAGGTCAAAATAAGCATTCTTGTTAGAAGTTCTGCCATACATTATTTTGCGGGAAATGGTAATATCTTTTATCAAATCACCTGTTGAATCATACAATAAAGAGTGCTGAGTTACTTTTCCACCTATCCCAAACTGAACATCCATCCCGCCATATAATTTAAGGCCGAGGTTTTCCGAGAGATCAAACTGGTAGGCAACGCCAAAAGGCAATGAAACAAATATTGGCTTATACTCATAATGCGATTCCTGGCTGTTAAAACCAGAAGCGCCTGTTGAATCACGTTGAAAACTTTCGTAGGCGAATTGTGCACCCAGGTATACAAAGAAATTGAAATGCGTATAATATTCAACCCCTCCACCTAACTGTCCGCCAAAACCACCCTTGCCTGTTTGTTTACCCTCTCCGTTAATACCTATATGAGAGTAGTTTCCTCCACCCTGTAAGTAATAGCCAAATTGAGCATGTGAAGCAGCAGAAATAAAAAGTCCCAAAGCAATTAGCAAAAACTTCATAAGCTGGATGTTTTTGCAAATAAAAGACATTTGGAGTTTCTTAGCGTATTCTCTACATAACTTTAATAAAATGCTAATTCTCCCTACCCAAAATTATTTTAAGCTTTAACATTTCCGAAAGGCTTCGTAATTAATAAATCGCCCTATATTTGAATTACTAAAATCTTCGTAGATAAAAAATTTAGAATTATGAATACGTTATTCAAACAATCTTTCCTGTTAGCAGCAGCTTCCTGCATCGTTCCTGTTTTGCATGCACAAAAGGCACCAGAACCTGAAAAAACAGTAACCCAAAATATCATCATTCGCAAAAAAGATTCAACTAAACAAAAAATAACCGTGGTTATTGATGGTAACAAAGTAACTGTAAATGGTAAGCCGGTTGATGATTTTGAAAGTGATGATGTAGATATCATCAGTCAAAGTTCAGATGACAATGTTTTCTTTTATGGACACGGCAGCGGTAACGGTCTGGCTATGACAGCTCCGGCTCCTCCACCTCAAATGCGGGCATTTAGCATGGATATGAACCGCACCATAAAAACAAACGGTGCATTTCTTGGCGTAATGTCTGAAAAAACTGAACAAGGTGCTAAGATCACTGAAGTGACTGACGGCAGCGCTGCGGAAAAAGCCGGCCTGAAAGAAGAAGATATTATTACCAAAGTTGGTGAAGATAAAATAACCGGTCCTGATGATCTGTATAAAGCAGTAGGCAAACATAAGCCCGATGAAAAGGTTGTAATAACTTATTTAAGAGGTGGAAAGCAATCAACTGCGAATGCAACTTTGGGTAAGTCGGAGCAGGTAAAAGTTTATTCCTGGAATACGCCGGATGAATATAATGATTATGGAAGAAGCTTTGATCGCAATTTTTCATTCTCCTGGGATGATAAACCACGCCTCGGCATCTCTGTACAGGATACAGAAGAAGGTAATGGCGTAAAAATTATTGATATTGATGATGAAGATTCTCCTGCAGCAAAAGCCGGTTTAAAAGAAGACGACATCATTACACAGGTAAATGGTAAAGCCATAACATCAACCGACGATTTGAAGCAAAATATTAAAGACCTTAAAAAAGGTGATGCAGTTAAAATAACCTACAAGCGTAACAATCAAACACAAACGGCTGAGGTTAAGATTCCAAAAGAATTAAAGACAATCGACTTATAATAGTTTCATTTTTCTCATGTGCAGTAAACCGCTGTTTTCTAACCGCGGTTTTTTTTGACCTATAAGGTTTAAAAAACCTTATAGGTCTTGCCATTAAATTTGCACTATGAAATACAAATTACTTGGCAGAAGCGGCCTGAAAGTATCAGAATTATGTTTGGGTACCATGGGCTTTGGAACAGAAAATGGCTGGGGCGCCGATACGGCAACCAGTTTTGCAATAATGGAAAAGTTTGCTGAAGCCGGGGGTAATTTTTTAGATACAGCCAATATATATAAGTTAGGTACGAGCGAAAAAATAATCGGTGAATTTATCAGCAACCGCGACCGTGATTATTTTGTGATCGCTACCAAATATACGCTGCACGATAATGCAACCAATCCAAACGCAAGCGGCAATAACCGAAAGAATATGATGCGCAGCATTGAAGCAAGCCTGAAACGTCTGCAAACAGATTTTATAGATGTGTTGTACCTGCATATCTGGGATGATCTTACACCAATTGATGAAGTGCTACGTGGGTTAGACGATCTTATACAACAAGGCAAAGTAAATTATGCCGCCATCAGCGATACGCCGGCGTGGATAGTTTCAAAGGGAAATACATTGGCTGAATTAATGGGATGGAGCCAGTTTATTGCACTGCAGGTTGAATACAGTTTATTGCAACGCACCCCTGAAAGAGAGTTGTTGCCGATGGCTAAACATTTCGGTATGACGGTAACACCATGGGCGCCACTTGCGGGCGGTGCTTTAACCGGTAAATACCTGCGTGGTGATTTCGGTAGGATAAAAGAAGGCAGCAACCGACTTAATGAAAACAGCCAGCGCATAACCAAAGAAGTAATAGCCATTGCAGAAAAACTTGGTGTTGATGCTGCACATGTTGCCTTGAAATGGACCATGCAGCAACCACTTTCTGTTATCCCGATTGTTGGTGCAACAAAACCTGAACAACTGGAACAAAACTTAAGAACAATTGAGGTGGTAATACCCGAGGAAGATATGAAACACCTGGATGAAGTAAGCGCGATTGATATGGGTTTCCCGATGAAATTTTTTGCTGAAGATGCTGTTAGAATGAATACGTATGGCGGCTTTTATGATAAGATCGAAAAGCGCAACTAAACCTCTTAGCACGAATATGCGGGTTTACTTGTATTTGTGACATTAAACACTTCAATCAAAATAACAGCTTGCAATTTCCTGTAACCATAACAATCGGCCACATCAACATTCTGTTACACACCATTACTGAATTTGCCGGGTTTTTTATTGGCTTTCGGTATTATTTATTTTTAAAGAGAAAGCAAGTCGATGTTATTGAATCATCCAACCGTTTATGGATAATCATCGGTGTTACACTTGGTGCTTTCATTGGCAGCAGGTTAATTGGCGGACTTGAAAACCCCGGTGAATTGTTGCAATCAAAGAATATCTTTCTCTATTTCTATTTAAATCAAACAATTGTTGGCGGTTTGCTTGGCGGACTGTTAGGTGCTGAGCTGGTAAAATTTTTTATTCGTGAAAAAAAAGCTTCCGGCGATTTATTTACATATCCCATTATCCTTGCATTAATAATAGGCCGCATTGGTTGTTTCAGCATGGGGATTTATGAAGAAACCTATGGCCGGCCTACATCTTTACCCTGGGGTATGAACCTGGGCGATAACATTCCAAGGCATCCTGTTTGTTTATATGAGATCATCTTTTTGTTATTGCTCTGGATTACACTCATTCAACTTGAAAAAAAATATGTATTGCTGAATGGTGCACGTTTTAAAATTTTTATGATAACATATTGTTGCTTCCGTTTTATGCTTGATTTTATAAAGCCGCATTACACATTCAGCATCGGGCTTTCCACTATACAAATTGCGGTGTTGCCTGGCCTTATTTATTATTACAGGTACATCATCCATCCAAAAAACCTGCTGCAACTACAGCCGGTATCTGCGCTTATGTAATACTTCAAATTCGCTAATATAAATACTTAGCCCGGGCTCCGTACACAATTATAATCATCGTTATTACCAGTCTTGATGTTGGTACACAAAAATTTGCTTTACGGGTAGTAACCCGTTTCTAAATTCAGATAATACGGTTCTTTTTATAAACACTAACAGAACTTCTATCTTTATAGAACATATACTGTTTATGCCTGAACGACCATACACTTACTATGATTTCACCATCAGTCTTTGCCCGGTTTGTTTAAAAAGAGTGGATGCAAAAATTGTATTTGAGCACAATAATGTTTTCATGCTTAAGAACTGTCCCGAACATGGGTTTCAGAAAGTGCTGATCGCAACAGATGTTGAATATTACAAGAACATTCGCAACTATAATAAACCAAGCGAAATGCCTTTGCATTTCAACACAAAAACTTTGTATGGATGCCCGTACGATTGCGGTTTATGTGTTGATCATGAACAGCATAGTTGTTTAACGGTTGTTGAAATTACAGACCGGTGTAACCTAACTTGTCCAACCTGTTATGCCATGAGTTCGCCACATTATGGAAGGCACAGAACAGTTGAAGAAGTAGAACATATGCTTGATATAATTGTAGCCAATGAAGGCAATCCTGACGTGGTGCAGATAAGCGGGGGCGAACCAACCATTCATCCTGATTTTTTTAAGATACTTGATATAGCCAAAAGCAAACCTATTCGTCATTTAATGGTGAATACCAATGGCATTCGTATAGCAAAGGATAAAGTATTTACACAACAACTTGCTTCATACATGCCCGATTTCGAGGTCTATCTTCAGTTTGATTCTTTTAAACCCGAAGTGCTGCAGCAAATGCGTGGCAAAGATCTTACGGATATAAGAAAGCAGGCGCTGGAGCATTTAAATGAATTCAATCTTTCTACAACATTGGTAGTTACATTGCAAAAAGGTGTGAATGATGATGAGATTGGAGAGATAATTGAATTTGCCTTAAAACAACCTTGTGTTAGAGGCGTTACTTTCCAGCCAACACAAATTGCAGGCAGGCTGCAGCATTTTGAGCCTGCAACAGACAGGATAACCATGACTGATGTACGGCAAAAGATACTGGAACAAACAAATATTTTTCAGCCTAACGATCTTATTCCTGTTCCCTGTAATCCTGATGCGTTGGTAATGGGTTATGCATTAAAACTTGCCGGCCAGGTTTTTCCAATGACGCGTTATATTGATCCGGCACATCTTTTAAATAATAGCCGCAATACAATTGTGTATGAACAGGATGAGCAATTGCATGCTCACATGCTGAAAATTTTCAGTACAGGCATTTCGGTTGACCGTGTTGAAAATAATTTTAAAGAACTGCTTTGCTGTTTGCCTGAAATTTATGCCCCGGGCTTAGGATATGATAATTTATTCCGCATTATTATTATGCGGTTTATTGATGCATATGATTTTGATGTACGAGCCATCAAGAAAAGTTGTGTGCATATTGTACATAAAGACGGGCGCATTATTCCGTTTGAAACAATGAATATGTTTTACAGGGATGAAAAAGAAAATTACGTAAAGCAATTACAGATTGAACAAACTCTACTCAACAAAATGTTTTAGCATGAAAAACTGGAAACCGGCTTATAGAATAACGGTCGTTAATTGTGGTATTGTAATTTTCATTGGAATTATTTGTGGTGCGATTAATTATAGGGATGGTTTTTCATTCGCTTTAGGAATTGTGTGTTTGCTGGGAGGATCGCTAAATTTGCTGTTGGGAATTTTTATATTACTGCTGGGTTCAAAAGATTGGGGAAAAGGATTTTTAAACAGTGCAGGTATATTATTATTGCTGAGCGGTGTAGCATGCAGCATAGGTTTTTCAAACGTGAATTTCCATTAAATATGACCTACGACGAATTTATTCTGACTATTGAAAATGATGAAGCCCCCGCATTGGGGCTGCCTTTATATATGCAGGCTTTGTGGTGGGATGCAAAAGGCAACTGGGATAAAGCGCATTCGTTAATTGATTCGCTGGATGATAAAAACTCTTGCCTGGTGCACGCCTACCTGCACAGAAAGGAAGGTGATACCTGGAATGCGGATTACTGGTACAGAAGAGCACAAGCTAAACGGCCTGCTATAAATTTGCAGGAAGAATGGAAGGCAATAACTGCGGAACTAATTTAATGTAAAGCAACCAATTTAAAGTATTTATGGTTTTGTATATTTAATTAAACTTTTTGGCGCCGGATTGGACGAGCTTTTACATATAATGCATGGCTGCATGGAAAATGATCCAAAGTGCCAGAAGATGCTTTATGACAGGTATCTGCCATATGCATTGCGCGTATCGTATCGCTATGTACATTCTTTCGATAATGCTGCGCACGCAGCTAATGATGCATTTGTGAAAATTTTTAAAAATTTCAAAAAATTTGAAATAAGAGATTATGAGCATGTGGAAAGTATGCTGCTGGGCTGGATAAGAAGAATTGTTATTAATGCGTCTATTGATTTTATGGGTAGGGAAAACCTTGTAGCTGCAAATGGTACACTGCTTACTGAAAGCCATGAATATAGGGGTGTTAATAACAGTGGTGAAAACAGCATTGTGTATAAAGAATTGATAGCACTTATACGCAAATTAAGTCCGGCCTATAAAGTAGTTTTTAATTTGTACGTAATTGATGGGTACTCTCACCAGGAAATTGCCAATATGCTGGGAATATCAGTTGGCACATCCAAATCCAATCTTTCAAAAGCAAGAGCTTTCCTTCAAAAATATTTAGTAAAAGATGACAAAGGCAATATACTATGCTTTACCTGAAAGAGGATGATATGGACGAAATGATGCGTAAAGCCGCAGCAAACTATGAGGTAGATGCCTCGAGGGCAGCCGACTGGAATGCTGTGTATAATGCTGTTCACTCTCAAAATGATGTTGAACCTGCATACGAAAAGAAAAAGAAACGCCGCTTTATATTCTGGTGGTTACTGCTCATCCCACTGGGCTGGATAGCTAATACCGAATTCAATAAGCTTCAAATCAATCAAACAAAAAAGACAGATGCTGTAACGGTAGAACAAAAAAAGCCTGCTGAAGAAAAACAACCGGCTGAAGGAAAACAACCTGCTGAAGACGCCGCTTCACTTAAAGATAACAAAACAGCTTCAGAAAATACTACTGTGCCTTATACCAATGCAAATGGTAAGGATGCATTATCATCTTTCAACAACAAAAAACCTGTGCATACAAGTGGTGATCCACAACGCAAAAATAACCGCCACGCTACCGGTAATGACCAGTTACAGATAAGCCGGAAGGATAATAAACCACAACAACTAACAGAACCTATTGCAGTACCAAAAAAAACCGGATCAACAAACAAAACCGAATCAACAATTAATAATAGTAAGGTTGATGTTAACGCTAATAATCCTGTTAGCGGCCAGGTAGCTCAAAGTTCAGACAATAATCAACCTGCTAAACAAAATGATGGGGCTGAAAAAAATACCGGCCAGGCTGTTGCCGCAAAACCAGCACTTAAAAAAACAAGTAAAACCAGCCATTATTTTTATGCAGGGCTTATGGCCGGCGCTGACCTTAGTTTTATAAAATACCAGGATGCACAACCGCTGGGTTATAATGTTGGTTTGCTGGTGGGTTATAAATTTAATAAGCGCCTTAGCGTTGAATCAGGGTTCTACCTGGCCAAAAAGAACTATTATACAAAAGCAGAATACTTCGATAAAAGCAGCCTTTATTTTTTTTATGATAATACAATGATTGATGCAACCGGCTATTGCAAAATGTTTGAAATTCCTTTGAATATTAAGTATGATATAAGCACAAGAAAAAAGCATACATGGTTTGCAACAGCGGGGCTTACATCCTACCTCATGAATAAAGAATATTACTTTTATAATTATTTTGATACTAGCTGGATGCCGCAAACAGGAAGTAAACCTTATTATAATACAACGCAGAACTGGTTTTCAGTATTAAACCTGAGTGCAGGATATGAACTAAAAACAGGCAACAAAACCAACCTGCGTATAGAACCTTATTTTAAAACAACGCTTACCGGTGCAGGTTTGGGCAATCTTTCTATTGAAAGCTTTGGTATTAATGCAGGTATTGTAAGAAAAATACCTTAAGGTTCAACCACCTGTGTATTGTAATGCCTTTCGCCATGTTCGTTATGCTCGTAATCTCCTTGCCACAGCATCATTAACATTGTAAAAACAAATACAACCACAAAAGCCGTAAAAATCATTGCCGTAAACTTTTTAGGATCGCCCGGAGTAGTAAGATCAGACATATATTTTGGTTTGATTATCGAATGCCAAAAATAATGAATCAATTAAAATGTGATCCATTAATTATTCCTGTTTTGCATACTGTAGCATATTTAAAACAGCATCTGGATCGGGGCAGTTTACCAGGTATTTATCTTTTTCACCATAAGCACATACACCGGGGTAATCGCCTTTATTCATTTCCATATCCAGTATTACCTGGAAATGCAGGTGTGGCGGCCAGTTGCCGTTTTCGGCAGATTTGCCAAAATGCGCTATCACTTCACCGCGGGTTACATACTGCCCTGCCTGTATATCGTTAATGTCGTTTAAAGAAATATGCCCGTATAAACTATAAAATGCAATACCATTCAACTGGTGCAGCAAGATCAATGTGGCGCCATAATCTCCAAACCGGTTATTAAAGGCAAAACTGTGTATCATGCCACCCATGAATGCATACACAGGCGTGCCCGCGTTGCCCCAGATATCAATCCCTAAATGTAAACGCCTCGGCTCGGCACCGGTAACACTGTTAAAGACCTGGCTGCGGCTGTAGAAGTCCCGGTATTCTGCATAACCGCCAATACCGTATACAGCACCGGCGTTCTTGATTTTTTGTTGTATGTAAGAACTGAAACGGTCACCATCTTCCAGGTTCACGTTTGCAAGATCGGTGTTGTTTGCGGTAAAATTCATTTGCAGCAGCTTGTCTTTTCCTGCATTAAAAGGTACTACTGTATGAAAAGTATTTTGGTATTTTTTTAATGAAGAGACAAGCTTTGTACTATTGATCATAAGTAAAATTACAATGACTTAAAATATATAGCACTGCATGTTTTATGAAAGGCTCTTTGCCAGTAAATAAATACAGGTATTGATTGTACAAATGATTATTTTGCTATACCAAGAAATACAACCATTCATTGCAACAACCAAAAAAGAAGGCTAGCCTTTATACTGCTATCTCTATTGTAATAGCCAACATGATCGGCACCGGTGTATTCACCAGCGTTGGTTTTCAGCTTGGTTCCGTGCAAAATACCTGGAGTATTTTACTGCTTTGGATCTTCGGCGGAATAATGGCATTGTTCGGCGCTTTTGCGTATGCAGAACTGGGTACACATTTTAAAGAATCAGGCGGAGATTATATTTACCTCTCCAGGGTATTTTATCCTGTAGTAGGTTATTTATCTGCCTGGGCAGGATTAACTGTCGGATTTTCGGCTCCGGTTGCATTGGCCGCTATAGCGTTCATTAAATATTTAGCTCCGTTTGGTGCAGGCAACAATGAATGGATCGCTATTGCTATTATATTTTTCATAGGCATTATGCATAGCTTTTCCATAAAACACAGCAGCAGGTTTCAAAATTTTACCACCATTATTAAAGTGGTTTTTATTGTAGTGCTTATTATAATTGCAATGGTGTTGCCCGGTACACAAAACAATGCACTTGATTTCAGCAATAGCTGGTATACTGAGCTTCTTAAACCGGGTTTTGCAGTATCCATGGTATATGTAAGCTTCGCTTATACGGGCTGGAACGCAGCTGCGTATATTGCTGACGAAATTGACAAACCTTTACGCAATCTGCCCAGGGCGCTTATATTAAGTACCTTATTTGTTTCGGTAGTATATGTTTTGTTTCAATATGCTTTACTAAAACATGCCAGCTATACACAACTGGTCAACAAAGAAGAAGTGACCTATATATCCTTCGGTAATTTGCTGGGGGAAACAGGTGGTAAATGGGTGAGTGTTTTTATAGCGATACAGTTAATTGCAACTATCAGTTCTTATTTATGGGTTGGGCCAAGGGTTACCCAGGCCATGGCGAAAGAGCATAAGCTGTGGAAGCCGCTTTCAAAAACCAATAAGCATAATATACCGGTGGCGGCAATATGGCTGCATGTTGCTATAAGCATAGTGCTGGTATTGTCCGGCTCATTTGAAAAAGTGTTGCTGTATGCCGGATTTGTGCTGCAGTTTATGGCATCGCTTACGGTTGCTGCCAGCCTTTTTTTACGCAGTAAAACGCCGGGTAGTTTTGCCAGCCCGCTGAAGCCATGGCTGCAGCTAATTTTCCTGGTATTTAATGTATGGGTGCTGATATTCACTTTTATACAGCGGCCTGTTGAAAGCCTTATTGGAACAGGAATTATTCTGGCCGGGCTGGTTATTTATTTTTTTGATAAAACGCAAAAGCCGGACAATGATTTTGTAAGCGAGATATCGGAACATATTTAATAGCAGTGATTTTTTATAAATGCTATTAGCAAGACAGCCTGACAAAAGCAACTGTTATAGATTCAACCTGTCAGGTGTTTGCACCTGACAGGTTTGTTATGAGAAGTTAACTTAACTTAACTATATTTTTAACTAAGAATATCTTGCGCAAATACAAATTGAGACTACGCAAAGCGCTACAGGCTTTGCGTTATTTAAATATTATTTGCACTGCTGCTTTGTGTGTTAATGCCTTCGGGTTCTAAAAAATAAAAACATAAAGCCACAAACACGCTTTCGTATTAAGCTAAAAACACTCTCTCTCCAAAAAACCAATCTTCCGCTTACTTTTGCAGACTAATTTTTATACATGCCGCAACAACTGAGCAAAGAACAACTGATCGATATAGCAAAACAATTCGGCACGCCGGTTTATATCTATCATGCAGAAAGAATAGAAGAACAATTAAATGAATTGCAATCCGCTTTTAAAGATTGCAAGGCCAGGTTTTTTTACGCCGCCAAGGCATTGACCAATATCAATATCTTAAAGCTGATGCACAGCATTGGCGCAGGCATCGATTGTGTAAGCATTCATGAAGTAAAGCTGGCATTAAAGGCAGGTTTCACACCTGATAAAATTTTATTTACACCAAACTGCGTTGATTTTGAAGAAATAGAAGCCGGCAAGAACCTTGAGGTTCATCTTAACATAGATAGCATCTCCATGCTGGAACGCTTCGGCAATAAATATGGCAACACTTACCCGGTTTGCATCCGACTGAATCCACACATCATGGCAGGCGGCAATTTTAAAATATCAACCGGGCATGTAGACAGTAAGTTTGGCATTTCCATTCACCAGGTGCGGCATATTGAACGCATCATCAAATCAACCAAATTAAAGGTGAACGGCTTGCACATGCATACCGGCAGCGAAATAAAAGACACCAGTGTATTTATTGCCGGTCTTGATATTATGTTTGAAATGGTACAGCATTTTCCGGATATAGAATTTATTGACCTCGGCAGCGGTTTTAAAGTGCCTTACTATGAAGATGATGTAAGAACAGATATTTACGACCTGGGTAAACAACTGGCCAAAGCGTTTTCAAAATTTGAGAAAGAAAATAAACGTAAACTGGAAATATGGTTTGAGCCGGGTAAATACCTGGTAAGCGAAGCCGGGTATTTTGTAGTGAAGGCGAATGTGGTTAAACAAACAACTGCCACGGTTTTTGCAGGAGTGAACAGCGGTTTCAATCATTTGATACGGCCGATGTTTTACGAAGCGTATCATCGCATAGAAAATATAAGCAACCCGCATGGTGCTGAAAGAATTTATACCGTGGTAGGGCATATTTGTGAAACAGATACGTTTGCGTGGGACAGGAAACTGAACGAAGTGCGCGAAAACGATTATCTTGTTTTCTACAATGCCGGCGCTTATGGCTTTGAAATGAGCAGTAACTTTAATTCGCGGTTAAAGCCCGCCGAAGTATTGGTGAAAGATGGCAAAGCGCAATTGATAAGAAAACGCGATGAGTTTGAAGACCTGCTGCGCAACCAGGTAGAGGTGCTGTAAATTGTGAGTTGTGATACTGAGTGTTATAAACGTAAAACGTACAACTTAAAACGTACAACTACATGATCGAAGTAAAAAACATAAGGAAAAGCTTTGGCGATAAAGTGATACTGGAAGATATAAGCGGCGTGCTGGAAACAGGCAAATGCAATCTTATCATCGGGTCGAGCGGAAGCGGCAAAACTGTTTTTACAAAATGCATCGTTGGTTTGTTCAGGCCGGACAAGGGTGAAATTTTATACGATGGTAAGAATATGCTGGAGATGGACCGCGAAGAGCGTACAGCCTTGAGACAGCAAATAGGTATGTTGTTCCAGGGTTCTGCTTTATTTGATTCGATGACGGTAGAGCAGAACATCATCTTCACACTTGATATGTTTTCTGATATGAGTTTGCGTGATAAACAAAAACGTGTGAACGAGGTACTTGCAAAAGTTGAACTGGAAGGCTCTAATAAAAAATTCCCGGCTGAAATAAGTGGTGGTATGAAAAAGCGTGTGGGTATTGCGAGAGCGATCGTGTTAAATCCAAAATATCTTTTTTGCGATGAACCCAACAGCGGCCTTGATCCGCAAACATCATTGGTTATTGATAAACTGATAAAGGATATTACCAATGAATACAATATTACTACTGTTGTTGTAACGCATGATATGAACAGTGTAATGGAAATAGGTGATAAGATCATGTATTTATACCAGGGGAAAAAAGAATGGGAAGGTTCTAACAAGGATATAATCTTCAGCAAGAATGACCAGCTGAACGAATTTATTTTTGCCTCTGAATTTCTGCAGGGCGCCAAGGCCATCCGCATGCTGGAGGTAGAAGGAAAGATAGAAGAAGGCTCAGCAGTGCAGGAAGCGCAAAAGCTTATTGATGAAAGTGAATCATCCTCTTGAAAACGACTTTAATTTTTTAATGGTCCCGGATGGATCGTCCGAACTGAAAACCGTATTACCGGCTACTAAAACATCAGCGCCGGCATCAACAAGGCTTTTTGCGTTTTCAACCGTAACGCCGCCATCCACTTCAATTAACACATCCAGTTTTCGTTCATCAATTAAATTGCGCAACTGTCTTACCTTCTCCAGCGAATAAGGTATGAATTTTTGCCCGCCAAAGCCTGGGTTTACTGTCATTATTAATACATGATGCAGGTCGGCTAATATATCTTCCAGAAAAAAAACAGGCGTATGCGGGTTAATGGCAACCGCTGCATTCATGCCCAGTTCTTTTATTTGCTGAATATTGCGGTGAAGGTTGGGACAGGTTTCAAGATGCACAATAATATTATCCGCGCCAGCCTTTTTAAAAGCAGGCACCAGGTTGCCCGGTTCTTCTATCATTAAATGCACATCGCAGATCTTCGTGGTGGCTTTGCGCACATGCTCAATTACAGGAATACCAAAGCTTATATTTGGAACAAAGCGCCCATCCATTACATCCAGGTGCAGCCATTCTGCCTCGCTTTCATTTACCATTTTACAGGCATCTTCCAGCCTTAAAAAATCAGCCGCTAATAAAGATGGTGCAACGATTGCCATTGTAGTGTATTATGTTTTTCGAATATTCAAATGTAATTGATTTGTGAGTGGTGAGTAAAATACATTGCGCATTCACGTTTAACGATTCACGTTTCACACACTATTCGCCCAGTTTCTTCAAACGTTCCTTCGCCGCGTCCAACGTCGGGTCAAGCTGCAGCGATTGTTTAAACCGCAACACTGCGCTGTCTTTCTTATTCATCATCTCATAACACCGCGCCATGTAATAATATGCATCAGCATATAAATTATTTACAGTTGATGCAAACCGGAATACTTTTAACGCTTTATCATACTGCTGTTTATCAAAATAAACCAGCCCTTTTTCTATGTAGGCTTCCATGTAAGTATAACTGGCTGCTATGCATTCATCAAAATATTGCAGGGCTTCATCACCTTTATGTGAACGTGCATAATATACACCGGTAATAAAAGCAGCATGCGCATCATATTCGCGACCCTGGCCCAATGCCTTCACTCTTGAACAAAGCAATATGGCGCGATCATTTTTTTGTTCTGCATATAAATTGGCAAGCGCCAGCAATACATCGGGAGATTCGTATATTCTTGCCGCAGCAGCGTAACTTTTTAAAGCGAGCAATGTATCCTGTGCATCTTCTGCAATTTCGCCTCGGGCAAACAGCACCCCGTAATTTGCACTGTCTTTTTGTACAAGCGTATCCATTTGTGCAAGCGCATCTTTATACATGGCTACACTATCTAATAAAAATGCATATTGAAGGCGCAGGCCTGCACTGTCAGGAAATAGTTGCAACTGTTTTTGCAGGTGCTCCATTAAAGGCGCCATCGCATCTTTGACAGAATCTTTTTTATCTGAAGATGAATTGCCGTTATTGCACGAGCATGCCATACATACAACCATCATTATTATCAAAAAGAATTTCATCGCGGCAAATGTAGTTTGCAAAAAATTACAGAATGTTTAAAATACATTGAATAAAGGTTTAATCTCGGTAATATATTTTTCAATTGTAACTCACTTATTTTTACACCCGCTTTCTGCTGTATGCTATTGCAGCAAATTAAAACATCAAAAAAAACGATTATGGGTAAACATGCTTATATATTCCCGGGGCAGGGTTCGCAATTCAGCGGCATGGGTAAAAATCTGTATGAAAGCAATACAACTGCAAAAGCATTATTTGAACAGGCCAACGAGATCCTGGGCTTTCGCATAAGTGATATTATGTTTGGCGGAACGGATGAAGCACTAAAACAAACAAAGGTTACACAGCCTGCTGTTTTTTTGCATTCAGTAATTGCGTTTAAAATGCTGGATGATGCGAAGCCGGATATGGTTGCCGGCCATTCACTGGGAGAATTTTCTGCACTGGTTGCCAATAATGTTTTAGGTTTTGAAGTGGCCTTAAAGCTGGTTAGCATTCGTGCACAGGCCATGCAGAAAGCTTGTGAAATAAACCCTTCCACGATGGCAGCCGTGCTTGCACTCGCTGATGAAAAAGTGGAAGAGATCTGTGCAGCGGTTACTAATGAATTGGGCAACGGACAGGTAGTGGTGGCTGCCAATTATAATTGCCCGGGGCAACTGGTAATAAGCGGTTCGGCAGAAGCAGTTGATATTGCCTGCGTCCGCATGAAGGAAGCCGGTGCTAAACGTGCATTGTTGTTGCCTGTTGGCGGTGCCTTTCATTCACCATTGATGCAGCCTGCAAAAGAAGAATTGGCGGCTGCTATTAATGCAGCAAATTTTAATGAGGCAAGCTGTCCCGTATATCAAAATGTTGTAGCCGCAGCAGTAACGGATCCATCTGCCATAAAAAACAACCTGATCGCACAATTAACCGGCCCGGTGCGCTGGACGCAAAGTGTACAGGCAATGGTTGCAGATGGTGCTGACCGGTTTACCGAAGTTGGGCCCGGTAAAGTGCTGCAGGGCCTGGTAAATAAAATAGTAAAAGAAGTAGTTACAGATGGTGTAAGCTGAGTGTACAGATCAGCAACCGGAATTTTTTTAAGCCAAAGACCTTGAAGGTTTCAAAAACCTTCAAGGTCTTTTTTCTAATAAAAAGACTGCCTTAAATATTGGCAGCCCCTTCCTGAAAAATTATTTTGAAGCCAACTGGCCCGTTTCAACATCCTTTACACAACGAAATCCTATATGATTGGAAGCAGACCTGATCTCTCCCTTACCGCGTGTACCTACCATATAACGGGTGCAATACTGATCGGTGCATAAAAATGAGCCACCTCTTTGTACTTTCTTTTTTTCATTGGGTTCTGCCGGATCGTATCCATCTGCAGGGCCTTGCGGATTTTTGGTAATGCCGCCCTTCTCTGCCAGCTTTACGTAATAATCGGGCGTATACCAGTCGCTGCACCACTCCCAAACATTTCCGGCCATATCATATAATCCATATTTACTTGCTGGAAATTTTTCAACGGGAGCAATACCCGAATAGCCATCAGACCCCTGGTCTGTGGCAGGGAATCTGCCTTCATAAATATTGGCCATCCATTTACCATCTGGTTTTAACTGGTTACCCCAGGTGTACATTTCGCCGGCATTGCCGCCACGTGCAGCAAACTCCCATTCAGCTTCTGTTGGCAATCTTTTACCGGCCCATTTTGCATAAGCTGCTGCATCTTCCCAGCAAACATGCACCACCGGGTAATTTTCTTTCCCTTTAATATCGCTGTCGGAGCCAAAAGGATGCTTCCAGTTAGCGCCCTGTATATAATTCCACCATTGCAAATGGTTTGAGAGGTCTGTTGTTCCGGATGGCGTAAATACAACCGACCCAGCTATCAGGTCTTCTTCAGGAACCCCAGGAAACTCTTCGGCTGTGGGCTTTTTTTCAGCTACTGTTACATAACCGGTAGCCTTGACAAATGCGGCAAACTCTGCATTGGTCACTTCGGTTTTGTCCATAAAAAACCCATTCACATATACACGGTGAACCGGTCTTGTATCATTCATGGCGTCGTTGCCGCCATCTTCCATACTGGTAGGGTTTACACTACCCATGCTGAATTCGCCACCAGGAATCCAAGCCATATCTTTTACAGTATAAGAAGGCTTTGCCTTATTTACGATGGTTGGCTTAAACTCTTTTCCACCCTGCAGCATATAGGTTACGCTATCGGCTTTGGTAAACCCTAAAACACTGCATGAAACAGCGCCACCCACCTTTGCGGCTTCCACAGAGGCAACTGTACCTGAATCTGAAATGCCAGTTGCAGATGACCCGCTTTGATTGCATGAAACAGTGGCCAATACCAGGCAATTAATAACAATAAATAAATTCACACGTTGCATATAATTTTTTCTCCTGCCCTGATTTAAGTTTTTTAATAGTATTGCCGGTGGTTTGTGATAAGCTGCAAATTTAGGAAATCACAGAAGTTTTTAGCCATAAGCGGTTGCATCATCTGTTAAATTTCATTTTAGGTATTTTTCCAATGCCTCCTGCAGGTCAGCGTATAAGTGTTGCGGTTCCTTTTTCAAGATAAGGTGCACCGGTATAGTCAACCGCTTTTACCATCCATACATACACACCGGTGTTTTGTGGTTTACCCGCTATTGTTCCGTTCCAGCCTTTCCCATTGGCTGATGTACTGAAAACCAACTGCCCCCAACGGTTATAAATGTTGAAGAATTCCAGGTGCTGCATGCCAACGGCAACCGGCCTGAGCACATCGTTCCTGCCATCATTGTTTGGCGTGAAAGCTGTTGGCACAAAAACAGAAGGCATGGTTTTAAACACCTTAACTGTGAGTGAGGCAGAATCAACACAGCCGGCTTTATTATACACCAGCACTTTATAATATATCCCTTCAGATGGTGTATTGTACAACCCTACCGGGTTTGCAATATTTGTTGCAGAAAGCCCTGTGGCAGGTACCCATTGATAAGCCGTTCCGCCTGCGGCATTCAGCTGAAGTGGCTGGCCAATTACTACTGCGGTATCATTCCCGGCGTAAGGTTTTATATCCGGCAATACGGTTACAGTTATGGTATCAATACCCGGCTTGGAACAGCCTTTTGTATCATAGGCAGTGAAGATATATGAAGTTGTTTTACTAAGATAGGCAAGCGGGTTGAGTGAATTTGCGTTCTGCAAAAATGTTTGCGGCGTCCAGGCAAATGAACTGCCATCAGTAAATGCATGCAATTGTACAGCAGATTGAAAGCAAATCATAGTATCGTTGCCGGCCAGGGCCACAGGATAAGGTACTGTTGACACCCGTATATTTTCACTTGCAATACAACTGCCAATAGAAGCTGTAACCTTGTAAGTAGTTGTATTGTTTGTTATGGCAAGCGGATTTTTTTCTGCAGCATTGCTTACCTGTGCAGCAGGCGTCCATACATATTTTAATCCGTCAGAAATAATATTTAGCCGGATAGCATCTCCACTGCAAATAACTGTATCGTTTGGCGGCAGCAATGTAACGTGATCTGCTACATTAATAACTACAGAATCATGGTTGATGCAACCATCTTTATCAAGATCAACATAATACACCGTAGTAAATGGCGGCGAAACTTTTGGCGAAGCTGTATTGGCATTTGCCATAAACAAATCGGGCGACCAACTATACACACCATCACCAGAGGCATGTAACTGAACAGAATCCTTAATGCAGATAAGTGTATCGCTGAATGCGAGGGCAAGCGGTGGCGCATTAAACACATCTACCATATTAAATACGGTATCAATACAGCCCTTGCTGTCTGCAACAATAAGCTGTACATTTCTTGTACCTCCGGTAGCATAGTTATAAGATGGATGCTGCAGGTCTGAAAAATCATCAAACGTATTATCACCAAAATCCCAGCTCCAGGAATTTACCTGCCCGTAAACCGATGTGCTGTTATCTCTGAATTGTACAGGATTATTTATACAGGCGCCAATCGCGGTAAACCCTGCAACAAAACCAGGGTACACTTTAATGGTGGAAGAAGCAGTATCGCCACATGCATCACCTGCATTTATTACCAGCTTTACGGTATAAATGCCCGTATCAGGAAAAGTATACGATGCCAGTTTTTCATCTGAAGTAAAAAGGGTTTGCCCTTTATTATTTATAAACTGCCAGTTAGTGGTTTCTATAAGCGGACTGGTAGATAAATTACTGATGTTAAGCGTGCTGTTTGCGCCACATACTTTATATTCAGGCAGTAAGGTTGCCGCGGCCAGCGTGCAGGAAGTAATAGTTATCTGTATGTCTTTCCGCTGCATGGCAATTACTACATTATTCCTTACCTCCTGCACACAAACGGTAACAACATAAGTACCTTCGGAAGGAGCAATGCCGCTTATTAACCCGGTTTTTGCATCAATAGATACATTATTACCTAATGGAGAGGTGGCTGTAAATCCCTGGCCATATGGAACTGAACCATAAGGAGGCGGTCCGGGTGGCTGAACATCGCCGCCAAAGCCGCCGGTTGACTCCCGGTAAGCATTACAAAATGCATAAGAAAGCTGATCGCCATCATCATCTGTGGCGGCAAAACTATACGAGAATGAATTATTGGCGCATATTACCACCAGGTCGCTGCCGGAAAATTTTGCACTATTGTTTTCAGGCGCATTTGCCACGTGTAAATTGCCGGGAATTTCAGCCGTGTAAGAAGCGCCCACCTGGTCATATCCCTGAATAAGGTTCTTCATATTATCAACCCGGAAAATTACCTGCGATGTAATAACATAACCATCTGCAGAGCCGGGCAGCGCAACCGTAAAACTATAATAGCCTACGCGGTAGCACACGGTAGGCGGATCGGTAATACAAGGGCCGCCGGCAGTATAGCTAATGGTTTCCTGTTTGCCCAACGCAACGCTTACATCCTTTATACGCACATTACTGTGCTTATCAAAAAAAGAAACATAGGTTGGATTATTGAACTCTCTTGTGGTAGTGCAAATCATAAACAGCTTTAATGTAATGCTGTAATTATACTGGCCGTTTGATACGCCTGTAAAAGTGTAATACATCTCACCGCCGGTGATATGATCGGCCCTTGCTGTAAATACCTGTGCAACCAACAGGCATAGTATACAAATTTTTTTAAGCGGCGGCATACAAGCGATGAATATTATAAGTGCGGTTAATGTACAATTTTAAGCAGATCCGGCATACCTGTTTTCAGGTTATACTACCTATGCAAAATAAAAATGGTTGCCTGGCCAGGTAATGATTAGCGGGCATTCTTTGAAAAGAAGTAATTATGAGACCGGCAATAAATGATAATTCCATTCCTTCACCTTCTTTCCTTCCACTTTTTATATTACCGCGATGAGATAAAGTGCCCTAAAGATGTCAGACACTTAAAAGTGTCAGACATTTTATACCGGCAACTGAATTACAAACTCGGTTCCTTCACCTGTTGTTGATCTTACTTTTATTTCTCCGCCATGTGTTTTAATGATGTCGTAACTTAAACTCAAACCGAGGCCGGTTCCTTCGCCCGTTGGTTTGGTGGTAAAGAATGGTTGAAAGATCTTGTCAACTATATTTTGCGGAATACCGTTGCCATTATCAGTTACTTTGATTTGTATACCCCCATCTCTTAAAGAGGTGTTATAGAGTTTGCATGTAGTAACAGAAACCAATGGCTTATACGTTTCGCGTTCTGCCTTTTGCCTTTCATTCACCGCATAAAAAGCATTATTGAAAAGATTGAGTAACATTCTTCCAATATCCTGCGGAACAATGTTTATTTTGTCAATGCCTTCATCAAAATCTGTTTTAAAATCTGCACTGAAACTTTTGTCTTTTGCTCTAAGGCCATGATAGCTTAACCTTATAAATTCCTCACAAAGATGATTAATATTGGTTGGTTCTTTCTGGCCAGCTCCGCCACGTGAATGCTGCAGCATGCCTTTTACAATGGCATCAGCCCTGTTACCATGGTAATTGATCTTTTCCAGGTTGAGCTCAATGTCGCGGATTAGTTCCTCTTCCAATGCATAGTTCCTTTCCTCTTTTGGCTTTAATTGCTCGGCTTTCAGGTCTGCCAGTAATTCATTGCTCACTTCAGAAAAATTATTCACGAAATTTAACGGGTTTTGTATTTCATGTGCAACGCCTGCAGTGAGTTCGCCCAATGAAGCCATTTTTTCAGATTGAATGAGTTGTGCCTGCGCTGACTGCAATTCCTTTAGCATATTTTTTAAGTCTATGGTCCGCTCCTCCACCCGTTTTTCCAATGTGGCATTTTGCTCTTTTACGATCCTTTCATTTTCCATGGTCTTTTCCAGCAATTGAACCTGCGCTTTATGCCGTTCTTTTTCTGTTTCTTCTTTTTCAAATTCGAGCCGCTTTGATAACAGGAATGATAAAATGAACGCCTCTATTAATGTGGCAACCGACACATGACTTAATTCAAATAAATACGTGGGCTTGCCAAGTTGTATATAAGTGGCTTCAGCTAATACAAGCAGGAAATAAATGAAATAGGCCAACGCAAAATAATAACCCAACCTGTTGCCTCTTTTGCCTGTAGCATAACCAAGATAGCCCATCGTGAAAAAAGAGATCAATGCATGCACCGTGTTGATGGCTAAAACCGTGGTTAACGGCAGCCAGAATTTAATAATCATGTATGATGCGAAATAAACAATGAGCCATACAGTAAACCGGTAAAGTGGCAGGTTATATTTTTTTACTTCGAGAAATACAAGGGCATAGATCATCTGAAGAGTAACGCCAATTGTAGGAATGGTAATATACCAGAACATCAAATCGATGTGTGGTATAAAATATAAGATGAAGCCATCCATTACCGCAGCCGCATAACTGATGTATACTACCACGATGCCTGCATAAAAAAGATATAGCCTGTTACGAAGCGAAAAGAAGAAGAAGAGATTAGAAAGAATAACAAAGAAAAGGCAGCCAATATAAAAGCCATATATCAATCGCTGCCTGTAGGTTTTAATATCGTACACCGATGCTTTATATATGGTTGCTTTTATAGGATGTGAGTTTGAAATGATCTTCACATAAAAAACATGTTCACCACCCGGTAATGGGAAAACCTGGAAGTGGTGCCGGATTATTTTTTTATTCAATGGAATCTGGTAGCCTGCAAGCATTTCTACTGTTTTACCGGATGAATCTTTATAGTAAAGATTTGTTACCGGGAGAAAAGCATGCGCTATTTCAAAAACCAATTTTTCAGAAGCCGTATTATTAAAAGTAAAGCGAAGCCAGTATACAGATTCCGTAAACCCAAAATTCAGTATTGGTTTATTTGATGGTTTGAAAGCGTTTTGAAAGGCTGCGGATCGTACATCGTCAAAGCTAAGTTTACCACCAGGATCTTCCAGCACCTGCATGTGCGCAGTGATATCCGCATAATCTTCGCCTGTATTCCATTGTACCTGTTGACCGATAACGGCAACAGACAACAAGCATAACAGCTGAAGAAATACTATTCCTTTTTTCATTTATTATCAATGATAGGATCCATTGGCTTTTCCTGGTATAAAATCGAAGGTATGTCTTGCATGTAAGCAAAAGCAATCCACCAAAGCCAGCAATAAATACCGAATGGCATATAACCAAGATAACCAAGCAACGGCATTTGAAAAACATGAAACCTGTTTACAAAAGGCAGGTTATATTCCCAGAACGCCGGCTGTTCCGAATAAGTTGGTATGCCATGCATACGCGCTGCCGAAAAGTAATTCTCACATTCAAGGCATACACCCGCAGCAAGGTAGGTGAGTGCAAAAACCAGCGTAGGGCGCCAGTTTCCTTTTCCAATACTTCTTAACGGCGTCCATATGCCTAACTTGTCTAATACCAAACCAATCAATACGGCCGGGGATAACCAAAGAACAAAGAACAATGCATCGGGGAATAAACCCGCAGCAAATAAGCTGAATGCGGATAGCACCAACAATATTGTTTTTGCCTTTTCAGGTATGATAAATTTGGGCCCTTCGGTAAATCTTTCTTTTAAAACCGGAACGGTATTAAACAGATCGTAAAATACAAAAGATAAGGGCAACAAACCTGTGGAAATAATTATAGCATAAAACAGGAATTGTTCGTTACTGATCTGGTCTCCGAATGGATAAAACCAGTCGTAGTTAACAAAAAAATTCAGGTATTCAAAAAGCATCCAGCCCATGGCGGAAGAAACGCCGATGCCTATTAATTCCTGTGGCCGGTGGCTTACCATTGATTTGCCGCCATTGCGCACATACACCCAGCCATCGATCATCAATACCAACCCCCAGAACAAAGGAAAGTCTGACCAATGCGCAAACAATACAGGCCCGCCCACCCGGCCCTTCCAAAGTATTAAAATGCAGGAACCAAAAGCAATAAGGCCTGTCCAAAACCACCATGGCCATTTTACTTTTTTTATTTTTGGGGCAGGCGGTGTTGGCATTTTTTTAAAACCAAACCTATGCGGAAAAAGATAGAGACAAATGATCACTAATCCGCAGGCTGCTGCAAAACCCGATACCAGCCAGCTAAACCCTATTTTCTTTATAGGAGCAATCATGGGATACCTGAAAAAATGTTCAGGGAAATCTTCATGATGATGCAAATAAGAACCAAGTAACGGCAAAAAAATTATTGCCGCAAAAGATAAAAGTATAAAGACCACCTGCTTTGTCTTACTCATATATTGTTTGATTTGGTGTTATGGTACCGGGTTCTTTTTTGTAACGATTTCTGCTGCTTCAAAATCACTTACATCTTTCATCATGATAAGCAACTGGTATTGAATAAAGCCAAAGAGCGCCATCATGTAATAAGCAGGCAAGTGATCTTTAATGGGCATCAATGCATGCCACACCGTTTTTATGATGTATACGGGTTCAAGAAAAATTTCCCAGGAATACAGATAACCATTACCCATTTTAATTTCAGAGATCAATTCACGGCCGATATAAAAGCCAAGGCAACTTAAGCAAAGGCTGAGAAAAATAGCAGTATGGGCAAATTTATTTCCAAACCTTTTCCGCAAAAGATTGAACATGATCTTCAACGACACAAAGCCATAAAAAACAGATAACATGGCTATGGAAAACACGATCATCGTATCGTAAATGATAAGGCTTTTGTCGGTTACATCTTTAGCCTCCTGGTAAGGATGAATAAGATCGCTGATCATATAAGGCGAATTAGGATAGAAAAGCAACCAGAGCAGGCTGGCCACAATAAAAAAGAATGTACTTAACCGCTTGTTGAAATAATGGATGGCTGCAGCAATAATGAATGGAATGATGCCTGATAAAAGATTTGACAGCAGAAAATTGAAGAATTTATCGCCTACAATGCTATTTCTTATAAAAAGGATGGCAAGGTTAGCTATGGTAAGACTAAGCAGCACCTTAGTATATTTTGGTATTTTCAATTGTTTCATACAACAGTGGTTTGATTGGGAAAATATAGCAATAAATTATGTATGGATAATACTATTATTAACTATTTTCTTAACTGATGCAAAGCTTCACCAACCCATTCATTTCTGCTTAAGCAGGCAACCATATTATAAACGCTGTTCCTTCACCTTCTGTTGATCTTACGCTAATTTCTCCGCCATGCACTTTGATGATATCATAACTTAAACTCAAGCCCAAACCTGTTCCGCTTCCTGTTGGCTTGGTGGTAAAGAATGGCTGAAATATCTTGTCAACTATGTTTTGGGGAATACCGTTGCCATTATCAGTAACAGCTATTTCAACGCCCGTACTAACCAGGGGAATGTTTAGCTTTCGGGTGGTTACTTTGATTATTGGCTGATAGCCGTTGTCTGATAGTTTTGCTTTCTCATTCACAGCATAAAAAGCATTATTAAAAAGATTCAACAACACTCGCCCGATATCCTGCGGAACGATATTTATTTTATCAATGCTTTCATCAAAATCGGTTTTAAAATCTGCATTGAAGGTTTTGTCTTTGGCACGAAGTCCATGGTAGCTTAATCGTAAATATTCATCACACAAAGCATTAATATCTGTTGATTCTTTTTTGCCTTCGCTTACTCTTGAATGCTGCAGCATGCCTTTTACAATTGAATCGGCACGTTTGCCATGGTAATTTATTTTTCCAAGGTTTTGTTTAATGTCGTTTATTATTTCATTCTCCAGGTCTTCATTCCTCTCACTCTTCATTTTACGCCTTTCAGCTTCCAGTTCATCGATCATCTCGTTGCTTATTTCACTGAAGTTATTTACGAAGTTCAAAGGGTTTTGTATCTCATGTGCAATGCCTGCAGTGAGCTCACCAAGCGAGGCCATTTTTTCAGATTGAATAAGCTGCTTTTGTGTTTCCTTTAATTCAGCCAGTGTTTCTTCGGCTTTTAGTTTTTGCGTTTGGATGATTCCATTTTTTTTATGCAGTTCTTTATTGGTATTGTTAAGCCGTGTTCTGTTTCGGTTAATGAGCCATAGAATTACCGCCAGTAAAAGCGCCACCGCCAATGCGGAAAAACTGAGCCATTGTTGTTGCAGCGCTTCGCGTTGAAATTCAATTTCTTTTTTTGAAAACTCATAACCTGCTTTTTCAATGGCAGAAGCACGCTGGCCTTCCAGGGTATTCATGCTGTCTGAATACGTTTTATATGCGCGGTAATATTTAAGCGCATGGTTCCCGTCATTCATTGCTTCATAAATGTTGGAAACAACTTCATTGGCATCACGCATCAATTGCACCTGGCCCATGCTTTCAGCCTTGTTCAATGCTTCCAGGCCATTGGCTAATGCTACTTTTAATAAACCGGTTTTATATTGCGTTTTTGCCAAACCAATTAAAGCAGTGCACATAAATGAGCTATAATTCATATGCTTTGAAAGCTGTAGCGCACTTTCAAAAAGAGAGATTGATTGTTGCAGACTATCAGACTGATAATAAGCTTCTGCCAGGGAAAGCCTGTTAGTTACCATCATTTCCTCGTCATTAACCTTTAAAGCCAGGTCATAAGCAGTGGTTAAATTCTGCAACGCTTCTGCAGGTTTTTTTTGTTTCAGATTCACTTCACCCAGGCCATTATAAGCGAGGCTCATTCCACTGGTATCATTCATGCGCCGTGCAAGCTTAAGCCTTCGCATATATGCGCTTTCCGCATCATTAAATTTCCCCAGGTAATAGTCAACAATAGCTATATTATTTAACGTAGCGCCAATCAGATCGTTGTTCTTAATGGCTTCTGCTTCTGTAAGCGATTCATAAAAATTTTTCAGCGCTTCAGGATAGGTTCCCTGGTTCAGGTGTACCATTCCAACCTTATTCTTGATAAGGGCAAATGCTTTTTGGTAATTAATTTCTTTAGCGAGTGCGTAGGATGCTTCATAATTTTCCAAAGCGCTATCATACATGCCTTTTGTTTGCCAGGCATCTCCTGCAAGCATATAAATATCTGCTGCTCCCTTTTTGTAGCCTGATGCCTTGCAACGTTCTGCATTGCCTGCAAGCAATAATAATGCACTATCGGGATAAGTGTAAGAATATATATAAGCAAGATCAGTTAATGTATTAATGTAGTTAGTATCATTAATATAATTTTCCTGTTGTTCAAATTGTTTAAGTTTTTCTTTTAAACGGTATGTTGAATTACCACCCGCCTGAGCCGATGTAAAAACCGGGAATGCAATTGCATTAAACAGGAATAAAAATGATGCGCTACATAATAATCTCATAGAAAAGATTGAGCAACCTCAACCGGCTTTAAAAAATAACCTATCCAGATTCACCAAATAAAACGTTTTTAACGTTTTGCTGCAATGGTTTTTTTATTGTTTTTAATTGAAAAGAACATTATTCATCACCATATAAACCAATCCATCTAAAATTTGACGGATTAAAAAAAAGAATTAGGTTTATATAAATATAAATTAAGATATGGAAAACATGATTAATGATTTTGCCGGAAACATAGCTGATGTTGCAACATTCGCAACTACGGATACAGACTTTTACCTCCACGCAGCCAATTCTCCCGACCCGGAAGATGAAGATGATGATAAAAAAGGAGATGATAGCAACAAAGTTTCAGAAGATGATCCGCCATTAGATGAAGATGTTGTGCATTCATCGCTTCCGCCTAAAAGCGGTGGCAAGCCGAAATAGGCAAACACGGGTTCATCTTAAGTAATTGTCCATGTAAAAGCTGCAATTAATATTATTGATGTTACGGTTACTTCTCTCTTAGCTCATCCTGTTTAAGTTTATTTTCTGCCTGTACATTCCGCAAAATAAACGTGATTAGTATGAGCTAAGCTTTTTAAAATAAAACAAGGGTTAACTGCTTTATTGTTGCTACACACCGATCTACAAATACCGCTTAATATTACGCTATGAAACATTTTAAATATGCTGCTGCAATAATACTATTATTGTTTTCAGTTTTATCAATAAGCGCCGATAACCATATTACAGCCCGCTGCATAACAAACCAAGCGTTGAAACTGCAGAAAAAGGAATCTGAAGGGAGAATGTTTCTTATAACGGTTATTGACTCAAATGATAAAGACATCGGCAAAAGATGCGAAATTGACATGGATGAAATAACTTATGTTTTTAAGGAAATTGCAGATTGGCTTTTTATGGATATGGAAGCGCCAAAAGTTATTATGGGAGATGGGTTTAGCAAAGCTGCAGTTAATGATGCTATTGATAACTGGTTACAATCTCAAAATCCCGGTAAAGATGATATTGTGGTATTTTATTATAGTGGCCATGGCTTCAGGTATCCGAATGACATAAGCCCTTATCCGCGCATGTGGTTAAAAACCTCCACCGACCAGGATGTGGAACGAAATAATTTAAGAATGGAAGAAGATGTATATGACCACATCAAAAAAATGGGTGCGGGTGTTAATCTTGTTGTAAGTGATTGCTGCAATACTACAGATGCAGGTGATAATGCAAATTATGATAACATTACTGCACCATCGCGTACCCGCGTAGTGCATAAACGGCCGGAAGAGGAAGAAGAACTGGATGAAGACCTGAATTTTGGTGAAAGGATATTTCAACCCAGGAATCCTTTATCCATATTAGTTACTGCTGCTGAAAAAAGTGAATTTGCCGGCGGGAAGGCAGATTTTGGAGGATTTTTTACATTCTACCTGATAGAGGCATTGTCTAAATGTGTTTTTGATGGCACTATAGATGCTGATTGGAAAACAATTTTTAAGTATGCTGATGAAAATGCCAGCTACCGGGCAAGGTCTGCTGCATGCCACGAAGCTAAACACACACCGCAAGGCAGATGCGTGCAAACGGTAAAATTTAAAATTGATACCGAATAATTTTGCTGCTTAGACCTTATCCCTTAAAGAGGAGCCATTATATCAGCAGTTGAATTATGGTATAAAAGTGCTTTCCCACTGCCGGTTTCCACTTATTACTCCACCATGCGTTTTTAATGAAGGCCTGAGCAGGTGGTATTGTTATGATGCATATACTTCTTTTTCGCTGCGGGCATCTTTATCTTTCAGGTCTGCCTTTCTTTCCAGCCCTTTCATTCCCCAATGTAATATAACCGGTATAAGTATGGGTATAAACCGGGAAGCTAACGGCAGCAAAAAAGAAATTAAAAAGGCCAGTACAAATATCAATGGAACTACAAGGCTTCTGTATAAACCAAGTTGTATCCTTGCGGCAGATATTGTGTGTGTAAGTAAATTACGTCTGGGGCTACTTACGTAAAGCCACAACCAGCAATTCATAAGACCCGTTAAGCAAATGTTGGCAGCATATATACCGTACGGAAGATACATATGCGTGTCTGATGCGTATTCTGCCAGTAAGCCTGAACTGAAAGGAAGCAACACAACAGAAAAAAGAAAACCAAGGTTTAACCAGATAAGCCCGCTTGTGTATCCTTTTCCATAGCCGAATATGCGGTGATGAACGGTCCAGTAATGCCCTATAATACCAAAGCTTATCAAAAAGCCTAAAAATATAAGTGCATGCTTGCTGAGATATTCCCATAAACCCGCGTCAGAAAAAATGTTTAATTCTTCGCGGTTGGGAACTTTTATTTCAATTACCAGCAGTGTAATACAAATAGCAAAAACACCATCACTGAAAAGAATAAATCTTTCCATCTGGAATTCTGTACGGGAAACATCATGTCGTGCCTGGTGCATAAAAATACTTTTGTTTTAAAACTAATAAGCATCCTGTCTTTCCCTTCATTAAAACCAATTGTTGAATATAAAAATATTTTACAGATCTATGGTTGTCGAATTTTTGATTAATGGAATTAACTGATTTAGATGATTGTCCTTATATTTTATTGTATCACTCAACAGGTAACTGGATAATAAATGTTGAGCTTTCGCCTTGTTTGCTTTCAACTTTTATTTCGCCTCCATGTGCTTTAATAATGTCGTAGCTTAAAGATAATCCTAATCCTGTTCCTTCGCCTGTTGGCTTGGTTGTAAAAAATGGTTGAAAGATTTTGTCTAATATATTTTCCGGAATGCCGTTGCCGTTGTCAGTAACTTTGATTTCAATTTTGCCATTTAATTTTTTTGTTTGAACTGAAACAAGCGGCTTATAGCCATTGGCAAGCGGTGAACGATGAGCGGTTAATTTTTCACTTGTTGCATAAAATGCGTTGTTGATAAGGTTGAGCAATACTCTTCCAACATCCTGCGGAACGATATTTATCTTACCGATGCTTTCATCAAAACCTGTTGTAAAATCTGTATTAAAAGATTTGTCTTTTGCACGCAGGCCATGATAGCTTAAGCGTAAATATTCATTACACAAAGCATTAATATCCGTTGGGTCTTTTTTTCCTGTACTTATTCTTGAATGCTGCAACATGCCTTTTACAATGGCATCGGCACGTTTGCCATGAAAGGTTATCTTTTCATTGTTTTGCTTTATATCATTTGCAATTGTTTTAATTTCTTTTATATCATTTTCATTACTCATTTCCTCGATCAGTTCATTATTCACTTCAGAAAAATTGTTTATAAAATTCAACGGGTTTTGTATCTCATGTGCAATGCCTGCAGTAAGCTCGCCAAGAGAAGCCATTTTTTCAGCTTGAATTAATTGTGTTTGTGTTGACTTTAATCTTACTACAGTTTGATTCAATGTTTCGAATGATTCTGCATTTTCAAGCGCAATGGCAGTATAAATGGCAATATTGCGCAACATAAAAAGGTGATAATCCGAATAAGCATTTTGTTGAAAACTTTGAACAGTAATAACGCCCAGTTTTTTTTGCTTTACTACAAGCGGCAGGTATATGAGGGAAACAGATTGCTTGCCTTCATGCGGGGTTAGTACTTCCTGGAGGTGAAGTTTGTATTCTTCATCCAAATTACCCAGTATAACCTCTTTGTTCTCTTTAAAGCATATAATGGCGAAACGATTTTGATCGTCAATTGAATTGAAATAAAAAGGAAGCGGTTCACCATCTTCGTAAGTGGCCGGAAATTCGATTCTTTTCAATACGTCATTATAGATGCCGATACCAAATACAGAAGCATTCATTAACGAATTTACATTACCATATACTGTGCTTATGATTGTTTCCACAGAAAGCGATGAAGTGATCTTGCGGCCTATTTCGCCCAGCAATTCAACATTATCTTTTTGAAGCGTAAGTTCCTGCGCCTTGTTATCAATTTCCTGTTTTTGTTGTTGCAGCAATTTGTTTGCTCTTTGTTTTTGCCTGATATTCCTGAGCAGTATGATGGCAGTAAGCAGGATCAAAAAAAGAACGATCAATGAACTAACCAGGAAAGTTGTCTGTAATTTTTTCTGCTGGTTAAGCGATGTTATCTCGGTTTGTTTTTTTTCAAGGTCGTAATTGTATTGCAATACCGCTGTTTTATTGGTTACTGTTGCATTCAGCATGCTGTCCCTGTAATCAATATATAATAAGTGATACTTGTACGCATTGGCAAAATCATTTTTATAGGCATACGCATTTGCAAGCGCGCCGGCATTATCACGCATAAATTCAATGGTCCCGGTTTCTTCTGAAGCTTTCAAACCGCGCAAAGCATGGAAAATAGCACTGTCAGGCATTTTTTTCTTCAGGTAAGCGCGGGAAAAAATGCCATCTATCCATTCAATGCCTTCTTTATCTTCAAGTTGTTGTGCAGCGGCAAACGCTTTAAACAAGTAATGAAATGCAGCATCAAGACTATCCATACGCACATATACGTCGGCCATATTACTTTCATTCAGTTCAGTGTTGTAGGGAGTAGGCGCACCTGCAATTGCTTTTTTATACAGGGCAATTGCTTCAGGATATCTACCCATTAGCCTGTAGCGTTCACCAATATTATTATTAAAGTTGGCTTCTATTCGTTTGTTGCCTACTTTCTTATTCAGTTCTGCGGCTTTTTGATAATAAAGAAGAGAATTGGCCTGGTCACCGGTGAAGTTGTACAAATTAGCAAGATTTGAATAAGAATTTACAAGGCAATCTGCACAGCCAGCTTCTTCTGCACTGCTAATTGACTTCAGGATATATTCCATTGCCTTAGGAAAATTGCTGAACGAATTTTGATAGGTTGCGGCAATACTTCTCTGGCTGTAGGAAAGTAATTTTTTATTGCCATTTGTTTCAGCCAGTGTTTCTGTTTTTAGCAAATCTGCAAGGCCTTCCTTGCTGGCGCCGGTGAGGGTCTTTCCCCGTGCTTGTTGTATTGATACATAAATAAGCAATTCTTCATTCCCTGTTTTATTTGCGATGGAATCAGCCTGTTGAAGATATTGAGCGCTTATATCATAATTACCCAAAGCACTGCTGATGGTGCCCAGGCCTAATAAGGCATATCCTTCACCTTCCGTGTATCCTGTTTTGCGTGAAATAAGAAGCGATTCTTTTGCGAGCATTTCTATTTCACTGGCAGGCAAAGCATTCAGAATGATCATTTGATTCAACAGGTTTACACGCATCGTGTCCTGTTGTGGATGTTTGTCTATCCGGGCCTGCAATTTTTCAACTTCCGAAACCTGGCTTATTGCTTTAACAGAAAACAGCATCAATAATAGCAGCAATAGATTTTTTCTCATTTTTTATTTTTGGTTGCAAAAAATTTATTCACTTTTATTTTCCAGGCAGTAAGCAACGCTTCTGTTACCAGAAGATTAATACACTATTTATATCAATTATTTCCTTTTGCAGAAAGAAAACCGGATCATGTTCACAGGGATTATTAATTTCAACAGTAAGTTCAGGCGTAAAGTACCACTTTTTTTAACTGCCTAAACCAAGATTTATACAATTTGCCTGATTAACTGACTAACCATTATCCCACCGGTAATTGAATTATAAATATTGTTCCTTCCCCTTCTTTACTTTCAACTTTTATTTCACCTCCATGCGCTTTAATGATATCATAACTTAAACTCAATCCCAATCCTGTTCCCTGGCCGGTTGGTTTTGTGGTGAAGAATGGCTGAAAGATTTTTTCTTTAATTGATGATGGAATGCCGTTGCCGTTGTCGCTAACAATAATTTCTACCTTATCATTTAATTTTTTTGTTTGAACTGAAACGAGTGGCTTATAGTTATCAGTAAGCGGTGAACGGTGAGCGGCGAACTTTTCATTGGTTGCATAGAAAGCATTGTTGTATAAGTTTAGCAATACCCTTCCAATATCCTGTGGCACGATGTTTATTTTACCAATCGTTTCATCAAGATCAGTTTTAAAATCTGCATTAAAGCTTTTGTCTTTTGCACGTAAGCCATGAAAGCTTAACCTCAAATATTCATCGCACAAAGCATTGATGTTTGTTGGTTCTTTTTTGCCTTCACTTTTTCTGGAATGTTGCAGCATGCCTTTTACAATCGCATCTGCACGTTTGCCATGATGATTTATTTTTGCAAGGTTTTGTTTGATATCATTGATTATTTCATCTGCCAGTGTTTCATCCCTTTCACCTTCAGCCTTACGCCTTTCACCTTGCAGTTCTTCAATCAACTCATCGTTTACTTCGCTAAAATTATTCACGAAATTCAACGGGTTTTGTATCTCATGTGCAATGCCCGCAGTGAGTTCTCCAAGACTTGCCATTTTTTCTGCCTGCACTAATTGTTGCTGTGCCTGTTTCAGATCAACCAACGTTTTTTCTACCTGGCGCTTTGCGGCTTCAAGCTTATTAAAATCTTCATAGCGTGCATAAGCAGTGGAGAAGGCATCTGCCACCGACTGAATCAGTTTTATTTCTTCATCGTTCAATTGTGTTGTATTGCCTACATACAACATACCCTGTAAAAAAGGAAGAAAGTGCAAATAGAATCCGTCATGTGGAATTGTTTTTAAATACTCGGCTGCCGCAAGCAATGCTTTTTGCTGAACTAACATTTCAGCGAATTGAGTAAAATCAGATTCATACCAATGATCGATATAATTTTTATTCTGGTGCCAATGGTCAATCACTTTTTGAATATTTCCCGGTGTTGCATAGGGCAGATGAAGTGCAGCAATGGCTTTTCCATCAGGCGTTGACAGAAAAGTGTGGATCAGTTGCTGTGCATCATCCATAATGAAAACACCACAGCGAATAAAATTAATTCCGAGTATAGTCAACTCATTCCAGATCAGGGGAGTGATGCGGTCAAGGTCACTGATACTTCGCATTGATGCAATGTCTGCTCTTATACGATCAAGTGCTGCCTGCTTTATTGCTTCTTTTGCACTGGCTTCTGATTTTTTTAAGTCAATATACCGCCTGAATGTAAGATCAATGATGTTTGAAAAACGTTTTAAAATTTTTATCTCTGCTTCATTGTATGGCGCTTCTGACCACGCATATAAACAACCAATAGTGAACGGAAGAAAAGTGCCGTACTGTTTTTGCCCGCCCTGCCACTCAGGAACGTTTACAGACAAGCCTTTTAACAATAATTCATAATATGATTTTAATTGCCTGCCGGTTAACTCAGGGTAATATTCTTCATTCCTTATCCATGTATCATATATTTTTTTTAGTACAGGATGTCCTGATAATTCAACCCAACCTATTAATGCAAGACTATCTCCATCTGCAGATGAAGTGGCAGCATACAATTGTGCATTGCGTGATTCTTTATTTAATAAGCCAACGCCACATCGTATAGGATTAATGCCGAGCCTTCTTAATTCAGTAAAAACAACACTGGCAGTTGATGAGAGATCAGCACTGTTGTGCATTGCCATTGCTTTGCCGCGAACTTTTTCCAATGCCGCTTCAATTTGCGCCTCTCTTGCATTGGCTTCTGCTTTTTGCAGATCCAGGTAACGGCGGTAGGTTTGGCCGAATACCAATGCAAATCGTTTTATGATCTTCGTATACGCTTCCTCCACCGGTTCATTTGTAAATGAAAACACAGCACCATCATTAAAAAAGAAATCGCTGTGAAATTCTTTTACCGGCAATGCATTCAAATCAAATAGTGTTGGATAGAATTTTGAATTGTTGATTGCATTGTAATAATTTTTTAAATCGTCATCGATCAGGTTGTATTGATAAAATGTTTCTTTGGCTTTCCAGGCATTGTAAACAGACCTGAGCATTTTATGTGCATCCAAATCTAAGTTTCCAATGATAAGTTTAGCATCACCTTCCGGTGTTGATCTTGCCGTCCATACTTCTGCAACATTTGGATCATTGAATATTAAGATACCACACCGGTTTGTATAAATGCCAAGATGCACAAATTCAGCAAACATGGTTGCAACTGTTTCGCCAACGTCATTGCTGTTATGCATTGCCATTGTTTTACTGCGCACTCTTTCAAGCGATGCTTCAACCTGCGCTTCCCTTGCCTGTGCTTCTGCTTTTTGTAAGTCCAGAAAGCGAACATAAGATTGCTCAAATACTTTTGCAAAGCGTTTCAATATTACTATATCCTCTTCTGAAGGCAGCACTCCTGTATGTGAAGGAATAAGTATGGCTGAATTTTTTTGCCATGCAAAGGAGAGGATGTGCTTGTCGTGTTGAAATATCCATTGTTTAAACTCATCCGGGAGATTCCTGTAATCTGAATGTTCGAAGGCGTATTCAAAAAAACTATTCTTTTCCGCAACCGAAAAAGCCTGTGAAAAATACTCATCACCGTTTTCTTTCGATTGCCAGGCAGCATTAAAAATGGGATGATTAAAATAAGGTAACAGGTAACTGCCTGCCATGCTATAGTCGGGAGAAACAATCCAATGCATCACATCTTTCGAATGCTGAAAATAGGTACAAAGCACTACTCCGTTAGCATCCAGTACAACTCCCAGATCCTTCAACTTTTCAACTATTACCGTTACTACTTCTCCCAGCTCGCCTGCAGCATGCATAGCCAGTGAACGCGACCTTACTTTTTCCAGTGCTGCCTCTATCTGCGATTCTCTTGCCTGGGCTTCTGCTTTTTGCAGATCGAGAAAGCGGATATAAGCCTGCTCAAAGACCCTGGCAAACCTTTTTAATATTTCGATCCCTTGTTCAGAAAGTAATTTTCCTGAAATACTATCGATATAGATTCCTGAGTGTTTGTAAAATGCAATAGACCACGCATAACTATCATTTTCAAGAACTAATTTCTTTACTTCATCAGGAATGTTTCTGTAATCAGAATGTTCAAAAAGCTGTTCGAAAAAAGTATTTTTTATTTCAAAGGGATAAGCTTTTGCAAAAAAATCCAATCCATTTTCTTTTGCAGCCCAAAAATCTGTAAAAATAGGATGATCAAAATAAGGAACCTCGTACCTTGTTGCTGAAGATAGCAGATGAGGTGCGGCGCTCCAATGAATAAAATCTTTCGAGCCTTCAGAAATCATTTTGATTGTAACTGATCCGTCGAGCACAACACCCAGCTCTTGCATTTTGTCGGACACAATATTAACCACCTCCTGCAACTCATCACTTTTATGCATGGCGAGAGAACGGCTCCGCACTTTTTCCAATGCGGCTTCTATCTGTGCCTCCCTTGCCTGTGCTTCAGCTTTTTGCAGGTCAAGGAAACGAGTATAAGATTGCTCAAACACTTTGGCAAAACGTTTAATAATTCCATTTTCTTCATCAGCAAATGGAATGGCTGCATAGTTGGCCACAAGCAGCGCAATGTTTTTGCCCATCGCCAGTGATAGGGCAATACCCGGCGCCTGCAGTAAAAACTGTTTTCTGTCATCCGGGGTGTTTTTAACAATAGTGTGTTCAAATAAATGCTGAATCCACCGGTTTTTTTCTTTAAAGTCGCAAATGGTGCTGTAAAAATCAGTGCCATTTTTCACAGCTTCCATAGTGCTGTTGACAAATGGGATGTTGATGTAGGGAATTTTCAATTCGGCCGGATAAGTTTGTCCCGGGATGGCCATCCAAAGATTTAGCAGGTTTTTTTTATAGTCAAGACTCAGCGTGATGGCATCGGTGCGAAGTTGCAATTGCGCTAATTGGTCAAACATCACCGCCATTATTTCTATCAGTTCCTCGCTTTTGTGCATTGCCATGGTTCGGGCCCGTACTCTTTCCAGTGCCAGTTCTATCTGTGCTTCTCTTGCCTGGGCTTCTGCTTTTTTAAGATCGAGGAAGCGGGTATAGGTTCGTTCAAATTCAATAGCAAATCGAAGAAGAATTTTCTTTTCATCCTTCGGTAATTCGTTTTCAACCATTGCACCAAAGCAGCCATATTTCATAAAGGCTTCCACGTAATTCAGGCCACCCTGGAAATGTTCCGGTTTTAATTGTTCTACACCGGCAAATAATTCCTGCCATGCAGCAAAATAACTTTCAACGCCGGCAGGCGGTACGTGATAAGAAATAACAGGCTCGCTACTTTTCCAATCAATCAAACATTGTGCAGTAGCAGGCTCATTCCTGTCGAGCGGATAATCTATAGCCTTACTCTTAAAAAATTTTGAGTTGTTTTCTGCCCATGCAGCCCAAAAAATGTGTCGGCCTTTTTCTTCATCCGGCAGCCATAAAAAAGAAAATGCCGAATTGATACCGAGCAATAATATCTGCTCATGAAAAACCCGCAATGTATCATCCAATTCTTTTGAATGCTGCATTAGCATACTTTGCGTACGGGTGCGTTCCAATGCCAATTGTATTTGTGATTCTCTTGCCTGTGCTTCCGCTTTTTGCAGATCAAGAAAACGGGTATAAGTTTGTTCAAATACTTTTCCAAAGCGTTTGAATATATCATGAGCTTCGGGTACCGATTCATAAGTAATGAATAATAAAAAGCCCTGGGAAAAATAAGCAAGGTGAAAAATTTGAAATGTGGGTAACGGATGCCCGGCTTCAATAATTGAATCTAATATCTCTCCTACAACCGGCAATGTTCTCATATATTGATAATGCTTTACCAATTCTTCCCCTCCGGCTTCTTCTACAAAAAATGTTTCTCCACGTTCGTGCGCTTCACGCATATGTATAAACGACGGGTCTTCTGTTAACGGCGCTTTGAAGGGCGGTTGCAATACTCCTTCACTACTCATCCAGAGAGTAATCCCTTTTTTGTCTTCGTTCCAGATACAATAACCGGCACTCCATGCAGGCATGCCCAACGATTGTATTTGTTGAAAAAGTAAATTGGCTGCTTCAGGAAGCTCATCACTCTTTTGCATGGCCATCGTTCTTGCACGAACCCGTTCCAATGCTAATTGAATTTGAGATTCCTTTGCCTGTGCTTCTGCTTTCTGCAAGTCGAGAAAACGCGTATAAGCTTGCCCAAATGCATTGGCTAATCTTCTTTGAATAGCATGTTGTTCATCGCTAAAAGGGTTTATATCAAATTTTCCAATAGACAGCCATGTTTCTTTTAATGCAATGTTTGAAGAAGTATAGCCAGGCTTATCGTACTGTATCTCTCTTAGTTCATGCGGAACATCTTTAAAAATAGTTTGGGCATACATATGATCCAGCCAGGAGTCTTTAAGATGCTTATCCAAAGTCATTATAAAAAAATCTTTCCCGCCATTTAAATATTCATTGATGCTTTTGGCCGAAATAGCAAATACGGGATGATCAAAGTATGGAATAAACATTCTTCCGGCTACTGGTGAACCGCCAGGTATCACTGCAAAATTCCAGATATCTATACCCGCTGTAATATTGAAACCATCAGCACCAAAATTGACCCATTCTATATCAAATCCCAGGTTAACGAACTGCTCACCGATCACACTAATTACATCTACAAATTCCGAAGGCTTTTGCATCGCCATCGTTTTAGCACGCACTCTTTCCAAACTTAATTCGATATCTGATTCTCTTGCCTGCGCTTCGGCTTTTTGAAGATCGAGGAAACGAACATAAGCTTGTTCAAAAACTTTTGAAAAACGGTTCATGATTCCATGCTCGCCTTCAGAAAATTCAGCGCCTGAATATTTGCACAACTGCAAACCTGCATGCTTTGTTAAAGCGAATGCAACATGATACAACGGGCTTTCGATTAAAAACTTTTTCCTGTCGGTGGGAATACGGCTGTATTCTGTATTCAGGAAAGCATAATTAAACCAATCGTTCTTTTGTTCATAAGAATAAGTAACCGTATAAAAATCTTTCCCTTTTTGTTTTGCCTCTTCAAGGTCATTGAATATTGCATTATCCGTATAAGAAAGATGGAAATAATTTGAATAATTTGTATCAGCTGACGCTACCCATTGTTCCCAATCTTTTGAACCATCTTTGAAGATGAAGATGCTGGCAACATTCATATCAATGTTCAACGCCTTCAATCTTTCAAAAACAGCATTTACTACATCCTGTAACTCATCACTTTTATGCATAGCCATAGCCCTTGCCCTCACTCTTTCCAATCCCAATTCTACCTGGGCTTCTCTTGCCTGGGCTTCGGCTTTTTGCAGGTCGAGAAAACGGGTATAGGACAAATCGAATACTTTACTGAACCGTTGTATGATGTCAATGCTTTGCGGAGGAAATGGCTCCAACGATGCTGCCTGTATAGCTCCATAACTATAGTAAGACGCGGTGAAGAATACTTTATCAGGTCCTCGCATGTCATCTATTACGGATTGTGGCAAAAGGGCAAACTCCGTATCAGCAAAAAGAAAGTCATGCCACTTTACTTTTGTTTCTCCCTCAAGACAGTAGTTCCAGGCAGCATTTCTTTCCTTCCATGCCTGAAGCATTTCATGATAAAAAGGTTGTTCGTTATATGGAACCCGCATAAAATAGGGTTCTCTTGTTACCGGATGAAACATCCAGCTTCTCTCATCTAAAGTGGAAATATCAAATGTTGAGATCAAACAAGTAGCAAGCTTTACATCAAGACGGATAAGTTCTTCAAATAAGGTTTTCACCAGTTCTTTCAACTCATCTGAGCCGTGCATGGCCATGGCTCTTGCTCTCACTCTCTCTAATCCCAATTCAATTTCTGCTTCTCTTGCCTGGGCTTCTGCTTTTTGCAGGTCGAGGAAGCGTGTATACGATTGTTCGAAAACGTAGGCAAACCGTTTAAGAATTTCATTTTCTATATCTGTAAAGGGAACAGATGCAAAGTTTGTAACGGAGAGTTTAATGTTTTTTAAAACAACACACGAAGTAGCCATCCCTTTAGTACTATATACATATTGTTTTACCTCTTCCGGGGTGTTTTTTGCTATTGTATTTTCAAAGATGTTTTTAAAGTATTCATTTTTTTCTTCCGTTGTTAATACAAATGTGAAAAAATTGTCGCCCCGCTGAATGACCTCTTTTAACAAGCGAACAAGTTTGTGATCGATAGCAGGTACATAGAACGGTGAAGGAAAATTCGCTAACCATATGTTATAGCCCTTGTCGGAATAATCAGTCATAAAGTCCGTTCCATCAAACTGAAAATTCAACTGTCGCAGCTGGTTATTCACTTCGTTTATTACATCATGAAGGTCTTCGCTGCTCCGCATAGCACTGGTACGGCTTCTTACTCTTTCCAGTGCCGCTTCTATTTCCAGCTCGCGGTTTTGTGCCTCTACGGCTTTTCTTTTCTTCTCCAGTTCTTCAATCGTTTCTTCCAGTAATACACCGGTAGTTTTTTTTACTTTTTCGGTACGGTCGAGTTTAAACTCAAGTATATTCCATTGCTTGTCTGCATTTAAAATTTCTTTTAAAAGTTTTTGCTTTTCCTCAATCGTTAGGGCAGATTGCTGAATAAACAATTCAATGTTTGAAAGATGTTGGTTCATTTTATTTCTCTTTCAGTGTCACCACGCAGGCAGTTAAGTTATGCATTTCAAGATTTCCACCGGTAGCCCTTGCCAGTTCGGCATTGCTGAACATGCCTGCCATCGGCACATTCCATACTTTTCTCATACCTTCTATTTCTTCATTTATTAATGGCCCTAATGCAACAAAGCGGCCTGCACAACTGAATATAATTACCGCATCTGCATCGGGCATTTCAGTTGCCTTAAGGCCTTCACAAGCAGTAATAACTTTTTCAATTACGTCAAAGTCCGGTGGCAGCGAAAACCTGATCTTTGAGCCCTGTGGTACAGTACCACTGCAATAAAACGAATGGTCATTCCAGTCGATCAATAAACCGGGGCGCATAACCGGATCACCTTTTTCTCTTTGCATCTGCAATGGAAATTGTGCAGCTACTTCTACGGAGAAATCGCTTTTTTCTGTTAACGCAAGCCCGCCATATTTTGCAGTAAGGTCAAGCACAGGAATGTCGTCTACTGTATAAACATGATTTCCTTTGCTTTTAGTAACGGTACGCACCGTGCCTACTGCATGCCAGCCGCAGGTAGCGCAACCTTTTATATTGATCTTGTCTTCATCAAATGCAAGCATTACAATACCCCGGTTCGTTTCTTTATGGCTGGTAAAAACAAATTGCTCTGAAAAAGTAAAATCATCACCTGCCATACAGCCATGTATGTTAACATTGTTGCCAATTACATCTTCAAAACCAAACAGCAATGCTTCTGCATCCGTTTCAACATGGCTGCCTGCAATTAAAAATGCAGGACGCCGGAATGTTTCCACTGTTTTTGTAGCCAGTGCCCTGGCTACTTCCCGATAATTTTTACCAGGATATTCTTCCAGACCAATGGTGAAATAGCTTGTATTTACTTCAAGTAAAATAATTGACGCGCCTTGCCTTTCTACTGCTTCATCAATAAAACTTCCATTGGTAGTAGCACCAAAAACAGCAACACCTGCATCCTGTAAAATTTTACAAATGGCATTACGGTTTTGGTAAATAGAAACAAAAACGATGGCAAGTGTTGGTTTGAAAGCATCACTTATATTTTGCTGCAAAGCCAGTTTAATTTCTTCCGGTGAGTTTCCTTTAATTGATCTTGCTTTCATACGATACGGTATTATTCTTTAATTACAAATTGATATGTTCCCAACGGCGCAGTTACAGGCCTGGTTTCACGTCCGCCTGATGCAGAAACAGCCGCCACATAATATTCTACAACCGTTCGCGTTTTGTGCAATGGAATTTCTGCTGAAAAATTATTTGCATTTCCTGCTTCCTTCAATTTCATATGGTTCCATGCAGTTGTTCCGGCTATTCTCCACACAAGTTCTGCTTTATCTTTTATAATTCCTTTTTTGCTATAATCAATAATAGTTGCGTACACCAGTTTTTTTTGTTGTACACTTACTTGCTTAGCAATTGCTTTTACGCTTATAAAAAGCATAGCCGTATCCCATACCGCTCTGGTTCTGCAATGCAGGGCATCACCATTGTTCCATCCATACACCTGGTAATGTTCTTTCAGCATGGGCGTTACCAAAGGTTCGTCTGCCAAAGCAAATTCAAAACCTTTTACTGTGTAACCGGGCATCAGTTCCCGCCATCTTTGCAAAGCAAGACTGTCCTGCGGTATCTGAAACAATGGAACATAAATTGTTTTATTGATGATGATGGAATTGGTGTATGCAGCCAATGCCTGCCCATTATACCTATCGCTTTTTATGCGGAGAATTTCATACGGCCTTCCATATGCTGTTTTGAATTTTGAAAGTTCGTTGTCGATGATGTTTTGATAGATGTTATACAATGCATGACCTGCCGGCGGCTCACATACAAGGATCCGTTCTTCATCCAGCAATTTCATATAACAATCAATATGCTGTATGCCTCTTTTCTCAAAGTTGCTTATAATGTTGTACGATGTAATGCCCAGCAACTTTTTATTCAATTGCAAAAACGCATCATGATCAACACCGTAAAATTTATTTTCATTGGTTATAATGCAGGTTGAAAAAGCTGTACCCAAACCATCTGTCATCACATTACCGCCGGTGCTTACGAACGGAAGATCTAATACTTCCATGTTCAAAGCTTTACCTAAAGGAACAGTTGCACTATCATCTATGCCTGTTTCAATTATTTTATTCTCTGCTGTTTTGTATAAGAAATCAAGGGTGTCATTACAACCAATACTTGTAACCGGTGTTGAATAAATATATTTTCCATCTGCCAGCATCATTTTATCATTAGGTGTAAATACAGCTGGGGGACCCCAATCTCTCACCCACCATGCATCAACATCTTGTCTCGCATAAATGAAAGTTGTTTTAGCAGCATCTATATCCCATTTTGTAAACCATTGCAGCGCTTCCGTTTTGGTACTGTCATTCTCCACCAAAACATACAGATGATCATCTTTTGCCAATTCAATAGCCAGTTTATATGGAATGCATAACGGCCAGGTGATCATGGTGCCCATGACAGGCTCCCATTCAGCAGCCATCCGGTTATTGTTGCTTTGGATATAAAAATTGTTTTGTGCTGTGGTTTGTAACGCCATGCAGCAAAGCAGGAGGCTAAAAAAAGTTTTCTGTAGGGCAAGCATTAAGTTCATTTTATTTCTGTATAAAATAGTGTATGGATTGACGGTATCTATTTGTCAACAAATGCAATTACTTTATTTATCAGCGATATTCTTTTATTGGTAAACGCATGATCTGTTGGCCATACCTCATACTCAAAATATTTTTGATTGTTTTTACGCAATGACTCTGCTAACTGTTTATTGCCATCATGTTCATCCAGCATAATAATTTGTTTAGCAGCAAGTGCAGGTTCATGCTGCAGGTTATAATAAGAAAGGTTATTAATAACCGGGGTAAATATTTTTTCAACCGAAGTGTTTAATACAAAGTAGCTCATACCATTGTCAGGATTGTTTGCCATTGTTGTAAGCAGGGCTGGTGTTACATTCTTAAAATCACCATAAATATCCCATGTAGATAAGGCAAAACCCTTTTGAATGCCTGGCAATGCAGCCAGGGCTTTTAAGCATATCCATCCACCCATGCTATGACCGAACAATACAATGTTGGATGTATCAATGCGTAATGAATCGCTGTATTTTTTGCAAAAGGCAACCGTATTTACAACATCCTGCACACAATTCTCAAAACTAAACTGGCCCTGGCTGCCCCATGAACCGCGATAATCAAAATAGATCACATTCCATCCATGTGCACGCACTGCCTGGGCCAGGTCAAGATTGCGTTCATTACCGGGATAGCCATGCAATAATAGAAGCGTAGGATGTTTTTGAGGGCCGTTCGCCTTGTAAATAAATCCGGCCATCAGCGAGTTGCCCGAAGGAATGAATAACTCTACTGAACCTGCCGGCGCAGCGGCATCCCATTGTATATCTTTTAAAACAATTGAATCTGGCTGTGCATGGCCTGATACAGACAGGAGCATTAAAAACAATGCCAGCAGTATAAATTTTCCTTTGATCGATTTTGCTTTCATGTTATTTCTGTAAAAAGTTATTGATGATAGAATCTTCAACAGGTGCTTTCATTTTTATTACGGTATCTAACAAATCATTTGGAATGGTAGCTGATAAAATATATTGCTGCACTTTCCAATTATTGTCTTGTTTTACCAACACGCCGGATCCTCTGCATATCTTCATTTGTGTATTTAATAATTCATCAAACCAGGCGAGGCTGCCGGTTTTGTCAAAATAAATATGCCGTTCCAATGAAGTAAAATTCCATGCATGGCCTTTATCAAAAACTGGCTTTGCCCATTCCATAAATGCTTTTTTATCCCAACGCTCTGTGGCATCCGTTCCGGTGAAGATGGCATCATCTGTATAAAAATTAAAATAACCATTATAGTTTGCTTTGGCAGCTGCCATGTTGAATGAATCAAGCATGGCGTTGATCTGTTTTGTTTCGCTGGTTGTATCTGTTACTGCTGAATTATTATTAGTAGATGTGCAGGACGATAACAGCAATAGTAAGGTAATTAAGGAAAGTGCAGTAAGGTTTGATATTTGTTTCATAGTTTATGTTATACTGCGTGTATTTTGTATAGTTTGATTATCCAATTTCTCCACATGTATCAAATGATTTGACATTTACAAATTCGAATGATGAATAAACGAATGGCAGCAATGCTCCGGGCAACATACAGTATGGCAAAACTGCAATACCTTAAATAGGGATGCTTATAAAAGGCAGGCAGATCTTTTGATAATTTATTTTGCAACTGGCAGTTTTTTGATTGTTTGCATCGCTAAGCATTTTTTAGTAAATAGCGCAACATTGAAAAGCCGTTTGATAATAATTCCGTTTTTATGCTGTTCACTTTACCGCGGTATTAACCCCAGTTGCTGAAAAAATTCCAGGTTATCCAGGAAATCTCTTTCTTCTGCTATTTTTCCATTCTGCATGCGCACCAGTGTTACACCATCAATATCCACGTTGTTGCCGGTAGCCTGTATACCGAAGAAGGTGCCTGTATGTTTGCCTTTAAAATTCCAGTGTTTTACCAATTTATTACCCTGGCCAAACACATCTTTAATGGTGAACTGAATGTTTGAAAAACCAGTTACATAGTTTGCATACATAGCTCTTGCACTGTCGATACCAATCGCATCCGGATTGCCATGCATTACTAGATCTTTAGTAAAGATGGAATCGTTGAACATATCAAGTTTGCCATGATTAATGATCTCATCCCAAACATGGCTGTACGTCTTAATATTTGCATCAACAGAGTCTGCCACTATTTCTGCAGGTTTGTTTACTGGGGAGCAATTGGGAAATGATATAATGATAAGAGCAATTGCGATTGCCGTTGTGCAGCGTTTGAAAGTTAACTTCATTTGTTTTGGTTTTTTAATTTAGAGAACGTCAGTTTGCAATTGGTAAAACTTATTATAATAATAAACGTGCTTCACTGTTTTTTTCAGGTTTCTTAAAGCCTTACACTGGTAACCGGATTATAAATACGGTTCCTTCCCCTTCTTTTGTATCTACTTTTATTTCACCGCCATGTGCTTTAATGATATCATACGTTAAACTCAAACCCAGTCCCGTACCCTGGCCCGTTGGTTTAGTAGTAAAGAATGGCTGGAATATCTTATCAAATATTTTTTGCGGAATGCCTTTACCATTATCGCTTACTATTATTTCAATTCTTTCATCTGCATTGCTGGCAGAGGCGCTAAGTTTATGTGTTGTTACTAAGACGCATGGTTTGTATTCTGCCGGTTCCTCCTTACGTCTTTCATTTACTGCATAAAATGCATTATTGAATAAGTTGAGCAATACTCTGCCTATATCCTGTGGAATGATATTTATTTTACTGATGCTTTCATCAAAATGTGTTTTATAATCTGCATTAAAAGATTTGTCTTTGGCGCGTAAGCCATGATAGCTTAACCTTAGGTATTCATCACACAAAGCATTGATATCTGTTTGCTCTTTTAGTCCTGTATGCTTTCTTGAATGCTGCAACATGCTTTTTACAATACCATCTGCCCGCTTGCCATGAAAAACTATTTTGCCGTTATTCATTTTAATGTCATCAACAATCACCTTCACTTCCTTAAAATTTTTCTCTTGTATTTCCTGCATCAATTCTTGTATCAGTTCATTATTCAACTCAGAAAAATTATTGACAAAGTTCAGCGGGTTTTGAATTTCGTGGGCAACCCCTGCGGTAAGTTCACCAAGGCTGGCCATTTTTTCGCTTTGTATCAACTGCGCCTGGGCATCTTTCAGATCGTTCAGCGATTTTGTAAGTTCAGTTGTGCGTTCTGCTACTTTCTTTTCAAGCAACAGGTTTTGCTGCTGTATAAGCTCTGCTTTTTCATGGGCTATTTTAAGTGACTTCGCCTGCGCTTCTTCTCTTTCCTTTTTATAAATATTGATGCGGTCTCCCAATGCCAGCGACAGCAATGTAACCTCGATGGCAGATCCCACCTGCATTGAATTGATATAATACAGAACAGGCAATACATTCACTGATTCCAGTATAGCCGCAATAAACCCTGCAATGAGGAAACTCCACGCCATCAGGTAAAATTTTGCGGGATGGTATCCTTTGCTATATATGGCAACGCCTGTAATGAGAAAGTAAATGGCCATCAGCATAATGCCCGATTGTGCCAGCATAAGGGCTGTTAACTTAAAAGGCGTAAAAACAAGAACAAACACCAACAAACTCCATACTATAAAAATGATAGAAAACCTGTGCAGCCGCGGCGCTAATTTTTTTGTATGCAGAAATTCTCTCGTGAATAATGTAGCCGTAAGAATAGTGATGGCAGAAGATGCAACGGCATATTGATTCAGTAACGGAACACCCGGCCACAAATATTCAAATACGTATTGATACACGGTTGACATAAACCAGGTAATGCTCGCAACATATGCTACATAAAACAGGTATAGTTTTTCCCTCGTTGAAAAGAATAGGAAAAGGTTGTATAAAAGAATAAGCAGCATAAAGCCGAGATATATACCTTGTATCAGGTCAAGCTTATGCGTGTCTTCCATAAATGCACTGAGCGTGCCCACCCTTAGCGGGAAGAAAAGAGGCTGCATTGTTTTTACACGAAGCAGGTAGGTTTGCGGTTTGCCTGCACTTAGCCTTAATGGAAAAAGAAAAGTGGTAACTTTTACAGCTCTTTGCGAAAAAATATAATTATCGCCCGATAGCTGAACTTCCTCCTCTTTATTTTCATTTACTGCATATAATGCAATACTATCTATAAAAGCAGAACCCACCTGCAGGTAAAAATCTTTGTCAACATCTTTAATTACCGTAAACCTGAACCAAGCTGCATCTGCAGTGCTGCCAAAATTTGGCGCATCCTGACTATACTTTTTAAACCGGGATTGAGTAGCCGGCTGTAATATTTTTTGAATATCGCTATAACCGTTATCACGCAAATAAGAAGTATATTTACCAACAGGCTTCCAATCGCTGGTATCCCGGAGATGTAGTATGGATTGCGCATGTACACCAGCTAATTGCAATAGAAAAAATAGTGGCAGGATAATAAACTTCATTAGTTTTTATTAATTCCGGAATTTATAAAATCCACACACCGGAATTTGTACTGATAAACTTAAACAAATTTTCCTTTATTAACTGTGAACAAATAAGTTTAATTTAAGTAAGTATGATTGATGACCATTTGAAAAAGCTGGAGGATGAAGTTTGGAAATATGTGGAAACACTCAGAGATAGCCCGGAAGCCCGCTTAGAATCAAGAGATGCTTTTTATAAAAAATACGGACAGGAAAACGGGTCTGAAAAATTTGGTTATGGCGATTCTGAGATCGCCTTTTTTGGATGGGAAGAAAGATCCGTATTACGTCCACCACATGCTGATCCGCCGGGCAGTGAATGGTGGAGCAATGTGAACTTATGGTTCATCTATCTTTCTGAACTGGGCGGCAAAGCATACCAGGTTGGTTTTGCAAAATCAAAACTGCCTGCTGCTGCGCAATTCTGGGTAACATTTATTGAAAAACCAAGCCCTTTAAACTGGTACAGAGCACATAACTCAAGTATTATTGATGGCTATCTTAAATACCCGGACCTGGCAGAAAAAGAGTCAATACCGGAAAAGATATTTATCAATATGGTTTTATACAGGTTGCTGTATGCACAATCAATGGTGGAAGGCGAATTCATGCTACCCAAACTTGGTAAAATATTGGGCGATCCGCGTGGTGGCGCTGTTCAATTTATTACAAGCCTGGATGCTTATTATCCCGATCATTACCCGATGACGCAGGAGGAAATAAATGAAGTGCTTGGCAAAACACATAGCCTTGATGAATTGGGTGTTAAATTTTTAGATGATGTGTTGGTAGAACCTGAATTAACGCAATTGTATAACCATGCGGCTACATGGAATAAACAGCCAGCTTTACATGCGCTTATTATGCATCATCAGCCGGCCTATCCGAACGGAGCGCATTTACCGGCAACCAACAAAGGATGTTTGATCAGCACATTAATATGGCTAAGAAGAATTATTTTCAAAAATTAAAAACCAAACTACCCATTATCTAACAACACCAATTATGGAAACTCCAAAAAAGAAGATAGCAATATTAGGCGGCGGCATGGCATCGCTGTCAGCTGCATACGAATTAACCGATTATGAAGGCTGGCAAAATAATTATGAAATTACATTGTACCAGGTTGGCTGGCGCTTGGGGGGCAAAACCGCTACGGGCAGAGGTCCATGTGACCGTGTTGAAGAACATGGCATTCATATTTTACAGGGATGGTACGATACAACGTTTCGCTTATTGCGCAGCGTGTATGATGAACGAAGGGAAAAAAAACTTGCACCCGGCAGCCCTTTACAGGATCTGTTTAAAGATGGGCTTGTTGCCAATAATACCACCTTGCTTACTGAATTTATACCTGAATTGGGTAAGTGGGTAAACTGGCCATTAATCTTTCCTGAAACAAAGGAGGAACCAGGCGAAGGAGAACCGCTGCCTATGTGGTCTGTCATAAAAAAAGGCCTTGCGCTTACATTGGAAATGCTGTTGGGCAGCCCTTATGCAAAAGGGATCAGCCCGCTGGCTGACTGGATACTGGATCATTTTTTTCCGGATTACAATAAGCATTCAGACCCAAACCTTGCCGATAAACCGGGCTGCGCTTATCCGTTGCTAAAGCCTTTTGTTGGCATGATAGAACGTAGTGCTAAAAAAGAGTTTGCGAACCTTATTGAAGCCATGCAGCACCTGGATGATCCTGCGGGTGAAAAGCATCAACATCATAATATAATACTTGACCTGATAGAAAAACACGTAAAGCGTATCGAACAGCAAGGCCTTCCTTATAAAGAGGGCGAAACACCACGCAGGCATATAGCCATCGGTATCTGCTTTGCATTCTACAATATAAAAGGCGTATTGAAAGATGTATATGATCCTAAAACAAAACAATTTGATTTTACTAAAATTGATAAATACGATTACCGCGAATGGCTGGGCATGCAGGGCGCTCCGCAATGGCTGGTAGATTCTGTGATCGTACGCTTTTTCTATACAGGTACATTTGCGAATCTTGTGAATGAAACCGGTGGCGCTGTTGCCGCGGGCACTGCGCTTCAGTTCTTTGCAAAATCTGTAGGCTATAAAGGCTCATTTGTTTACCAGATGGCATTCGGAACCGGCGAGGTTATGATAATGCCACTATATGAAGTTTTAAAGAACCGCGGTGTGCAGTTTAAATTCTTTTGTAAGATAGAACAGGTACATTATGCTTCAGGTGGCTTAATAGAAAACATATCCTATGCAGAACAGGTGCAGCTTGCCGTGCCGGAATATGATCCCGTTAAAAAGATAATGGATGATACGCTTAGCGCATGGCCGGATGAACCATTATATGAACAGATAAATCCGAATGATGTTGAAAGATTGAAAGCAGGAAACATAAACCTGGAAGATCCATGGGCAGACTGGACAGATTATAAACAAGGCCAGTTACAAAAAGGTGTTGATTTTGATGAAGTGATACTGGGCATTCCATTAGGTACTTTAAAAACCATTTGCAGTGAAATAATTGAAAAAGATGAACACTGGAAATTAATGTCGGATAATGTTGTTACAACGCCCACACAATCGGCGCAATTATGGTTTTTACCTTCATTAAAAGAATTAGGATTCGATCTTGCATCATGGGGATTGCCGGATAAATTTTCAGCACCCAATGTTGTAGTATATCAAAACCCGATGTATTCATGGCTCGACAGTTCACTGGTATTGCCCAGCGAAGATTGGCCTGCAGATCAAAGTCCCAATTTCCTGTCCTATTTTACCGGACCGTATGTATTGCGCAAACCCTTGCCTCCGTTTTCAGACCATACTTACCAGGACAGGGAGAACACCAGGTTAAAAGACGCATTTGAACAATGGCTGCAGGACAATGGAGCCTGGTTCTGGCCAAAGGCTGCAACGTATTTATACCCGCAGGGTTTAAATTTTCAATTATTGGCTGATGTAAATAATTCCAAAGATGGCTACACGCGTTTTGCAAGCCAGTTCTTCAGGGCCAATGTGCGGCCAACAGACCATTACACACTCTCGGTTCCCAACAGCGCATTATACAGGTTGAAAGCAGATGCAAGCGGCTTCGATAATTTATTCCTCTGCGGCGACTGGATTGATTTTGGCGGCAATGTTGGTTATATAGATGGCACCATTCAATCAGGTCAACAGGCGGCACAGGCACTGCGTACAAAAATGAACCTGGGCGGCCACAAGGAGATATGGTCGGCGATAAAAGCGTAAAGGAATACCTGACATTTAAATCTGGTAATTAAATTACAAATAACCTAGTTAGAATAAGAAAAAATAAATCATGCGTTACAAGGAGTAAAAGTCATAACCTTAGCAGCGAATATTATTTAAAAATAAATAAACCTTATTAACTTATTTTTTGAATGCTTTATTTAATAAGGTCGAACTAATAATTGGAATTATTTACTACTAAGGTTAAAAATAATTTTGTTTTCGAACGCTTTAATTTCTTCTGAATACCATTAGAGATCATTCAGTAATTTATGTTTATTGTCTATACAAACCATGGCTCTTTAGAGTTTGTAAAAAAGATAATATAATAAAACCCCGGATAAAAAATATATCCGTGGTTATGCAGCAGTTTATATTTATGCTAGCGGCATAACAATAACAAACGCAGTTCCTTCGCCTTCTTTACTTTGCACTTTTATAGTTGCGTTATGCTCTTTGGTGATGATATCATATGCTAAACTTAAACCCAAACCTGTGCCCTGCCCTGCAGGCTTGGTTGTATAAAACGGCTGAAATATTTTATCAATAATGTTTTGCGGAATACCATTTCCGTTGTCTTCAACCCTTATCTCAATCTTATCGCCCTGCAACCTTTCTGTGGTTATTTTAACACTTGGCTGATAGCTGTCTCCTAATAATTTTTTCTTCTCATTTACTGCATAAAAAGCATTATTGAACAGGTTCAGCAAGGTTCTGCCAATATCCTGTGGCATGATATTTATATTCCCAATGCTTTTATCAAAAGAAGTTTTTATTTCGGCATTGAACAATTTGTCTTTCGCCCTTAACCCATGATAACTCAATCTTAAATATTCATCTGCCAAACCATTAATATCCGTTAGTTCTTTTTTCCCGGTGTTGGTGCGCGAATGTTGCAACATGCCTTTTACAATGGCATCGGCACGCCTGCCATGATAAAGAATTTTATCAAGATTGCGTTGTACATCTTCAACAATTTCAGTTACCTGCTCGTGGTTGCCTGCCGATAATTCTGTTTTCAATTCATCCAGCATCTCATTGCTTACTTCGGAAAAATTGTTTACAAAATTTAAAGGGTTTTGTATCTCATGGGCAATACCTGCGGTAAGCTCTCCGAGTGAAGCCATTTTTTCAGATTGAATTAGCTGGGTTTGCGTGGTTTTAAGTTCGGCAAGTGCACGCTCTACTTCTTTTTTCTGCGAGTCGAGCAATGCGTTTGTCCTGTCCTTAATGCGGTAATTTCTAAACAGGATGAATACCAGCAACAGCACCAGTGAAAGTACGGCAATAAGAGAATTTTTTACGGTTCGCTGGGTTTTAAGTTCCAGGTCGTTCATCGTTTTATTCCTGGTAAGCTGATCGATCTCACTCTGTTTCTTTTGTATTTCGAAATTAAACTGGAGCGATGCAACCTTCTTGTCTTTCTCTGCATTGTACAAGGTGTCTTTTATTGAAGTAAGCATCCGCTGGTATTTGTATCCATTGGCATAATCGTTCAGTTGGCCATAAATATCGGAGAGGCCCCTGTAAATTTTTTCCAGCTCATAATTGGCTGCAATTTCTTTAGCTATACGCTCAGCATTTTTATACGCCACCAATGCATTGGATACATTATTGGTTTGCATATATACATTCGCCAATCCCTGGTACGACTGTGAGATCTCAAGCCTTGCCGATAACTTTTCTGACAATTCAAGTGCTTGTTTATGATACGCCAGCGCAGTGGCATAATCTTTTCTTTTTAAATAAACCCGGGCAATATCGTTCAGTGAATAAGGCAGATTCTTGGAATCTGCATACGCTTTTACTGATTGTTGAAAGTATTCAAGAGCAAGTGAATCTTTACCCTTGTCAAGATATATTTCACCAATATTTACGGTAATGGTTCCTATAGCATCATTATCGCCTAGCTTCTCACACAAAGGCAAAGCTTTTAAATAATACTTGAGCGCGGTATCATGCGTAAAAGGGTTATTAATATACACCGAACCAATATTATTTAGTATAGTTACAAGCCTTAACGTGTCATTCGTTTGCTCTGTATATCTCAATGCCCTTAAATAAAAATCGAGTGCTTTCACATCATCACCGCCATTATAGAATACAGCGCCTATATTACTCAAAATATTGGCGATACCTTTTTTATCATTAGCTTTTTCAAACTGTTCAAGCGACTGGTTCCAGTAAGTCAGGGCCTGTACATAATCAGCGTTGAGAAAATAAATAATGCCGGTGTTTTTTAAAGCATAGGCTAACCCTGATGTATATTCTGCTTTTTCAGCAAGTACCCTTGCCTCGTTACTGTACTTGCTGGCATCTTCTGGCGATGTATTAAAATAGCTTACAGAGAGTTGATTCAACAGATCCACTCTGGCAGTGTCTGCTTCTGTTTTATTCAGCAGTGCAAGCAAACTATCCGCTTCAGTGTTTTGAGAAAAAGCATTGCTTAGAAACAGAATACCGAAGAAAAAGAAAATCAGTTTTCGCATACTCAGAAAATGCATCATAAAGCTTCAATAAGGAGAAATAATAAAGGTTGCAATTAAGTATTAAACGCTGTTAATACATTCACATAACAGCATTTAAAAATAAGCATATCATTTCAATACAGTTTAAAAGGGTATAAAAAAATATGAGGGTGAGCGATCACCCTCATATAAAATATAACCAGTATTAAATTATTACTGTTTTAAAATGCGGAATGTTTGTAACCGGCCATTTATGGTAAGCCTGATATTATAGAAGCCGGGCGACAAACGCGAAACATCCAGTATCACAGTTTCATGTGACCTGCTCATTACGGACACCTTGTATTCTTTGCCCATAACATCACTCAAACTTATATGGCCCTCATCTATCACAGCGTTATTAACCTGGATAGAAACGCTGTTTACCGCAGGATTAGGATAAACTTTGAATACAGGTTTGCCACTTGCCTGTAATGCCGCTGCTTTAGCCGAAGCATTGCTTTGTGCTGATGCTATATAGGTGCATTTAGGCGATGTTGAGCAGGCAATAGCTTTTTGGATAAGTTTTATACCGTGATCGAAAGACTTAACCGTCCAGGTTACAGGCAGGCTGTTTGAATAAACGTCAAAGTAACCGGTACCCGCTATAAATATTTCAGGCGGTGTTCCGCTGTAAGTACCTGCAGTTCGGAGGTAGTTGTCGTTGCCAACAGGAATATACACAGCAGTGCCGTTCTTGTTTGTATAAGCAAAATGTGACACATATTTATAAGCACCGGTGGTTGTTTCAACACATACAACGCGAACATCAATTTTGCTTGAAGTAAGCTTGCAAGGGTTAACATACAACGTGCCCGGCGTATAGGCTATAGCGTAGTTATCCTGCACTTTTAATTTTAATGCAGAAGGTATAATAGAGTAAATACCTGGCTTATCATGATAATCCGGGCTTATGGTATATTTCGGCCCTGAAACAATGGTTGAAGAATCGTTTGCTTTAAACCCTGTAATGGTTGATGTGAACGGCGGCAGTTTATAACCGGCGTACGCATACTTATTATCAGCGTTCACTATCAGCGAAGCCGGTTTTACTATCAGTATGCCCTGTATATAATCGGGTATATAATTAACCGTATCACCAATAAATGAAAGATTACCCGGCACTATTTTGTAGGTTCCCGCAGGTATTATACTATCTGTAACCGGAACATTGGAGGCATCAAGAATTGTATACGATGGCTGGTTTGCCAGAATGCTGCTGTCATCATCATATTGATACCCGGTAATAGTTGAAGTAAACACCGGCTTATCACCATACACGATCGTATCATTGTTAGCCTGCACGATAAGTTTCCGTCGTGAGATGGTCAGTGTGCCCAGGCCGTATGAAACATCAAAATTCTCTGTAAGATATGCGCCGGGTACAATAGCAAATGCACCCGTTGTTGTACCTGTTATAAGCGGCACTGGTTTATATACATATAAGGTGTCATCCGGAGGCGCATCTACATCTTCCTCATCCAGGATAAACGCAATATTCGACCCAGTACTGTCTTCGCCTATTGAGTTTGCATTCACTTCCTGGGAACCATTTACCAGCGCTCTTCCATTCACTACAGCTGTACCGTTCACCAACGGCCTGCCGTTCACCAGCGCTCTTCCATTTACCAATGGCCTGCCACTAACAAGTACCGTATTGGCAGAATCTTCCTGGTAGTTAAATACTGATGCAACGGCTACATCCAACACAATAGTAGTATCAGGCGGTGGTGGAACAGCATTTACAAGCACCCGGCCATTTACCAGTGCACGGCCATTTACCAATGCACGCCCGCTGGCAATAAAGCCGAGGCCGTCAAGGTCAGCATTCACCAATGCACGGCCATTCACAAGCGCCCTGCCGTCAACTAATGCAATCTCAGTACTCAGGTCTCTTGTATAACCTGTTTGAAGACTATCGAAGAAAACTGTTTTATCTGAATCATTAAACAGCGAATCAGGATAATCAAAATTATAACCAAAGGCACCTATCTTCTGGCCATATACCAAACTGGTATCTTTAGGCCTGATAATTAACGGCAGCTTATTAATGGTAAGCAATCCATCTTTGAAAGTATAATTATATTGTTCCAGCAAAGCAATGTCTCCAGAATCATTTGGATCAAGCGGTGGAATGGCCGGCCTTATAAAATAAATACCTGTATTGCTTAAAGATGTTGCCGGCGTTGTATAAAACAGGCTGTCGAGCCCAAGCTCGTGCAGACTATAATTAGTACTATCCAGCGGAATACTGTCGACCAAAATATTGGCAGTAAAAGCAGGAAGCCTTTCGCCATAATGCTTTGCTTTATTATCAGCCGCTATAATTATATTTTTCTTTATGGGTGAGAAGAAGAATATACTGTCTGAATAGCCGCCATCATTATTATTTGGCGTTGTGGGCTGCGTATACAACTGTATTGCAGGATTACCCGTAAACGTTGGAATAGTAGCAGATGCCAATGAATTACTGAGAACAGTGGTTGGCAATGGTTCACCCCTGAATAAGATCTTTGTATTGCTGCTGAAATAATTTCCTTTAACAGCAACAATAAAAGGCTGCTGGCCCGGAATTATTGTTGTATCGGGCAGAATAAGATTTGAAACAAATGGCTGCGGGGAAGCAAAAGATCTTATAGCAGAATCTGCCTGCACAAACCCGTAGCCTGACATATAATCAAACCCCGGTGCACTCATGTCAACGGCTGTGCCCCGGAGCAGTGAACGCACTTGCTCCGGATCAAGCTGCTGGCTGTAAAACTTTTGCTTTGCTTCCATTACCAATGCGGCAACACCGGCAATATGTGGCGCGGCGGCAGAGGTTCCAAAAAAGTTAGGGAAAGGATCATTGTCTATATTAACACCACCCAAATACACCGTTGTGTTAACACCATTAGGGCCTGTAAAATCAGGCTTGTTCCTTACCACACCATTTACCGGGGTTCCTCCAATAGAAGAGAACGATGCAATGGTTGGCGGATCTACACCATACGCCGGTGTATTGGAATACAATACTGCACCCACCGTCATGGCACCGTTGGCATTGGCCTGGCCTACAATAGTAGATGTGCCGGTATTATATTCATTGATAACAGCCTCGCCGCGGAATATGATGTACTTGAAAAGGATATTCTGATCAGGACCGGAATTTTTTATAACCATTAAATTGGCCTGTGAAGCCGAGCCTACGGTAAAAGGCATAACTTCTACAGGATCACCGCCGGTATTATTACGGTTAAACCCAAATAATATATTACCGCTGTCATCTGTAAGATAAATATCAAGGTCATTCCTCGCTCCGCCGCTTGCCGTGTTAAGCGAGTAAACAGAATCATTCCATTGCAATACAACCGTGTATGTTCCCGGTGGCAGTGATATACTTTGATAAATATCCCCGCCTCCAAAATTATGGGCAAACCCGCTAAAGCCTGAAGGCGCAGTAACCGGGCTGAATGCATTTGCATATGATTTATTTCCATAATTGCCCGCAGCTGTAAAATAAGAAACGCTGTCTGCAGTTACTTCATCAACAGCTTTGGCAACTACTCCATCTTTAAAGAAAGGCTCGGTTATATAGGTAACATCATCCACTATTATATTACAGCTATCTTCTTTTAATGCTCTTACGCCTTCTGCAAAATCACCCGCACTTATAAACCCTGTTCTGAATGCAAGTTTTGCTTTAGGTGCCACATCATGCACTATCTGCAACATGGCGCGGCCTTCGTCTGTCGCCTGGCCATAAGGATACTCTCTTAAAACATGAACAGGTGTGGCATCATCCGGATTTTGCAAGCCGGGCAGATCTCCATTCAGTACATCTGTTAAGGCATTATTGCCGCGTATGGTATTATAGCTGTTTGAAATAACACCTATTTTTACGCCTTCACCGCTAACATTAAAACCGTTACGCGCAAAATTGGTATACAAGGCAGTGTCTCCGGCCGAGTTAACAATGCCAGTGTTTGAAACAGGCGGAAAAGCAGGACGGCAGAAGTTGATAAGTTCCGGCAGGCTATCCAGTTTTAGCAAATTCGCTACGGGGTATTTGCCGGTTATAATTAAAGAATTGTCACCATTATTTACTATATCGGTTAATCCATACTCCTGTGTTTGTAATAAAGCCAACAGCTGGTTGTATTTTCCTTTAATAGCGATAACTTCCAACATAACGCTATCGTTAAGCAGGGTGAAAACATTCTGCGCCGTGTCCTGCACCGTATTGCCATTATCGTATAAGGCATTTAATTCAGACCCGATCAGGTCGTGTGTTTTGCCGCCGTCTGGTGGAGGATAATATGGAACAATGCACGATGATGTAACAATAACCGTATCTGTTGCTGAACAGCCACCGGATGTACTAACAGTAAGCACATAAGTGCCACCTTTTGAAACAACGGGGTTAGGCGTATTGGCGCCTGAAACAATAAAGCCGGTGTCGATAGTTTTCCAGTTATACTGAACATCAGGGGTTGTGGAAGAGCCATTTAATATTACAGTAGAAGAATCAGTACAGGAAATAACCCTGTCGTCTCCGGCATCTGCATCTGGCGGCGTGCATGCCTGGTATGGCGCAATCTGAAGGTGAACGCCGCTGTGAATAGTTATTTTTGTGCCACTCCATAATGCACCCAGGATACTGGAATTACCAGACCCGGTTCCAATATTTATACCGCCATACGGGGCATATACAGTGCCTTTCCAGCGGGCGGTATCCAACTGGCAGTTATCCATTGACCATGCATACACACCATAGCGGCAGGATTTTCCATTGCCATGTGTTTCTGCATAAATGCGTGCTGCACTGCCGCCATTTTTCAGCATGGCCTGTATCCTTCCAAGATCAACATCACCATGCACCTGCAATTGAAATACGCCATCCGTACTATTCTTAAAATCAAACACAAATTTGTTATAATCACCTGTATTGGAAATTGAACTGAATATATAAACACCGGGACCGGAAAAAGTAATGGTTTTACTGCCATTCAATTTTATTTCGCCATAAGCGCCCGGCGTAATTGTTTTGCTTGTTGTAATATTGGTTTTGCCGGCAGATTTGAAATTTGTTACAGGCGCGTTTTCCGGAAGCGTTGGTAGAGATGGCTTTCCGGTTACCTCGCCGCCGGAAGGCAACGGGCCTTTATAATAAGTGCCTACAGGATGTGTAACCTTTCCGTTTACAGTACTGTTGCTATACTTGTTAATGGTTATGTTGCCATTCACATCTAAATTACCCACAAGTGAAAAACCGTTGCCTGCGGTAAAAGCATTCTTACTAAAATCACAATTATTTGCGGCTGATGTGATATTGCCTTTAATGGTGTTATTCAGCGCAAAATTAATAATGCCTGCACTATGTACACCGCCATAAACATTTACCGGTCCTGTTGTGGTTACAGTATAATGACTTCCTACATTACCGGAAAGTATCTTTGAATTGCCCTGTATCTCTATGCCATAATTAGAGTTGACGTTCTGCTGCATGTTCTGTGAAACAGGATGTACATACACTACAAAAGACGGTAATGATAAATTTTGAGCAGAGCTACTTATGTTGCTGAAGAGAATAATTGCAAAAAGAATACAGTAACTGATTAAAGTAAATTTTTTCATGAGAGTAGTTTTGCTTTTTTAATTGCAATGATTAGTTATCAGATATTTTATACTGATAAAGTAGTCGTTTAAAAAATTTGGCGCTTTCATTGGATATAAACAATAATCAGGTAATCTTAAAAATCATCTATAACGCTTTGGCTTGTCTAAGGAAGATGGAATAAGGTATAAATATACAATTAAGATAGAATGCCTGACAAAAAATAAATAAAAGAAACAGGTTGTAAGGCACCTGTATTAAAGGTTCAGGGCATTGTTTTCTCAAGCGGCAACAGTACGGTAAACACACATCCTTCGCCTTCTTTACTTTCCACATTAATAGTTCCGTTATGCTCTTTGGTAACAATGTCGTAACTCAGGCTAAGGCCTAATCCCGTACCCTGGCCTGTAGGTTTTGTAGTAAAGAATGGCTGAAAGATTTTATCAATAACATTTTGAGGAATACCATTGCCGTTATCTGTAACTTTTATTTCAACACCACCATTCGCATTCCCTTCCCGCGAATAAGAAGCGGCAAGCCTGCGTGTAACCACCGTTATCATTGGCTTATATTCTTTGCGTTCTGTTTTAGCCTTTTGGTTAACGGCATAAAACGCATTGGTGAAAAGGTTAAGCAACACCCTTCCCATATCCTGCGGAACAATAACAATTTTACCAATGCTTTCATCGAAATCTGTTTTAAAATCCGCGTTGAAACTTTTGTCCTTTGCGCGAAGGCCATGATAACTCAGCCGCAGGTATTCATCGCACAGATCGTTTAGATCTGCCGGTTCTTTTGCGCCCTTTGTTTGCCTGGAATGCTGTAACATGCTTTTTACAATCGCATCTGCACGTTTGCCATGATGATTGATCTTTTCCAGGTTCTGCTCAATGTCATTCAGTATCTCAGTTTCTATAGTTATATTCCGTTCACCATCTTTTTTGCTTTGCTCGGTTCTCAATTCTTCAATCAGTTCTTTATTCACCTCAGCAAAATTGTTTACAAAGTTCAATGGGTTCTGTATCTCGTGCGCAATGCCGGCAGTAAGTTCGCCAAGTGAGGCCATTTTTTCAGACTGTATCAGTTGTGCCTGCGTAGCTTTTAATTCATCCAGCGTTAACTGGAGTTCTTCTTTTTGGCGGGTAAGTTCTGCAGTGCGTTCTGCCACCTGTATTTCCAGCTGGTCCTTCATTGCAGCAATCACTTTGTTGTTCTCTTGTTCCTGAAGGGTTTTTATTCTTGCTTTGGCTAATTCTTTTTGTTGCTTCCTGGTTACCAGCCAAACGCCAATGCCCCATATTGCCGCGAAGCTTAAAATAGTATCAGAAATATCTTCAATCCCTGAATAGAAATTCTTTCCCGGCAGTTGTAATACATTATCTAAAAAAGTAAGTATCGCAAAGGGCCCAACCGCAACAAGTAAAAATTTAGCAGATTTAAATTCTTCCTGTTTGTATACTATATACACCAGCACCCCAATCAAAATATCTTCAAATAAAGTAAATACAATACCTATACGTTGGTTGAAAGAATTAAATATTAACTGCAGGATCATGCAGGCTATGCCTGCAAACATAATGGCAACAAAACGCTTGTCCCATACAGGCATTGCGGTTTTCGTTTGAAATGCTCTGCGCAGGTAAACGACTATCAGTATTATAAGTACAAACTGGAAATCCATGTTCAATATATTGATGTTAGCATTACCAAATCAGTGCAATACAGATGCAAAGTAATTACGTATATATCCGGGTTATTATAAATTTTCCCGTATGTACTGATAGATTTCAGAATTCAATATACGACCAGCGGTTATATTTTTTGCTTTTCGATCAAAAAGAAAAAGAATTTAGTAATAAACCGGCAACGCTGTTTAATTGTTTTGCCGGTATAAAAGCATTGTAATTATAAAGAATGTTTAAGGCAATTCAGTGTGAATTATCTTTCAGTAGCTAAATTTGTTGATCTTGAAAAAAGATTATGAAAGAACTTATAGAAAAATTAATGCAGGAAGCCGGGCTTTCAGAAAAACAGGCATGGCAGGCTATCACCATAGTAAAAGATTTTGCAAAGAGTAAATTTCCCATGTTTGGCGGCGCCATTGATAAAGCATTTGCCAAACATGCAAAGAAAGAAGACGAAGATTTTCTCGACTGATCGCTTAATTTAATTCAGTAAATTTTATTGATGGATCTTTTGCCTGGTAAAAAAATTTATTTCTTCTCCGATTTCCATCTGGGTGCTCCCGATTTTGCTACCAGCTTAACAAGAGAAAAAAGGATAGTTGCTTTTCTTGAAAATGTAAGAAAAGATGCACAGGAAATAATTATTGCAGGCGATATTTTTGATTTCTGGTACGAATACAAAACCGTGGTTCCAAAGCATTTTGTAAGGCTGCTGGGCAAACTTGCAGAAATTACGGACAGCGGCATTCCTATTACACTGTTTGCAGGCAACCATGATATGTGGATGCGCAATTATTTTGAGACCGAACTAAATATACCTGTTTATTTTAAACCCAAAACATTCAACTGGAATAATAAAAAATTTTATGTAGGCCACGGCGATGGTTTAGGCCCCGGCGACCATGGGTATAAATTCATAAAAAAGATCTTCAGAAATAAATTTTGTCAATGGCTCTTTGGCCAGTTGCACCCTACCCTGGGCATGGGCATTGCTAATTATTTCAGCCGTAAAAGCAGGCAAAAAACAGGCGCTTCTGATGCGGAGTTTTTGGGAGATGATAATGAATGGCTTGTTATTTACAGCCGTGAAGTTCTGGGAAAAGAGCATTTTGATTATTTCATCTTTGGCCACCGCCATTTACCACTGGTTATTCAACTGAATGATAACGCTACCTATATAAACCTTGGCGACTGGATAACACATTTTACTTACGCAGTTTTTGATGGCAACACGGTTGAATTAATAAAATGGCAAGACTAAATTATATACTTGTTCTCATCATCTGCCTGATCGCTTTTAAAGGCAGGTCGCAAACTGATTCATTAATTAATCTTACCCAACAAAAATTCATTCCGGGCAGCTTCACTAATTTTTATGTTGACAACCTTGATAACATCTATCTTATCAATACAAACAACCAGGTTAAAAAATTAAACAGTGATGGTGATTCGGTTGCTGTTTCCAACGGCCTGAAAAGATTGGGTGATATCTATTCAATGGATGTAAGCAATGCTTTAAAACTTGTATTGTATTATAAAGATTATACAACCATCGCAGTGCTTGACCGTTTCTTAAAAAATGTGAACACCATCGACCTTCGCAAATATGGCATACTGCAGGCAAAATGTGTTGCCACAAGCTATGATAATAATTATTGGGTATTTGATGAAGTGGAGAACAAACTGAAAAAGATAGATGATAATGGCAACCTGCTGATATCAACACCAGATCTGCGCAATGTTTTTAATGAACTTTTTTTACCGGATAAAATGATAGACTACGATGGCAATGTTTATCTCTGCAATAAAACCCAGGGCTGTAAAATATTCGATTACTATGGCGCTTTAAAACAAACCATCGAACCACTTAGCTGGAATTATATACAGGTAATAAAAAACTCAATAATAGGTTATGATGATACAAGCTTACATGTGTATAATATTCCGGTATTTACAAAAAATTCTTACCTGTTGAAACCTGTTATAAATAATGCCATAAAACTACAAAAATCATTAGGTGGTTTATATGTGTTGCAAAACGATGGCTTATACAGATATGCCATTAACTAATGGTTTTATTCGTACACTACTCTTTTGCCAAATGGCATTAATGTAAGTTCAACCAATTTTAAATGTTGCCTGCCAAAAGGAATACCGATAATAGTTATAAATAACAATACAGCAAATACAAGATGTATGCAGGCTGTATATATGCCACCGGTTAATATCCAGATGATATTGAATAAAAGTGAAAGGCAACCGCCGGAAGATGGTGCAGTAACAACTTTTTTACCAAATGGCAACAGCGTTAAAAACCCAATTTTAAAACACTGTAACCCAAAAGGAATTCCTATAATGCTTATGCAAAAAACAAAACCTATAACAAAATATCCCAATGCAGAAAGAAAACCACCGCATACCAGCCATATTAAATTACCAATAAGGTTCATGTGTATTCAATTTTCACTTAGCGAATAAAAATTAACCGTCTAAAAATAATACGAGTTTCATTTATCTTCATTTTTTATTACACGTATGGCATTAAACCTGCAAACATTTAAAACCAGAACGCTTACCTCTATTGTATTTGTAATAATAATGCTATGCGGCGTATTAATTGATCACTGGCTGTTCTTTTTACTTTTTTCCATTATTCATTTTGGTTGCTGGTACGAATTTCAAATGCTTGCGGGAAAGATCGAACCTGCCTATAAAAATATTTCACGCCTTCATGCAGGCGGCGTAATGCTTGCCGGCTGGGGCTTTATGATGTGGATGACAAACGAGGCCTACTCCATAGGAAGCTTCAGCCTGAATGAAGTGGGCTGGTATATCATGTTCATTACAATTGTTACCTTACCTGTAATAGAAATTTTATTCAGCAGGAATTTTAATCTTAAGCCTATACTTATTTCGCTTGGCGGGCTTTTGTATATATCATTTAGCTGCGGCTGCATGATCGGTTTGCGGTCTGAAGGCATGATCTTCGGCGATTTTTTTGGTATTGATCTTGGCTTTGTTCTGCCATTGCTTGTTATTATAACCATCTGGATCAATGATACCATGGCTTACATTGTAGGCTCTTTATTAGGTAAAACACCCCTTACTTCCATCTCGCCAAAAAAAACATGGGAAGGAACGCTCGGTGGAATATTGCTGGCAGTGGCAGCCATAACCATTTGCGGCTATTTTTTATTTGGAGCCGATATAACGCAGCTGATAATTATTTCCATAATTACCTGTGTTACAGGCATAATAGGCGACCTGTTTGAGAGTAAGCTAAAACGCCTTGCCGATGTAAAAGACAGTGGCAATATCCTGCCCGGTCATGGAGGATTTTTAGACAGGTTTGATTCGCTTTTGCTGGCAACGGTTTTTGTCTGGTTGTATGTAAAACTGTTTCTCTGATAAAAAGAATTCTGCTTGTTTATATTTGCAGCAATTATTTGTTATGACGATTCACCGTGAAGGGTACAGGATTATAGGAGTAAGTGCTTTAATTCTTGCCGTAGTAAACATTTTTTGTTTTTATTTTTTTGCCGAAAGCTTAACATGGATAGCCTATATACTTCTTTTAATAAGCTTTGTACTTTTCTTTTTCATTGTTTATTTTTTTCGCATACCCAAGCGGGCATACACTTATTCCGAAACCAAAATTGTAGCGCCTGCCGATGGTAAAGTGGTGGTGATTGAACAGGTGAATGATACAGAGTATTTTCATGATGAACGCATACAGGTCAGCATTTTTATGAGCCCTGTTAATGTGCATATAAACCGTGTGCCCGTTGATGGGACCGTTATATACAATCACTACCATAAAGGCAAATACCTGGTTGCCTGGCATCCAAAATCTTCTGTGCTAAACGAGCGACACAGTATTGTGCTGGAAAATGCAAATGGAACTGTATTGGTAAAACAAATTGCCGGCGCACTGGCCAAACGTATTTGCAATTATGCTGTGCCGGGCAAAATTTTTAAGCAGGGAGAAGAATTTGGTTTTATAAAATTCGGAAGCCGGGTAGACCTGCTGCTGCCTTTAAATGCAAATATTGAAGTACAGCTTGGTGAAACCGTTAAAAGCGGCGTTAGCGTTATTGCTTCATTTCATCAAAGCTAATTTCATGTACGATCAGTTCAAGATAATGCTGGTCTGTTTCATCAAACTGCTGTAGCATTTCACTGTCCACATCCAATACAGCCACTACGGTTTTATTCCTTATAACCGGAACAACAATTTCAGACCTGGATAAACTGCTGCAGGCAATATGGCCGGGAAATTTTTCAACATCATCTACAATAATTGTTGCCGCATTGGCCCAGCTTGTACCGCAAACACCTTTGCCTTTTTTAATACGCGTACAGGCAACCGGCCCCTGGAAAGGGCCAACAACCAATTCATTATTTTTTACAAGATAAAAGCCTGTCCATAACCAGTTGAATTGTTCTTTTAATGCGGCCGTAACATTCGCAAGGTTGGCAACCAGGTCTGTTTCACCTTCCAGCAAACCTTTTATCTGTGGAATTAAAGATTGGTATTGTTCTGCTTTTGTGCCCTGTATTACGTGTAAGTCTTCTGCCATAATTATTTCGTATGCTTAATTACCGGTATCAAATAAAATTAAAAAATATCCTCCAGTTCTTTTAAGTGATGGATGGTATAGGTAGGCCTTACATCCGTTGTAACTTTTAAATGATTTACAAAAATCGTATCAAGCCCGGCACTCATGGCGCCTTTAATATCAGCTTCAATATTATCGCCGATCATGATACTGTTTTTAGTATCTGCACCTGCAACCTGTAATGCAAATTCAAAAATTGCCTTCTGCGGTTTTAAGCTGCCTGCCTGCTCAGATGTAATAACAAATTTGAAATAATCAGTGAGATTACTGTGCTTTAATTTACTGTGCTGTATGCTTTCAAAACCGTTGGTGATTAAATGCAGCATATAATTTTTGCCCGTTAAATAATCCAGTATTTCTGTTGTGTAAGGAAAAAGATTTTTGCGGTTGGGTAAGCCATCCAAAAACTGCACAGCCATTTCTCTTGCCAGTTTTTCATCGGCTATTTTAAAATCGAGCAGGGCAAGCCATACGCGTTTCCACCTTAATTCATCCTGCTTAATAAACCCTTTGGTATAGCGGTCCCACAATCGTTCATTATGAAAAGAATACCGGCTGAAGAATGCATCAAAATCATGAATGCCCTTTGTATGCAATGCATGCAAGGTATGCAGCTCAAGCAAAGTTTCTTTGGCATTGGCTTCAAAATCCCATAAAGTATGATCAAGATCAAAAAATAAATGTTTGTATGCCATTATTGTTGCCGCTCAATTTTAGATTTGTAATCAGGTAGCCAATTGCCACAAAGTGCAGCAAAGCTACATCGTGTAAAATAAATTCATTGTTATGAAAGTAATAATCACCGGCGCATCAAAGGGTTTGGGCAAAGCCATTGCTGAAAAATTTGCAGCAGCCGGCCACGATCTTTTTTTATGCTCCAGGAATGAAGGAAGCCTGCAGGCAAGCCGGGAAGAATTACAGGCTAAATATCCCAACAGCAATATACAGGTAATGGCGGTTGATATCAGCCATAAAGAAAATGCCATTGCCTTTGGAAATTTTTGTTTGAAAAGTGGAGCACCGGATATCCTGGTAAATAATGCAGGCAGCTTTTTACCGGGCAGCATTCATACAGAAAAAGACAATGTATTTGAAACGATGCTGACGGTAAACCTGCATAGCGCCTATCATCTTACGCGTACCGTTTTACCTGCAATGATGGATGCTAAAAGCGGGCATATCTTCAATATGTGCTCCATTGCTTCGCTGGATGCATATCCAAATGGCGGCAGTTACAGCATCAGCAAATTTGCGTTGATGGGCTTTAATAAAAACCTGCGGCATGAACTAATGCCGTATAACATAAAAGTTACGGCCATTATACCTGGTGCGGTTTACACCGATAGCTGGAGCGGCAGTGGTATAGATCCTGAGCGGATTATGGAGGCAAATGATGTTGCAGTGTTGGTTTATGCAGCCTCTTTATTATCGCCGCAGGCGTGTGTGGAAGAAATTGTATTGCGCCCGCAGTTGGGGGATCTATGATCATAATATGCTTTTAGCAATTAGCCTCGTCAACGGTTTAATTTTAGTATATTTAAGCATGAAAAAGCGCTTCCTTGCCATAAGCCTTTTATGCTTTTTTATAATAAAAGGGTTAAGCCAGCCTATACATTACAGCAACAACAAGCTAAATAATTCAGCATACAGTTATAAGATCATTGGCGAAGTGAACAATAATATTATTGTTTGGGCAACTGACCTGGTTAAACAACGTGCAGCTACAATTTTTGTGTATGATAAGTCGATGCATCTCATCAATGCAATTAATTCAAACATTTCGCAGACTGAACCAGCCACAGGTGCGCATTTTTTTATAACCGGCAATACTTTTCAGGTGCTGTATCCTTATAAAACAAAGAATGCTTTTTTATTAAAACTTGCAGCATTTAATGAAAAAGGAAACATGTTATATGAACGTATAGTAGACAGCATTGAAAACCCAAACACGCTTACCAATAAAAATATTTATTACCAGGTATTGCAATCGAAGCGTGATAAAGTTGTTTGTATTACAAAAATGCTGAGCGACATGCAGCACCATGTTTTGAAATTTTCATTCAGCTTTATAAATGGAAATGCTATAACAGCAAAAACCTTCAGCATTCCATTTAATGAAGACCAGGAAGATATTACAGACATGCTTGTTGATGACGATAAAAACATACTTCTGCTGAAACAACGGAAACTGGATACGGAAGTTGAGCTTACACTGGTAAGATTAAATTTCACAGATAATATTGTCTTGGGAACGAATAAAACCATTCGCAATTATTTCGTTAAGCCTAACTCAATGCATATCATTCAAAACTCCGCTGGGTATACCGTTTTTGGCCTGGTGAAAAAAGAATACAGGGATAACAACGACCAGACTAAAAAAGAAGGATTATATGTATGGCAAACCGGAACTGACCTGTTTGATATGCCGGGAGATACCATTTTAAGCCAGGGTGCTGATAATAACCTTGCAATGTATGCGGCATATATTTCAGGCACTACTGCTTTCGCAAACTTATTTGCTATCTGGAATGCGGTTGAAACTATTGAAACATCTTCAAAACCACGCTGGGCGTATACAACACAGGATGCCTCTCTTTTTCAGCCTTCTGAAAAAAGTAATAGCTTAAACCTTGCATACAATAACCTGAGCCTGATATATTATGATGAAAAAGCTTTGATGAACAAAGCACCCAATGGTGTTAACCTGGTAAAAGAAAATGACAGATACCAGCCTGACAAACTGCAATTACTTAAGATTGATAGCAACAATAAGATCCTATGGCAAACTGTAATTAATGATAGCCTGGATAATGTTACTGTTGCAAATCTGAATAATGCAAAAATTATAACGGGTAACAGATCGTTGCATATTGTTTGCGAAATAATTATAAAAGATCAGCCAGGAACGCTTAATCATATAACAGTACAGCCTGACGGGACCATTACAGAAATGCTTCTTACAAACCGGGATAAGAAATATAAATACAAGCTGGATGCAAGTGTTTTTACAGGCAAGGGAGAATTGATCATACCCGCATATAAGGGCAATAAAGTGGTGTTCGCTAAAATAAAGCTTGAATAATTACCCGGTCAATAACCGGCAGCTTTAAAGAATGCTTCCAGTTTTGTTGCATCAAGATCACCGCTTGTTCTTACACCGCTGCAAACATCAATACCAAATGGCTGAACGGTTTCAATGGCTGCTGCAACATTGGCTGCGTTCAGGCCGCCTGCAAGAAAAACAGGCACTTTACTTTGATCCACAATTTTTTTACTGAGTTTCCAGTTATGCACCCTGCCTGTACCACCCAGTTCTTTTACTGCGAGTTTTGGATTGCCGCTATCCAATAATAAGGCATCTGCCTCTTCAGATAATTCAATGGCTTCATCAACAGAATTTTCATCAATCACGTGTATAACCTGCACCAGTTTTATGGATGGCAAATGCCCGCGTATTAATTTGTAGTTCCTTTCAGACAAAGCATCAACAATTTGTATGGTATTGCAACGAACACGCCGCTGGTGTGCAACAATATCTTCAGCCGTTGTTTCACTGGTCAATAAAAAACTTGCTACGGGCGGCGGTATGGTTTTTATAATGGAAGCAATCAGTTCATCTTCGATCGGGCCCGGGCCACTCGGCATTTTACCAACCAGGCCAAGAGCCGCAGCACCAAAACCGATCGCCATTTTCGCTTCATCAATTGCATTAATGCAACATATTTTTATACGAGGTCTCATCATCTAAAAATAAAAAATAAAATGCTTTGCTTTTTAGCCATTAATTAATAACCGCATTTAAACACAAAAATGCGAAGCTTTGATGCTTCGCATTGCGGGATTAACATAGGTAACATTTTCAAAATCCAATACAAAACAAAAAAACTTTACGATGACCGGCCGATCAAAACCTTCCCAGGACCTCTCTCGCAATAACTATTTTCTGTATTTCGGAAGTGCCTTCGCCAATGGTGCAAAGCTTGGCATCGCGATAAAATTTTTCAACCGGAAATTCTTTTGTATAACCATTACCACCAAAAATTTGTATTGCATCATTGGCAACTTTTACAGCCACTTCACTGGCATAATATTTTGCCATGGCCGCTTCACCGGTAACTTTCTCTTTGTTATTTTTTAGGTTGCAGGCACGAAGGATCAAAAGCTCCGCTGCATCAATTTCAGTGGCCATATCGGCCAGCTTAAAACTGATCCCCTGGAAGTTTGAAATAGGCTGATCGAACTGGTATCGTTCTTTACTATACCTGGCGGCTGCTTCAAAAGCACCTTTCGCTATGCCTAAAGCGAGCGAGGCAATAGAGATCCTGCCTCCATCCAAAACATACATAGACTGTTTAAAGCCATCGCCAATTTCTCCCAGCTTGTTTGCATCAGGAATAACACAATTATCAAAGATCATTTCTGCAGTTTCACTGGCACGCATGCCCAGTTTATTTTCTTTTTTACCACCGGAAAAACCTGCTACACCTCGCTCAACTACAAAAGCAGTAGCATTGTTTTTTGTACGGGGTTCGCCGGTTCTTGCCACCACAACAGCTATATCGCCGCTTTTGCCGTGGGTTATCCACGATTTTGTGCCATTGATAACCCAGGTATCTCCATTTTTCGTTGCGGTGCATTTCATGTTACCCGCATCACTGCCAGTATTGGGCTCTGTTAAACCCCAGGCGCCGATCCATTCGCCTGAAGCAAGTTTGGGAAGATATTTATTTTTCTGCGCTTCATTTCCAAAAGCAAGTATATGGCCTGTACAAAGCGAGTTGTGCGCGGCAAGACTTAAGCCGATAGAACCGCAAACCTTTGATATTTCTTCAATCACCACTTTGTATTCCGTATAACTTAAACCGGAACCTCCATAGGCTTCAGGAACTAAAACGCCCATTAATCCCAACTTGCCCATTTCATGAAAAATATGGGCAGGAAAATATTGAGTTTCATCCCATTCCATTAAATGAGGTTTAATATGCTGATCAGCAAAATCTTTTGTCAGTTGCTTTACTTGTTGAGTTATTTCTGCTGTAGGTGTTTCCATTAAACTAACATTTGTTAGCATGCAAAAGTATAGGATTGCTTTTATTTTTATAGATTATTTTTTGCCCGGCGTAACGGTTGAGTCGCTTACGTATAAATAAGGTTTTATTGCCTGGAAAACACTGTCGCTCAAACCATAGGTCTTGCCTACCTGCTCCACATTTTTAAATCCGCCCATGCTGGTTCTGAACTTTACAATACGGTTGCTTATCGCATCGCCAATACCGGGAAAGGCTTTCCATTCTTCAGCCGTTGCGGTATTAATGTTCAAATTTTTATATTGTTTTGATTGCTCAGGTGCAGGCTTGTGGTAGCTGTTTTCTTTTTTATCTTTTACAGTTTCCATACGTACATAAGGCACTATCCTGTCTGCATCGGTTTTGGAAAGGCTATAAATTTTGCGGAGGTCTTCAGCATTTTTAAAATAACCGCCCTTACTCCTGTAATTAATAATGGTATGTGCTGTTTTAGGTGGAACGCCCAGCTTTACAAAACCTTCTTCGCTTAACGTATTTGGATCGAAGTAAAATAATTTTTGTTTTATAGTATCTGTTATTGCAGTATCACTTATAGAAGATGCATAGACAGGCTGATTGTTTTGATGGGGATTATTAAGCAGGTATTGGTCTAATTCTGCCTGCAATGCTGCATCAATATGAATTTCCGTTTTTTGTGCTGCAAAAAAATAGGGCAATACAATAATAATTGCAATAAGCAGTAAAAGAATTACAGAGGCATTTCTATCGCGCTTGCTAAAAACAAGCCATTGTTTCAGGAGGGTTTTATGCATAAGGGTTTTTTTAAGCGCTATACCAGTAATTGCAATCCGTCGTATCCAAGGTGAATGCCGGGCGGAAGCTGTTTTTCCACATCATCGTGCTTCTCCAGCTGGTGGCTGATATGTGTAAGATAAGCTGTAGGAATTTTTAATTCCTGCACCAGCGCAACAGCCTCACCCAATGTAAAATGCGAAATATGTTTTTCCCTTCGCAAAGCATTCAGCACAATTATCTCAGAACCGGCGATCATTTCTTTCACATGGTCATCAATCCTGTTCGCGTCTGTAATGTAGGTAAATTTTTGAAACCGGTAGCCGAACACAGGCATTTTATGGTGCCATACCGTAAATGGCTGTACGGGTATATCGCCAATAACAAAAGGCGTTTCATCGATGGTATGCAGGTTTATTTGCGGAATGCCCGGGTATTTTTTATCGGCAAACACATAAGCAAATTCGTGTTTTAATGCTTCAGCCGTTAAAGCGTTGGCATACACATCCATAGGTTTTTGCTGAAAGAAATTGTAGGCACGTATATCATCAAGCCCTGCAATATGATCTTTATGCGGATGGGTAAAAAGCACTGCATCCAACCTGGCATTATGGATACGCAGCATCTGGGTGCGAAAATCAGGAGTTGTATCTATAACAATGGTGGTAGCAGGCGATTCGATCAAAATACTTGAGCGCAGCCGTTTATCTTTCGGGTTATAGGAAGTACATACTGCACAGGTACAGGCGATCATAGGGATACCGGTACTGGTACCGGTGCCAAGAAAAGTGATTTTTAACTGAGGTATCTGCACATGGCAAATCTAATTCATCAGATGTAGTTAATTAAATTGTATCTCTGTCTGTTCCTGCGTGTTGGTTACCTGGGTATAAAGTTTTTGACTTTCCAAAGTAAGCTTGTCGAAATCAATTTTTATTTGCGGAATAAGGTCGAGCAAGGTATTTATCCTGCCTTCAATATCAAGGAATTTATTTAAAACAACCATTTTTTTTTGTTCCAATAAACACCAGCCGCTCTGAAAAGTACCCCGTTCGTACCGGATAGTATATGCACTTTCCGAAAGAAGACTTTGTAATTTGTCTAATTGTGACTGTGAAACTTTCATAATTCTTCAAAATTAAACTCTCGGGCGGCAGGCGGGACTGTTAATTTTCCACAGAATGATAATAAAGTTTGAAAATTTCAAAATAAAAAGGCCTGTTGCAAGAAAAAAGTTTGGTAAAAAAAACCATGCGCTTATATTTGCACCCCAACAATAAAAAGGGAGTTTAGCTCAGCTGGTTTAGAGCATCTGCCTTACAAGCAGAGGGTCGGCGGTTCGAACCCGTCAACTCCCACTTAAAGAAAGGTTCACTAATTATGTGAGCCTTTTTTGTTTAGTGATTATTGAAAACGGTCTAATAATGAATTGATTTACAATCAATTATTATCATGCTTTAGGCTCTTTAGAAAACTCCCCAGAACAAAATTTGATATTTTAATTGCCATCAGTCTTGCTTCACTTTTTCGCTATTTTTTCTTGATTTTTACTCATTTGCAAACAATTTGCAAACATTTCTAAATATCCCTATTTTTTAACGTCGGATGAAATGTAAAAGAGCTAATTGAAAGTGAAGTTAGGTATATATATATAACACAGTAAAGCTTCCATTAAAACAGCTTTTATTAGTTTGCTTTTTGCTAATCCAATAATGCAAGCAGAAACCATTTCATCTAAGGTGTCAGCATATTGCAATTATCTAATAACCAATAATTTTTTTTTCTGTCATCTTATACTTCTATCATTTCATTTCGAATGCTTTATAAATTTTCAATAGGCGTTCAATAAATATGATGTGTATCAAACATGTTAATGATAGTTATCAGAATTAAGCCTTAAACAATTTTTTATTATTGTATTTTAAGGATTCTGTGTCTGTAAGTATTAAAATATTAATAGCATTTTACTCATATAAATTAATTTAAAATGATATCTATAACAGGCCTTCATTTGCAACACCGGCTTTGGATCTCTGAAATGAATGAAGACATCAATGTGTTAAGAATTTTTGATGATTATGTAGCAGATATAATTGCAAATAAAGTCAATGCTGAAGTAATAAACCGTCTTGACGTTTTTAAAAAGGAGTTTATTAGTTTAAGAAAACAAATAGATGCGTTAAGGCACGAAATGCATCTTAATAAAATGGAATTAGCAGAGATTGCAAAAGAGCCAAAATGCCCGAAACAAAATATTAAGAGAACTATTGATTTTAAAGTGCTGAAAGAACGGTATACAGCGTTTAAAAATGAATTTAATAAAACCAAAAAAGCGTTTCAGAAATTTTGTAACGAAACAGTAATTTAAAAGCTGCTAAATAAACTTAAGAGGTTAAGTTATGAAGCCATAGATACCATAAAAAACTTTAGTACTCCGAAGAAGTCGGGGCAGGCAAAGGGAGTGACAAACGAAGATGCCATTATTACCAAATTTGATTGCCAAAATAAAATAACACGCAAACAGTTTTTTACAGCTTATAAGTTAAACATTTTAAACCGCTCAAAGCAGGATTTTTCCAATGCTTCCCTGTTATCGGGATGCGTAATATTGATCAATGCTTTGGCACGTTGTTCAGGTTTTTTTCCGTATAAATAGGCAACACCATATTCGGTTACAACGTAGTGCACATGCGCCCTTGTTATAACAACAACTGCACCTTGTTTAAGTACAGGAACAATGCGTAACATATTTTGTTCAAACAATATTGGTGTTTCACTTAAAAAACTGGAACATAGTCTGCATAGCCTTCATTTACCGCGTGGCGCAAAGAAGCAGAAAACAAACATTGAATTAAAGCGAAAGCTGTTTTTAAATTCAGGTTTATCGATAATTTAATCACCATATACACTGATGGAAACTATTTCAACATCTTAAATACGCGCTGATGCGATTGTATATAAGACAGCACCTGTTTTACACTTACATAATTAATGGCGAAACTCATTTAAAAAATTTATGCAAAGCTATTACCAGACATGAAGCAGTATATGATCTCAATCATCATAAATATAATATTACCTGACCAATGTCATCTTATAAAGTTTATTATATACCACCTTCAACTTGTACAAACACTTAAGTTTTAAATGCACAAAAACAAATAGTTTTTCAAACACGGTTAAATTTGGCACTATAACAGACATGAATGAACGAATTAACACGAAACGATAGCATTAATCAATACAGCTTTCAGGCTTTATTTAATTATGCCACTATTGGTATAATTGTAACAAACGGACAAGGCTTCATCGTTAACTTTAATAAAAAGGCTGAAAATGATTTTGGGTATGCAAAAGAAGAAGTTATTGGCAAGCCTATAGAAATTTTAATTCCGCCGGCACTAAAAACGAAACATCAACATTACAGCGAAGGTTATTATGAACACCCGTCGCCGCGGGCAATGGGGCATGGAAGAGATTTATTCGCCAGGAAAAAAGATAGTTCAGTTTTTCCTGTTGAAGTAAGCTTAAGCAACTATACAATAAACGATGAACTTTTTGTTATTGCATTTGTGATTGATATAACCGTACGCAAACAGCATGAATTAAGGGTTGTAAACCAAAACGAAGAACTGGAGCAGGTAACTGCAGAAATAAAAAAACTGAATGCAGGCCTTGAAAAAAAAGTAGAAGACAGAACCAAAATGCTGCGCGAAACACTTACCGCATTGGAGCAATCAAAGCTTGAGCTGAGCGAAGCGCTGAAGGCTGAAAAAGATTTGGGCGAATTAAAATCAAGATTTGTTTCAATGGCTTCACATGAATTTAAAACGCCACTTAGCACCATTTTATCATCATCGTTTTTGCTGTCAAAATATAATGACCTTAATGAACCTGCCAAACGCATAAAACATATTGAGCGCATAAAAAATGCAGTGACCGACATGAAATTAATCCTCGATGATTTTCTTTCGCTCGATAAGCTCGATGAAGGTTTAATAAAAGCCGATGTGCAAAAAATAACTGCCGAAAAATGTATTGCGGATATTAAAGCACTAATCAGCGAAAATGAAATAAACCTTAAACACGGTCAGCAAATTATTTTTGAGCACAATGGCAATGAAGATGCAAAGCTTGATAACCATCTTTTAAAAAATATCTGCATAAACCTTCTTTCCAATGCAATAAAATTTTCACCGGAAAATGCATCAATAAAAATTGCTGCGAGGTTTGACAAGGATGAGTTTTCCCTATTAGTAAAAGATACCGGCATTGGTATTTCCAAAGAAGATAAGCAACATTTATTTGAAAGATTTTTCAGGGCGAAAAATGCGTTTAACATACAAGGCACAGGGCTTGGGCTGCATATCGTGGCAAAATATCTTGAGCTGATGAATGGCCGTATTGAAATTGAAAGTGAACTGGATAAAGGTTCAGTATTTAAAATTTATATTCCCAATTAATAAACGATGAAAAAAATTCTTGTTATTGAAGACAACACTGAAGTACGTGAAAACATCGCAGAAATTCTTGAGTTGTCAAACTATGAAGTGGTTACAGCAGAAGACGGAAAAATAGGTGCAGAGCTTGCTTTAAAAGAAATACCTGATTTAATTGTTTGTGACATTATGATGCCTGTATTAGATGGCTATGGCGTGTTGCATCTTCTAAACAAACACATAGAAACGTATGGAATTCCGTTTATTTTCTTAACGGCAAAATCTGAAAAAGCAGATTTAAGAAAAGGAATGGAGTTAGGCGCTGATGATTACATTACCAAGCCTTTTGACGGTATTGAATTGCTGAATGCAATTGAAATAAGATTAAAAAAATCAGAATCAATAAAGCAACATGCGGCAAAAGACAAAAGAAATATAAGCAGTTTTATAACCAGCGTAAAAAATTCAGGCAATGTAAAGCTTACTTCTGAAGAACGGGAAGTGTATGATTATAAAAAAAAGCAGGTTTTATACAAGGGAGGGCAGCGACCAAGATATGTGTATTATATAAAAAGCGGTAAGGTTAAAATATATAAAACAAATGAAGAGGGTAAAGACCTCATCACAAACATTCACAGTGCAGGCGATTTTTTTGGTTATACCTATATACTTGAAGAAACGAGTTATAAAGAAAATGCGCAGGTGCTTGAAGATACAGAATTAATGCTTATACCTAAAGAAGATTTTCTTACGCTTATTTCCGGTGATGCGGAGGTTGCCAGGCAGTTTATAAAATTAATAACACACAGCGTGCTGGCGAAAGAAGAGGACCTGCTAAACCTTGCTTATAATTCTTTGCGCAAAAAGGTGGCTTACCAGTTATTACAGGTATATGAAAAATTTAAAAAAGATGATATCGGCAATGCAATAAATATGTCAAGAGAAAACCTTGCACAAACGGCGGGCATTGCAACTGAATCTTTAATTAGAACACTCTCCGATTTTAAAAGCGAAAAATTAATTGAGATTAAAGGAAGTAATATTGCTATTTTAAATGAAGACAAACTCCGCAATCTTCAATATTAATCATGGATTGGAGAGCGATTTTAAGTTGCATCAAAATGCCTGCTTATTTCTTCAGCCTCCAGGTTTTGCTGTTTTAGTGTCCAGTTATCCGTTAGTGATGTTTCTACCCAAACGTTTCCCGACCTGCGGAAGATTTCTGCTTTTAACCCAAGGCTATCAAATTTATCTTCAAGTTCAGCAACGGTAATATTTTCATCAATATCAATAACAGTTTTATCAGGCAGGTTTGTAAAATGGATTAATGGGTGTTTAAGTGCGTTATAAGCTTTTGCTGCCAAAGGCAGGTTTAATGCGGGTTGCTTTTTATAAAACTCTATTTTAAGAAAAGGATAATGCACTGCAAAAAGCTTTTGTACATCTTCAACCAGGCTTCCTTTTTTTATATACAATGTCATTACATTTAATTGAGAAGTTTTTAATAGAGATTTATTGAATGGCCATAACTGCGGCAGGTGAATAAAAAATCAATTGCCTTGATTCGCTTTTATGAAAGAAAGAATGCTTCTTTGGAAAAGTTAGTATCAGGTCGTTTTTGTTAGCTCGGGTAAAATCAAGAATTGCTTTATGTACATTATTACTCTTAATTAAATGAATCTGCGGATTAAGATGAATAAGGTAATTACTTAATTCATTTATTCTGCCAACCATTACGTCAAACTTATCTTCATTATTATATACATAAGCAATATCAAGCATTGCATTAAATGCAGTTACAACTTTGGTTATTTTTTCTATGGATAATTCATATATATTTTCAAGATCTGTGGTAAGTAATATTTTGTTTATTGGTTTAAACCTTATGCCTGCAGGCACTACAAGTAAAGGGTATTTAAGATTTTTGGATAAATAAACAGTAATGCTGCTGACAAAGAAAATCTCACGAAACGTTTTGCCGTGCGTAGCCATAATTACAGCTAATGGCAGTTTTTGTTTGCAGATTTTTATCAGTTCATCTTCTATAATTCCTGAAACCTGTTTCGTAAATACCTGGATTTTATTATTGACTCTTATCTCTATATCTTTTTCAGGTTATATAATTTCTCCTCAGTACTTATCTCATCATATCCTGATGCAGAAGAAATTCCTGCTCTGCTAAATGGTGCTTCCGTTGCATGTAAAATCAAAAGATTTGCATTTACTGTGCTTGCCATGTCTGCTGCATAATAAACCGCATTTAAAGACACATCAGAAAAATCGGTGGGCGCTATTATTGTTTTCATACTAAAAAATATGCGATAAAAATATACCCGGTCTCTGGTTAAAAACATGATGCCTGTCAACAGCCAAAATGATTATTATCATTAAAGAATTGCAGTAAAAAATAAAAGATGATAAGTATCAGCAGCAGGTATGACGATAGTCATTTATCTAACACACACGTAAAATACTTTTACTGAAATAAAAAGCCATGTTTGGAAATTTAGTTGAAGACGGTATTGAAACCATATTACGCAACCAGATAATAGGGCATATTGGTTGCCATGCAAATGACATGACCTATGTTGTGCCGATAAGCTATGCCTATAATAATGGTTATGTTTATGCACATGCTGAAGAAGGAATGAAAATAAACATGATGCGGGAAAACCCTAAAGTGTGTTTTGAAGTTTACCGCATGGAAAACATGGGTAACTGGCAATGCGTAATTGGCTGGGGAAGTTTTGAAGAAGTAAAAGATAAAACGGAAAGATCTGCTGCATTAAGAATATTACTTGATCGTAAGTTGCCTGTTGTTACAAGCCAAACGGTTCAGCTTACCAGCGAGTGGCCGTTTGCGCCGGAAGATTTAAATGATATAAAAGGAATTGTATTTCGCATTAAGCTAACTATAAAAACCGGCAGGTATGAAAGAACAGACGAAATACGCTATTGATAAATAAGTGAATTAGGCACAGTTACTTTTTTATCCAAAACCCGTCTGAAAATTCATCTTTGCAAATAGCAGCATGTGTATGCAGTAATTTTTTTTCTATTTGTTTTAATTGATTTTCTGTTAATATTTTTTCAAGATGTGGAAACAATTCACGCTCTTCGTACCGTACATGACTTTCAATAATGTTAGCAAGGCTTTCTAATTGTGCAACCTGAATATTTTCTGAAGTTATGATTGCATTTATTTGCCGTCTTATTTCAGCATGTTCGCCTAAAGCTTTTTGAACAGCATTGTCTTTTACAGGCGTAAACAGAAAAGTTTCTTCTCCATAAAAATGGGGCTGTATATGCTGAGCCCAAAAATATTCTACATATTTTCCTATCCGGTTTGTATCAACTTCATGCTTTAATCCCATTCTTATTTTCCAGCAGAATAGTAAAGTAAAATGATGGTCTTTTGAAAGCTGAATAATATACTTACTCCGCTTAATCGGCTTCTTTTCCATATTTATTTCTTAAAAAAAAGCCTGTCAACCAGAATGCGTAAGCCATCTGCTTTTTCCGCCGGCCCGTAAGCTCTTTTTATTTTAATGGTCATTGCTTTTAGAAATATTATTATTAAACGTACCCGAAATTTTTATCTCCATGATGTTTGCTATGCTCAATGCTTTTTCTTTAGCAAGCATTGCTTTTTCCCCTTCGAATAATTCATCGGTTGTTTCATTAAAAAGTTTCAGCCAGCGCTCAAAATGTTCTTTTGCAAGCGGCGTAAGTTTGTTTAAATGCGTATGCACACTCATCGGGTTACCGGCATAATTATTTGAAAGGAAAAGAATGTTCTCCCAGAAATCATACATCACCGGCAAATGCTTTTCCCAGTTTACTTTGGCAACGTCATTGAAAATAAAGCCGATTACATCATCTTGTTTTACCTTATCATAAAAGGAATTAATGAGTTGCTCAATATCTTTCCTGTTTTGAATATCGTGCTTCATAAAATTTATTTTATAACAAGCAATATGGCATCTTCAACCGCTTGCACCGAATGCGTTTCAAAAGCTTTGAAAGAGATTATGTCACCTTTTTTTAAAGTGGTGGCTGCATCATGTATGGTAAAAATAATACTACCTTCTGCAACTAATAAAAAGGCATCTGTTGTTGCATGATGAGGTTTTAGTACTTCATCTTTTTTTATTTTCACAAGCATTGTATGAAAGCTGTTGTTTTTATAAACCTGCTGCGATTTTATTTTTACAAAATCTTCGTGCTGGTATATGTTTCCTAAAATCATTGTATTGATTATTTTATTCTATAAATCCTTTTTCTGAAATCTTTTCATGCTCAGCCACGCCGGAATAGCTATCCATAACACCAATATAATAGCCGCAACAAAAGAACCTGTTTGCGAGCCAAAGAAATCTTTAAACACGGCGCCTGTATAACCCATCAATGCAGAAATATCCATCTGTAATAAAATTAAAATGCGGCATAAATCAATTGGATTAAATGCACTAACAGCCACCATAAAATTATCAAGCGGATAATCTTCAAACTGAAAAAGTATAAATAATATAAGCCCGTCAAATATCAATGCAAAATATAACCACAATAAAATAGCAACGCCAATGCCCTTTGCTTTATCGCGTGTTAAAACTGCTGCAAGCAAAGCAATGGCAACAAAAATTACAGACAGCACAATGCCCGTTCCCAACATAATAAACCCTGTTGTTGTAGGCTGATAAATAATTATGGGGATACCGGCGCCAATAAAAAAAGCAATGCTTAATGCAGCGGCCAATCCATAAAACAAACTAAGCCAGATGGTTTTTCTTTGCAGCGGCTGACTTACTAAAAGTTCAATAAACTCAGCACTGTTGTAAACATAAATTGCCGAAAAAACAATGGAGATAAGCGGCACTATAAGCAGTGTGATGTTCAATAAACTTAATAAGCCTTTGCCTGCATCATCCTGCAGCATAAACACGCTGAAAGAAATAATCAGCAGCACAATGGTATAAGCCACTACAATTCTATTGCGTAAAATATCTGCCGTTACATATTTAATAATCTTCTTCATGTGCGGTTTGCGTGCATTACATTCACAATGGCTTTAGATAATTTTTGCTCGCCGGTTTCATTGCGCAGCGCATTAATATTTTTATGAAAAAGCAATTTGCCTTCCTGCATATACATTACCTGTGTTACCAGTTCATCAAGGTCACTGAGTATATGTGATGTGATAAGTATTAGCTTGCCTTTTTTAATTTCAGTTTTAATTTTTTCTTTCAAAATTTCGGAAGACACAGGGTCCAATCCTGCAGTAGGTTCATCTAAAATCAATACATCGCTATCAAATAAAAATGCAAGCGAAGCGCTTACTTTTTGCCTTGTGCCACCGCTTAATGTGCGCATTCTTTTTTTAAGCATTTCATCAAGCCCAAAATTTTTAATAAGCTCATCATCAAAATTTTTATTATGCTGATGACGAATATCCTTTATCATTTTTATTACCTGCCCTATCGTCATGTTTTCAGGATAGCGACCGATTTGCGGCATGTAACCAATGTGATAACGGTACTGCCAGTCGTGCAAAATATTTTTATCATTAAAAGTAATGAAGCCGCTATCGGGAACCACCATGCCCAAAATACATTTTATGAATGTTGTTTTACCGCTGCCATTCGGCCCCATTAAAGCAACGCATTCGCCCTTGCTGCACGTAACGGAAACATCATTCAAAGCTTTCAGCTTTCCAAAACGCTTGGTAAGGCTACTTGCAATAATCATAGCGGCAAAGGTTTCATCATTGGGGAATTATCTTTCAGGTTTTCAGGAATTATGCCTGGCAATATTCTTTCAGTTTTATCAAACAGTGTAACCATAAAGCTCCTGAATAGCATCATAGCAGAAGGGTTTTGTTCAGCAATCATTGAGAATAAACTCACAGGGCGGTAAGGCACATCGCCAACACGGTCTTTATTCAAATCATATCCTTCATATTTATCCCAATAATTATGTTGGAAGGTTGTAAGTACGAGGGAACCATTGGTAGTAATATCAAATGTATTGTTTAAAAAATTGTTATCTGTTATGGTGCTGCCACTGCAACTTGATTGCACCCGCATTGCCCATCCATTGCCATTAAAAACATTTTTCTCAACCCGTATGCGGGTGGCACCTTCCATGTGAATGCCCACTGTGTTGCGTATAAAATGATTGTGATAAATATAGCTGTCAGAAATTTCTTTCAACAAAATTCCATACGCCCCGCCCCCCCAGTTTTCAATAAAAGAATTATCAATCATTTTCACGCCATGTGTAAACATTACCGCCACACCAGCGCCATTTTTTTTGAATGTGTTTGAAATGTATTCATCGTTATGTGAAAACATAAAATGCAAACCATAGCGGATATTATTTTCAGAAATATTTTTTTGAACCATGGAGTTGGTTACAAACTCAAAATAAATTCCATCCCGGTGGCCCGTGATATAATTGTTGGCAATACGCATGCTGTCACACTTCCAGCAATGAATGCCATTGCCGCTGTTTACTTCTGCCGCATTTGCATGTAAACGGTTATTGATGATAGTGCAGTTAACACCATATTGCGTAAGTATGCCCCAGAATGCATCATCAATTATATTGTTTGAAATAATAACATTGCGAACATTATAAATTTTTATAGCAGCAATATCATTCATATCTGAGTGCCCGGAATGCTGCAGCCTAAACCCATCAATTACAACATTGTTTGCTTTAATTAAAATAATTTGATATTGATGTTCGCCATCCAGTACCGGCTGTTGGAAGCCTTTTAATACAATTGATTTATCAACTATAATTTCCTGTTCTTTATACAAACCTTTTTCCACTAAAATAGTATCGCCGTTATTGCAATGCTGCAAGGCAATCTTTATGGAAGTAAATGTTTTGTTGGTACCAACAATAAACGTTGCAGCATATATTTTTTTATTGACGGAAATACAGCATAACAAAAAGAACAGTATAGAAAATAAATTTTTCATTTACAGTATTACTTAATCAACTCATCCCAATTCAAAGGAATACCGCCTTCAAATTCATTCATCACAGCAGCAAGGCTGTCGCGGTCATTAAATGCAGCAATATCGCCATTCATCGGGCTATGTAATAAATTGCTTTTATAAAGCAGGAGGTTTTCATCGGCTTTTATAAGCTCATGGTTGCCGCAATAATTCACCGCATACATATTTTTTATATCAGCTCTTGATAAATTATTTTCTTTTAAGAATGAGGTAAGGCAATGCATATCATCAAACTTATACAGCTTGCCTTTTGAAGTGATTATTTCCCCTCCATAACGCGCATCAGCTATCGTCATCTTACAATAGCTGCAAACGTCTTTGCCAGGCTTAATGGGTTCCGGGCCAGATGCACAAGAAGTAAAGAAAACAGATAAAGAAATTATAATTACTGTAGCCGTTGAAAAGTTTTTTCTCTTTTCTTTTTTTGAGGAAACTATTTCTGCAATCATGCAAAACACAAGCAATACTGCTGCTGATACGAATATCCATCCGCCAACATCGGGGATGGAAAATGCGCTAAAATTTAAAAGCTGTTTGTATCCAATCAATGGGGGCTGGTAGCTCATGCCCGGCACCTGTATTGCAGCATCGGGATTTAAATTATGTCCATAATCATATTCCCATTTCCAAAAATCAGCCATTGCAACAATGCAAAAAACAATGAACAAAATGGTTGTGAAATACAACAGGCTTTTTCTGTTGATAAACGCTGCAATTAATATGAGTGCGGCAAAAAAAACAATGCAGTATGGCAGTATTGTAAATTCAATGAAATCATTTGTGTGCAAGGTTTTCATTCCTATATAATGGTTAAGCCCGTTTATTATATCCACATCACCGGCTATTTTTCCAGGGAAAATTTTTAATGCTAATCCTTCAGGATATTGCGGCGCCGTTAATTCTATTCGCCACATCGGGAAAAACAAAACCATTACCATTAATAACGCCGAAATAAAAACAACGGCCCTAACCCACTTTTTTAATTTCTTTTGTTCATTCAACATGTGTAGTAAAGATTTTTATGCATGTATTGAAGTAGGATCGCCTGCGTTCATACAATCTTATTTACAATAAAAAGAATTAAGGGCGAAATAAGCTGCTAATGAAGAATTCATTGGCTGAAACAAGGCAGCCTTTTCACCCTTAAAATTATATTACTGCACCCCGGTTGTATCATTACCGCCTGGCGCTTTATCACCTGTTCCAAATGCAAGCGGCACTTTGCTTCCTTTAGGGGAAATTCTTATGTAACCAGACATTTCCTGGTGTAATGCGCTGCAAAAATCAGTACAATAAAAAGGAAAAATACCTACACGGTCCGGCTCCCATTTTAAGGTGCGTGTTTCACCGGGCATTATCAATAATTCGGGCGCTATTGCACCTTTTACTGCAAAGCCATGCGGCACATCCCAATCCTGCTCCTGGTTAGTAACATGAAAATAAACTTCATCACCCATCTTCACGCCTTCAATATTATCGGGCACAAGGTGAGAACGGATTGCAGTCATATATATATCAATCCTGTTACCGTTGCGTGTAACCTTTGCAGCACCTTCGCCTTTTGTTACAAATGCATTTTCATTGTGGTTTATATCATAAAACTTTTTGCTTTTATCCTTAATTAAACTTGCTTCAATTGCCTGGCCATAATGCGGCTCGCCAATAGTTGGAAAGTCGAGTATGAGTTGCATTTTATCACCTGATATATCATACAACTGTGCACTTTGCGCTAACTCAGGGCCTGTGGGCAGGTAACGGTCTTTCGTAATTTTATTATAGGCAATTACATATTTCGCATTTGGCTTCCTGGTATCGCCACCGGGAATTGATAAATGACCGATTGAATAATAGGTTGGCGCCCTGTCAAGCACTTTCAAATCTTTAATATTCCATTTTACAATTTCTGATGAAATAAAGAAAGAAGTGTAAGCATTGCCCTTGCCATCAAACTCAGTATGCAAAGGCCCTAAGCCCGGCTTCTTCACTTCACCATACAATACATCTTCATATTTTAAAACAGGGATGCTGTCATAATAACTGTCATATTTATTACTGTTGATGGCAGTCATCATTTTTTCAAAACTAAACACGGGAATTAATGCAGCCAGCTTGCCTGAGCCTACAATGTATTCGCCTGTTGGGTCAACATCGCAGCCATGTGGTGATTTTGGACAAGGCATAAAATAGGCAATGCCCGGCAATGCTCTTGTGTCAAGCACCGTAACTTCTGTTTCATATTTTGTTGAAGCGGTTTGTGTTTTTTCATCATACACATTGTGTGCGTATTTTACGGATTGCTTTACACCTTTACCTGCTTTTAAATATTCTTCCGCTTTCTTCCAGTTAATGGCCATTACAAAATCTTTATCGCGTTGCGATGCATTTACTTCAAGCAAGGTATGTGCCTGTTCTGTGTTATAGCATGAAAAGAAAAACCATCCATGCGAAGGGCCTTTGCCGGCATGGCTTAAATCAAGGTTTATTCCGGGTATCAGCAACTGGAAAGCAATTTTCATTGTGCCTGAATCTTTATCAACGCTTACAAAACTTATAGTGCCCCTGAAATTCTTTTTATAGGAATCTATCGGCACATCGCCATTCATGTTATCCGTTGGTACACTAAACCTTGTGCCTGCAACAACATATTCCGTATTTTCAGTAGCGAATGGGGAAGAGTGGTTACCAGCGCTGTTGGGCAGTTCAAGAATTTCTGATGTGTTATAAGTAGTAAGATCAATACGCGCCAAACGTGGGGTATTATTACCATTTGCAAATACCCAGCGACCATCAATTTCGCCGTTTGTTTGTGAAGCTTCTATATGATGCAAATCATCCCAGGGTATTTGCCCGTGCGACGTATTGAGCATCGCCTTTGTTTCTTCACTATAACCGTAACCGCTTTGCGGGTCTTCAGAAAAAACGGGAATTACCCGAAGTAGTCTTCCGGAAGGCAGGCCATATACGGCCATCTGACCGCTAAAACCACCGGAAACAAAATCGTAAAATTCATCGTATTTCCCGGGAGCAACGTATGCTTTTTGTGCAGCATCTGCACTTACTGCATTCGCTGTATTTTTTGGTTTACATGCCTGCAAACCTGTTACCAACGCAATTATTATAATAATTGCGGTAAAGTATTTTGACCTTCTCATATATTGTATATTGTATTTTGATTTTTTATTTCACACCATCATTTTGCCGCATAAATTCATATAAGTGGCGGGCATCATCATCGGTAAGGTTTTGATTAGGCATTCTTACCAAACATATTTCAAGCTGCGCCTGTGCTTTAGGATCTTTATCAATCATGGGATCAGGATTGGTAATAAAATTCATGATCCATTCAGGCTTGTGCCTTGAGGTAACACCTTTCCATCCCGGGCCAACCAGCTTTTCGTCAGTTAACTTATGACAGGCAGAACATTTTACATCAAACACCTTCTTGCCTTCTGTAGCCATACCTGCATCAAGTGTGGGACTTACATCAACATGTTCAAATTTCCCTTCTCCCCGGTTTGGATCATAGTCTGATACAGATTTTGCACCTGCATTTTCTTCAGCAGTTGTACTGCTGTTACTATTGTTGCTGCCGCCGCCGGAACAGGCATATAACAAAATGGCGATGATCGTGATTGCAAGCATTTTCTTCATAGATAATTTTGTTTTTGGTGATATGCAAGATTAGAAATGAATTAAAAGAAATATTATGACCAGAATCATAAGATAATAAAATACCTGATGATTGTTGTCAGTTTGCTATTGCACAAATTATATAAATTTGACATTTTACAAAATGCCAATGATACCAGAAGACGTATTACTTGCGTATGGCGGAACTTTCAGGAAATATAAAAAAGGGCAATGTATTTTTTTTGAAGGTGACGCTCCTTTATTCTTTTACCAGGTTGCTGAAGGCTCAGTACGTATGGTAAATGTTTTTAATGATGGAAAAGAATTTATACAGGGCTTATTTAAAAAAGGCGAAAGCTTTGGGGAGCCTGTTTTATTTATTGATCGCGCTTACCCTGCAACTGCTATTGCAAATGAAGACGTGATGGTGCTGAAAATTAAAAAAGAAAATTTCTTATATCTTTTGCATGATAACAGCGATATACTTTTTGAATTCACTAAATTACTCTCATCAAGGTTATTCCGCAAGTCAATAATAGCTAAAGAAATATCCGGTGAAAATCCAATACACCGCATTACAACCTTGTTATACATGTTTAAAAATGAAAGCGGTTGTTCAAATGAACAAAAATTTAAAATTGACCTTTCAAGACAACGCATTGCTGATATGGTTGGCCTTCGCGTGGAAACAGTTATCCGCACCATGAAAAAATTAGAAGAAGATGGCCTGATAAGTATTAAGAACGGAAAGGCTTATGTATAATATATGATTTCAATCATAACAGCAATGCCGCCTTATATTTTTTCTTTGCTTTTATGAAAACAGCTTTAATGCATGTAAGCTTATCTAAATGGTTTCGCATTTCTCTTTTTAATTTATTGCTGGTTGCATTTCTTGGCGTTATCATGCGTTATAAAATTGCTTTCAGCCTTCCTTTCGTCAATCAAAAAAATTTATTGAATGCGCATTCACATTTTGCATTTGCAGGTTGGATAACACAGGCAATTATGACCTTTATTGCAATTTATATTGCAGAAAACAGCCAGGCTTTTTCATCAAAAAAATATAATTACCTGTTGCTTGGTAATTTACTTACAGCGTATGGAATGCTTTTTAGTTTTCCGTTTGAAGGCTATGGCATTATCTCTATCATTTTTTCTACGTTGTCAATTTTTATTTCGTATGTTTTTGCCATAATTGTATGGCGCGATTTAAACAAAATAACTTTAAAAACCGTTACGCATTATTGGATAAAAGCAGCTTTAATTTTTAGTGTATTATCATCTGTTGGTCCTTATGCGCTGGCTTATATGATGGCGACCAGAAATATACCGGAGAATGCATATTTGGCTTCCATTTATTATTTCCTGCATTTTCAATACAATGGATGGTTTTTCTTTAGCTGCATGGGTTTGTTTGCTGATAAACCAGGCATAAAAATATTTTCATTTAAAAAGCAAAAAGCAATTTTTTATTTGTTTGCATTTGCATGTATTCCGGCTTATTTTTTATCAGCTTTATGGTTGCCAATTCCTGTATGGTTATACGTATTGATTATTGCAGCTGCGTTTGCGCAGGTAATTGGCTGGGGGTTATTTCTTACAACGCTGATTAAAAACCGTCAATTAATTTTTGCTGAATTACCGCTAACCGTTAAATATTTTTTGTGCCTGTCTGCAGCAGCACTTTCCATTAAACTGCTTTTACAATCAGGTTCTACTATTCCTGCATTAAGTACCTGGGCTTTTGGCTTCAGGCCTATTGTTATTGGTTACCTGCACCTTATTTTTTTAGGTATATTCAGCATATTCATACTGGCGTATGCTTTACAAAACAAATATCTTATCTATACAAAAAAAACAGCTTCCGGCGCCTGGATATTTATTGCAGGCATTTTCTTAAATGAAATTTTTTTAATGGCACAGGGAGTTGGCGCCATTAAATACAAAGCTGTACCTTATGTAAATGAACTTCTTCTTGCAGCGGGTTGTATCATGTTTACGGGATTGTTGATTTTAAATATTTGGGCGAATAAAAATAATAACTTTTCGATTTCACATTAACCTGTAATAAAAAAGGTTACTCACCAACTCACATCAGTTCTATACTTATAAAAATTTATCTGTTTATGATTTTAATCATAAACACATCTTATTAAATCAACATTTTGCCAGTTGCTGCTAAATAGTTTTACAGCATCAGCAAGTTTAAGTTTTAATTATATGAATACTGAGTTAAACGAAGAAAAGTTTAAGCCAAAAGGCGCGATTGCTTTTTTTATTCTGCTTATAGTATTATGCCTCGTAATCTGGTTTGGCATATATGCTATAATGATTTCAAGAAGCTAAAACATTTTATATGCTTGATAAATTTGAAAAACGCGTATTGATTTCTGTTGGCGGTATAATCATGATTTTTATTTTTTCATTATTATACGCAAAGGCAACAAGTCAAATTGATTTGCCCGAATGTTTGCCTTACAATAAAACGTATGAAACACCTAAAGTAACAAAGCTCGACAGTAATCTTTACCAGGTGTATGCCGTAGCCCAAATGTGGCAGTTTCAGCCTGCTGAAATTTATATTCCTGTTGGCAGCACAGTTGATTTTTATGGTACTTCAAAAGATGTGGTGCATGGCTTTGATATTTATGAGAAGAATATAAACATTATGGCTGTATATGGAAATATTAATAAAACCACCGTAAAGTTTGAGAAGCCCGGCGTATATAAAATTACCTGCCATGAGTATTGCGGCATCGGGCATCAGAACATGCAGGCAGAAGTAATTGTAAACTACCCTGACGCTAAATAAATTCAAGCAATTATTGTTATGGAACTATATAAAGAAAATCTTATAACACCGGGTTTTTCAATAAGCCGTTCTTTAAAAAATGTAATTCTTATAGAGTTGATGATGCCTGTTACGCTTTTGATTCTTGGCATTTATCATGGCCTGATGCAAACCATTTACCGTAGCGGCGCTATTCATGAAACATCTGTTGCGCATCTTGATTATTACCAGGGCTTAACATTGCATGGCGTTATAAATGCAATTGTGCTTACTACTTTTTTCGCTGTTGCTTTTGGCCATGCAACGGTAGCTTTTTATTTAAAAAGCGAACCCAATAAAAAGCTTTCATGGCTGTCTATGATATTAATGGTTACAGGCACTTTATTAGCTTCCTATACAATTTTAGCAGGCAAAGCTTCTGTGTTATATACATTTTATCCGCCGCTTAAAGCTGCACCGGGTTTTTATATAGGGCTTGCATTATTAATTGTGGGCTCATGGATTCCGTTGTTCAACTGGAGCGCCATGTATATGCGCTGGCGAAAACAAAATCCGCAAACTAAAATGCCGTTAGCCGTTTTAGCAACGCTTGCAAATTTTATTTTATGGTTTGTATGCACGCTGGCAGTTGCCTATGAAGTGCTGGTGCTTTTGTTACCCTGGTCATTAAACATAACAAAAGATGTAAACGTAACGCTTGCAAGAACGCTGTTTTGGTTTTTTGGTCATGCACTGGTTTACTTTTGGTTGTTGCCCATTGATCTCATCGAATGTTAATCCGGAAGCAATAAATTCTTTAATGTATTTTTTAAGCGTATTACGTGCAATCCCTGTTTGGGCGGCTATTGCAAGCTTGCTGTATCCCTGGCTTTGTAAACGAAGAATCTGTCTGATCTTAATCATGCTGATTGGATTGTTGGCCATTAATGCTTGAGTTTTAAATCCCAACATAACGGCTCCTTACAACACGAACTCAAATCTTACTACAGGTGATCAATTTAGACCGGCGCGGGGGTGGTCAGTTTCAACCGGCCTCAACTGGTCAGGTTATTCCGGCCAAGGGTGGTCATTTTCACCGGCGTTTGCATGTATGCGTGTATTCATCTTAAAATTTATTCTTTAATAGAAGATAAAGATGTCCTTTATTTGAAATGATTTAATACTTTTGTATCGAAAAATTGTCTGATGTTTTCAAAAACTTGTGAATATGCGTTGCGGGCAATGATTTTTATCGCGCAGAAATCAAAGGCTGGATATAAAGCAGGAATTAAAGAAATAGTTAAAGAGATTGACGCTCCCGAACATTTTGTTGCAAAAATCTTACAGGATTTAGTCCGTAAAGGATTTGTTCAGTCTTTAAAAGGGCCAACGGGAGGATTTTATTTAGAGCAGTCATCATTAAATTATTCTCTTGCAGATATTGTAAAAGCGATTGATGGAAACAAGCTTTTTACAGGTTGCGCCTTAGGGCTTAAAAACTGCTCGGCGGTAAAGCCTTGCCCGATACATAATGAATTTAAAAAGGTAAGAGAAGATATTTATGCGCTGCTGGAAAATGCCAGGATCGGAGAATTTAGTAAACAACTGGAAAAGAATCTGATTTTCCTAAAACGCAAGTAAAAAAATTTCAAATAATAAAAGATAAAAACATCTTAATATAATTTATCATGCACTTAGGGTTAAATTTTAAATCGTTAATACTAACCGTTTCTGCAACACTCATTTATCCGGTTTTGCAGGCACAGGTAAATAGTGCGGCAAAACAGCCGGCTTCAGATTCTGATGGAATTATGATTATCCTGTTTGCGATAGCAATAGCCGTTTTGATAGCAGCGATATTTTTAAAAATCAAAACTTCAAAAATGATAAGTGCCTCTAGAAAGAAAAAACAGGAAGCAGATAAGGACAGGCTCAATCAATACGTTAGTAATATGGATAGCAAACAGATAGAAGAATTCATTCAATATAAGCAAGAAAAGAACAGGCAGGATAAGCCTGCGGGCAATAGGCCGAATTCAAAATTAATGAGCTTTCTTTTAGTACTATTTTTTTCATTGTATAACCAAAACCTGTTTGCGCAAACAGAAGAAAAGGGCAGGAGTTTTCCCTTCAGTGATACCGGCGTAATTATAACTATTATTTTAATTCTTTTACCCATACTGGCAGGTATTATTTTAATGATAGTTAAGGTAAAAAATATTTTAAGAAAAAGAGATAATAAAAGAAATATTGAAGAAGCAGAAACGCTGGCAAATTATTTAAAAAGCATGCCTGATGATGAAATAGCGGAGGTGCTGATAAAAAGGAAAGCGGAACTGGATTACACGCTAAGCAATATTGAATTATCGGGCCAGCTAAAAGCAGAAGATAGCAAAGGCTTAATCAACATCAATACCAATAGCAGACTTCCTGTTTTTGCCATTAAAAAAAAGGCGCTCAAACGGCCTAACATAGATCCGCAATTATCTAAACTTATTTTATGGTATGTCGGCTGTGCTACGTTTTGGCTGCTGTTTGGAACTACAATAGGAGAATATATGGGTATCAAATTCGCAGCGCCTGATGTTGACCACATAAGCTGGCTAAGCTTTGGCCGCCTTAGGCCGGTGCATACCAATGCTGTTTTTTGGGGCTGGTGTTCTCTTGCCATGCTGGCGCTTGGTTATTACATTGTGCCGACCGTTAGTAATACGCCTCTTGCAAGCCTGAAGAAAGGCTGGTACACACTTTTTCTTATAAATGCTTCGGTTATTTCCGGAACAATTTGTTTAATGGCAGGCATTAATAATTCGGGTGGTGAATACCGTGAATATATCTGGCCTGTAATGTTGCCGTTTGCAATTGCGCTGGTATTAACACTTATAAATTTTCTGCAAACCATTGCCAGGCGAAAAACCAAAGAAATTTATATTTCCAACTGGTACATGGTTGCGGCTATAATATTTGTTATAGTAATTGTTATTATAGCTTACGTTCCTTTTTGGGCGAACGGACTTGGCAATACTATTGTTCAGGGTTATTATATGCACCAGGGCGTAGGCATGTGGTTCATGCTTTTTACATTGGGTATTGTTTATTATATGTTGCCTCAACAATTAAATAAACCCATTTATTCTTATAGTTTAGGCATACTTGCTTTCTGGACGCAGATATTATTTTATACTTTGATCGGTACACACCATTTTGTATTCAGCGCTATTCCCTGGTGGCTGCAAACAGTAGCCATTGCAGGCGGTGCAGGTATGATAATTCCTGTGGTAGCAGGCACTACAAACTTCATTATGACTTTTAAAGGAACATGGTATAAAGTACCAGGCAGTTATACCTTGCCTTTCTTTTTAACGGGTATCATATTTTATTTTACGGGTTCTTTGCAAGGCACTGCTGAAGCTTTTCGAACCTCCAATTTGTATTGGCATTTTACTGATTTTACTGTTGCCCATTCTCATCTTACCATGTATGGAATTATTTGCTTTTTTTTATGGGCAGGCATATATGCCGTAGTGCCGAGGCTTACCGGCAAAGAGCCTCCTCAAATAACAGTAGGCGCACATTTCTGGATGGCATTAATAGGGTTGTTATTTTATACCGTGCCTTTAATGTATGGAAGCACTATTAAAGGAATGATGTGGATGCAGGGAAAGCCATTTATTGATAGTGTAATTTTTATGGCGCCCTACTGGCTTTGGCGTGCTATCGGTGGCAGCCTCATGTGGATGTCGCATATATTTTTTGCTTATAACATTTATAAAATGATTACCGGCAGACCGGTAGTTGATGTGAAAGAACTTGCAATAGAAAGATTAAAAAATGAACAAAAATAGTTTGATTCAATTGCATAAAAGATATTAATAAATCATGGAATTATTTGACGATCATAAAAAGCTTTTTGGGACAGCTACTGTGTTTTTTATAGGCTTAACGATATTGGTTGCAATTATACCGGCGCTGAATATGCAAAACAATAATACAGTACTTTCCAATGCAGAACCCTTAAGTGCAGATGCTTTAAAGGGTAAAGAGGTTTATATCGCTAATGGCTGTATTGCCTGCCATACGCAACAGGTACGTAATGTTGATATGGATAAAATGTGGGGGTCTCGTCCAAGCATTGCTGCCGATTATGCAGGTATTCACCGCCAGGATTTCTGGCGCAATACGGCTACACTTCTTGGTTCAGAAAGAACAGGACCCGATCTAACAAATGTTGGTAACAGGCAGGCGAGTAAAGATTGGCAGTTGGTACACTTATTTAATCCGCGTATTGTGGTTGCTCAGTCAATAATGCCCGCTTATCCCTGGATGTTTACAATAAAAAAAGTAGCGGCAAAAGGAGATGTAGTGGTAAACATTCCCGCAGAATATTTACACGGTGATACCGGAAAAGTCGTGGCAACAAAACAAGCATTGCATTTGGTAGCATACCTGCTTTCACTTAAACAAACTCCATTACCTGATGGCACTGCCGCGCCTGATTTTTTATATAAGAAAGAAAGTAAGGCAGCAGCAGGCGAAACTTCAAAGCCAGCCGCCTTAAATGCTGTGGCGCTTTATACTGCTAATTGCCAAACCTGTCACCAGGAAAATGGTGAGGGCTTAAAGGGTGCATTTCCTCCGTTAAAAGGCAGTAAAGTTGTAACTGATGATAATCCTGAACTAATGGTGAATATTATAATGAATGGTTATAGCGGGCGTGTTCAGGAAGGGTTTGGCCCCATGCCTGCAGTAGGCACTATGAATAATTTAAGCGCCGAAGAAATATCCGCTATTATGAACCATGAAAGATCAAGCTGGGGTAACAACGCTAAAGAAATAACACCCGAAGAAGTGAAAAAATTAATGGACCTCGCAAAAATAGTTGCGCCACAATAACAGGCATACTATAAAATATTTTGAAATGAATACGATTATTAAATTCCTGCATATAATAAATAAAAGCTTTTATAATAAAGCCGCCGTATTGTTAACTACGCTTTTGCTCATTAGCATGGGTAGCTTTGCCTGCCCTGCCTGTGAAAAGCAGCAACCTAAAATATTACAGGGAATAACACATGGCGGTGGCCCGGGTAGCAATTGGGATTATGTTATAGTTTGGGTAGCTGCAGTAATTGTTCTGTTTACACTTTTCTTTTCTTTAAGATGGTTAATACATCCCGGCGAACAATCGCATAGCCATATTAAAAGACTCATATTAAACAATGAATAAATGATAGATAAGAGCAGCATATTTATCTTTTTAGATGATGAACAAAAACCCATTGCGGAGTTTATTTCTCCTGTAAATTTTGAATTGGATACCCGCAAAATGGTGGATGGAAACCATACTTTAAAAATTGTGAGTAAAGACCCTACCGGCAAAGAAGGGGTTCGCATTGTTCCCTTTGAAGTAAGAAATGGCCCTTCTATTGCTATTGAAGGCATTAAAGAAAACGCAATAGTAGATGGCGTTTTGCCCATTATGATTAATGCCTACAGCAAAGGCGATCAAAAAACATTTTTAATTACAGGAAGCGAAACGCCGCAAACCATTCCTTCATGGGTTTGGATACTGATCATTGGCTTTGCAGGCTGGGTGCTCTATTATCTTATTACTTACCTGCAAATAAAGGAATAATGAATGATACGAGAGAAATTTTATCGATGGAGGATATTAAAAAACTGGTAGATGCCTTTTATGAAAAAGTTAGAAAAGACGGGCTTATAGGACCAATATTCGATGAAAGAATTCATGATCGCTGGCCGCAACACCTGGAAAAAATGTACACTTTCTGGCAAACAGTGTTACTTGGAGAACATACTTATTTTGGAAGCCCTTTTCCGACACACGCTAATCTTCCTGTAGCGCATCAGCATTTTGAAAAATGGATGGAACTCTTTATCCAAACTGTTGACGAATTATTTACCGGTGAAATAGCAAACGAAGCAAAATGGCGTGCCGGTAAAATGGCGGAAATATTTGAATCTAAAATAGAATATTACAAAAACAAGCCTTTTAAAAGTTTAATATAATGATGGCCTTTTTATTTATTATTATATGCCTCTTTCTATGGTCTGGTTTTATTTGTGCCATCAGCTTTATGGAATCATGGTTAAAATTCCGGGCACCTGGTTTAACAATGCCTGTCGGATTAAATATCGGTAAGCTTGTATTCAACGCACTTAATAAGGTGGAATGGCTTTTGCAATGCTTATTGCCATCTTCATTTTTTTTAATAGCAGTAAATAGATGTTGCAGATGAAACAGGGTTCGTTGTAATCATTGTTATTCTTATTGCGCAAACTATCTGGTTGCTTCCGGCTCTTAACAACAGGGCTATAGCAATCATAAACGGAGAAACGCTGCCGCCTTCAACACTACATTGGTATTTTGTAATAGCTGAACTTATAAAGCTCATATTGCTTATTGTATTAGGTGTTAGCCTTTTAAATTCATTGCTGCATTAAAAATTAATTTACCTATAAAATATTTTTATGAATAAGAAGCCAATCAAACGAAATGAAAATATTATAAAGCTTTCAAAAGAGCATCACTTTAGTTTATTGTTTTGCTGGAAAATAAGACAAGGATTAAAGGCAGGTACAGATAGCAGCCGCATTATAAAATATATACAATATTTCACAACAGATTTTCTGCTTCCGCACTTTAACGAAGAAGAAATTTATTTGTTTTCATCGCTGAATGATGAACACGTTCAAAAAGCTATTGAACAACATAAAGAAATAAAAAACCTGCTCGGCGAATTGTTGGATAATGATAAAGACAGATCTAAACAACAATTGGAAAAACTTGCCAACCTGGTAGATGAACATGTACGCTATGAAGAACGAGAGTTGTTTCCGCATATAGAAAGTTCCCTTACCGGTGAACAACTCGAAGCAATTGGCAAAAGATTAAATGAGTCGCAGCCGGTGCAGCTGAAAGATGTATATGCTGATGAGTTTTGGATTAAAAATAAATTTTATGGAAATGAAAAAACTTTTTAGCAACAATCATTATAAAGTAATGGAAGTTGCGCTTAATGCCGATGAAACAATGCCATTACACAAAGCCACCTCTGATGCCTTTATTATTGTAAAAGAAGGAACAGCAAAAATAATTTTTTCGGATACTGAGGCAGAACTTCATCAAGGTTCAACTTTTGTTATTCCCGCTAACAAAGAACACAAACTCCAGGTTAAAGAAGCATTTAAAGCCTTTGTAGTATTTGTTTCCGACGCTGAAATTAAATTTCTATAGCAATCTTTTTCCTGATAAATTTTCTTTGATGGTAATTCAAAAATGCGATATACAGTTTACCGTAATTAATGAAGAAGAAGCATATACAGTAGAAACTTATACAGGCGAATATAAAAACCTGATGTCTTTAATATCAGATAAAGTTTATGTTGAAAATTTTGGCGAATGCGGAGGAATGGGCCACCACACTGCTTCGGAACACATGTACCCCGTTCTTTGTTTCAATGCAATTTGTTCAAGCACTTTTATTCCTTCTTTAAAACTGTCTGTTTCCATATAGTCTGCATAGCTTCTAAAAGCAATATGCCACCATCCGGTATTTTTTGAATCTGGATTGCCTTACTTCTTCTGCCAAGATTTTTGAATGTAAATACCTGATATTGTTTTATGGTAAAAAAATTTCTAATGCTTCTTTATTGTACTGTGATAGTTACGTGAACCGGGAAAACTTCTTATATCTGCGATCAGTTCAATCTGAAAAGATTTTATCATAGCAAAAATTCATCAAGCGTACAGGTAAAATAACCGATTGTCCAAATAGTTTTATTTTGTTCTCACATTATCATGCCTTTCCTGCTAAGGTTGTTGTGAGTGTTAATAAAAATACGGTTTCTTTTATCGCTAATACACTATGAGGAATACGTTCATGAAGTGCAAGCATTTGTCCTTTAATCAATTCCAGAGATTGAAGATCTGTAGCAAATTTTATTTGCCCCTCAAGCACCTGGAGACTGATAATGCCATCTGCGGTATGTTTCGCCATTTCAGCTCCTTCATGAAGTGCAATAAGAACAATACGCATGCCATCTGTTTTAAAAACAGTTATGGAATTCCGATCGCTTTCTTTCCAGGTTGATTCTTGTTTTAATCGCTCTACAAAAGCCAGAATGCTTATAGGGACTAATGGCGCATCTAAAAGATGGTCTTGTGTACGTTGTGAGGTTGCTTCATTAAATTTTTCTTCCATTTCGATTTGATTTAATTTTTATTAAAATAGTGTTCCGTGAATGAGTCATTATTTATAATTACGTATTAGCCAGCAAATCAAAATATTCATCGTCTTCATTTTTGCCTCCAAAACCTTTGCCTATAGTTTCAGGCGTTTCCAAAAATTCAATAGAACTTATCCATTTCACCATTTTATAGCCCAGTTGATTTTCCACCCGAAGCCTCAATGGAGCACCATGTTCCGGTGGCAACGTTTCATAATTCATTTCCCATGCCAGTATTGATTGAGGTTTCAAACAGTTATCAAGAGTATTTGTATCATAATAATAGCCCCCGTAAAGCCCTTCTCCAAAAGAATAGAAAGCTACGGTTGTTACAGTTGCATGTGGTTTAACTAATTCAATAATTTTGCTAATAGGCAATCCTCCCCATTCGGCTATACCAGACCAGCCCTGTATGCAATGATGCATGGTAATATTTTGGTTCATTCCTAAATTTTTAAGCTCCTGCAATGATAATTCTACAGGGTTATCTACCAATCCGACTATTTTTAATTTGTAATCTTTAAAATTATTTTCTGCAAGTTTTCGCCATGTTTCCGAAGAAGGAATTTTTCCGTTAGCCCAGAAGTAGGGAGAAATATCTTTTTGCTGATAATAAGATGTTGGCTTTAAACGATTCAATGTAATGCGCCATAAATTGCCATTAATAACAGCATTAAGGCGTTGAAGCAAACGTGGCTTACGCCATGAAAGCCAATGTGCCAAAAAGCAAAAAGCTATAGTTGCCAGGATAATCCCGATACCGATATACAGGCCTGATAAATTGCCTGGATCATCAGTTCCCAAAACGATATGATTCATATTTCTAACCAATCCCGTAGCGGCTACCATTGCAACATGTATCAAAATAAAAATAACATAGGCTATCTTTCCAGCACATTGGGATCCTAAGCTTAGAATTCCACGTGGACAAGTTGTCGCGG
>JADMIO010996532.1_pt1 | contig 105336 bp, 89 predicted proteins | sample 8958161 | NCBI WGS metagenome assembly JADMIO01 (sample SAMN16585339, study PRJNA669376) | soil metagenome | isolation source: Crop rotation soil | place: USA: Cullars Rotation, Alabama | collected 2011
GCCGCGACTTCAAGTCACGTGAATTCCAAGCTTCGGATCCCACTGTGCTGGAAAGATGCTCCAGGACGCAGCAGCCGGTTCACTTCACGGACGTAGTTCTCAATGACCTCGCGGCTGGGGATGTGCTGGAAGACGATCGACGAGAACGCAAAGTCGAACTCGAGGTTCGGTACAACCGTCAAGTCCTTGCCGTTGTTCTGGTAAATGGAGACACGCGGAAAATCTTTCAGCGCCTCGCGGGCGATTCGAACCATTTCGCCGCTTACATCGACGGCATGAACTTCACCGAAGATCTTCGCCAACGCCCGGGTGACCCGTCCAGCGCCGCATCCGATTTCCAGCACGCGCATTTGTCCCGGCTGCTTGCTTTGACAAATGTTTTCCATGTCGGTAAGGATTTCCTCGGCCACGGTGCGCTCGCCTGAGGCAAAGAACTCCTCATCGGTCCAATCTTGCTTCGCCGTGTCGACATAGTGGCGCGCGTTTTCCTTGGCGCGGCGGTCCCAGTCCTCGCGCATTTTCTTCAGTTGTTCTTCGAGTCCGATCTGTTTCATCGCATCGCTTTCGACGGGTCTATTCTCGCATACCGGTTGCTGCAAAAAACGACTCCGATACCTACTTCAAACGGACGGTAATGGAACTGCGTTATGTACCAAAATCGTTCACCCCTATTGACTTAGCGCCAATCTCAGATAAGATTCTTAAAGGCAACCAATGGAACAGCGCAAAGCACAAAGATTCGACTTACAGCTGCCCTTCGAACTGATTCGCAGGGGCTCGCAGAGTCTGTCTCAGCACGGGGAGACGCGCAACTTGAGTTCGGTCGGTGTGCTCTTTAATGCGGCCGCCAATAACCTTCGGGTAGGTGAGCCAGTAGAATACATGATCACTCTGCCGACGATGGCAGATTCGGATGCTCCAGGACACGGCAACGTACGCTTGCACTGTTTAGGCAAGGTCGTACGGCACGCGCGGGAAACCGGCACTGCCGCAACGCTGGAGCGTTACGAGTTCGTACGCTAGGCCGGAATCAGCTCTTCAAGCAGGCGTAGGGCTCCTTCCTTCCCTTTCTCGCCTACTTCGCCGATCGGTCCTACGCATCCGGGACATCCCGCTTCGCAGCCGCAAGACTTCAGAACTTCCCTCGCTCCATTCAGTAACTTCGAAGTAAGTCGAAACAGAGGTTGGCTCTGCCCAATCCCGCCCGGATACTTGTCGAATAAGAACAGATCGGGTTCGTAAGTCCGGTTCGCCTGGCAGGTGTTTCCGGTAATCGCGATGCCGAGATCTCTCGGATCGCTCATGAGTAACAACGCTGCGACCGTCTGCAAGACATTCGCGAGCGCGGTTAAGGCGTTTTGCTTTTCGGTCGCGGCCATATCCGGAAAACGTGCCAGGAAAGCGTCCGGGAAGTGGAGCCAGAACGCAGTGGTCTGCAATTCCTGTTCGGGCATCGAGAGGTTCCCGGAGCCGACGTTCTCAAGCGTATAAAAACGGATCTTCTTGAAGCCGACCACCTGCGTATTTACGCGCACGTCTCCGTAGGCCGCTACTGCTCCATTGACGTCAAGAGTTTCGAAGGACTCCAGCTCTTTGACTTCGGTGTAGTCGATCGCATCGGTGAAGTAATCCGAGTCCACACGCCGTACATAGGCTTTGCGGCCCGTGTAATCGAACTGCTCGACTTGGTACTGCCGCGCCTCATGCAGATAGATGGCTTTTTCATGCAACGTGGTCAACGCAGTCGAAAACGAAACATCGGCGATGATCTGGTGCTCGCCCGTGATGTCGACGACCACGAAGTTGTCGCTTGAAATCGCGCGCAAGCTGACCGCGTCAGCCGGATAGGTGTCCGAGGTCCAGTGCCAGCAGCCTGCGGAATGGTGCAGAAGTCCAGCATCTTCGGAGAGGAACTTGCACAGCTCAGTCGTGTCGTGCGGCCCGAACTTCTCGCCGTCGTGCAACGGCAGCTCAAAGGCCGCGCACTTGAGGTGACTAATCAGGATCTCGAGATTATCCGCGTTCAGATGCGCGTGTTCCGGCGAGCGTTCGAAAAAGTACTCGGGATGTTCGACGATGTACTGGTCCAAGGGCGCACTGGAGGCGACGAGTACCGCGAGAGAAGTGCTTTGCCGGCGGCCCGCGCGGCCGGCTCGCTGCCAAGCCGAGGCGATGGACCCCGGATAGCCGGCCATGACCACGGCATCCAACGATCCAATGTCGATGCCTAGCTCCAGAGCATTGGTCGCAACGACTGCGCGGATTTCGCCCTCCCGCAAGCTCCGTTCAATCGCACGGCGCTCCTTCGGCAAATAACCGCCACGGTAGCCTCGAATCGTCCCGCCGGGCACGGGTCCGCGCTCGCACGCGTCGCGAAGGTAGGTCAGCAGGATTTCCGTCGCAAGCCGGCTATTCGCGAAGATCAGTGTCTGTTGGCCGCGCTCGATAAACTCCGTCGCGATCCGCCGCGTCTCGTGAAGGTAGCTGCGCCGAATGCCAAGCTGGCGATTGACGACCGGAGGGTTATAGAACACAAAATATTTCTCTCCGCTCGGTGCTCCATTCCGGTCGACAAGTTCAAAGCTGGTCTCGGTTAGCGCCTCCGCGAGCTGCTGGGGATTTGCAATAGTCGCCGAACAGCAGATGAACCGCGGCTTCGAGCCGTAAAATTCACAGATCCTGCGCACGCGCCGGAGTAAGTTGGCGAGGTGGCTGCCGTAAACTCCGCGGTACGTATGCAGCTCATCGATGACGATGTAGCGCAGGTTCTCAAAACACTTGGCCCACTTCGTGTGATGCGGGAGGACACCCGCGTGCAGCATGTCCGGATTCGTCAGGATGATGTTGGCGCGCTCCCGGATCGCTCGTCGCGCGTCCTGCGGCGTGTCGCCGTCGTACGTGTGGGCGCGTATCTCGCAACCCATCGAATCGAGCCCGGCTTGCAATTCGTGCAGCTGATCTTCGGCGAGCGCCTTGGTCGGGAACAGATACATCGCACGTGCCGTCGGATCTTCGAGAAGCGTCCGAAGAACGGGCAGGTTATAGCAAAGCGTTTTTCCGCTGGCGGTCGGAGTTACGACCACGACGTTTTTGCCTTCGCCGGAAAGTCGGAACGCGTCCGCCTGATGCGTATACAACTGGGGGATGCCACGCTGCTCCAACATCCGGCGCAGCAGTTCGGGCGCGGTCTCGGGCATCTCTGCGAACTCCCCTTCGCGCGCAGGCTGATGGCGGATCGCACGGATCGGCGAGTCCGGATTCGCCATCAATTGCTCGAAGCGCGCGATCGCGGTTTCGATGCCTCTGTCCGCTTGACGGCTCTCGAGTAGGCTCAGGGTCAGGTTCATGTGTTTCGCCTTTTCTTTGCCAGAGTAGCCTAGAAAAACCACGAAGTCCAGTGGTATCCGAAGCCGCTCCTGTACAATTCCCTTGTGCAACTCACCGCCACAGACTGGTTCGTCGTCGGTCTGTATTTCCTGTTCAACCTTGGGATCGGTTTCTACTACAAAACCCGGGCGGGCAAGAACGTAACCGAGTTCTTTCTCTCGGGGCGCAACGTGCCGTGGTGGCTTGCGGGTACGTCAATGGTTGCGACTACGTTCGCTGCGGACACGCCTCTCGCAGTGACCGGGATGGTTGCGGTCGGCGGGATCGCCGGCAACTGGCTGTGGTGGAACTTCGTCGCAAGCGGCATGCTGACGGTGTTCTTCTACGCGCGCTTATGGCGAAGGTCCGGTGTGATGACCGACGTTGAGTTCGCCGAGATCCGCTATTCGGGTAAACCGGCGGCGTTTCTGCGCGGCTTCCGGGCCATCTATCTCGCGATCCCCATCAACTGCATCATTCTCGGATGGGTCAACCTGGCGATGGTCAAGATCCTGGTACTTGTGCTCGGTATCGAGAAGTGGCAGGCGCTGGTCGTCGTGATGGGCTTGATCGCGCTGACATCATTTATCTCGACACTGGCGGGCCTTTGGGGCGTGCTGGTCACCGACGTGTTTCAGTTCGTCATCAAGATGGGGATGGTGACGGTGCTTGCGGTTTTCGCCGTGCAAGCCGTCGGCGGAATCGACGGAATGAAAGCCGGACTCGTTGCAGTTGATCGCGCACGCGCGGCGACCCAAGGCGCGCACGGGTCCGTGTTGAACTTTGTTCCCGATCTCGACTCCGCGTGGATGCCGATGATCACGTTCCTGGTCTACATCTCGATGAACTGGTGGTCGACCTGGTATCCGGGCGCCGAGCCGGGCGGAGGAGGCTACGTCGCACAACGGATGTTCTCGGCAAAGGACGAAAAGAACTCGCTGCTCGCGACCTTGTGGTTCAACGTTGCGCATTACGCAGTACGCCCTTGGCCTTGGATTTTGGTTGCGCTAGCCTCGCTTATCCTCTATCCAGGACTAAAGGATCCGGAGACCGGGTACATCCGCGTGATGATCGCGTATCTGCCTCCGTCTTTGCGAGGCCTGATGATCGCTGCATTTGCCGCGGCCTACATGTCAACGATCGCGACCCAGTTGAACTGGGGTGCAAGCTACTTGGTGAACGACTTCTATCGGCGTTTCTGGGTAAGAGATCGTAGCGATAAACATTATGTGAGCGCATCGCAATGGGCGACCGTGTTGCTCACCATCTGCTCCGCGGTTGTTACGTTCTATCTCGAATCCATAGCCGGGGCGTGGAAGCTGCTGCTCGTGACCGGCGCTGGCACCGGCGGCGTTCTCCTGCTGCGCTGGTATTGGTGGAGGATCAACGCCTGGAGCGAAATCTCCGCGATGATTTCCGGTTTCGTCGTTTCGATCGCGTTGCAGACCGCATGGCACCTCGACATCGACAAGCCGGTCGATTTCGCGTGGATCATGATGATTACGGTTGCGATCACGACCGTTGTATGGCTGGCAGTTACGTTCCTTACCGCTCCGGAATCTAAAGAAACTTTGGTTGCGTTTTACCGCCGAACGCACCCCTCGGCGGCAGGCTGGAGGCCGGTAGCAAACCTTGCACCCGATGTGATTCCGTCACAGGACGGCTTGGCGAGTCTCGTGGATTGGATTGCAGGATGTGTCCTGATTTACGGCGTTCTTTTCGGTACCGGTAAGCTGCTGTTGAAGGAGTATCCGTCTGGTTTGGCGCTTCTAGCGGCGGGAGTGATCGCCGCCGCAGTGATCTATTGGGACCTTTCACGGCGCGGCTGGAACGTCGTCGTGGACTGATCTTCCGAGCGCTCCCCCGGTAAAATAGACATATGCGAATTCTACCGGCCGCTGTGCTGTTGGCCGCCGGGATCGCGCGACTCGCCTCCTCCGCCGAACCCAAGCTGGCTGTCGTCCACTCCGCAATGGCGCAAGTGGAAGACGGGCCGCCGCTCGCTCCGAATGAGCGTTTTCTCCCCGGGGAACTCATCTACTTCAGCTGTCAAGTGGAGGGCTATCAAAGGCGTCCCAAAGAGTACGATCAGTCGACCGTTTACTTGAGCTATCGCATCGCCGTGCAGGACGTTAAGGGAGTGCTGCTGCAGCCTCCGCAAGAAGGCAAGTTCGAAACCACCGTGTCGGCCGAAGACAAGAACTGGATGCCAAAGATTCGCGAGACGATCAACGTCCCGCCGTTCGCGGATTCGGGCGAATACCGTGTTGTCATTGCGCTCAAGGACGAGCAGGCTGGAACTACGGCGGAAGGAAAAGCATCCTTCTTCGTCAAAGGACGTGACGTCGAACCAAGCGACACCTTGGTGGTACGCAACTTCCGTTTTCTACGATCAGAGGACGATGACAAGGCTCTCGCAACTGCCGCCTATCGGCAGGGAGACGCCGTGTGGGCGCGCTTCGACATGACCGGCTACAAGCTCGCCGATGGAAATCAGTTCGATCTGGATTACGGCTTAACGGTGTTGCGCGAAGATGGATCGGTCGCCTACGCTGAACCGCATGCGGCCGGCGCGAAGGATCATTCGTTCTATCCGCAGCGCTATCAACCGGGCGTTCTGAACCTCGCCCTGGCGAAAGACCAGAAACTTGGCCGCTACACGATCGTGCTTTCGGTTCACGACAACCTGGGTATGCAGAACTACGAGACGCGCGCGACCTTTTCGGTGGAATAGCGCGCCGCTGAGAGCATTTCTCGAGCAACACCACTAGCTCTGAGAATGGCCCTGTTCCGCACCCGGAGCGCCGCTGTCTTCGGAATCGAAGCGCACGTGATCGATGTCGAAGTGGACATGTACCCGGGGGGAAGCGCACGCGACTTTGTCACCGTCGGCATGCCCGACACAGCCGTGCGCGAAAGCCGGGAGCGCATCAAGTCAGCTCTGTTGAACTCGGGCTTCGGTTATCCCAACAAATCGGTCACGATCAATCTTGCGCCGGCGAACGTTCGAAAGGAAGGGGCTGGGTTCGATTTGCCGATGGCTCTCGGTATCCTCGGCGCCATGGGAACCGTGTCCCGGAGCGACGAACATCTGCTCGTGGGCGAACTCTCGCTCGATGGCACGTTGCGGCCAGTGCGCGGCGCACTCTCGATCGCGGTGTGCGCACAGCGCCTGCGAATCCCGAATCTGCTGGTGCCCGCCGATAATGCTGCCGAAGCGGCCGTTACGGAAGGCGTAAATGTGTTCGGCATGCGCCATCTGACCGAGGTGGTTGCCTACCTCAACCAACCCGATCAATTTCGGCCGGCCGCATCGGCGTCCAGTCCGAGTCACGCGCATTCGGAAGCCCACCCGGATTTCCGGGAGGTGCGCGGCCAAGCGTCGGCCAAACGGGCTCTCGAAGTCGCGGCGTCCGGCGGGCATAACGTCCTGATGATCGGACCTCCGGGATCCGGGAAGACGATGCTCGCGAAACGGTTCGCCGGAATTCTACCGTTGCTTACTTTTCAGGAGGCGATTCAAACCACGCAGATTCACAGCGTCGCGGGACTGTTGCCGCGGGGTGTGGGGCTGCTTTCGTCGCGGCCCTTTCGGTCGCCCCACCATACGGTTTCCGATGCGGGGTTGATCGGCGGAGGATCCGGCACGCCGCGACCCGGCGAAGTGAGCCTCGCCCACAACGGCGTGCTGTTCCTGGATGAACTCCCGGAATTTCCAAGGAACGTCCTTGAGATGCTTCGCCAACCACTTGAAGAATCCTCCGTGACTCTGGCGCGCAGCAACATGACCCTATCCTTTCCGTCGGACTTCATCCTCATCGCTGCCATGAACCCGTGTCCCTGTGGATTTTTCTCGGATCCTACGCGCGAGTGCCGCTGTACCGGCGCGATCATTCAGCGCTATCTGAGCAAGGTCAGCGGACCTTTGCTCGACCGCATTGATCTGCACATCGAAGTGCCCGCGGTTGCGTACAAAGACTTGCGCGGGACGGATCGAGGCTCGGACTCCGCCGAGATGCGGGGGCGAGTTGAACATGCGCGCGCCATTCAGCATCGTCGCGGGTTTTACAATGCGCGGATTCCTTCACGCCGCTTGAGAGACCTTTGCTCACTGGATGAAGCAGGCGAGCGGACGCTCGAGATTGCGGTTCGCAAGATGGGGCTGAGCGCGCGAGCGCATGATCGCATTCTTAAAGTCGCGCGCACGATTGCGGATCTCGACGGATCCGATCACATCGCCGCCAAGCACCTCGCCGAGGCTGTTCAATATCGCAGCCTGGATCGAAGTTACTGGAGCTGATAAGCTGTAATTTGTTCCCACCTCCTGAACCCGGGAAGGCTTTCTGCTAAGAAGTCATGTTCCTACGGCGCCGATTATCTTAGGCGCTGGACCGGCGGGGTTGACCGCTGCCTACGAATTCAGCAACCAGGGCGTTGCCACGACGCTGATCGAGCAAGATTGCTCGGTCGGTGGCCTCGCGCGTACCATCGAGCACAACGGATACCGGTTCGACATCGGCGGCCATCGTTTCTTTACGAAGCTGCCTCTAATCGAAAAGATTTGGACCGACATCCTCGGTGAGGACTTGCTGGTGCGACCGCGGCTATCGCGCATTTATTACCGCGGGAAGTTCTTCCAGTACCCCCTGGAAATTCGAAATGTAATCCAACACCTCGGTCCCATCGAGTCAGCACGCTGCGTCGCGAGTTTTGTCCGGGCGCGGATGCTGCCTTCTCATCCCGAGACCGATTTTGAAACGTGGATCGCGAATCGTTTCGGCCGTAGGCTGTTTGACACCTTCTTCAAGAGCTACACGGAAAAAGTCTGGGGCATGAGCTGCAAGGAAATCGGGTCAGAGTGGGGGCAGCAACGGATCCGGGGATTGTCGCTTACGAGCCTGCTCAGGGATGCCGTCGCAGCGGGACGAGAGCGCGATGTGCCGCGAAGTCTGATCCGCGAGTTCTATTATCCGCGGCTGGGTCCCGGCATGATGTGGTCGCGCATGCGGGACCTGTTGGAAGCACGCGGTTCACAAGTTCACTTGAATCGACCGGTTGCCGAAATCCATTGGGAGCCCGGACGCGTGCTTTCGGTAGTCGCCGGTGGCGAGAAATTTCGCGGAACGCACTTCTTGAGCAGTGTCGCGATTCGAGATCTCATCGCGTCCCTTCGTCCCGCACCGCCGCCGCAGGTACGGCGTGCGCTCGAAATGTTCCGGTACCGCGATTTCATCACCGTCGCAATCATGGTGCGCGGTGACGATGTTTTCCCGGACAATTGGATCTACATCCACGATCCTTCGGTTGCCGTGGGCAGAATTCAAAACTTCAGGAACTGGAGCGCGGAGATGATTCCCGATCCCGGGATGACGTGCCTTGGACTGGAGTATTTTTGCCATGAAGGCGACGGATTGTGGTCGAAGTCCGATGCCGAACTCATCGAGCAGGCCAAGCGGGAGGTCGGTCAATTAGCGCTTTTGGGCAAGCGCCCGATTGTAGATGCTGTGGTGGTACGTGTGAAGAAGGCTTATCCGGTGTACGACCAGAACTACGCGCACGGCCTGAGGATCGTTCGAAGCTTTCTCAAGATGCTGCCGAATCTGCAGTTGATCGGGAGGAACGGCATGCATCGGTACAACAATCAGGACCATTCGATGCTGACGGGGATTCTCGCAGCACGGAATGCGCTGGGCGCCAAGTATGATTTGTGGGGAACCTCAATCGACTCTGGCTACATCGAGGATTTCAGCACGCGAGCTGAAGAGTTGAATACGATCGAATCCACTCAGCCGAGCGTTGCGGTGAGAGCCGCGTCCGCATAATTCGATTACGGAACCGTGATCGTGATGGGCAGGCTGATGTCGCGCCCCGTGGCATCGGACACGTGCATCGGCTCGAAAGAGATCGGTTGCACCTTCATGGTTTTGCCGTCGATCTCGACCTCGAGGAAGTGATTCTCGTCCGCCGCAGCCCGAATGTCCGCGGCTTTCATGTTCAAGCGGACGCGGCCGGTGCGCAGCTCGCCTCCCGCTCCGCTCGTAATAAAGGTGATTCCTCCGGTGCGCTGATCCGCCTCGCTTACCTGAAAGTTGTGCTCATGGCCGTTGAATACTACCTTAACGCCAGATTCCGAAAATAACTTGAGCCAGTGCCTGAGGGCGTTGAGGCTCGGAGCGTGCTCGGGACCCGCCGTAAACAGAGGATGGTGGAAGTAGGGAATGATCCACGCCGGGTGCGGCTTGGAAAACTCAGACTGCATCCAGTGGAATTCCGCGCTGTCCTCGAGATAGGCAGGTCTCGCTGGACCCGATTCCGTGTTGCGTGTGCTGTCGAGCGCCACGAACTTGGCCAGATCGCCATAGGTGAACGAGTAATAACGCGCCGGTTTGCCGCCCGGGAAGGGGAAGTTGTCCAACTGGGCCCCAAGATCGGCATGGTGTTCCGTCTCATTCCCGTCATGGTTTCCTAGACTCGGGAAGAACGGAATGCGCGCCAGCAGCGGCTCGTAAGGCTGGAAGAACTTAGTGGCCCAGTCTTCATCGCTATCGCCCGAGTGCCGGAAGCCGTAAAATTTCGACCGCACATCGGCGTAAATGTTGTCCCCGACGCTGATGATGAAGCGGACAGGATTGTCGGTCTTGGCGCGCTGCTGAAATTGTTCCCACATCCTGCGCGCGACGTTGTACTGGGGCGCCTGCCCGGTTCCAAAGTCGCCGATGACAAAGAAAACGAGCTTTTGCGGATGATCCGCCCACGTTCGCGTTTGGCCCTGCCCCACAACCGCGCCTTTGATCGACACCTTGTACGTGTACTCGTGGTCGGGCATAAGGTCCGCGACGGTAATGGAATTTCCGCGCGACACAAGCGTGCGCCCAGCGATCTCGATTGTGGCTTCACCATGCGAAGGCGCGGACCGGCCGATCGTGTTGACCCCATTGGTGGTGCCCCAGGACAGCTCAACGTAAGTCGACCCGAGATCGCTGACGTAGGTGTAATACTTCTGCGCGCTCGCCTGCCAGACAAGCACCAACAGAAGCGCAACAGTAGAGGCGAGACGCCGCATCGCGCGAGGCGTCGAGAGGTTCTTCACTGCTTGTTATTGAACTGGTTTCGCGGTACGGGTTTCGCGGGCCAATCGTACTTTGGCGTCATCCAATTTCTTCTGCACCTTCGCGACTTCGGCCGGATCCATTTCGCTAGGAGGGCCAGTCTGCCATTCTTTGAGCGAGCTCTGCCACTGCGCGATCGCTTCTTTCAGTTTGCCGGCGCGGAAGTAGACTTCGGCGAGATGGTCGTGCACGGTAGGATCGCGGGACATCGACAGCAGCGCTTGCTTCAATTTGTCTTCGGCTTCTGGAAGCTTATTTAACCGGAAATAGACCCAGCCCAAGCTGTCGAGATAAGCGCCGGTATTCGGTTCCTTCTCGAGCGCCTTCAGGATATAGTCGCGAGCTTCTTCCAGACGGACGTTGCGATCCGCCAGCATGTAACCGAGATAGTTCAGCGCCGACGCATTGCCTGGATCGATTGCGAGGACCCGCCGAAATTCGGCTTCCGCCTTGGGCAAATCCTTCATCCGTTCATACATCGCGCCGCGAAGGAACAGCACCGAAATCTTGTCTTCATCGCTCTGCGAAAGCATCTCGGCGGAGTCCAGCATCTTGGCCATTTCCGCGAAGTTCTTCGCCTTCTCATAGATCTGAGCAAGCGCAAGGTAGGACTCGCGATCATTCTTGCCGTCCATCATCTTGCGCGTCTCTGCGATGGCCAAATCGCTCTTGCCGAGATCCGCTAACAGGGAGGCGCGCTCGGCGACAACCATCCGGTCCATCGGAAATTTCTTGTAAGCAGTTTCCGCTTCCGCCTCGGCCTTCGCAAAATCCTTCGCCTGACGGTAGGTCTCCACCACTTCAGCCAACGCTCGCGGCGCTGCGGAGGGATCGACGTCCGCAATCTGCCGGAACACGTCGGCCGCCGCGGTGTACTGCTCCGACGAGCGATTCAGGTATGCAAGCTTCTCCAGGAGGAGAATGCGATTTGTGCGCTCCGACGCGCTGTAAGTCTTTTTCGCGGTCATGTCCAGGATGCTCTTCAACTGGCGAATAGCTTCCGGGATTTTACCTTCGCTCTCCAGCAGATTAATGTCGTTGAACTGGATCTCAAGATTGTTAGCGTCGAGTTCCTTCGCCTTGTCGGCCGCTTGCCGGGCTTTTGGGAAATCTTTCTTTTGCCGGTAGATTTGCGACATGCGCAACAGCACGTGCTCGTCTTTCGGATCCTCGTCCGCCAGCTCCCGGTAAATTTTCAGGGCGTCATCGAGCTGATCCCCCATTAGCAGGTCCTCAGCGAGCGCGTGTTTCAGGTCGGAGTTTCCAGGCTGCTGATCGAGCGCGCGCCGCAACATTTCAGCCGCGAGCGAATAATCCTTCAGCTGCTCATAAACGCCTGCGAGGCTGGTGAGGCTCCGCGGATTCGGGTCCTTCTCTGCAACTTTGCGCAGGAGCTCAGCCGCGGCTCGATTATCGCCAAGGTCGGCATAAACCACCGCCAGTCCAGTCATGCCTTCCTGATTGTCAGGGTCCAGCTCAAGAGCTTTCTTATAAGCCGCAACGGCTTCGGTCGAGTTCTGCAGGACTTTGTCCAACCGGCCCAACATGAGCCAGCTGTCGATGTCCTTGGGATCGCCTTCGGTAATTTTGGAATACTGCTCGACGGCGCGCTTGACCATGTTCTCGTCGATGCGGTTTTGTTGTGCGTCTCCGATCAAGCGCGTATAAATACGCGCCAGCAGACGCCGTGCGTTCAAGTTGTTCGGATCCTGCTTTAACTCGTCTTCCGCTTGAGTAACGGCTTCGCGGAGCCTGCCGGCCTGTACGTATAGATCGGAGAGCTCTTCAACGATGAACGTGGCCGAAGGGTCGGCTTTGAGCGCCGCACGATAGTTGTCGACTGCCTTGCCGAAAAACTCACCGCGGTTCCCGTTGGCGGCAGCCATTTCCGCGTACATGTGACCCAGCGAGTAGCTGTAATAAGCGGCGGACTTGTCTGCCGCGGCAGGTGCGTTCTGACCGTAAGCGGAAAACGCCAGAAAAATGAGACAGGGGAGGCTTAGGAGCCGATGCACTGAGGTCATGAACGCTCTCTTTCTCTTACCCGGGACGCGGGGCTGGGGCGCGCGGGCGTGCTCATCTAAAGTATAACCCGGGAAACAGAGAGTCCCGAGACGGACGCGAACCACTCAGTGAATCATCCGATGCGATGCTAAGGTGGCGTGGATCAATCTTCGGAGTCTCCACTTATCGTCGTCTTGGGGCCGACCGGATCGGGCAAAAGCGACTTGGCGATCGCCATTGCTGAACGCTTTTCGGGCGAAATCGTAGGGTGCGATTCGCTGCAGCTTTATCGAGGTTTCGACATTGGCACGGCCAAAACGCCGCCCGCCGATCGCCGCGGAATTCCGCATCACATGCTGGACGTGCTAGAACCCAGTGAGCCATCCACGGCGGGTGACTATGCCCGGGCCGGGCGCGAAATCCTGGCGCAAATCGCCGCGCGTGGACGATTGCCGGTCGTGGCCGGCGGCACTGGATTTTACCTGCGAGCGCTGCTTGAAGGTTTATCCGCAGGACCTGTGCGCGAGCCGCGGCTACGTGAAAGGCTGGAACAGCGCGAAGGCAAACGTGCTGGGAGCCTCCATCGCATTCTGACGCGGTTGGATCCGGTCGCCGCAGCACGTATTCATGCGAACGACGTGAGTAAGGTGATGCGCGCACTGGAAGTCCGTCTTGTCGAAGGCCGCCCGATGACGGCTTTATTTGCGCAAGGCCGCGAACCGCTCAAGGGATTTCGCCCGATCAAGCTCGGCCTCGAGCCGCCACGCGAGCAGCTTTATCAAGCGCTGAATGCTCGCGCCGAGGCCATGTTTGCGCGCGGACTGGTCGCCGAAGTCCAAACACTTCTTGCGCGCGGCGTTTCGGCGGAGGCGAAACCGTTTGAGTCACTCGGATACAAGCAGGCGCTCCAGGTTCTGCGAGGTGAAGCAAGCGTTGATGAGGCCGTACAATCGACCGCTCAGGAAACCAGGCGTTACGCCAAGCGACAAATGACTTGGTTCCGGCGCGAACCTGGTGTCCACTGGCTCCGTGGATTCGGGAGCGATCCGGCTATTCAACGGGCAGCGGTTGATTATATTGCGAAATAATTTTTTTGGATTTCTTCGGAACCTATCCGCAACTCGCTCGTATTACTACGTGAAGTTAGTCAGTACGAGAGTTGAGGGATTACAAAAATGGTTAACAAATTGGTATTGGGTTTCGCTTCCGTGGCGCTTGCGATCGCCAGCGCATCTACGCACAGCCTGACCTTGTTCGACCCGGTGACGGTGAACGGGACCATGTTGCAGCCCGGAGATTACAAGATCGAGCTGAAAGACAACAAGGCCGTGATCACGCAAGGGAAGGTAATGGCGGAAGCGAATGTGAAGGTGGAGAACAGCGACAAAAAGTTCAACACCAACACGGTACGCGTGGTCCAGGGGCATATTGACGAGATCCGATTGGGCGGGACGCACACCCGCGTAGTCTTCGACAAGGTTGGCACGTCGACAAACTAGTTCTCCTCAAGGAGCGGCCCGCCGGGGGGCCGGGCCGCTCAGAATCGCGCGATACCATGGTGGTGTGCGGCGGCTTCTCCTGATTTTCCTCTCGCTCACAATCGTTTCCTCCAGAGCTAGAGCAGAAACGTACGCGGTTCTCCCGTTCTTTAATCTCACGAAAAATGCCAACCTTGACTGGGTGGGCGAGAGCATTGCGGAAGCCCTGCAGGATGTTCTCGCTTCGGAGAATCAAATCACTATTGCTCGAGACGACCGTGTCGAGGCATTTCGACGCCTTTCGATCCGCCCTTACTCAGAACTGACGACTGCGTCGGTGATTAAGCTGGGACAGGCACTGGATGCCGAGCAGGTCATCTTCGGGCAGTTCGATCTAAAATCTGCGCCCAATGCGGACGGTATGACAAAGTCCCGAGGCTCCCTACAAATCACCGCGCATTTGCTCGACCTGCGCCACCTTAAGCAAGGGCCGGAGCTCCGCGAAATCGGAGCGCTGGAGGATCTCGCGGCGCTGCAGCGGCACCTGGCTTGGCAAACCTTGAAGTATATTGAGCCGAAACGTGCCCCTTCGGAAGCCGAATTTGCGCGCCTCCACCCTGGCGTACGAATGGACGCGATTGAAAATTACGTGCGGGGCCTGCTAGCAATGAACCCCGATGAAAAGCACCGTCTCTTCACGCAAGCCGCGCGGCTCGAACCAAACTTCCCACAGCCGTGGTTTCAGCTCGGAAGGCTGATGTGGAAGCGGAAAGAGTACAAGACCGCCGCAGACTGGTTCGATAAAGTCAAAGCCGGAGATGCGCATTACAACGAGGCTCATTTCTTCCTAGGACTGTGCCGCTACTCACTCGGTGATTTCAAAGGTGCGGAGGCGGCGTTTCAGACGGTAGTGCAGACCATCCCGCTAAGCGAGGTCTACAACAACCTGGCGGCTGCCCAGTCGCGCTCCAACGCACCGGTTGCACTCGACAATTTCCTCAAGGCATTGGAAGGCGACAGCAGCGATCCGATCTATCACTTCAACGTTGGATATGCGCTGTGGCGCAGCGGGAACTTCGCTGTCGCTGCAGAGCGGTTCCGTTCCGTGTTGGACCACGATCCGAACGACTCGCAGGCCGCGATGCTGCTCGCCCGTGCCGAAAGCCGGATCGGACCCCGCCCCAATGATCCAAAGTCCCAGGGTATGGAGCGCCTGAAGACGAATTACCAGGAGAGCGCCTACTGGCAATTGCGCGCAGTGCTCCAGCCCGACAAGCCTTGAGTGGAGGGGTTCGGCGGGTTGCACGCGAGCAGCCAAGGCTCTCGGTTATAATCCAGTAAGCTCATGCTGGAAGCGTTCGGATTATCCGACCCTGGCTGCGTCCGGCGTAACAACGAAGACTCTTACCTGGTGGAGCCGCAAATCGGCCTGTACGTTGTGGCCGATGGAATGGGCGGAGCCCAAGCCGGCGAACATGCTTCCAAGCTCGCGGTGGAGTCTTTGGCCGACTTTGTGAGAAAGAACGGTCGCGCCACTGCCGAGCTTTTGACTGAAGCGTTCCAACAAGCCAATGCGCGCGTGCTGCAGGTTGCGTCAGGCGATTCAACTCTCGAGGGCATGGGTACCACTTTGGTGGCGGCGCTCGAAGCTGGCCCTGAAATTCTGATCGCAAGCGTCGGCGACAGCCGCGCTTACCTCTACGAAAATAACGAACTCAGCAGCATCACCGAAGATCAGACCTGGGTCCACGAAGTGGGCCGACGCCTGGGGATGGACGACATGACCTTGCGCACGCATCCCATGCGGCACGTGCTTACCATGGCGATCGGCGTCAGTCCGGAATTGCGTGTGCATTCCTATGCGATTACCCCGGCCCCAGGATCCTTGATCCTGCTTTCCAGCGATGGCCTGCATGGGGTTGTCGACTCGGGAACCATTTCGAAAGCATTGGCTGGAAACGGATCTCTTGAGTCCAAGTGCCAGCGGCTGATCGAAGTTGCCAAGCAGTATGGCGGTCCCGACAACATCACTGCGCTTCTCCTCCGGGTCGCCTAAGATCGCCTTTACGGTCCTTTACATGGTTGGCGTAACCTGAAGCGTCACGAATGCGATCCTTTATCTAGTGGGCCGCATCGTATTTTTGGCCGGAATTCTGGTCGCCGTCGTAAGCGCTCAGACTGGCGTGGTGAAATTTGCCGGACAGCCCGTGCCTGGCGCGACGGTCACGGCCATCCAGGGTGATCGACGCACCGTCACAACGACCAACGAGTCGGGAGTGTACGAGTTTTCAGAAATTCCGCCTGGAACCTACAAAGTCGAGGTCCAAATGTTCGGCTTCGACCTTGCGCGCAAACAGGTCCAATTCGGTCCCGCATCAGCGGCGACGGAATGGACCCTCATATTGCCGCAACGTCCGCGCGAGGCTGCGCAGAACGTGCCCCGTCCCGCAGGTCCCGCAGCTTTCCGGAACGTTCAAAATGCCACGCAAACGGAGCTGGACCGGATCGAAGCGGCCGCGCCCCAATCTGAAGCGCCTGCCGTTCCCGGCAACGACAGCGCGAATGAGGCTTTTCTGGTAAACGGCACCTTGAGCAGCAGTCTGCAGACGGGACAGAACGACTTCGGCTTGCGCGGACCTGGACTCGATGCCTTCGGCCCTCCTGGAGGGCTTCCGGGTGTCGGAGGCGACGGCGTACCGGCACAACCTGGCCAAGTCCCACCGGCCAACAATGCGCCGGGTGTGTTGGGAGGTCCAGGCGGACGGTTCGGTGGCGGAGGTGGACCCGGTGGAGGTTTCGGCGGTGGTGGATTCGGCGGCCGGGGCGGATTCGGTGGTCCGGGAGGACGCGGCGCGCAACGCCCGGGGCCTAATGCTGGACCCGGCGGCAATGGAACGTTCATCGGCAATCGCGCCAATCGGGGACGCGGCCGCCAGCAGGGAATCAACGGTCAAGCTTCCTTCAGCCTCAATAATTCGGCTTTGAACGCGCGGCCGTTTTCGCTCAATGGCCAGGACGTTCCGCAAGCCGCATACGCTCAATCGCGTTTCAGCGTCGTACTCGGCGGTCCTCTGCGGATCCCGAAGCTGCTCACCAAGGATACGAACACATTCTTCTTCGTGAGCTACTTTGCAACGCGCGCCAAGAATCCGTATAAGGCCATTGCGACGGTTCCGACCGCGGACGAGCGCTTGGGTAACCTTGCGGAAGCGCTCGGGCACGGGACGACGAGCATCCTCGATCCGTCAACCGGCGCGCCCTTTCAAAACGGTTTCATTCCGCAGTCCATGCTGAATCGCGCCGCACTGGGATTGTTGCAGTACATTCCGCTGCCGAACCAGCCGGGATTGGTCAACAACTATCAGATCCTCACCTCGATCCCTCAGAACACCGACAATCTCGGCCTGCGGCTGAACCAAAACGTCACGCGGACGGATCGCTTGGCATTGAATCTGAACTTCCAGCGCCGCAGCGGTGAGCAGAACCAGCTCTTCGGATTTCGCGATCAGACGAACGGATCGGGACTGAATAGCACATTGAGCTATACGAAGAATCTTGGACGCCGCACGATCAACGTGCTGTCGTTCAATTTCAACCGCAATCGCAACGATACTCTGCCGTACTTCGCGTACACCACCGACATCGCGGCGCAACTGGGCATCCTGGGCGCTTCGAGCGCGCCGATCAACTACGGTCCTCCGAATCTTTCCTTCACGAACTTCGGTGGACTGACCGACGCAAGCGCGCTCTTGAGCCGGAATCAGAGCGCCGGGCTGACGGAGACATTTTCGACGGTCCACAGTTCGCATAATCTCAGCAGCGGGTTCAGCTTCCGGCGGTCGCAATTCAATCTGCAGACCGATGCCAACGCGCGAGGCACGTTCACATTCAGCGGGCTTGCCACCAGCGCTTTTGATTCGACGGGTAATCCGATCGCGGGTACGGGCTATGATCTCGCCGATTTCCTTTTAGGTCTGCCGCAATCCACCTCGGTCCGTTTTGGCGACACGAGTACGTACTTCCGGGGCAATCAGTGGGGTGCATTCGCGCAAGACGATTGGCGCGTCCGCGCAAACCTGACGTTGAATCTCGGACTGCGCTGGGAATATTTCAGCCCGCTCGCGGAGAAGTACGGGCACATCGCCAATCTCGATATCGCGCCCGGGTTCACAGCAGCGGCAGTGATCACACCGGGAGGCATCGCCCCTTATTCGGGAACGCTTCCCGCGACTCTGCTTTGGCCCGACAAAAACAACTTCGCTCCGCGCGTCGGTCTTGCATGGAAGCCTCTGCCCAAGCGGTCGCTTCAGTTCCGTGCCGGTTACGGCGTCTACTACAATCCGTCCGTTTACAACTCGATCGCGAGCAGGCTTGCGGCCCAGCCGCCCTTCGCTCAGACGAACTCCGTCATCACCAGCCTGACGAATGTCCTCACGCTTGAAGACGGGTTGCTCACGACAGCTGCCGGTAAGCAGATTCTCAACAGCTATGCGGTCGACCCCGGCTACCAGGTTGGATATGCGCAGAGTTGGAACGCGGCCATCCAGACGGATCTGCCAAAATCACTTGTGTTTGAAGTCGGCTACCTGGGAACGAAGGGAACGCGCCTCGACATTCTCACGTTACCGAACCGCGCGACGCCGGGTTCTCCTCTGACGGCTGAAGAGCGCCGGCAGATCAACAATGCGACAGGGTTCACGTACGAGACATCGAACGGTAACTCCATCTATCATGCTCTGCAAGCGCGCCTGATCCGCCGCATGCGAAGCGGCGTGGCCTTCAACGCGATCTATACATTCGGCAAATCGATTGACGATTCGTCCACGTTCGGCGGCGCTGGGAATACCGTCGCCCAAGATGCCAACAATCTGCATGCGGAGCGGGGATTGTCGAGCTTCGACCAGCGTCACAAATTTAACCTGACGTCGACGCTCAGTTCGTCCAGCCGTGATAATCGATGGCTCAAGGACTGGACGCTGCAAGGCACGGTCGCGTTGGCCACCGGGACGCCCTTCACTGCCCGAGTTCTCGGCAACCAGGCCGACACCGGGGGCACTGGGTCAGTCGGCAGCGGGAGGGCCAGTGCTACCGGACTTCCACTCGACTGCTGCGGGCTGTTCTTCAACCCCGCCGCCTTCACGATTCCCGGTGCAGGGCAGTTTGGAAATGCAGGCCGTAATACGATCGAAGGCCCGTCGACGTTTTCGTTAAACGCCTCCCTGGGACGGTCGTTTAATCTCACGGAACGCCGCCGCATCGAGTTTCGACTCGAATCGACAAACCTGACCAATCACGTGAACATCACCAGCCTGAGCACAGTCGTCAATGCGACCAATTTCGGACTGCCGCTTGCAGCGGGCCAGATGCGCTCCTTCAACATGCTTGTGAGGCTGAGATTCTAGTGAAGCTACGCTGCGTCCCAGCTTTGTTTGCGGCGCTGTCTCTTTTCGGGCAGCAGACACAACCGCCGACCTTTCAAACGCAATCGAATCTTGTCGTCGTCAATGTCACGGTCCGCGACAAATCGGGCAAGCTGCTCGAGAACCTTTCCAAGGATGATTTCACGCTTCTTGAAGACGACAAGCCTCAGCAAATTGCAGTTTTCGAAGTGGAGCATCTCACCTCTGACCCGTTGGCTCCCGTTGCGCCATACGGTTTTACTCCGCGGCCCGCGGCAGCGGCTCCAGCCGCTACCGCCGACCGACCGGTATCGCGGAAGGATCGCCGCCTGCTGGCTTTCTATTTCGACTTTTCGTCGATGAATCCTCAAGAGCAAATCCGCGCTCAGGAGGCGTCGCTCAAGTTCTTAAATCAGCAGATGACCGGCTCGGATCTGGTTTCGATCCTGACCTACTCGAACCGGCTGCGCGTCGTGCAGGACTTTACCGATAATCGCGACCTTCTGATCTCTACGATTCAAGGATTCCGGATCGGTGAAGCGAGCGAGAACGCGGTGTCGGGCGACACCGGCGCTGACGATACTGACGACAGCGGCGGCTTTACCGCCGACGAGACCGAGTTCAACATCTTCAACACCGATCAAAAGTTGATCGGGCTTGAGGACGCGGTAAAAAAGCTTGCCGCTTATCCCGAGAAGAAGGCGCTCATCTATTTCTCAAGTGGCATCAGCCGAACCGGTGTGGACAACGAGTCTCAACTGCGCGCAACCGTGAACGCAGCGGTGCGCGGCAACGTCGCTTTCTATCCAGTAGACGCCCGGGGACTGACCGCGATGCCTCCGGCGGGCGATGCGAGCACGGCGTCGGCTTCGGGAACAGGAGTGTTCACCGGCAAAACGCAGCAAGGACAGCGCGACAAGTTCAACGGGTCCCAAGAAACGCTCGCGACGCTTGCCGCCGATACCGGTGGCAAGGCGCTGCTCGACTCCAATGATCTTGCGCTCGGCATCACTCAGGCGCAGCGCGACATCAGCAGCTATTACATCCTCGGCTACTACAGCACGAATCCCGCCCTCGACGGTAAATTCCGGCGCATCAAAGTGCGGCTCAAGTCTAACCTCGAAGCCAAGGTCGATTACCGCAACGGATATTACGCGGGCAAAGCATTTCAAAAGTTCAATTCCAGCGATAAAGAGCGGCAGTTGCAGGAGGCACTCACTCTCGGCGATCCGTTTACCGAACTTCCGATGGTCGTGGAAGCCGACTACTTCCGTACCGCGCGCGATCGCTACTTCGTCCCCATCACGGTCCGCATCGCTGGGTCCGCGCTGGACCTCTCGAAGAAATCCACGACTGATCTTGACTTTATTGGCGAGATTCGAGACCCGGCGGGTAAACTGATCGGCGGAGTTCGTGACGAAGTCAACCTCAAGTTCAGCGAAGAGAATGCCGCGCAGTTGAGCCGCCGCCACGTCCAGTACGATACCGGAGTCACGCTGCCGCCGGGCGATTACAAGATCAAAGTGTTGGCACGCGAAAATCAAAACGGCAAAATGGGGACTTTCGAAATGAAGTTCACCGTGCCGGACTTGAATAAGCAGGCCGCGGTTCGCATGAGTTCCGTGGTGTGGAGCAATCAACGCGAAGCGCTTTCCGCAAGCGTCGGCTCCGCGGGAACGAACAAGAAGGCGCTCGAGTCGCATCCGTTGGTCGAGAACGGCCAAAAGCTCGTGCCCAACATCACGCGCGTTTTCCGCAAGGATCAGCGGCTGTACGTCTATTTCGAAGTGTATGATCCTGGCACCGAAGCCTCGCCGAGCGTCTCCGCCGAGCTTATGGTGCTACGCGGAAAGGCCAAAGCCTTCGAGTCAGCGCCGGTACGCGTGACCAGGCCAAAATCAGGTAAGCCGAACACGCTCGCATTCGAGTTCCAAATCCCGCTCGCGAACATCCCGTCAGGTCAATACATCTGTCAAGTGAGCGTCATCGACGAACAGGCGCGCAAATTCGGCTATGCGCGCTCCCCCCTCGTTGTGCTTCCATAGGATCTACTTCACGTTGTACTTAAACGCGAACTGCAAGCGGATCTGCTGGCCCTTGAATTCGCTGGGCAATGGGGGGAAGGGGACCGAAGCGCTGATCCCGGCGACCGCCGCTTTGTCGAGCGCTTGAGAACCTGACGGGCTCGCGATCACCAGCTTGGGAACTTGACCGCTGCGATCAATGATGAACTGCAACTGCACGATGCCACGATTGCCGAGCGTGCGGGCGCTCTCCGGTATGATCGCAAACCAGTTCTGCCGGACTAGGGCGAGAATACGGATCAGATACGGCTTAAAGTCGATGCCTTGTGGATCGCTAAGTAACTCGAGACTGCTCCCGATCCGGCCCGGAGCCGAGGGTGACCGCAAACTATCGAGACTGGGTGGCTCGTCCACATCGCCAACCACAACGCTTCCGGGCGTATCGCCTCGTACCGCGCGCCGGATGGCTTCGTCAACAGTGTTCTTAGGGGGAGCGAGTTTCGCCTGCGTGCGGTCGGGATTCGTTCCGTTCTGTCCGGGAGTCTCAAACGCCAGCTTGGGATTCTCTTGCGCCTGAATCTGGGGTGGCGGCGCTTTCGGCACGCCGATCGGCGGCAACACGACGTTCGGAGGATTGTTGTTGGCGGCCTCGAGCTTCGGGGGCTCGGTGAACCGCGGGACCTCCGGCTGCGGCTCGCGCACGGTCGGCGGCGTGAACCGCCGTGTCGCCGGCGCCGGCGCCAAGCGCTCCTGCGATGCCGGACGCGGCTGCAGATCTTCGACGTTCACTTCTTTGGCGATCTTCCCGCGGTTGGGCGCTTTTTGCGTGAGTTCACGGAGCGGAGGCGCGACCAGAGGCGTTGACTTCTCCAAATCGGCAATGATTTCGGGCGCTTTGCGCGGCGTGTAGCTGTCCAGACGGGAGAGCGCAAAGGCGAACACAAACAGCAGGATGTGCACGGCAAGCGAGCCGACGCCCGCGGGCAGCCATCGGTTCGGCACTGGCGACGCCTGCCAGTCCAGCAAGAGGTTCGGGCCGGAATCCGCTGCTGAATTCATGATGGCGGAGCAAGAGACGTCGAGCGCTTACCGGAAGTTACGAGGTAAAGGATTGAATCCGCTGGGCGACTACCGCCGCGTGCATCTTGATTTTATCAAGAATCTCGAGTGCCACCTCGAGCGCGCGCAAACCGTCCTCGCCGGGCACCAGCGGCCGTTCCCGTGTGACGACGCTGTGGAGGAATGCCTCGACTTCCAGGCGCAGCGGCTCTTCCTTGGCCACGCTGAGCGGTTGAAACCCGATCTGCTGCGTGCCCGATACCGTGAATGCCACCGCCTCCTGCTTCTGATAGTCGAGCGAGATGTACTGGTGCGGTTGGAACAGGCGCAGTTTGCGGACGCGTTCGGTTGAAACACGGCTGGCGGTTAAGTTGGCCACGCAACCTCCTGGAAAGGCCAATCGCACGTTGGCGATATCCACTTTCTCGGAGAGCACCGAAATGCCTGCGGCCCGGATCTCTTCCGGCATCATTCCAGCCATATCCAGGACGACATCCAAATCGTGGATCATCAGGTCCAACACCACGTCGACGTCCAAGCTACGCGGGCTGAACAGGCTCAGACGATGCACTTCGAAGAAGAGTGGCAAGCGGACCATTTTCTTCAAGGCCACGACTGCAGGGTTGAACCGCTCCAGATGGCCGACTTGAAAGATGCGAGCGTTGCGCGCGGCAGCCTCGATGAGAGCGCGACCGCCGGCCAGGTCCGAAGCGATCGGCTTCTCGATCAGGACGTCCACGCCGCCTTCGAGCAACGCGGTACCGGTTTCGGCATGCAGCGACGTCGGAACGGCGACAACTGCCGCGTCCATCTTACCTTTGAGCGGTTCAATCGATGAGAACCAAGGGCAACCGAACTCGCCTCCCGCCATCTGTGCGCGCGATTCGTCGACATCGACCACGCCCGCCAAGTCCGCGTTTGGCGATTGGCTCAAGATCCGTAGATGATGCCGGCCGAAGGCACCCGCGCCGATCACAGCCACGCGAGGTTTGCTCACGATTCGTCCACCTCACATCCGACAATTGCGATCCCGTACTCATTGGCACGTTGAACCATTTCGTCGCGATCGAGCAGCAGAGTCCGGCCTGCATCGACCGCCAAGGCGGTGGTCCCGGTCTTCTTCATCACCTCGATGGTCGATGAGCCCGCGACCGGAACATCAAAAAGCATGTGTCCGCGCGTTTTGGAGGCTTTCACCAGACGCAAAGGCTTTCCATTGGAAAGCGACGCGGCGCGTTCCAGCATCGCGTCAGTGCCTTCCATGGCTTCGACTGCTACGCATGCTCGTTCGCAAATCGCGACGCTTTGTCCAACGTCGACGCCTGCCAACGTGTTCGCTATGCGCCGTCCGTACTCGATGTCGCTCTTCTCGTCGCTGGATGGCTTGCGCTTGGTCAGGACGCCCTGCGCGGCCAGAAGCGGTTTGAGCAGCGACGTCGAATCCACCAAGCGGATTCCCTCGTCGGCTAAAACCTTCGCCACGCCGCCAATGAGCGATTCGGTGTTCTGATGCGCGAGCGAGGCGAGCAGCTTCACCAGGCGCCAGTCCGGACGGATCGTCGAAAAGATTTTCGCATGTTTCACCTGCCCGGCCATCATCACTTCAGTAATCTGCTCTTGCTTTAGAATTTCGATCAGCTTGCTCAACTGGCCAAGCGAGATCCAGTGGCAGACAGCGGCCTGCTTTTCAATTTCGGGCGATGCCTCTTCGCGAATCGCAATCACCACTACCTGATCCCCCGACTGGCGCGCGGTTTCGAGCGCGAGCAAGGGGAAGCGTCCGTTGCCTGCGATCATCCCGTAGCGGCTCATTTTACGAATCCACGCTCCGCCGACGCAATGAACTCGAGCAGTTCCTCGATAGCGGGAATCGTGTCCAGCTCCGTGCGGATCCGTTCGATCGCCTGAGTGGTATTGAGCTCGGATTTCGTCAGAAAACGAAATGCCTTGTGGAGCTTCTCGATATCTTCCTTCGGAAACCCGCGACGCTCCAGGCCCACCTTGTTCTCTCCGAAAACACGCGATTCGCGAGGCGTTACGGTTAGTGAATATGGCAGGATGTCGCGCGTGATGACGCTGTAGCCGCCGATAAATGCATGTTTTCCGATACGGCAGTACTGGTGCACGCCGCTAAAAGCTTCGATCACCGCCCAGTCGCCGACCGTGACGTGACCCGCGAACGTGACTGCGTTCCCGAAGATCGTGTGATCGCCGATGCGCACATCGTGCGCCACGTGGACGTAGGACATCAGGAGATTGTCGCTGCCGATCTGCGTGAGCAGGCCTCCGCCTTGAGTGCCGCGATGGATCGTTACGAACTCGCGAATGATGTTGCGGTCGCCTATTTGAGTTCGCGAACGCTCGCCCTTGTACTTCAAATCCTGCGACGCAACACCGATCGTTGAATACGGAAAAAACGTGTTGTCAGCACCGATGGTGGTGACCCCTTCCACGAACACGTGCCCCATCATTCGCGTGCGAGGACCGATCGACACGCCGGAGCCGATGATGCAATGCGGACCAATCTCGGCGCTCTCAGCAATGCGAGTATTAGGGTCTACGATCGCGGTCGGATGAATGGCCATGGTCCGGCTAAGGAACCGGCACCGGCTCTTCGGACACTGCTTCAGCGGGGATCTGCGATTCGCGATCCGCGAGCTTGCACATCAGCTCCGCTTCGGCGACGACGAGTCCGTCTACGGTCGCTTGACCGTGCATTTTGGCGACGCTCGCCTTGCGCCGCGTCACTTTCATCTCGATGCGGAGCTGATCGCCTGGCCGCACCGGTCGTCTGAATTTGGCCTCTTCGATCGATGCCAGCAGCACCAACTTGCTCTTGCGATCGGGCACGCTCTTCAGGACGAGAACGCCGGCAACCTGCGCCATGGCCTCGATGATGAGCACGCCGGGCATGACCGGGAATTCGGGAAAGTGACCTACGAAGAACGGTTCGTTAATCGTCACGTTCTTGATTCCGACAATCCGCTCGGCTTCCAGCTCCAGGATCGAATCCACCAGCAGCATTGGATACCGATGCGGGAGAATGTCGCGAATCGCTTGTATGTCGAGGACCGCCATGCGAACGGCTATTATAACAGGCGATGCATCCGTTCCTTGCGTACGCGCAGGCGAAAGAATCGTCGATCATCGCGCTCATCCGCGAGTTCGTGGAGTGTGAATCCCCGAGCGACCAGCCGGCCTCACTCGAACGCTTCGCCGATCTCCTCGCGGCACGTGCCGAGCATGCGAATGTGAAAAAGCTTCCCGGCGGGCACGCGCGGTGCGAGTTTGCCTTACCAGGCGCCGGCGAAGACGGGCGAATCCTGGCGCTTGGGCATTCTGACACCGTTTGGCCGCACGGCACCCTTGCCAGCATGCCCTTCCAGGAAGAGCATGGACGCCTCTGGGGGCCGGGCGTTCTCGACATGAAATCGGGCCTGGCGTTTTTCCTTTATGCAGTTCGACTCCTGCGGGTATTAGAAGTTCCGGTCCGTCGCAAGATTGTGCTCCAGGTGAATGCCGACGAGGAGATCGGGAGTCCGGGATCGCGCGTTTACACCGAAGAAGCAGCGCGCGCGAGCTGCGCCGTCCTGGTGCTCGAGCCGGGAACCGGCCTTCAGGGCAAGCTGAAGACCGCCCGGAAAGGCGTCGGCGACTACACCATCAGAATCAAGGGCCGTGCGGCGCACGCCGGAATCGATTTCAAAACGGGAGCAAGCGCAATCCTTGAGCTCGCGCGCCAGATTCAGCGCGTCTCGAAGTTCACTCGACTGGATCAGGGGATCACGGTGAACCCGGGCCTGATCGCCGGCGGCACCCGAAGCAACGTGATCGCCGCCGAAGCAGAGGCCGAAGTGGACATTCGCGTGGAACGGCTGAAGGATGCTGCTGCGTTGGACAAAAAGTTTCGAGCGCTTGCCCCGTATGATAAGCGCTGCTCGATCGAAGTCGAAGGTGGACTGAACCGCCCGCCGATGGAGAGGTCTCCAGGCACGGCCAAACTGTTTCAGCTCGCCCGCCGCTGCGGGAAGGAGCTCGGGGTCGGCATCCAGGAGTCGGCTTCGGGCGGCGGCTCGGATGGAAACTTCACGGCTGCTCTCGGTATTCCGACGCTGGACGGTCTAGGCGGAGTCGGCGAAGGAGCTCATGCAACGAACGAAAGTATTCTAGTCACCCGGATCGCCGATCGGGTAGCGCTGCTGGCGCTGCTTTTATCCCGGATCTAAACCGCGCTCCGCAGCGCTCTGGCGAGATCGTCTTCCTCAGCTTCGAACACCGTCCGCAGGTCGATCATCAGCTTGCTGTCTTCAATGCGTGCGATCACCGGCGGATCGTTCAACCTGCACCGTTCCTCGGCGGCCACAGCGTCGCAGTCGAGCGCGATCAACCACGTTGCCACCCCTTGTTCGGGCGTCGAACCGCCGCCAAGAATCGACTGGCCGGGGATAATGTCAAAACGAAGCCCCGCAAGCAAATTCGAAAAGCGATCGACTCTCGCGCGCAGATCGTTTGCGGTGAGCGCGATCATTTGTAACGCTGGAATGCGGTCCCAGCGCTCGAGTAGCAGATTCCGTAACGTAATATCGAGCGATTGGTAAATCAGCTTGTCCAAGCGTAATGCGCGAAATAAAGGATTGGCGCGAAGCCGGGTGATCCATGGTTGCCGCCCAGCAAGGATGCCCGCCTGCGGTCCTCCCAGGAGCTTGTCGCCGCTGAACGAAACCAGATCGACCCCGGCGCGGATGCTGTCGCCCACAAGTGGTTCATCGATGCCGAACGGGCGAAGGTCGGCAACGCAACCGCTCCCTAGATCCTCGTAGACAGGAATGCCACGTTCGCGTCCAAGCGCGGCCAGCTCGTCTAATGCCGGACGTGCCGTAAATCCTTGAATCCTGAAATTGCTCGGATGGACGCGCAGAAGCAGGCGGGCCCGATCCGTGACTGCGTCGCGATAATCCTCGATTCGGGTGCGATTCGTTGTGCCGACTTCGCGCATGATTGCGCCGGACCGCTGCATGATATCGGGAATCCGGAAACCGTCGCCGATCTCGATTAGCTCCCCCCGAGACACGATGACTTCAAATCCGGCTGCCAGCTCGTTCAGAGCCAAAAAGATCGCAGCCGCATTGTTATTCACCGCGATCCCTGGCGCCCCGACCAGACGTTCCAGTGTTGTCGATAAATGAACGTCTCGTTTTCCGCGTCGGCCTTTTTGAAGATCGTATTCGAGATTGGAATACCCCGTGAGTGGAGTAAACGGCGGGAGCGGCGCGCGGCCGAGATTTGTATGCAGCACAACGCCCGTTGCATTGATGACTCGGCGCAGAGAAGGCGTTTCCAAACGAGTTAGGCTTTGCTCGACGCGCTGCTCGATGCTTCCCTGCTGATCGACGCCTGCCAGAAGCTCCTTGCGGATCTCACCCAGCGCGCGCCGGATCTCGTCGACGATCACTCGATGCGGGAAGCGGCCGCGAAGATGCTCGAGCCGCGCAAGCACGCGATCGACTGCCGGAAGCGCGCGCAACTGGTCCGGGGTTGCCAAACCACGATAGTATCTTCTTTCATGGATCCGATTACGGTTCTTGTCATTGCGAATCCCGCGGCTCCCTTCTTGCGCGTCCTGGACCGGCTTCCGCAGCCTGTGCAGCTGCTCATCGGAGAAGATCGGGAGTTCCTCAACGTTAACGCACCCAAGGCGGACGTAATTCTGAACGGATTTCACGACGGCACGAACCTTCGCAGCATATTCGGGATCGCGCGGCGGGTGCGCTGGGTCCATGCTTTATCGGCCGGGGTCGAACGGATCCTATTTCCGGAACTCATTGAGAGCCCAATCCCTCTCACGAACGGACGCGCCGTCTTCGCTCCTGCGCTCGCCGAATTCGCAATCGCAGCCATGCTTTTTTTCGCGAAAGGTCTGCGCCGTTTGGTCCGCAGCCAGGAGGAAGGGAAGTGGGATCAGTTCGATGTGGACTGGCTCCGCGGCCGGACGGTCGGCATCGTTGGTTACGGCGGCATAGGCCAGGAGACCGCCAGGCTTGCGCACGCGCTGGGAATGAAGGTAGTGGCGTTACGACGACGCGCCAGGCTTTCGACTGCCGATCCGCTGCTCGAGCGCGTGTTTCCGCCGGAAGGTCTGCGCGAGATGCTGGCGATTTCCGACTACGTCGTTATTTCGCCCGCGCTAACGCCTGAAACCCGCGGAATGATTGGCGCCGGCGAACTTGCGGTCATGAAGCCGACCGCGGTTCTCATCAACTTGGGCCGTGGCCCCATGGTGGTCGAAGAAGCCTTGCTTCAGACCTTGCGGGAACATCGGATTCGCGGCGCGGCCCTCGACGTTTTCGATCAGGAGCCGTTGCCCCAGGGCCATCCCTTTTACTCTTTGGATAACGTGCTGCTTTCACCGCATTCAGCCGACCATACTGTCGGTTGGATCGAAAGCGCAGTCGAGCGCTTTGTCGAACTGTTCGGCGTCTTTCGCGAAGGGCGTCCGTTCGAGAATGTCGTCGACAAAAGGGCAGGGTACTAGAGGTGGCTGACGAAGTTGAATTCGACGACGTTCAGCGGGCTGCGCAGCGGATCCAGGGGATCGCGCACCGCACGCCGGTGCTGACGTCCCGAACCTTCGATGAGCTGGCTGGAGCGTCTGTCTTTTTCAAGTGCGAAAACTTTCAGCGCGGTGGAGCCTTCAAGATTCGCGGCGCGTCGAATTTCATCCGGTCCATGTCGCCCGCCGATCTGCAGCGCGGTGTTGTCGCTTTCTCATCCGGCAACCACGCGCAGGCGGTTGCGATCGCCGCAGCCTCGGCGGGTACACACGCGACCATCGCCATGCCGATCGACGCTCCGAAGACGAAAGTCGCCGCCACGCGCGGATACGGGGCCAAGATCGTGTTCTATGACCGCGTCAAGGAAGATCGTGAAACGGTCGGGCGACAGATCGCCGAAGAGCAGGGCGCTACGCTTGTTCCGCCGTACGATCATCCATGGATTCTGGCCGGCCAGGGCACCGCTGCTCTTGAACTGCTGGACGAAGTTCCGGATCTCGACGCCATTCTGGTTCCGATCGGCGGAGGTGGCCTCATCGCTGGCTCATCCATTTCCGCCAAAGCGATGCGGCCTGGCATTCGCGTATTTGGCGTTGAGCCAGAGGACGGCAATGATACGTACTTGTCTGTGCAAGCCGGCAAGCGAGTCGAGATCCCGCCGCCACAGACCATCGCCGATGGCCTCCGAGCCGCCAAACCGGGAACGTTGACTTTCCCGATCGTGCAGAAGAACGTGGAGCAGATCGTCCTGGTGAACGATACGGAAATCCTCGATGCGGTTCGGTTCCTAATGTCGCGCATGAAAATTGTCGTTGAGCCGAGCGGCGCCGCTCCGGCCGCTGCGCTCCTCAGTCATAAACTTCCGAACGGGCTGAAGCGCATTGGCGCGATCCTGTCCGGCGGAAACATCGATTGGGAGTTGCTCGCGACGCTGGCGCAAGGGCAAAAGTAGGCTCACCTCACCCAAGGCTCGAAAGATTTCTGAGCGAATTGGCGCAGCGTTGCCCTTCCCGCCCGCTACTCCGTTGATCCTCGCATGGTGCGTCGCTTGCGGGTATTTTCATTAAAAAAGGAGAATAACCATGCGGCTACGTCACGTTGCGTTGTTCTTCGCCTTGGCCGTTCTGCTGTTCATTCTATTTGCCGAGATCGCGGCTCAAGGGACAACCGTCAAGGGAGCGCGTCTCCTACAAGTGGCCGCGAGTTCGGGCCAGGAGATGTACATCGCGTACTGCGCTGAATGCCATGGGCGCGACGGAAAAGGCGGAAAGGCTCATGCTGCTACCTACGGTCCTGCGGCACCCGACCTTACGATTCTTTCGCGCGCGAACCATGGCCGGTTCCCGATCGGCGCGGTGCGAAGCGCGATCCGAGGCGAAAGTCATGGATCCGCTTACCGGCCTGGCGAGATGCCGCCCTGGGGTCACCTGTTCCAGTACCTTGGGAGTGGCAGCCGGCTTGAAGTGGACGTCCGCATTGGACGTCTGGCCGATTACCTGCAAACGTTGCAGGAGAAGTAGCGGAAATCGTCACTGGGCTGACCCCGGGGCGGAGCGGCGCGCGGCCCACTCCGCCCCGCCCAGGACGATCATCGAAGCCACGAACCCCCAAAGCAGAATCGTCACCGTGTAGTAGAACGGCCCGTATTCAAGCTGTAGCTTGGTCCGCAGATACGGCCACGTCCAAAGGTTTACGTACTTCAATCCTTCGAGCAGCAGGCCAACCAGAATAGCTGCCGGAATGATCGATCGCGGAGCAATCTTGCAGTTCGGCAGCAGCCAGTAGATCAGGAACAGCATGAGCATCAACATCGGCACTGCGGCCATCTTGAAAAAAATGTCCTGGAACACTCCGGCTGCCGACGGCACGGCGCGTCCCGCCATCTTCGCGAAAAATTGATTGTTCAGTGCCGTCAGCGTGGTCGAGATCAACATCAGCGCGCCGCAAGCGAAGATGAGTCCCAGACTGATCAATTGGTTCTTGAAGTAGTTGCGATTCGTCGCACAACGCCAAACGCGGTTCAGTGCGACCTCGAGCGGTTCGAAAATCCCGCTCGCCGCAAAGAACAGCAAAATCAGTGAGACTACCTGCACCGGTCCGCGGGATGCCACACTGGCTTCGAAGTTGCGCCGGATGAATTGCCCGAACGTGTCGGGGAAATAATCGTCCATTGCAAAGTAGACGGCTTCGACGCCCGCTCTCCACTGCAGAACGTATCTGCATATGGACAGCATCAATGTTAAAAAGGGGAAGAAGGACAGCAGCATCCCGGCCGAGACCGAGAACGCATATACGTGGACCTCAGTCTGGATGAGGTAGCGGAGGGTGGGAAGGAAGCTCCGGCCCAGGCGAACAAAAATCGACGCGGGCACATTACCCCGCAATCACGCGCCGGCCCTCGATGCGCCAGCGCTCAGCCAACACGATCCGCACAGCTTCCGTGTAAATGCGATGCTCTTCGGCGAGAATGCGCGCTGAGAGTGATTCAACGGTATCGTTATCCAATACAGGCACAGCCGCCTGCAATACGATCGGTCCGGCGTCGAGCTGCTCGTCGACAAAGTGTACCGTACATCCGGCGACCTTCACGCCATGCTCAAGGGCCTGCTTCTGCGCGTCCAGCCCGGGAAAGGCGGGCAGCAGCGAAGGATGGATGTTGAGGATCCGCATCGGGTACCCGTCGCAGAACTTGGCACTCAACAACCGCATGAACCCTGCCAGGCAGACCAGTTCAACCCCGCGATCCTTCATCTCCTGGACGGCCCGGCAGTCATATTCTTCGCGCGATACGCCTTTTGAAGGCAGATATAACGTTGGCAACCCGCGCTGGCGCGCGATCTCCAGACCCGGCGCCTCAGCGCGATTGCTGATCACCAGCGCAATTTCGGCGTCCAGCGTTCCGGCCGCAATGTTGTCAGCGATCGCCTGAAAATTGGAGCCGCGCCCTGACAGCAGTATGCCGAGGCGCTTCACTTGCGGCCGCCGAGATATTCGACACGACGGGAGCCGCGAGCCTCGATCACCGTTCCGATCTCGAACGACTCCTCGCCAATTTTCGTTAGCACGGCCTTGGCCTTCGCGACATTGCGCTTGCTGACGACCAAGATCATGCCGATACCCAAGTTGAAGGTGCGCCGGTAATCGGCAGCGTCGATGTTTCCGATCTCGCGCAGCCGCTCGAAAATGTCCGGAATCGTCCAGGTCGTAAGGTCCACGCGCGCGCCCAATCCCTTGGGCAGAATTCGAGGCGTGTTCTCGGTGATCCCGCCGCCGGTGATGTGCGCCGCGCCTTTCAGCAGTCGAGCGCGTATCAACTCCCGGATCGGCTTCAGGTAACTCCGATGGACCTGCAAAAGCTCATCAGCGAGGGCTCGATCCATCTTCACCTTCGCGACCTCGAACAACAGCTTGCGGGCTAGAGAATAGCCGTTGGTGTGCAGACCTGTGGACGGCAAGCCCAACAACACATCACCCGGCCGAATCGACGCGCCCGTCAGCATGGAGCCGCGCTCGACCGCCCCGACGATGAAGCCGGCCAGATCGTATTCACCCGCTTGATACAGACCCGGCATTTCCGCGGTCTCGCCGCCAATCAATGCGCAGCCATTCGCGGCACAGCCGCGCGCGACACCCTCGATGACTTGTCCGGCAACCTTGGCGTCCAGCTTTCCCACAGCAAAATAATCCAGGAAAAACAGCGGCAACGCACCCTGTACCGCGATGTCATTGACGCAATGATTCACCAGATCCTCGCCGATCGTATTGTGCCGCTGTGCGAGGAATGCGATTTTCAGCTTGGTCCCGACGCCATCGGCCGAGCTGACCAGTACGGGCCTCTTCCAGCCCGACAGCAAGAAGCCGCCGCCGAAGCTGCCAATGTCGGTAAGAACGCTTCGAGTAAACGTGGCTCGCGCGTGTTCGCGAATGAGCCCGACCGCCCGATCCGCCTCGTCAATGTTTACACCTGCGTCCTTGTAACCGATTCGCTTTGTCACTGAATTCCGGAGAACTTTCATGATAAGCGATCGATGCGACTGAACTGAACGCGGCTCTTATGACGCAGGCGAGTCCACGTAGACGCGTTTCACGCGAGCGTGAATCCCGCACAGCACGCTATAGGAGATCGTTCCGGCGACGCGAGCGATTTGTTGCGCATCGATGGAGAGGCCGCCTTCCGAGCCTATGATGGTGACTGTGTCGCCGACATTGATTGGCGGGCAATTGGTCACGTCAATGGTGGTCAGGTCCATGGAGACGGCGCCGATGATGGGTGCAAAATGGCCTTTCGCGATCACTTGCCCGCGATTCGAAAGGCGGTGCGGAATTCCATCCGCGTACCCGGCGGCGAGCACTGCAATCCGCGTTGGCTGAAATGTGCGGAACATCCCGCCGTAGCCCACGAGCGCGCCCGCCGGCAAGTCTTTCACCGCGAGCACCGCGGTTTTCCAGCTCAGCGCCGGACGAACCTGGAGCACCGGAGCCGGTCCGCTTTTCGCCACTTGCGACACGTAGCCATAAATGGCATGGCCCGGTCGCACCATTCGCTTCCAAGCGTCGCGGCGTCCGTAGGCAATCGGAGTCGTGCTCGACATGTGTACCAGCGGTGGATGAACGTCATGCAGCGCCAGCTCGCCGCAAATGGAGCTGAAGAGCCGCAACTGATCGGCAGTCTGCGACGTGCCATAGTTGGCTGCTGATGCGAAATGCGTCATCAAGCCTTCGAGCTGAACGTTCGATGCCGCCTGTACTGCGTTTACAATTTCCGACGCAGACGCGCGGGTCCCCAATCGCCCCATGCCGCTGTCGATTTTCAAATGATAAGACCTCTTAGCATCGGTTCTCGACGCCATCCGGTTCCACTCCGCAATGTCGGACAAGCAATGGATCACCGGCGTTAACTCGTACTCGAGCAACGCCGAGCGCTCGGCTGGCAGGAAGTCAGCCATTACCAGGATGCGCGCACGGATTCCGTGCTCGCGTAGCGCCACCCCTTCCTCGACGTTGCTTACAGCGAGCCACCGCGCGCCGCTCTCGACCAAGCGCTGCGATACTTCAATCGCGCCGTGCCGGTAAGCATCCGCCTTGACGACTGGCATAACTTCGACGTCGGGACCGACGACCTGCCGGACGGCCTGGAAATTCGCAGCGATTTGCGGAAGCGAAATCTCTACCCAGGAGCGATAGGCGAACTGGCCCATGCATCCATGGTAAAGCCGAGGCTAATCAGGATATCTGCCGCAGGGCAGCCGCGGTGGGATGGCCTTCAAAGATGCGGTAGGTGTTTCCACCCGCGCGCTTGGCGCGATACATCGCCAGATCGGCGCTTCGCAGCAATTCAACTGGATCGGCGCCGTGGTCCGGGTGAAGAGCGACCCCAATGCTTGCCGTGACCGGGATTTCTTGACCACATGCGGAGATCGTAGGCATGAAGGCGCGGAGGAGCTTGACCGCTACTACTTCGGCGTCGGCCGCGCTTCTAAGATCCTGCGCGAGGATGGTGAACTCGTCCCCACCGATGCGCGCTACCGTGTCGCTTCCCCGCAAGCAACTCTGGAGCCGCCGGGCGGTCTGCCTCAATACCTCGTCGCCGGCCCCGTGACCGAGCTTGTCGTTGATCTCCTTGAACTGATCCAGGTCCACCCACATGACTGCCGCCTGACAATCATGTCGCGCAGACAGGAGCAGCGCCTGCTCGACGCGGTCCATGAAAAGCATACGGTTTGGCAATTCCGTGAGGGGATCGTGATGAGCCTGAAACGCGAGCTGTTCATACAGGAGGGAGTTTTCAATTGCGATTGAAGCGAGGTGAGCCAACTCGTCGGCCAAAAACCCTAATCGGCCCTGAAGCCGGCGAGCGGAAAAAACGTGGAGCATTCCGATGAGCTGACCGCCGGCATCGTACAGTGTCCGAGATCCACCGCTTGAAAATCCGAAGACCTCGCCCCGCGTACATAAGTCCGCGGTGAGTTCCTCGAGTGCTTGGGCGGACCGGTCGCGCTGCGGCGACGGCCTGCGAAACGAATCGACCAGCCGTTCCGGCAGGTTCGCAGCAACGCGAAACTCCAGTTCTGCGCGCGCAATGACCCACAGCGCGACTCCCGCCTCACCATCCCACTTCGGCCCGAACTCCGCGACCTCTTTCAGGCTTTCCTCGAGCGGTGCATGCCGGCTGACCATCTCAAGTATCCGGCTACGTTGTTTCGCGATGACCGCGGCCCGTTGGAGCGCGTGATTGCTGAGGTGCAGCAACCGCGCCGCTTGGCGGCGCTCGCCATTGGCGCGTAATAGCAGCAAGATGCTCACGAACGTTGAGAGAGCGAAGGCCGTCAACCCGGACGCGCAGCTTCGGAGTGTCCCGTTCAGTTCCGCCGCCGCTTGTTCTGAGTGGCTGGCAAGCGCGATTTTCAACGCACGAAGGTTCTCAAGGGCGACTTCAAACGCGGGCTGCAGACGAAGACTCTGAAGCGGGGCCGCGCCTTCCGGCCCTAGCTCCACTGCGACCCCATCTTGTTCCCGCGCGTACGCGTTCCACGAGTTTTCGAATGCCGCTATGTGCGTCCCAAAGTCTGCTTCATCGAGCGCACGAAGCTTCCGGATCCTGGCTCGCACGTTGCCGCTAGTCTGTTGAGCGGCATCCATATCGAGTTTTCGTTGCTCGGGGTAAGGGGTTGCCAAACCATGCAAGAACCTCCGGCGGCTCTCCTGGGTTTCAAACTCGAGCTCGCTTTCAAGCTGCGATGCAGTCAGGTCGACGCTGTACAGGTTTTGGCAGGCCCGTACCGCACGAACCAGAGCACTGAGGCCGAATGCCGACCCCACGACCGCCGCGATCGCTACCGGCACGGCAACCGCTCTCGTCATTGCGCGTGTCACGGAAACGCCTCTCCCGAGCAGCCAAACGGCTCACCGTTTCGGGCGAGAATCACCGTGATCACCACGCTTGGCTTATCGGCCGGTACCGCGGTTGTTTATTCCCGGGCGGCCAGCCGCTTCAGAATTATTTCGTAGCGGTCGGTCACAGCCTCCCATCCGTAGCGCTCGCGCACCCGCTGCATCGCCAGCCTGCCCCATTCGGCGCGCTCATCTTCCGTCATCGCGAACGCACGCTCGAGCACGCTGGAGAGCTCCGCTGCTTCAAACGGTATGCCCACACCGCCCGCGACTTCTGCATTTTCCGGCGTATTCAAAAACAGAACGAGCGCTCCGCGCCCCATAGCCTCGATCAGTGCGGGATGCGTGCCCCCCACCTCGGTCGCGTGTACGTAAGCCCAACAGTGCGATTGCAACTCCTGATAGCCCGGCCCGTAAATCGCCCCGGGGATGAGGACGCGCGGATCCGTCGTTGCGCGGACCCGTGCAATGTAGTCGCGAGCATACGGAGCGTCGCCTACCAGCACCAGCTTCATCTGGGTTGAGGTCTTTTCAAACGCCTCGCGTACCAGGACAGCGTTATTCTCCGGTTCGAGACGGCTTACATAGAGCACATAGCGCCGCGGTTCGACGCCGAGTTTCCCGAGCACCTCCGCGCCGTTGACCGGTCCCGTTTCAGCTCCGTACGGAATGCAATCGGACGCTTTTCCGTAACGCTCCAGATAATATTCGGCGATCTTCTCCGCATCGGTCACGATCACATTCGGACAGAAGGTCGCCAGGCGCTCGGACAACGCGTACCAGCTTTTCGCGAGCTTGTTCCACTTTTTGCGGTTCCGTTCCAGGCCATCCACGTTCAACGCGTTCGGCACGCCCGCGATCCTTGCCAAGAAGGTAAAAAGTGCATTTGCCGCGTTGCAGTATAGAGCTGCGTCGGCCCGATGCGCGATCAGGTGCAGGGTCGAGAGGAACGTGTGCGCAAGCGTGTCGAAATATTTGTGGCGGAGCGTCGGTAAGTAAACCAGATCGACTCCCCGGTAAGTCGCGCCCGGATACCGTTCGCGGCAGTAAACTGTGACGCGATGGCCGCGCGCCACCAGCCTAGTCGCCAGCTCTTCGGCGAACGTTTCAAAGCCGCCGTAATTAGCAGGGATGCCGCGAGTGCCGAGAATTGCGAAATGGAAGGTTCGTGCCGAGGCGGACTGCGGCGGAATATCAGCCTCGCGCCGCTCTGGAAGCCAGGGCGCGCTTCGACGGCCTGGTTTCACTTGCGGGCAGACTTACCGGATTGTATCGGAACCAGCTCGCAATGTAGCTGTCGTCCACGCGCTTGCGGCTCATGATCTCGCGACGTTTCGCCACCACGCGCTTCCAATTATTCAATATGTACCAGAACGCTTCCAGCGAGGTCTGCTCGCGGACAAGGCAGCAGCCGAGCACGATACAATCACGAACCGTGATCGAGAACCAGTTGCGCCGGTATAAATCGCCGGTCATGTTCTTCATGCGCATCAGGAAGCGGTTCTTCACCGAGTGCATGTTAATCGCCGAAGGCAGCGCGCGGCGATTTCCCGGAAGGACGTTCCTGACGTGATAACCCCGGGCGTGAGGGGTGTACATGCAGCGCCAGCCGAGTAACTGAGCCCGCCAGGCGACGTCGGCATCCTCGCGGTAAACGAAGAAATCCGGATCGAAGAACTCGCCATCGATCGAAACATCCTCGATCATTTCCCGCCGGTACAAGGCGGCGGCCGCGCTCGCTCCGAAAACGTATTCGTGCTTCACGTAGTGCCCGTTATCTACTTCCTGACTGCCACGGTCCAAGTGCCGCAACATCGGCGTGAAGTAAATTCCGGTCGAATCCACCAGCTGCTTCTTCGGTAAGTCGAAGGTGGCAAGGATCGCGAGAAGCTTGCCGCAGACGCTTCCGACTTGCGTGTCCATCTGACCCGCTTCGACCAAAGCGTCGATGAAATTCGGCAGCAGCAGAACATCGGGGTTCAGCGTGAGTACCCACTCGCCGGTGGTCGCATGAATGGCCTGGTTTTGCGCTCCCGCAAAGCCGATGTTCTCATCGTTATAAATGATCTTGCAGCGATCCTCGAACTGCTCCAGGATATCGACAGTGCCATCGGATGACGCGTTGTCGATCACCAGGATCTCCCTGTTCGGATAACTTTGCGCCAACACCGACTCAAGGCAGCGCTTGATGAAGCGCCCGCTGTTGTAAGTGACTATCGTGACGGAAACCCGATCGGTGGAGGACATGTTTAGGTGGTTTGTCGGCTCTTCAATTTCTGTAAGTTGCGGTGGATTTCCCCGTCACCGCCGGATTACTGGTCCAACCCTCTAATTCCACAACATGCCCGGAAAGGAAACTTCTAGCGGCCACCCGCAGAATGTTGCCATAGACCCCGAGCGGCCTCAAACTTCGCCATCGTATCATGTTCGCCGCGCCTCTTAGCAACGAGGCTAGCATCACAGCCGCGCTCACTCCCCGATGTGCATACGGTCGGAAATGCTTTGAAGCGTACCTTAGCAGACTAACATACCAGAGCATCTCGCGGCACGCCCAATCGAGCTTTGCAATGCTATGACCGCCTTGATGGCGTGCCACGACTTGTGGGACATACTGAATCTGAAAGCCTAAGTCGCGCGCGCGCCGGCAAAAATCAACATCCTCGAACCAGACTGGCCCGAACAGTGTGTCAAAACCGCCCAGCTTCTTCCAAACATCACGGCGAAACATCAGCAGCGCGCCGGGTGGCTGGTCGACCGTTGTACCTTGGTCCAGATCCAGATCCAGGCAGCGATATCTGCGGTTCACCGGATTCCCGCGCCAAATGCGGTTGATACCTAAGACTTCGAAGATCAGTGCGGCAGGGGTCGGAAAGCGCCGCACTGAAAATCCGCGCTGATCGCGGTTCTGTTCGTCCAGCAAACGGCCGCCTGCGATCCCTACTTGTTCAGGCCGGCACGCCGCGGCAAGTGCATCTAAAGGCGTAATTAACTCAATGTCAGGATTGAGCACCAGGATAAACTCGCGGTCCAGTGCCTCTACGCCTTGGTTTACGGCTTCCGCGAATCCGCGATTAGTAGAATTTGCGACAAGAAAAACACTGCTTCGGCCCCGGATCAGATCACGGGTTCCATCCACGGACGCGTTGTCGACGACAACCACCGGAAGATCGCCGCAAGAATCCAGGCATTTCCCGAGTACTTCCGCCGAGTTGTAAGTCACGACGACAATGCCAATGTTCATGTGAGGGCGAAGTACACCCGCCAGTAGAGATCGACTCCAGTCGCCTTCTGCAACTCGAGTATCTCGCGCTCGCTCTGTTCGAGGATCGCAGGTATACTGGCCTGGGACTTTCCCCTGACTTTCTGAAATAGCCGCAAGCCGTCCATCTTCCCTTTGAGAAAGGCAAGCAAGGTTCCGTGCCGGAATGCAGAAAATCCCCATAGGCTCTGCGCGAGAAGGATGGGCCAACCATAGCGTAAGATCCATTTGCGTGGATAGTGTTTCGCTATCAATAACAACTGGTTGCGAGCCATCTTTCTTACTGTTGCCGGATGCCACCTTCCTAACGTCGCGCTGCCCTGGTGGTATGCGACTGCAGCCGGAACATAGGAACCGGAAAATCCATGCGCCGCGCAGCGCAGGCCGAAGTCGACATCCTCGAGATACGATTCGAAGGTTTCGTCGAGCAATCCAACCTTTTCGAATAAGTCGGCGCGGAACACGGCTGCGGTCCAAGGTGGGAACCGCACTTCTCTCGGCTTGCTCCAAATTGGGCCGTCCAAACGGTTGTGACCGCATCGCCATGCGGTCGCGCCGCGGGAAATCGCGTCAAAGCATCCGTCGATGCGCTCGCGTTCGGAGGAATTCAGCAGTTTGCCGACTGCAAACCACGCTCCCCCTTCGATCGGCTTCATGAGCTTTTCTAGCCAGTCCGGCTCCGGCACGACGTCGTTGTTCACAACCGCGACGGCCTCGGTCGTCGCCGCTCTGATGCCGTGATTCACCGCCACAGCGAAACCGGTATTGCGCGACAACGCGATCACGTCCGCGCCGGCTCTCTTCGCAATGTCGATCGAGTCATCCGTACTGCCGTTATCCACGACCAGCACGCGTGCGATCGGATAGGTTTGTGCTGAAAGAGCCTCCAACAAAACACGCAGCCGCGACGACCCGTTCCAGTTCGGAATAACGATCGCAACTTGCTTGGTGAACATTTACGGGTCCGATTGTCGGCGCGCGTTGGTACCATGTTCTCATGAAGTTGCTTTGCGTCCTTGCGTTGGCCGTTCCCTTCTCAATGTGGGCAGCGAACCCTCAAATCGAGCAGGCGAAGACTATCTACGTGCTCCCCATGGGGAATAGCATCGATCAGTTTCTTGCCAACAGGCTTACGATGTCCGGCATTCTTCAAGTAGTCACCGACGCGCAAAAAGCCGACGTCGTGTTCACGGACCGTCTGGGCGAGCCGTTCGAAACGAAGCTCCAGGAGCTGTACCCGAGTCTCGCGCCCCCACCCGTTAAGGAGGAAAAGGACGAGAGCGCCGGCAACAACACGTTCGGCGGAGGCGCGGCTCGAGTCTCCTCGATCGGTCGTGGACGAGGCAACTTCTTCATCGTCGATCCGAAAAGCCGCGCTGTTCTCTGGTCTGTCTACGAGCTGCCGAAAGGTTCCAGCCCCGAAGAGTTGACCCAGACAGCCCGCAAAGTGGTCAAGCGCCTCAAAGACGACCTTGCAAAGAATCAACCTTCCAAGTAGTTCACCGCACTCCCGCTAAAAGCTTCAAAAGGTCGGTCCGAAAGTCCATTGACGCCTGGGGATTTTTGTGACATACTCCGCCCCAGCCTCAGGGATCGCGCTGTAAGTGTATGAAAAGGTGTTAATCTTGCCTGAGCTTCGTTGCCTATGGAGGACCTGCTTTGAAAACCATTCTTGCGATCTGTTGTCTGGTTGTTTTCTCGACCTGTGCCTGGGCCCAGGCCACCGCTCAAATCCACGGAACTGTTCAGGATTCCAGCGGCGCGGCCGTCGCCGGCGCTGAGGTCAAAGCGACCCAAACCGAAACCGCGGCGATGCGTACCGTCACCACGGGATCGGACGGCGCATACGTTTTCACCAATCTTCCCCTCGGTCCTTACACGATCGAGGTAAGCAAAGAAGGTTTCTCGAAGGCAGTTCAGTCGGGGGTAGTGTTGCAGGTCGGCAGCGACCCGGCGGTGACAATCGCTCTCAAGGTCGGCGCCGTTACGGAGCAGGTGAACGTAGAAGCCAGTGCGGCTTTGGTTGAAACGCGCAACTCGGGTGTCGGATCAATCGTCGAAACGAAAAGCATTGTCGAGCTGCCGTTGAACGGACGCCAAGTCACGGACCTGGTGACGCTAAACGGAGGCGCGGTTCAGACGGGCACGAGCGATTCCAGAATTTTCAGCGGTCGTCCTTACCTTTCCATTGGCGGCATGGCCTCACTCCCGCTCGGCGGCGGCGCGGTCGACTGGATTCTGGACGGAGCCAGCCACTACGACTTTATGTCGGGCACCACCCTTCCGATTGCTTTTCCGGACGCTGTCCAGGAATTCAAGGTCGAGACGAGCGGCCTCGCGGCGGCGCGCGGTAACAACGCGTCAGTGGAGATCGTGACGCGCTCCGGCTCGAACTCGCTGCACGGCGATCTGTTCGAATTCATCCGTAACGACGCCTTTGGAAGCGCCCGCGAATATCGCGCAACCAAGGCCAGCACGTACAAGCGCCATCAGTTCGGTGGTACCGCCGGCGGCGCGATCATCAAGAACAAACTTTTCTTCTTCGGGGGATATCAAGGTACGACGCAACGTGCCAGTCCAAACGCGACCCCGGCTGTCTTCCCGACCCAGGCGATGGTGAATGGCGACTTTACCGCCTTCCAGTCTGCAGCGTGCGGCCGCCCAACGCCGTTGGGGACACCCTTCGTCAATAACAAGGTCGACCCTGCCCTGTTTGCCGCTCCGTCGCTCTACATTACGGACAAGTTCGGCAAGAGCTTGGCGGCAGTCGGCGTGACCCCCGACGCTTGCGGCAACATTACGTACAACACGCCCGTCCACCAGGACAATCAAGAGTACGTTTTCAAGATCGATCACCAGATCAACGACAAGCACTCGCTGTTCTTCCGCGACCAGTTCAGCAAGGAGCGCCAACCGACCCTGACCGATATTGAGCCGAACCTCTTGCTGTCGAACAGCACCGGCTTCAACACCCCATCGTACGCTTTGGCGGTGGGAGAAACCTGGGTCATCAGCCCGCGCATGGTCAATTCCGCCCGCATCGCTTTTTCGCGGATCAACGAGACTCGGCTTGTTAACGACTTTTTCAACTACTGCACGGCCGGGGTTCAGAACTTTTGGTGCGGTGAGAACAAAGCGCAATTCGGCGCGCTCTTGATCGTCAACGGATTTTCGGGGGGTGTGAACTATTCGGATCCGCCGCCCAACGGTGGAGGATCTTGGTATCGCAGCGCCAACTACATCATTAACGACGACATCAACTTCGTCAGAGGTGCTCATCAAATGAATTTTGGCGGCGCGGTTACGCACGGCCGCTTCACCTCGCGCAACAATTTCGCGAGCAACGGCCAGTTCAACTTCACCGGCCTCAACAATTTCCTGCTTGGACAGGCGACGCAGATGCAGGACGGTCTGCCGAATACTCAGTCCATGCACGAAACCTTCCTGAACGCCTACTTCACTGACACATGGAAAATCACGTCGCGGCTTACGATCAACGCCGGTATTCGTTGGGAGCCGTACCTGCCGATCACAGTGCCCACAGGCGTCATCTTCAACTTCGATCTGGCACGCTATGCCGCGGGCACTAAGAGCACCGTGTTCGTGAATGCACCTCCCGGTTTCTACTATCCAGGCGATCCGGGATTTCCGGACAAGAGTGGTATTTACAGCAAGTGGGCAAACTTCGCGCCGCGGCTCGGCATCGCGTGGGATCCGTTCGGCAACGGCAAGACTTCCATCCGCTCCTCCTTCGGGTACGGCTATGCCTTCGTACCTGGCCTGACTCGTGAAGATCAGCAGGGACAAAATCCCTGGGGCGGCCGCCAGATTCTCACCAACACCCCGGGGCTCAACTTCGTCGACTTCCGCAATCCGTTTGGAAGTGCCGCCGCGAACCCCTACCCCTACGACATCAACAAGAACGTCACGTTTACTCCCAACGGTCTGTTTGCGACCACTCCTTATGACACCCCGCCACCGTCTTATTCCACCTGGAATCTTTCGGTGCAGCGGCAGATCGGATCGCCGTGGCTCGTGGCGGCGACCTACATGGGGAGCAAGGTTTCGCATCTGTACATCAGTGTTCCGATCAACTACGCTGTCCCGGCGGCAAATGCTACTGCCGGCAACGCTGCAGCGCGCCGCGTTCTCGCCCTTCAGAATCCGGCACAGGGCAAGTACTTCGGACCGGTGATGACCTGGAATGCAGGCGGAAACCAGCACTACAACGCGCTGTTGCTGTCCGTTCAACGCCGCCTGAGCAAAGGCGTCAGCGCCAATGCGAACTGGACCTGGTCGCACTGCATCGGCCAGCTGCTCGGCTACAACACGAAGCCGGAACAGACCACCACCGATCCCATCAACTACAACAAGGTCGGGAATTGCGACAGCGACCGCCGCAATGTGTTCAACTTGACCATCGTCGGCCAAGCCCCGCGCTTCAGCAATCGCATGCTGAAGTTAGTCGCCTCCGACTGGAAAGCGTCGGGAATTTACAAGTTTCACTCCGGCACGCCGCTCATGATCCAGGATGGCTCCGACGTCGCTCTAACCACGATCAACCACCAGCAGCCGGATCTGATCGATCCCGATCACGTCTACACCGGTCAGAGCTGCGCGGGCTGCTTCTATCTGAACAAGGCAGCGTTCCGGGCTCAGGCTCCCGGCGTTTTCACCGGCAACCTCGGGTGGAACAGCATCGTCAGCCCGAATTACTGGGACCTCGATTTGGGCCTGTCGCGTGTGTTCCGCATCACCGAGCGGCAGGGTCTCGAACTGCGCGCAGACGCGTTCAACTTGACCAACAGCTTCGTAGCGAAGATGACCGACACGACCGACTTCGCTACCAATTACGGCAATCCCGCTACCGGACCGACCTTCTCGCTCATCAACAGCGCGCAGTTCGGTCAGATTTTGGGAGCTCAACCGACCCGCAAGATTCAGTTTGCGCTGAAATACACGTTCTAGTTGAATTGCGGGCGTTAGAATGTAGTCGATGAAGATCGTCATCGACACCGGCGCCCGCACTCTTACGCAGGTTGTCGATGGCGCGGAAACCAGACATCCGCTGTTCTCGAAGGAAGCATTTGAAGCGCTCTCGCGCGAATGGGTCCGCGTCGGCTGGAGCCTGAAGTACTATCACAATTTCAGTTGGTTCGGCCTGCCGATTCTTCAACTGCCGGAAGATCTTGTCCGGCTCCAGGAAGTGATTTATCAGGTCCGGCCCGACGTAATCATCGAGACCGGAATTTTTCGTGGCGGTTCGCTGCTGTTCCATGCGTCGCTTTGCGAGGCGCTCGGCAACGGCCGCGTGATCGGGATCGATCTTGAGATAGCCACCGCCGACCGTGCAAGGATCAAGCAGCACGCGCTCGCGCCGCGGATCACGTTGTTTGAAGGTGATTCGACGAGCGCTTCGATCGTCGACGCCGTCGGTAAGTTAATCGCGCCCGGCGAGTCCGTACTCGTGATTCTAGATTCGGGCCACACCAAAGCACACGTCGGGCGGGAACTGGAGTGCTACGCTCGCTACGTGACCACTGGCTCCTACATCGTCGCGACGGACGGCGTCATGCGCGACCTCACCGATGTTCCTGGAGGAATGCCGGAATGGAGCGGGGATAATCCGCTCGCCGCCGCAACTGAATTCGCCGCTCGCCATCCTGAGTTTCGCCAGGAGCAACCCGCATGGGCCTTTCACGATGGTCCCTTGACGGAAAACGTCACGTACTGGCCCGGCGCGTGGCTCAAGCGGCTCGCATGAATATGACCAGCCAAGAAGCACAGCGGCGCATCGGAGAACTGGGTCCGTGGTTTTATGACTTCGACCTTGGTGCTTACGGCCGCACCACGTCCGAGCTTCCACCTCAGGTTTTGCCCATTCATCAAACTCGACTTGCCATGGTCGAGAGCGTCGTCGACAAGCATTTTGACGGCCGCCTAAAAGATGTTCGGTGTATTGACGTCGGTTGCCATGAAGGGTTCTATTCAGTCGCGATGGCGCGCAAGGGAATGCGCGAGGTACGTGGATTCGATGTCCGCGAGTCGAGCCTCGCAAAAGCGCGGTTCGTCGCCGACGCCTTGGGTCTCAACAATGTCACGTATCATGAACGCAACTGCGAGCAGCCGCCGGCTGAAGGCGAGCAGTACGATCTGTGCCTTTTCCTTGGGATCCTGTACCATCTTGAAAATCCGATGTTGTGCTTGCGTAACATCAGCCGGATGACCAGGGAAGTTTGCATCGTTGAGACGCAAGTGGTCGACGAAGTGGAAGGCTACGCCGAATGGGGAGCACGCGAATGGACGCGTCCTTATCACGGCATTCTGGCGTTGATCGACGAGTCGGGCGAGTTCTACAACCGCAATGCCGAGACCGGCGCATCGCCCATGGCCACGTGTCCTTCACCGAAAGCGCTCGACTTCATGCTGCGGCAGGCGGGCTTCCGCCGCACTGAGATCGTCCAGCCGCCGCCCGATGCGTATGAGCAGCACAGCCGCGGTAAGCGCGTCGTCTGCGCCGCCTATAAATGAAAGCGTTCGTCGTTGCTGTTGCTTGTTACTTCCTGTGCCTGCAATTTGTCTTTCCCGGATACTTCCAGCCGCTCACGCCGCACCATAACGATTTCTATTTCCCGCCGGGCTTAAGCTACGACGGCCACTCGGTTCTCGAGAAGCTGACCTGGCCCCGTCCTCTCGGGTTTCTCGCTCTCCAGTTGCTTGGAAAGCTCGGGCTGCATGGTTATCTGTTCGTCATCGCAGCCATTGCGGTTGCGAATGCCGGGTTGATGATCCTCCTGGTCGGACGCATTCTCGGCCGGCGCGTCTCGATGCTCGCATCGCTCACGTACTGCATTCTCCTCTTTGCTCATTCCGAGTTCTACATGGACTATTTGCACGATGCAATGGCGACGCTGTCATGCTGCTATTTATTGCTCGCGTTGCTGGCATGGATGGAGTTTCGGGATTCGGGCCGTAAGCGCTTCGCAGCGGCAGCATTGTGTCTGATGTTCTTGCTCGCGCTCACGAAGGAAACGTACTTCATCACGGCCGTTTGCCTGTGGGCCGTTATGAGCTTCCTGAGCAAAGGTCCGGTACGCAGGGCGGGTCTCGGAATCACGGTGGCGTCGATCATTCTATTTGCGGGCGCTCTCGCCGCTAATGTGTATTCGCTCAAAAACGTCGTGCAGCTTCAGACGGGCGCGGCCGAACCCTATCATCTTGTGCTGACGCCGATATCGATCGTCCAAGGATTCCGCTTCTATGCGTTCTATCTTTTTCCGATGATCGCCGCAGTGGCGTTGTTGATTTCTTTCCTGATCATCTTCTGGAAAGAGCGCAACCAGTGGCCCGTCGCTGCGGCGTTCCTGGTCGCGGGCGCCGCGGCGCTGCTTCCCCACGCAGCCCTGCCGAATCATGTCGACACGATGTACGCCTGGACTGGCGCGGTTTTCGCTTTCGCGCCGATTTTGTTCGTGCCGTTTCTGGGCGTGCCGCGCGTCAATGCAGCGGCGGTGCAGTTCGCTGCTGCCAGTCTCCTGCTCACCGGTTATGTGCGCTTGAATGCGCCGCGGTACGCTGCCCATGAGTGGACGATCACGCAAGAGCGGATCAACCGCAACCTCATTGCCTCGTACAGCACCATAAAGCAACTGGCCGCGTCCTCGCACAAGATCCTGATCACCGGGCTTGGAATGCCCTTCCATCCGTTCCGCACGCCAAGTTACGTGCGCGCGGAGTTCGGCCCAGACAAGCAATGGGCCGTGATCGTGCCGCGCGGCGAAAAGCCTTCGTCGGAAACACCCGTGCGATTTGTAACGTTGAGTTCCGCCAATCCCGCCGACTACGATTTCAGTTTTGGTTTCGACGACGATGGCTTCCTCATCAGTGAGCGCACCAAGGAGCAGTTGCAAACAGCTTCTACCGGCGAGCCGCGCGACCGCGTTCTGATGCCATCCTTAAACCTGATCTTTAATCGAAAGGGCAATTGGGAAGCCGAGTGGCTGCCGCTTTTGCGCGCGGGCCAGATCTATTGGCAGTGGGGAGACATCGACAGTGCGCTGCATCGATTGCAGCAGTCCGCCGAAGCCGATGGCAACAAGAATCCGTACCCGTTTTTCTTCATGGGGCAGATTCGCGAAGAGCAAGGGGACAAGGCTGAAGCCGCGCGATTGTACGAGCAGGCAGTCTCGCTCGATGGGAAGCGGCCCAATCCCGTTTTCACCGCTGCCTTGGCGCGAGTCAAATCGAAGTAACTCGCTTTTGCTTGAGTACTTCTTTGTAGCTTTCAACCAGGCGCTCTGTCAAGACTCGCATGTCGCGCGTGCTCTCCACTCGGCGGCGTGCACGGATCGCAAGGTGGCGTCCCAACTCCGGTTGCTCGAACAACTGAACGAGTTTTGCGGCGAAGTCTGCTGGGTCGTCCGCCAGCATCGCGATATCTTCGTCGTCTTCGGTGAGCCCTTCCGCCCCAAGGCGCGTCGACACCACCGGGATACCCGCCGCGAAGGCCTCCAGCAGCTTTACGCGCATGCCCGAGCCGCTGAGGATCGGACAAACGAAAACCGAATACCGGCCGAGCGGCTCGCGAACATCGTCGACGAATCCGCGCAGCTCGATGTTGTTGGGCAGGTGCGGCAGCGAATGTCGCGGGGGCGGCTCGGCGCCTACGATTACTAATCGCGCTTCGGGGGACTGAGCGATCACTTTCGGAAGCACTTGGCGAAGGAACCAGTCCAGCGCTTCGCGGTTCGGGATGTGACGGAAGCTTCCGAGGAAGAGCATGGTTCGGGGCTCGCGCCCCTCGCTTCGAAATTCATAGCGCGACGTCAGGATACCGGCGCGGTTGTCGTCGAGACGATCGCGCAATTTCGGCAGAAACGAGGTTAGGTAATCGCGATTGTCGGCGCTGCAAATCTGGATGCGGTCAAATTTGGGGAGCAGCTTCAGCTCATAGCGCAATGCCCGCAGATATTCAAACGATGCCTTCGGCTTCTTCAGAATTCCCGCGAGCCCGCCGATCGCTCGGCCAATCGACTGGAAATAAACATCGTGCTCAAAAAGGAAACATCCGAGTCTGCGGAAATCCCCGAAATATTGACCGAGCGCGGTGTACTCCAGCTGCAGCACGTCAACTTGTTTAAGGAAGATCTGCCGGTGCAGCAGCCATTCAAGGTCGCGATTCCAAAACTCCTCCACCGCATGCGGAAGGATGGACCCGAGCGTTTTGATCTTGCCTTCCATCCGCACCAGATATTCGATGGATGCCGCCTTGCTTTCGATCCCGGCATGATCGGCTCGCTCGCGTTCATAGTCGAGCAGGATGATCATGTGTAGCGCGCACATAGCCGTCAGCTCCTCGGCGGTTTGCGACATGAACACTGCGCCGCCGTGGATCGGGGGATAGATTGGATAGGGAGAGATGAAAAGCACGTTGAGCCGCTCAGGCACCGATGAAGGCGCAGTGAACCGGTCGCGGAAGTAGCCGCCCATCGGTCGGCGAAAGGCCTCGGTGTCGCTGACTGCCGCGAGGGACAGGGCTCTCGAGCGGGAGCGCATTGCGTGCGGTAGTTGCAGGAATGCACGCCAGAGTCCCCCGAAGCTGGTTCGTTCCGGAGAGTCGCCGAAGAGTGAGCTGACGAGCGCACCCGAATAGGAAAAGAAAAAGTTCGAGACCAGCCTCGGCCATTCGTGAATGTTCTTCCAGCAGAACAGAACGAAGTTTTTCTTCAGGACCCTGTCGATGTAAGCCTGGCTGAACTTTTTGCCAATCGTGCCGCGATGCTCGTGATAAACGATGCTTTTCGGTTGATACAGCACCTTCCAGCCGCGCTTCCACGCCATATAGCCGAGGTCGGTGTCCTCGAGATAGAACGGACGCAAGAGTTCATCGAACCCGCCGAGTTCGAGAAACTTCGCACGATCGAAGGCGCAGGAGCCGCCCCCGCCGTAAAAACACGGGAAAGGAACGTCAACCGCTGCATCGATCCGGTGTCTCACGCGGAGGCCGCCGTTCTCCCACCAAGCTTGCGTCAAGCCAGTTTCTTCGCGAAGTTTGTTGGGATCGCTAAAGAAGATCTGGCACGACACCGCGAATACGGTATCGTCCGTAAAGGCGTCGAGCAGTGGCTTCAGGAAGTCCCGGTCGACGCGCATATCGCTATTGAGCAGCACGACGACGTCATTCTTGGCAGCTCGAAACCCGACGTTCGATCCGCCGCCGAATCCCAGGTTCGTTTCAAGCGCGAGGACTCGGACCATCGGAAAGCGTTCGCGTAGGAATGCAACGCTATCGTCTTCCGATCCGTTGTCGACCACGATGATTTCGTTTTCCGGATTGCGGGAAAGTGCGTCAACGACGGAGGGCAAGTATTTGTCAAGAAGGTCGCGCCCATTCCAATTAGGAATGACCACGCTCGCCGACTGTGTCCGCGGGCGTTGGTTCGGCGCTAGACGCTTTCCGCGCAACCTGGTAACCAGATCCAGGCAGGCAAACAAGAGCATCGCAATCGCGAGCAGAATGGGAAAGGCGAGCGCAAGCGGAATTGTTTTCGCCAGGCGCGCGAGAACGCTGAACAGCTTCTTCACTGGCCGGAGTCGGACGCCTGCAGCTGAGGGCCGAGTCCGAGTTTACGGCTCAGCTTCAGCCATCGTGAGGAGCGGATGAGTTCCAACTGATGCGCAAGCTGCTGGCGCTCGGCGTCGAGCCGTTGAGCCCACTCGGTGCGCTCGACGACCGTTGCTTCGGCCGCCTCGAGCAGGCTGACGCTTACAGCCAGCTCTTCACATTTCGATTGCAACTCGCGGCTCGCGTCTGCAGCCCAGTTTGCGGTCGCCACGCTTTCTTCTTCAAGAGATTTGATTTTGGCCTCGTATCCGGCCGTCAACGACTCAGCTTCACCTTGGAGCGCGACGATTCTTGCAGCCGCTGATTGGAGGCGCTCGTTCAGCTGTTCCGCCCAACGGTTCCGGGCCTCCAGGTCGTCCTTCATTTGGCGGTGCAGTTCGAGCAACGCGTCGCGCTCGGATTGCGTTTCGGCGAGCCACTGTTTGGAGCGATCTAGTTCTGTTTCGAGCAGCCCGATGTGCCGTTCGCGCTCCCGCAGAAGATTCGCTGTATGCGGTACGTAGACGAAGGAGCGCGGTTCGGGAAGAGGTCCGAACGAGCAGAGTCCGATGAAGAAATGTGCGTCCTTGGCCTCACCAGCCGATCGATCGAGAGCAGCGTCGGCGGGCCAGATCGACTGCTCGCCGTGGAATGCAAACGCCTCTACACGATTTTGCAGTAGAAGGCGGACGTTCGAGAACACTTGATTCAACTCCGCCAGAAACTCACCGGCTTCGAACTCGTGCTCATGATATGGATTCGGCCCTGTCGTTGCGCGCGACTCGGCGTAGTAAAGACGATTGGGCGAGGAAACGATCAGGAGGCCCTGATGGCTCAGGGTTCGGCCGCATTCGGCGAGAAACTCGCGATAGCGCGATAAGTGCTCGATGACCTCAAACGCCACAATCAGGTCGAAGGAGTTTTGCGCAAACGGAAATGCAGCGCAATCAGCTGCGAGAAAGCGTATGTTGTGATCCTTGTAATGAGCTGACGCGTAGTCAACGGCTTCAGTGGAGGCGTCGAACGCTGTGACGGATCGCGCGACCCGTGCGAGTTCGTGCGCTCCGTACCCCGTACCGCAGCCAGCATCCAACACGCGCTTATCGGTGGCGTAATGCTTCGCGAAGGAATAACGAGAGAAGTGTTCGGCCCAAAGGTTGTCGTTCACCAGGCCGGGAACAACGCGTTCGCCCGTGAATTCAACCAACTTCCCGCTCCGCATGAGCGAGGGCGGCCACCGGCGGTTGCAGGCAGCGATTCAGTTCAATCCGGCAAGGAAAACGCAGGTGGCCATATACTTGGCCCCCCGTGGGATTCATCTGCAGGACGATCGCGTTGTCGATCCAATCGCAAAGCTTATAGGAGTGGAGCGTTCCGTCCGCAATCGCCGGCGAGAACGAGAATGACGAAGGATAAAGTTCGGGGATCTGGACGTGGAAATCCACTGTATGGATGTCGCCGGCCGCCATGAAAGGCAGATCGAATTCTTCGCGCGCCGTGTTTGTTCCCGCGAAGTCCAGGCCCATGTGATTGCGCATCATGAACCCCACGATCGGCAGTGGAATGTCATCGTTCGCGCGGACGCTGATTCTGACAACGATGGAGGAAACCGGCTCGAGCGTATGAATCGGCCGCGCGTTCTCGTCGAGGATAGCGATGCCAATGACATGTGCGCGTCCGTCGCCGAAGCGATGATCGATGTTCGGAATAGTCTCGACGATCTCGGGCGCCTTCACTGCAACACCAGCGGAACGCGCCGGTAGGAGATGATGGCTGGTCTGATACGCGTTGTCTTTCTCCGTCATCGCCGCCATGTATTTGCTGACGATCTTGTCGGCGCTGCCAATCGCTTGAACCTCGCCGTGCTCGAGCCACATGGCGCGGTCGCCGATGGATTTGACGTCTCCCATCGCATGCGAAACGAAGATGATGGTCACGCCTTTCGATCGCATGTCATGCACTTTGCGCATGCAGCGTTGGCGGAAGTAAATATCGCCGACGGAGAGTGCCTCGTCGACGATGAGGATTTCGGGATCGACGTGAATTGCGACGGAAAAGGCCAGCCGCACAGCCATGCCGCTGGAGTACGTCTTCACGGGTTGGTCGATAAAATCGCCGATTTCTGCGAAGTCTTCGATTTGCTGAATACGGCGATCGATTTCTCTGCGCGAGAAGCCTAAGATGGCGGCGTTCAGGTATACGTTCTCGCGTCCACTGAACTCGGGATTGAACCCGCTGCCAAGTTCGAGTAGCGCCGCGACGCGGCCTTTGACAGCGAAAGTGCCCGCCGTGGGGTGGAGGATACCGGCGACAATTTGAAGCAACGTGCTTTTGCCGGATCCATTTTCACCGATGATACAGAAGGTTTCGCCTCGGATCACGTCGAAGGTCACGTTATGAAGCGCCGGGAAGTCGCGATGGAAAGATTTCCGATTGAGGAAGGCGAGTTCTTTGAGGCGTGCGGTCGGTGACGAGTAAATGGGGTACGTTTTGGAGACACCCCGAAACTCGACGATGGAGGAAGGCACTACACTCGAATCTACTTGAGGAAAAAAGGAACTGTCAATGAGTTCAGGGCGACCGCTGACTCCCGCTTTATCGCTGAGGTCTTTCGATGCGGTGTAAACGCCGCCAGACGGTGAGGCCTTTCATCCCACCCTGCCTTCATCACCTCAGTCAGATACGTCGAGAAAGCCAGTAGCCGCCCCGATCGGGCAATCGTAGTCGATAACAACCTCCTACGGTCACTTCAAGGAGCCATTTGTCCCCAAATCAGCTCCCAACATTAAGATGCTCTAATGTTGGCTGAAAGTCAAGGGCTTTAATGTTGAGTTGACTTCGATTCCGGCAACTCATAAGCTGAGAAAAGCCTCGCCGGTGTAGCTCAGGTGGTTAGAGCGACGGTCTCATAATCCGTAGGTCGCAGGTTCGACTCCTGCCGCCGGCACCATCATTCCTTCGCCGCATTCACGATGTGATCGTAGACGCGATGCAGATCGTCCTGGGAATAATATTCGATCTCGATACGGCCACGCTCTTCATTCCGTTCGACTATTCGAACGCGGGTTCCAAGTACGCTTTCCAGTTCCGCGATCGCGGCTTTGAGATTGGGATCGAGTAGCGCCTTCTCGTTGGGTTCGCGCGGCTCGTTAACTTTCTTGACCAGACGTTCGACTTGCCGAACCGAAAATCCTTGAGCGGCCGCTTTTTCTGCGAGCTGAAGTTGTAGTTCCGGAGTTGCCAAGCCGAGCAGCGCGCGCGCATGGCCCATCGAGAGACGCCGCTCCGCGACCAGGAGTTGAACCTCCGAAGGGAGGCGAAGCAATCGAATCAAGTTTGTGATCGTGGTGCGATCCTTGCCTGTTCTCGTGGCGACTTCCTCGTGACTCAGGCTCATCTCTCGCGTTAACCGCTCAAGCGCGTGAGCGGTCTCGATCGGGTTTAGGTCCTCGCGTTGGATGTTTTCAATTAAAGCAATCTCGAGTAAGCGATTGTCCGTGTATTCTTGGACGACTGCCGGAACCTCCGTTAAACCCGCAAGCGTCGCCGCTCTTAGGCGCCGTTCCCCGGCAACCAGTTCATACCTGACGCCCTTCTTTCTGACAACGAGGGGCTGGATGATGCCGTTCGCTCGAATGGAAGCGGCAAGCTCATTAAGGCGTTCCGGATCGAACACGGTCCGGGGCTGGAGAGGATTTGCGTCGATTGACGAGATTGGAATCGTCGCGCTCTTCTCCGGTGCAGCGGAGGGTTTCGGCGCCATTTCCACCGGAACTTCACGCGCAGACCCCGTGGACGATAGGAGCGCTGAAAGCCCGCGTCCCAACACTTTACGTTGCTTGTCGGGCGGCGTGCTCATGGCTCAATACCTCCTTAGCGAGTTGGATATAGCTCTCGGCCCCTTTCGACCGTACGTCGTACGAAATGATTGGCTTTCCGAAACTTGGCGCCTCCGCGAGGCGGATGCTGCGCGGAATTACGGTTTGGAACACTGCAGATTCAAAGAAGCTGCGTAGATCCTGTTCCACCTGTCGAGTTAGATTCATGCGTTCGTCGTACATCGTCAACAACACACCCTCAATTTTCAGCTCGATGCCGAAGGACGCTCGCACGCGCTCAATGGTGTCTAGGAGCTGCGAAATACCTTCCAGCGCGAAAAATTCGCATTGGATGGGGATGAGAATCGAATCCGATGCGACCATCGCGTTCAAAGTAAGCAGATCGAGCGCCGGCGGACAGTCAATCAGCACAAAGTCGTAATGTTCGCGAATCGGACCGAGCTTTTCCCGAAGTACCGATTCGCGGTTTTCCAGATCAATGAGATCCAAGTTTGCGGCCACTAAATTCTTATCCGAGATAAGTATGTCGAGGCCGTCAAACTCGGTCTTGATGATCGCCTTGTCAATCTCCTGCTGCCCCAGCAGCACATCATATAGCGTTCTAGCGTCGCTGTTCTTGGGAATTCCCAACCCAGTGGTGGCGTTGCCTTGCGGGTCAGAGTCAATTAATAGGACGCGCAGGTCATTCGCGGCGAGCGACGCCGCAAGGTTGATGGCGGTGGTTGTCTTTCCCACGCCACCTTTCTGGTTGGTGACTGCGATTACTTTTCCCATTGATCGTTTCACGGGGAACATATTTATGACCGTTCCACGTGAAACCTCCCGATCCGTAATGTCCTGCGATCACCCCACGGTAGCTTAACCGGTTCGTCCCAGGCAATGTCTGACACAGGAAACTTGGCTTCACCCGTCAAAAGCGCGACTTGCGCGGCGATCCGCGGAACCTGCTCCAGAACCAAGGAAGGCTCGACGGCCCGCGAGACAATCCAGTCAAAACGGTCCTGAACGTCTTCGACACGCCTTGCAATTGTGGCCGCATTACGCAAGCCCCGTGTCGACTCTTTCAGGAACACTGCTTTACGCTGATTTGACTCAAGAAGGGCGAGCATCCAGTCCGGCCGCGCGATCGCCATGGGGATTCCAGGGAAGCCGGGGCCTGAGCCAACGTCGATAATTGTGGCACCCGCAACAGCCGGTAAATGGGCGGCCAGGAAGAGCGATTCGCAATAGTGCCGCCGCACCATCTCTTCTCCAGGTTCCATCGACGTGAGGTTCATCCGCGCATTCCACTTCAAAAGCAGCTCGTAATGAGTGTACAGCCCGTCGATTTGTTCTTGGAGAAGAGTCAGCCATGGGGCAAGCTCACTCAGGAGCAGTGCGCTAAACCATTTTGGCGCGGCGAAACTATGCTGGGACACCAACGGCTAAATATACATCGAGTACGGCGAGCGCTGCAGGGGTGACGCCAGGAATCCGTCCCGCCTGCCCGAGAGTGGCAGGCCGCACCTTTTCGAGCTTCTGCCGAACCTCATTGGAAAGACCGGGTACCTGCTGAAAGGAGAACTCTGCAGGAATGCGGCGTGACTCAGATCCTTTCAGGCGCTCGATCTGGCGTTCCTGCTGCGCGATGTATCCTTCGTACTTCGCCTCTGTTTCGGCGGTTATTGCCACGCCTCTAATGAGGGATTCTCCCAACGAGGATTCGAGGACTGTTCGTATTTGTTCGATCTTAGCTTCCGGCCGCCGGAGCCACTGCAGCAGCGCCGGACGTTCCTCCGCACCTGGAAGTAGGCCGAAAATCGAGGGATCAAGCCGCGTATTCGCCAAAAGGGCCGAAATGCGAGTGCGCTGCTTCCGCTTTTGGTTAAACTTCTCCCAGCGATCATCTCCAACCAGTCCGACGTCGCGACCTAAGGGCGTTAACCGCTCGTCAGCATTGTCGATTCTAAGATGCAGCCGGAACTCAGCGCGCGACGTGAACATCCGGTACGGCTCATCGGCTCCTTTACTGATCAGGTCGTCGATGAGAATACCCGTATACCCTTCGGTTCGCCCGACTTGAATGGGATCGAGGCCCCCGGTTCGACGAGCGGCATTGATCCCTGCCACGATGCCCTGGCAAGCTGCTTCTTCATAACCGGACGTCCCGTTGATCTGCCCGGCCAAAAACAAGCCGTCGATTGCCTTAAGTTCGAGACCGTGGTTCAACTCTCGTGGGTCGATAGCGTCGTATTCGATCGCATAACCCGGCCGGATCATCTCCGCGCTCTCAAGTCCCGGAATAGATGCCACTACCGCCAGTTGAACATCGATCGGCATGCTGGTCGACATGCCATTTACGTACACTTCGTTCGTATCCAGACCCTCCGGCTCCAAGAAGAGTTGATGCCGGGTCTTGTCTGGAAACTTAACGACTTTATCTTCGATAGAAGGGCAGTAACGCGGGCCGATGCCCTCGATCTGGCCGCTGTAAAGAGGAGACCGTGCTATGCTATCCCTAAGAATCGAAAGCGTTTGCTCGCCTGTATAACTGATATAGCAGTTAATTTGCTCACGCTCGATCTTCTCTGTTAAGAACGAAAATGGCGTTGGGTCAGCGTCGCCTTTCTGCGGTTCGAATCGATCCCAGGCGATCGTTCGACCGTCCAACCGCGGCGGGGTGCCCGTTTTCAGCCGTGTCCACTGCAAACCCGTCGATCGAAGTTGATCGCCAAGCAAGTTTGACGGAGCCTCTCCATTGCGGCCGCAGCTGTAGGTCTGCTCGCCTACGTGTGCCAGCCCGTTGAGAAACGTGCCAGTCGTTACGACGACGGCATCGCTCTCTAACTCCCGGCCGTCGCGAAGCAGCACACCTCTGACTCGACGCTTGCCCGCTTCGTCGACGATCAGCAGCTCTGCGACTTCCGCTTGCAGAATACGAAGATTCGGCTCGCGCTCGAGCACCTCTTTCATCTTCTGACGATAGAGCTTCTTATCGCATTGCGCGCGAGGCGACCACACTGCGGGTCCGCGGCTTGTATTCAAAAGGCGGAATTGAATTCCGACCGCGTCGGTTACCTCGCCCATCACTCCGCCAAGCGCGTCGATCTCGCGGACGAGATGTCCCTTCGCGATGCCACCAACCGCCGGATTGCACGACATTTGCGCAATCAAGTCGATGTTCATCGTGATCATCGCGGTCCTCCGGCCCATGCGAGCGCAAGCACGCGCGGCTTCACAACCGGCATGCCCGGCACCAACCACAATCACGTCGTATCGGGACTTCATCGCCAGATTTCAGTGTGGCACAGGCCTTTCGCGGTATGTTAGGGTGCCCTTTACGCAATGAAAATTCTTGTCATTGGCTCAGGTGGACGCGAGCACGCGCTGTGCTGGAAGCTCGCGCAAAGTTCGCAGCCGGTCGAGCTTTATGGAGCGCCCGGTAACCCAGGCATCGCGCAGGTAGCAACGTGCGTCAACGCGGAGGACTATTTAGCCGTAGCGGAAAAAATTAACGCCGATCTGACCGTCGTTGGCCCGGAAGGTCCGCTGGCAGCCGGCATCGTGGACCGGTTCCGCGCCAAGGGGCGCAAGATTGTCGGGCCCACGGCAAACGCTGCGCGTTTGGAAGCGAGCAAAGCGTTCGCCAAGGATTTCATGTCTCGCGCGAAGATCCCCACGGCGAGGTACCGATGCGTCGCTAGTGTCGACGAAGCACGTGCGACTCTGCGCGAATTCACGTTGCCTGTTGTTCTCAAAGCTGATGGTTTAGCCGCGGGCAAGGGTGTCGTCATCGCAACGACCGCACAGGAAGCGGAGCAAGCGCTGCCGCAGCTACTCACGCCGGGAAGCAGGCTCGTCATCGAGGAGTTCCTCACGGGCGAAGAAGTCAGTTTCATCGTGCTAAGCGACGGCGTGAACATCTTGCCGCTCGAGCCGACGCAGGATCACAAAACCGTCTTTGACGGCGATCGCGGGCCGAACACCGGCGGCATGGGCGCTTATTGCGACGGCAGAATCCTTAACGCGCATCAGCAAAGCCGGATCATGGACATCGTGATCCGGCCTGCGATCGAGCAGATGCGGAAGGAGGGCGAGCCCTTCACCGGATTTCTTTACGCAGGATTGATGATGACGGCCGACGGTCCGCGTGTGCTCGAATTCAACGCAAGGCTCGGCGATCCCGAAACGCAGGTGCTGATGCATCGCATGAGTTCTGACTTTGTGGATGCGCTCGGCGCCGCAGCCGACGGGAGATTGAACGAAACACGCTTGGAGTGGCGAAGCGAGCCATCTCTATGCGTGGTGCTGGCCGCGTCCGGATATCCGGGTAGTGTGCGCACGGGGGACCCGATCACGGGCATCGATGCTCTCGGCGACGCAGTTGTATTTCAAGCCGGTACGAAGCTCGAGAACGGAGCGCTGAAGACCTCAGGCGGGCGCGTGCTCGCCGTGACTGGCCGCGGCGAAACGCTGCAAGCCGCGATCGACAATACCTATGCCGAGGCCCGGCACATCAGCTTCGATGGCATGCACTATCGCACCGACATTGGACGCAAGGGCCTGAAGCGCTGGTAGAATCGTGGGTAGATTTGGGGACGTAGCTCAGATGGATAGAGCGGTCGCCTCCTAAGCGACAGGTCGGCAGTTCGAATCTGCCCGTCCCTACCACTTCGTGCCGCTAGAATAAGGCATGGCCAAACTCGCGCTCGTTTACGGTATGCGCTTGCTTCCAGCCGATGAGATGGAAAAGGTGGAAGACGCCGAGATCACGCTGAAGAACGGCAACAAGGCGCACGTGACGATGCACCTGATCGAAGGCGGCGAACAGGAAATTCGCAATCAGCTGATGCAGTCGCTCGACGCCTTCTTCGAGTTTTACCCTGAACTTTAAAACGCGACTTTAGGCGCTGTGCGCGCGCCGGGTTCGGTTTTGAAATACGCGTCGTTGCGCTGGAACCCGAACATCGACGCGGCAACGTTATTGGGGAACAGCTCAATATCCGTGTTGTACTTCTGGACCGTTTCGTTGTACTTGCGACGCTCCACGGCGATACGGTTTTCTGTACCCGCCAGCTCATCCTGTAATCGCAGGAAGTTTTCGTTCGACTTCAATTGCGGGTAGTTCTCAACCACGACGAGCAAGCGGCTGAGAGCGGAATCCAACTGCGAGTTCGCGGCGATGCGCTCTTGCGGATTGCGCGCGCCGCCCAAGGCAGCGCGGGCGTCGGTAACTTCCTTGATCACCGCCTGCTCCTGCTTCGCAAAACCCTTCACGGTTTCGACGAGGTTCGGAATCAAGTCCGCGCGACGCTGCAACGCGACGTCAACTTGCGACCATGCCCCGTTAACTGCTTCTCTCTCAGTAACCAGCGTGTTCCGCGAACCGGCGGCCCATCCGAATACGCCGAGCGCGATTAAAACGATCACCCCGATGACGATCACTGCAAGTTTCATTGGTCCCTCATTTAACGAGGCCGTCGACATGCGCGACGACCGCCTGAATCTGTTTTAAATAACTGGCGAAAAGCGATTCCGGATCCACGTCGCCGGGTTTCAGAAGCTCTTCCCGTATGTCCAGCAAGCGTTGGAACGGATCGCCGTTGGCGCCCAATCCCGCAAGGCGTCCCGCGATTTCCCGCTTCGCGTATCCTACCGCAATGCCGGAGAGCAGCAGTGCGTGCCGCGAAAGTACGAGAAAACTGGACACGGAATCGAGCATCAAGCGGAGCAGAGCGTCCTTTTGGGCGATCACCGAGCCCGCTTTCTGACGCAGACGCAAAAGCTTCGCACGGAGTTCCATTTCCACTTGAGCGCGATAAAAGCTCTTGTCGATCGTGATCCCCTCGAACACGTCTGGGCCGAACAGCACGCGCCTGCGATCGACCAAATCCTGAAACTCGATCGGGAAGCAATCGCTGGAGGTGCGAACCTCGTCCTCACTCAGCAACAAAGGGGAAGGATTTCCTTCGCCGCGCCACCAGTTGAATATGGGCTCGCAGTCGGCTAACTCCGCCGGACCAACCCGGGTCAGTACGCAGAGCACGTTCACATCCGAATACTCTCCGTGATGGTTTCCCATGGCGGCCGAACCGTATAAAATCACGGACACCAAACGTTCACGCTGTGCTTTGCGCAGGCGCTCGACAAGGTCTTGAAGCTTGTGTTCCATGAATGTTTACCAGCTCCCGGATGCGCCGCCGCCTCCGGAATCGCCTCCGCCGAAACCTCCGAAGCCTCCGCCTCCCCCACCTGAATCATAGCCGCCGAAGCCTCCGCCGCCCCAACCGGAGCCTCCACGACCGCGTCCGCCTAATAGATTACCGAGAAGAAGACCGGTCCAAAATCCTCCTCCGCCGCCGCGCCCGCTGCGCGACAAGAGCAGCAAGACGATGATGCCGATCACGATGATTGGCCAAGGCAGCCCTTGCTGCGGGCGGACTCGTCGCGTGCGCGGCACGAGTTCGACGTCCAGCGAAACGCCTTTCGCCATCGCTATCCTAGAGCCCATTTCCTGCGCCGCCGCGAGCATCGCAGCGCCGTAGTTGCCTTGCTGCAGAGCGGGACGTGCTTCCCGCAGAACGCCTCCGGCAAAGCCGTCTGGCAGGATCGGTTCAAGACCGTAACCGACTTCCACGCGATTCCGTCGATCCTTGATCGCGAGAAGCAGCATCACGCCTTCGTCCTTGCCCTTCCTGCCGACCCCCCACTTGCGATAAAGCGTGTTGGTCACATCCTCGATCGGCTCACCGTCCAGTGAGTCGAGCGTGACGAACGCCATTTGAACGCCGGTCGCGCGTTCGACCTGGCCTGCGTAGGACTCGAGTTGTGCGCGGGACTGCTCGTCGAGCGCATGGGCAAAGTCGCTGACGTAGCCCTCCGGCTTCAGCGAATTCAGGTCGAGAGCGAACAGGGGTATTGCGAGCAGCAGAAGCGCCCGCAACCATTTGGTCATCGTTGGATCAGCAGGCGAGGTCCTCGCGGCCGACCTTGAAGTCGCCGAGGTTGCCAAGCATCGCGAGCGTGATGTTATCCGGATTGAAAAATTCCTGCGCGATGTGCTGCACTTGTTCCGCAGTGATCTCTTCGATGCTTTGGATCATTTCGTCAAGCGTAAAGAACCGTTTGAAGTAAAGCTCTTGCCGCGCGAGGTTGCCCATGCGGCTCGAAGTCGACTCCAGGCCGAGCATGAAGGAGCCCTTAAGGTGATCCTTGGCGCGCCGCAACTCTTCGGGCGCGACGGGGTTCTCCTTCAACTCGCGAAATTCCTTCACGATCGATTCGATCACTTTGCCCGCGGTCTCCACGGCCGTGCCGGCGTAAATCGCCATGCAGCCCGTGTCGCGGTACATGCTCAGTTCTGAGTAAACCGCGTAAGCCAGACCTTGCTTCTCGCGGACGTTCTGGAACAGCCGCGAACTCATTCCCCCGCCAAGGATCGCATTCAGCGCATAACAGGCGAATCGCAATTCATGCGGGAACGGGTACGCCGGCACACCCATGTACATGTGCGTTTGCTCGAGCGATGCCTTGTTGCGGAACACGAGCTTCGCATGCGGAACGGGAGGCGGCGTCGCAGGAACGGCGCCCTTGACCGGCAATCTCTCGAAGTTCTTCGCTGCGAGCTCCACCAATTGGGCGTGCTGTAAGTTCCCGGCGGCAGTGATCAGGATATTCGATGGCGAATAATACTGGCGATAGTAATCGTCGATCATGCCCCGATCGAATTTCTTGATCGTCTCCTTCGTACCGAGGATGGGTTTGCCGAGCGGATGATCCTTCCAGAAGGTGCTGGAGAAAATCTCATGAAGCAGATATTCCGGATTGTCCACTTCCATCTTCAGCTCTTCGAGGATGACGCCTTTTTCCTTTTCAATGTCCTCGTCGCGGAACAACGGATTGAGGACAAGATCGGCGAGGACGTCGAAGGCCAGCGGCAGGTGTTCGTCAAGCACCTTGGTGTTGTAACTGACCATCTCCTTGGCGGTGAAAGCATCCAGTCCGCCGCCGATGGAATCTACCGACCGGGCAATTTCTTCGGCCGAGCGATTGCGGGTCCCCTTGAACACCATGTGCTCGATGAAATGACAGATTCCGTTCTGGTCGGGCAGCTCGCACCGCGAGCCGGTCCCGATCCAGATACCCATGGACACGGATCGCACGTGCGGCATCTGCTCCGTGATGATCCGGACCCCGTTCGGCAGAGTGGTTACTCCGATGTCGCGGGTCTTCTGGGCTGCCTCGGCTGTCATTTCCACTAGATTCATTCTAACGCGTTTCCCCTGGCAGCTCGGTTGACGAGGGTCCGGTGGTATACTGAGGATGTGACGCAAACTATTGTAGGAATGGAACTTCCAGACCTACAAAGGGCGCTGGAAGGGCAGCCATCCTTTCGGGCCAAGCAGGTTTACGAAGCCGTCTACCGGCAGCGGGTCCAGAACCTCTCCGAAGTCTCGACCCTGCCCGCAAGCCTAAGAAAAGACTTGGCATCGCGCTGCGCGATGGGCTTGCCGACGCTTTCCGCCGAGTACAAGTCGGTCGACGGAACCCGCCGTTACTTACTTTCCCTCGAAGACGGCAAGACGGTCGAGACCGTCCTGATGCCGGAAGACGAGCGGAACACCATCTGCATTTCCAGCCAGGTCGGATGTCCGGTGAATTGCCAGTTCTGTCTCACCGCTCTCCTAGGGCTCGAACGCAGCTTGACCGCCGGTGAGATCGTCGGCCAAGTGCTTTTTGTTCTTCAAAAGAACGGCCTCACAGCCGGAGAGAACCGACTGAACATCGTCATGATGGGCATGGGCGAGCCGCTTCTCAATCTGCCGAACGTTCTTACCGCGACGCGCCTGTTGACCGATCCGCAGGGAATCGGCCTGCCGCAACGGCGGATCACCGTGTCGACCGCGGGGATCATTCCCAAGATCGAAGAACTCGGGCGGCAGGCGATCCGGCCCAAGCTGGCGATTTCCCTTAACGCATCGAACGAAGAGCAGCGGCGCGAGCTGATGCCGATCACGCGCAAGTATTCCTTGAAGGACCTGATGGCTGCCTGCAAAGCGTATCCTCTGCGTCCTTGGGAGAAGCTGACCTTCGAGTACGTGCTGCTCAAAGGCGTCAACGATACCGATCAGGACGCGCGACGCGTGGTGGGACTTCTAGGCAACATGAACGCGAAAGTGAACGTCATTGCGCTGAATCCCGGCCCTGGTATCGCGTATCAGACGCCCGATCCGGCTCGCGTGGATGCATTTCAGTCGATCGTGCGACGGTCGGTACCGTGTTTCGTTCGCAAGCCGCGCGGGCTCGACATCTTTGCGGCATGCGGGCAGCTCAAGCGGCATGAGAGTCCGGCGGAGCTGACGCAGATCGGCGCTTAGACTTTTTGGAATCGCCGGAGCGTGTACATCTCCGGTCGCAGATTATCGGACTTCAGTTTCTTCCAATCGTCGGCGACTTGGATGATCTTGCCGGTAATGTGATTTGACTCCTGCGAGGCAAGAAACAAAGCAAGCTGGATCTGCTTCTCGGGGGCTGTGCCTCCGGTACGGCGTGCTTCGAATGCGATCTCAGTCTCTTCACCGCCGGCGCGCTCCCCCGCCCTGAGGATCTCGTCCGTCATGTGAGTGTACGTCGGACCAGGCTCCATGCAGTTGATCTGGATATTGTGGTTCAGCACCTCAAGCGCGATCGTCTCGACCAGACGCGCCACGGCTGCCTTCGACGCGGCGTAAGCCGCAAAGTTCGGCCGCGGTCCTGCTGCTCCGGGGCCGGTAAGCACGATAATTTTGCCCGCACGGCGTTCGATCATGTGCGGTAGAACGGCCTTGCATGCGTGCATCACGCCGAGAACGTTGGTATTCATCGTCTCGGCCCAGGCTTTTGGAGATTGGTCGACGAACTTGCCGATTGGGCCTTGGACTGCAGCCGCGCAAATGAGAACGTGAACGTCTCCGTAATGGACGCGCATGCGGTCGACCGCGGCGTGGACCTGCTCGAAATCCGTGACGTCGGCGCGAATACGGAGAGCGTTGCCGCCCGCGTGCTCAATTTCGAGATGAGCCAGATCGAGTTCGGCTTTACTGCGGGCCAGCAGTCCAACTCGGTTCCCGGCGGTGGCGAATCCGATGGCCAAGCGTTTCCCGATCCCCCGTCCGGCGCCTGTGACCAGCACACCGGCATTCGTCAAATTCTGCACACTGCCGTTTCCTTCCCCCTACACGTTATTACAAAATTGTGGGACCGCAAGGCACTTTCGTACTGAACAGACTATTCGGGCGATCCCTTCTTTTGGACATACATAGAAGTGTCGACACGCTGGAAGAGCTCTTCCGGTGTTTCGCCATGTGCGTATTGCGCGACCCCGACGGTGACCGAAACCCGCATCTCGCGTGTGGCTGAGTCCACCGTCGGGCTGAAGGGGGAATTCAACGTTTCGGCGATTTGCCGTGAGCGGTTGAGCGCGGGAGCCAATCCGCAATCGAGAATAGCCGCGAACTCGTCCCCGCCCCAACGGCACACGAAATCGCCGGGGCGGACCTGAGCCGCGAGGCGAGCGCCGACCTGCTTCAAGAGTTCGTCGCCGCAAAGATGCCCATGCGTGTCATTGACGTCCTTGAAGTTGTTCAGATCGAAAAGCAAAACGCAGAAGTCGCGCCCCTGCGCGATCCTGGCCGCAAGCTGTCTATCGAAATCCCTGCGGTTCGGAAGCCCGGTGAGCGGATCGAGAGAGGCAAGCCGCTCGGCGTCGCGCAGCCGGACCTGGAATTCGCCCAATTTCTCGCGCAGTTTGACGTAATCGTCGCGTGTATCGATTTGAATTGACTCGGAGAACCGCCGCAGGTCGTTGGCCTGTTCTGACAAACGAGGTAAGTCGCCCGCGCGTACCGCCTCTTCCATTTGATCGGTGAAGTCCACCAGATGCGCGACATATTGCACGGATCGCGACCCCTCGCTCTGCGCGACTAACGCGAGGGTCCGGTTCAACTCATGGGTGAGCGCTTCGGCGTAGCGGCGGGCCCTGGCGGAAAATGCGGCGAGCGCCTCATGCAACGTGGTCCGGCTCTCATCGAGAGTCTTGGTGTCGGCTTGAAAGGCAAGGCGGGCATGAAGCCGCAACAACTGTTCATGGAAAGGCGCGCCGATTTCAGGATGGACTGCTAAGACGGTTTCCGCGACGTCTTGGATCGCATGGAGATAGCCGTCTAAAGCGGCTCGGAAGGAGGCGTCTTGGCCGGCGTCGGGCTCAGGCGCGTGCATGACGATCTTAGCGGCTAGCGGATTCCGCGGCTGCCTCCCGGTCAAAACCTTCCTGATAAGCCTCCACACCCTGCGAGGGAACGACGACTTTGACGAGCTTGCGGTCGTCATCGATCCAAAAGTCGACAGCGATCGGCGCCTGCTGGGCGAGCGCGCCGGTCACGTTCAGATGATTCAGCTGGGCTGTCTTTCCGGCAAACTGCACGGTTTCGCGACCCTTCGCGATCAGCGTGGCCGTGGTTTCGCCGTGCCCAATCACGTACACCGGGTATTGCTGCGGGTCGGTGGTCTTCAAATCCGCTCGGAGAGCGAGCAACGTCCACGGGTAGAGCGGAAGGTTCATGTTGACGACGAGCGCTCCGGGGTGAACCGGATCTTCTTTCATGCGTGGTCCTTGACCCGTGTCGATCGAGTTGACTGCCTTGCCGGCGCTGAACGTGGTTCGGACGTTCATTTGGATTTGTCCCAGCTTGCCTCTCGCATCCGCTTCCAGGGGCTCGAATTGGTCGTTCGTTAAGACTTTGAATTGATCGATGTCGACCTTCATGGGTCCGATCATGGCGACGCCAGAGCCGTCGATCTCGATTTTTCCGTCACCGCGGCGCAATGTGTAGTTCTCGGTGGCGATCTGATTTCCGGCCATGAAGATGGTCAGTTTGCCATTTGTGTCAGGTGTGACGGTCGCCGACTTCCGCAACAGGAATTGCACCTCAGGCGGGAGGTTAAACCGGTCCGGGGGCATGTTGACATTCACTTCCGCGCTTTGTATCTGAATCTGGAACTCCTGACCGGCAAACCGGTTGGTGAGCTTAAACGGGACCAGGACGTCGCCTTCCTTGCGATAGTCCTCATAAAGGATCTCCCCCGAAACGCGGCCCTTAGGGGTCATACGCGCGGCCGACGTTTTCACGAGAAGTCCGGTTTTCTTATCCAGATATTCGGTAGTCGGCTCACCGGATTCGGGAGTCAATTGCACCTTATAGGTATCGTGACCCTGCACCGTCTCCGTGCCGAGCGTTTCGACTTTGGAGTAGAGCTTGCGCCAGAAGAGGGGCGCGTTGAACGTGCCGTCGCGCAGGGCGTCGACCTTCTCGGGGCCGTCCTTGATGCGCGGGCCTCCGCCCGGCGAGTTTTCCCAAGCTACTTCGCCGTTGCTACCGGATTCGATTTTGCCGATCCCGGGGATTTCGAGCACTGCGAGCACGCGATTGGGGGTGGCCTCATAGATTGTGATCGAGCCCTTGACCTTATTCCCAATGAAGTCGACTGTGCCCCGCCGTACCAGATTCTGTCGCTTCTCCCATGCGGCTTTGCCGCCGGTGACCTCGATCACGCGGTCGAGAATGGCGTCAGCCTTTGGCAGCGGCTCTTCAGCGGAGTAAATAAGGAGGGGTGAAAGTAGAAAAACAGATGCGAGCTTAAGCATAATCGGCCTCGTCCGCCCCTTCACTGTACCGCAAGGCCGAAAAGGGCATTTGGTATTCTCGGGGCATGAGCTGGAAGTGGTTATTTCTGCTTTTTCTGCCCGCCGTGCTAGGTGCCGCCGACGCTCCGGCAAAGGTGTTTCCGTACCCCTACACCGAAGAGGATCTTCCCAATGGACTGCGCCTAGTTACAATCCCGACGGACTTCCCGAATATCGTCTCGGTTTACATCGTGGTTCAGACCGGATCGCGAAATGAGACTGAGGCCGGTAAAACAGGATTTGCCCATTTATTTGAACACCTTATGTTCCGCGGGACGGAGAAATTCCCGACGGAGAAATACCAGCAGGTGCTCAAGCGAACCGGAGCGGCGTCGAACGCTTTCACCAGCGACGACCTCACCGCCTATCACACGACTTTCTCGAAAGAAGATCTGCCCGAGATCCTCGCCATGGAGGCGGACCGCTTTCAGAATCTGAAGGTCAGTCCTGAAGCTTTCAAGACGGAGACTGGCGCCGTGCTGGGCGAGTACAACAAAAACAGTTCGGACCCGTCGCAGAAGTTGAACGAGGTGCTGCGGGACACTGCCTTTGACCGGCACACCTATAAGCACACGACCATGGGGTTCTTGAAGGACGTTCAGGACATGCCCAATCAGTACGAGCACAGCCTGCAGTTTTTCGCACGCTATTACCGGCCCGAATACACGACCATCATCGTGACCGGCGACGTGAACCCGAAGCAAGTTCGCGCGCTTGTGGATCAAAGCTGGGGCAAGTGGAAGCGCGGATCGTATCACGCGGACATCCCTGTGGAACCGGAACAAAAGGGAGCGCGCGAGAACCATGTGGCTTGGCCGTCCGACACGCTGTCTTGGGTGGCAGTAGCGTACAAGGGCACACCGTACACCGATACGCAGAAGGATTCCGCGGCCCTCGATGCGCTTGCGACCTTGGCCTTTTCCTCCAGCTCCGACTTGTATCAAAAGTTAGTGATCCGCGAGCAAAAAGTAGATGCACTGGGAGCGTACAATCCGTTTCGAGTGGATCGGAACTTATTCACGATCCGGGCGCGTGTAAAGAAGCAAGAGGATGTTCCTTACGTGCGCGACGAGATCTTGGCGACCGTCAAACGCTTTCAGACCGAGCTTGCGACAGCCGAGAAGCTGGAAGCAATCAAGAAGCGCGAGCGGTATCAGTTTGTCCTGGGCCTGGACAACAGCGAGGCAGTCGCGCAGGCGGTGACCAGTTTCGTGGCTCTGAAACGCACGCCCGCAACCATCGACCGCATCTATGACATGCACGCGCAGTTGACGCCGGAAGATGTGCGGGAAGCAACTCGCAAGTATTTAGTGGAGAGCGGACGCACCATCGTGACGCTGACCGGTCCACCTGAGGGAGCGGGCAAATGAGAAGCGCTGGTTTGCTGATGCTGTTGGCGGGTGCGGCTTTCGGTCAAATGCGAACGGTAACGTTACCGGCCAAGTCGCCCATCGTGACGTTCCGGCTGGTGTTCACCGCGGGCGCTGCTTTGGACGAGGACAAGCCGGGCGTGGCGCATCTCACGGCTGAGATGCTCGCCGATGCCGGAACCAAGGATCTCACCTATAAGCAACTGGTGGACGCACTCTTCCCCATGGCGGCGTCGGTCGACAGCCAGACCGACCTGGAGATGACGTCGTTTTCAGGTTCGACTCACGTCGACAATTTGGAGGCTTACTACAAGCTGCTGCGGTCCATGCTGCTTGAGCCGGGCTGGCGCGAAGAGGACTTTCAGCGCGTCAAAGACGATGCGATCAACGCATTGCGAGTGGGATTGCGCGGGAACAACGACGAGGAACTCGGGAAAGAGGTTCTATACGCGACTCTGTACCGCGGGACCCCCTACGGACATTACAGTGCAGGCGCGGTCTCATCGCTTCAGAAGTTGACGCTCGATGACGTGAAGGCATTTTACGGAAAGCACTACACGCAATCGAACTTGATCGTCGGGCTTGCGGGCGGCTATCCGCCGGAGTTTCTGGAACGGATCAAGAAGGATTTTGCAATCCTCCCGATGAGCGATGCGTCGGAGCGGAAGCCCGTTGAACCTGCGAAGATCGAGCGTAACCGATTGACGATCGTTCAGAAGAACACACGATCAGTCGCATACTCATTGGGTTTTCCGATCGACGTGAGACGTGGCGATCCGGATTACCCCGCTCTGCTCGTGACACAGTCGTATTTAGGCCCTCACCGTTTGAGCGGCGGTGTGCTGTACCAGCGCATTCGCGAGATCCGCGGGATCAACTACGGCGATTACGCGTACATTGAGTATTTCCCTCGGGGCATGTTTCAATTCGAGCCGTCGCCGAATCTGGCGCGGCGCAGCCAAATTTTCCAGATTTGGATCCGGCCTGTTGAGCCTCCTTCGGCCGCTTTCACGTTGCGGCTCGCAGCCTTCGAGTTGAACCGGTTGCTGAAGGACGGCATTTCGCAGGCTGATTTCGATCGGACGAAAGAATTCGTGAGCAAGTACGTCAATGTGCTGACGACGACGAAAAGCGCGGAACTCGGGTATGCGATTGACAGCTTGTATTACGGGATTCCCGATTACAACCGCTATGTCAAGGAATCGGTTGCTAAGCTGACGCGCGATCAGGTGAATGCAGCCATCCGGAAGCACTTGCGCGCGGACCGCCTACAGATCGTGGCGGTCGCTCAGGACGCCGAAGGCTTGAAGAAACAGCTGACCGGCAGCGATCCAACGCCGATCCAATACAACTCCCAGAAACCGGCGGCGATTCTCGATGAAGACAAAACCGTCGCGAAATGGAACCTGCAGCTACGGCCCGAGGACGTCGAAATCGTGCCTGTAGATCAGGTGTTCCAGTAGATTCGAGAGGCGGAACTCAGCGAACTTGATCGCTGGCGGCGGTGGTGCGCTTGGATTGCCGGGCGATGATCTGCCGAGCTTTTTCGATGAGCGCCTTCGACGCGGGCAAGGATTCGACGGCCTTCAAAACCGCTGGATCGTTAAAAAGCGCGATGCGATCCGATTCTTCCTTGCTGTACGCGGTGATGAAAAGCTCTTCGCGCAGCCGGTCGCGAATCCAGGAGCGGTCGCGCTCGAATTCAGCAGGCGTGAACCGGACCCCGCGTTGCATGGCGAAAGCGCGGAAGCTCTCGATTAACGCGTCGTCAGGCTGCCATTCCTTTCCAATCGTCACACTATGTGAAGCGAAATACTCAGGCGCGAAAAAGAAGAACACCGAGCGGCCTGTCAGAACGGATTGGAGCCTGGTCGCTTTGGGGGCTTCATAATGCTCGTCGGGCGCAATCCCGTCGCCGCCGAAGACGACGCGTCCGCTGTCGGTCTTCTTCATGTCCTTGAGGTCGTTCTGGCCTTCGCTCCGGCTCAAATATTCGTACAGTCCCTGATGCTGGTAATCGCGCTGGATCAATCGACCGCTCGGAGTGTAGTATTTCGCGATGGTCAGCAGCAGCGCGCTGTTGCCGGTCAACGGGAAGGGGGCTTGCACTAAACCTTTGCCGAACGTGCTCTCGCCGAGAATCCAGGCGCGGTCGTGATCCTGCAGAGCGCCGGACAAAATCTCGGCGGCCGACGCGGTCCCGCGATTCACGAGCACGACCATGGGATATTCGCGGCTGCGCTCGCCCTTCTTGGCGATGAATTTCGTGTCGGAGGAAGACCGGCCATGGTGTGAAACGATCAACTGACCCTTGCGAAGAAATCGATCGGCGACGTTGACGGCTTCCTGCACGAGTCCGCCCGGATTGTCGCGCAGATCGAGGATCATGGACTGGATCGAGTTTTCCGGAAATGTCGATAACGCCTGATCCACTTCGCGGCTGGTCGTCTCGTTGAAGGCTTCAATCTTCATGTACGCGACGCCTGGCCGCAGCCAGAAGGCGTAATTCACGCTCCCGCGGCGGACGTTGTCGCGCACTACGGTAAGACGCAGCAGATCCGGTACGCTCTTGCGGCGGACCGTGATCGTCACCGGCGTTCCGCGTGGACCTTTGAGGATGGCCGAAACCTGACTGACCGTGAACTGCTCCGTGTTCGTATCGTCGATCGCGACAATCTGATCGCCTGGGCGCAGGCCGGCCTTGAACGCCGGCGATCCGTCGAACGGATAGATCACCACGACACGGCCTTCCGGAGATCCTACGTACATCCCGACTCCGAAGTAGTGACCGGACTGGCCTTCGCGCATCAGTTGATAAGCCTTCGGGTCGAAAAAATTCGAATGCGGATCCAGCGTGTGCAGCATTCCGGGAATTGCGCCGCGAAACACCGCGTTATCGGGGTCGACTTTATCCGCGAAATTCGCTTCGACGGCGTCGTAAATCTGTGTGAATTTCTTCAGGCTGGCGTTGACGTCGGCGTCGGTTTGAGCGGGCAGACGGAAGGAAGTAAGAAGGATGAGTACGGCAAACCGCTGACACCGGGACGGCGTAGGCATTCTTGAACCCTCGGGTCATATTATGGTATCAGCAGTTTGACGAACCTCCCAGCCCAAAAGGTACCGTTCAGGCACTAGTACGTACTCAAAAGTTTTCGAACCGATCTGAGCGTGGAGCGGAGGGCGGTGGATGCTTCTCCACGTGACCGGAAGGTTTCAACGCAGATTCGATCCCCGTCGGTTCGAACCGTGATCAAGCCGTCTAAATCGGTACGAAGGATCGACGCATGCTCTCTTGCCAGCCGCTCGAGGACCGGCCGGTGCGGGTGGCGGAAAGAGTTCTCGAACCCGTCGGAAATCAGGGCCAGGTTTGGCGCGACAGCATCGACGAACGGCTGAACCGACGAGGTGTTGCTTCCGTGGTGAGCGACCTTGAGGACGTCGGCGTGCAGTGGTTCGCCGGAACCGAGGAGACGCAACTCCATCGGCTTCTCCATGTCGCCAGTCAGTAAGAACGAGCGCCGGCCAAAGGACACGCGCAGCACCAGGGAATCGTTATTTTTGGGCTCGTTCCCAAGAACGTAATCGGTCGGCGGAGAAAGAACATCGATTATCGCGCCGCCATAATCGAAAGTGGTCCCACTGCGCAAAGGGCGGATCACCGCGTGCTCCGCGCGCGCTTTTGCAGCCACGGCGGACCATGCATCGCTGGCCGGTGTGAATCCGGTCCATAATTCGGCCGGATGGAAGTTCTCAATGACTGCAGGAAGGCCTCCGGCATGGTCGTCATGGGCGTGGGTGAGTGCTACTACATCCAGGTGGCGGATCCCGCGGCTCCAGAGATACGGCGATACGACGTCTTCGCCTATATCGAGCCGCGGCTTCACGCGGCCGAACGAGAGCACCCCGCCTCCGTCGATCAGCATGAGCTTGCCGGTAGGAAACGCAAGCAGAAGGCTGTCGCCTTGGCCGACGTCGATGACGCTTAGCTCGAGCTGGCGGGCGTGGATCGCGGGTGCGAACGGATGCCAGAGAACAAGGCAAAAGAGCGCCGCTGCCGGAGTGCTCGCCACCCACGCGGTGACCTTCGAACGGCGAATTGCCCACGCACTCAGGAGCAGTGCCGCGATAAATGCGATGGATAGAAGCAGAGGCGGATCCGGGACGCGCCAGCTTGGCTCCCAGGCCGCGAATCGCGCCGCGGCGGCCTCCGCTATCGTCAGCAGTTGAGACGCCAGCCGAGCCGCGAGACTCCAGTTTGTCAAAACGGCGAGAAAGCCAAGCGGGACCACAGGTCCGAGCAGCGGCACGATCAAGATGTTGGCAGCGACACCTGTTATTGAGATCCGGTGGAAGAACAAAGCCATCGGGAGAGCTAAGGACACCTGAATCACGGCCGAGATCAGTGCGAGTTCATAACAGAAGAAGAAAGCACGGAGCAGAATCGCGAGCACATTCAAACACCAGGGTTGAGGAGCGCGCAGCACCTCGTGCATCGTTTCGGCGATCAGCCGCAGCTCAACGCGAAACTGAGCTGTGAGCGGTTCAAGGCGCGGGTCGCGGCTGATTTCGCCGATCAGTCTCAGCGCCGCCGAATACGCGCCGGATGTGCGTTCCAGCAGCGGTACGGCGAATGCGCCGATTGCAGCCACGGATAGGAAAGACATCAAGAATGACGCGTCGAATAACGCCCGACGATCGTACGCGAGGTAAAGGATGGCAATCGCGCTGAGCAAATTCAGGAGGCGTCCGCGGCGATAGAAGAATCGCGCGATCAAGTACAGGGTGAATCCTCCGGCGCCGCGAACTACCGGCGCCCCACTGCCGGACACGAGAGCATACAACCATGCAGTTGATGCGGTGACGAAAAGGGCCGCCATCTCCGGGACAAAACACAGGCGCAAGACAAATAAGAGGACGCCTGCGATCACGGTGATGTGCAGGCCGCTGATCACCAGCATGTGGTACGTACCGGTGCGCCGAAAATTCTCGGTCCAGAGACGGTCGAGTTTCGTCGATTCCCCCAGGAGAATCGCTTCCATCATTGCCGTTGCGTAGGAGCTGCCTGAATACAGGCGGTCGATCCGCTCTAACGCAGCCGTGCGTAATCCGAAAATCGCTGCCGTAAACACGGATCCGCAGCGTTCCGGAAGCCGGTGAACCGAACCCGCGGACAGTACCGAAGCAGTCCAGTAAACGCCGCTGCGGGCCGAATAGGCGCGGTAGTCGAAACCTTCCGGATTCTGAAAATTTCGGATCGGCCGGACACGCGCTTCGATTTCGACGGTGTCGCCATAGCGCAAACTCAGCGCTCTCTCGCCCTCGCGAAGCGTGAGCGTTACCCGGGCGTTAGCACCAGGGGAGAGTTCGACGACAAATTGGTCGCGATTCTCGTAAAAGGCCGGAGGCGAGATGACGCACCCGTGCAATAGTACTCTCTCGAGGGCGCCGGCATCGAGAGCCGGCCAGTCGTGGGCCTCTTGCCCACGTTGAATCGCATGCCATCCAATAAGACCCGCAGCAAGCACGGTCAGCGGAAGAAAGAGAGGGTTTTGCACCGGCTCTTAAGACAGTCCAGCCAAAGCGCAGCATTTCTCAGCCGTCGGAAACGTAATCCGAGTTTGTGAGTCGAAATAGCGGGTGATAAGTGTAGATGACGCCTGTGGACGTACTTTTGGTCGAAGATAATGCGGGCGACGCGGTGTTGATCCGGCAGGTACTCGCGGAGTGCGGTTCTGACATCAAACTTCACATCGCGCGTGATGGGGAGCAAGCGTTACAAATGTTACGCTCTGAGCATTTCCAGCCATCCCTCATCATCCTCGATCTCAATATCCCGCGCGTAACCGGGTCCGCGCTGCTGGAGCAGTGGCAGCCGCGCGATACACCCGTCGTGGTCTTCAGCTCTTCGCTGAATGAAGACGAACGCAGGCATATCATGGAACTAGGCGCGCGCGAGTTCATTCATAAACCCACGGATATTGAGGAATTCACCAAGGCCGTTCAAGCCATCGTCCACCAATGGATCCAGAAGCAAGCGTACGGTTGTCAGGCATAATATTCCTGAGCACCGTTCTTGCAAAAACTACGCGTTCACAATCGGTCCAAAGACACGATACTCGCCGACCATGCCGGCATAGCGGACAGCAGCAAGGCGCGTAAAACCGGACTTCTCAAGCACACCGTCCTTGAGCCAGGCGACGGGCTATGGATCGCTCCCTGCGAGGCAGTTCACACGTTCGGAATGAAATTTGCCATCGATGTTCTCTTTCTGGACCGGAAGCGCAAGGTCTTGAAAATTCGTCCCGAGATGCCCAAATCGAGGATGAGTTGGTGCCTACGCGCGCACTCAGTGCTCGAATTGCCCAGCGGGACGGCTGCAGAAACACAAACCGTGGCTGGGGATCAACTCGAGCTGGAACGCTACCAGGTTTGAAACGCTAATTCCCTGACGGATCCGGCGGGAGCGGCGTGTTTTCCGCTTCGTTGATCAATTGAGTGGCTCGAACCACTTGATCGTGCGCCACGCGGACTTCAAAGGGAAGATTCGGCAGCACCGAGTCGCCGACGAGTACCGCCGCAATGCCATTCGACTCCAAAAGCCCTTTAACTCCTAAAGCTTGCAGCTCGCTCGTGGCTCCGCCCTCCGAGTGAAACACCGTTTCCAGATCAAGGCTCGGCGAAGGGTCGACCTCCTCCACCTCGTCGGGAAGGGGGTTTTCAGCAATAATCTTCTCGGCGCGTGCCGAATGCTCGGGTGCGACGCGAACCTCAAACGTGCCTTCCACTACGCCCGGAGCCTCATCGTCGAAGATTACTGCGGCAACGCCGCTCGCGCTCAGCATTTCCACAATCAGCTCACAGTCTTCTTGGGCCGTAGCGTCCATGGACCGGTACACGGTGACGAGATTGCCGGGAGCACTCATAGTCTGAGCATAGCAACAGCCCAGGCGTAGAATTGAAGAGGAGGCACTATGGCGGATCAAGATCGTGGAAGTGGAGCAGTTTGGTTTCTCGCTGGAATTGCGATTGGCTCGGCGATCGCGTTGCTCTATGCCCCGGCGGCGGGTGTCGACACGCGGAAGAAGCTCGCGCGGAGAACTCAAGAAGGCCGCGATGCGTTGGCCGACTCCGGCAAGGAAATGTACGAACGCGGCAAAGAGATGTATGAACGCGGGCGGAAGCTTGCCGATGAAGCTGCGGAGATGTTCGAGCGCGGACGTAAGATCGTCGAAGGGACGGCTGCCAATCTGAAGGGGTAAGTAGCGATGGGTAGTACTGTTGTTGATCGTGTGACGTCGCTTCCCGCGTTCGCTAACGAGCCGGTCGCGGATTTCTCGCAGCCCGCGAACCGTAAGGCCATGGAAACGGCTCTTCGCGAGGTTCGCGCGCAATTCGGCCGTGACTATGACCTGCGCATCGCTGGACGGCGCGAATCCACTGCGGATAAGCTGAAATCCGTAAATCCCTCGCGTCCCAGCGAGGTGGTTGGGGTGCATTCCAAAGCGACCGCGGCCATGGCGGCGGAAGCGGTTGAAGCGGCCCATGCATTCTTCCCACAGTGGTCGGCGACGCCGGCAGGCGAACGCGCCGAGATCCTGTTGAATGCCGCGGCCGAATTCCGCAAACGGAAGTTTGAGTTTGACGCCTGGCTCGTTTATGAGGCAGGCAAGACCTGGCCCGAGGCGGACGCGGACGTCTCGGAAGCGATCGATTTTTGCGAATACTACGCGCGGCAGATGATCAAGCTCAGCCGTCCGGATCCGCTGCATCAATTGCCCGGAGAAAAGGATGAGCTGATCTACCTGCCGCTCGGGGTCGGCGTGATCGTTCCGCCGTGGAACTTCCCGCTGGCGATCATGGTGGGGATGACGACCGCCGCGCTCGTGGCCGGAAACACCGTTGTTATCAAACCGTCGAGCGATACGCCGACCATTGCAGCGAAGTTCGCGGAGGTCCTGATCGACGCGGGCTTTCCGCCGCAGTCGTTCTCTCTCCTGGTCGGCAGCGGTGCAGTCGTGGGCGACGTCATGGTCACCCATCCCAAGACACGGTTCATCGCGTTCACAGGCTCAAAAGAGGTCGGGCTGCGAATCAACGAACTCGCGGCCAAGCCTCAAAAGGGACAGATCTGGATCAAGCGCGTGATCGCGGAGATGGGCGGTAAGGACGCCATCGTCGTCGACAGGGAAGCAGACCTGGATAGCGCTGTCAACGGCGTGCTGTGGTCCGCTTTTGGATATCAGGGACAGAAATGCTCCGCATGCTCCCGCGCGATCGTCGATCAAGCGATTTACGACGAGTTCCTCAACAGGCTGACGAGCGAAGTATCCAAACTGCGAGTCGGTGACGCCGACGATCCGAACAACTACATGGGTCCGGTGATCAATGAAGGCGCGCGCCGGTCGATTCTCGCGTACATCGAAGTCGGCAAGAAAGAGGGCCGGCTGGTTGCCGGAGGCGACGGATCGGGAGACGGCTACTTTGTGCGTCCGACCGTCATCGCGGACGTCGACTCAAAGGCTCGCATTTTCCAGGAAGAGATTTTCGGCCCCGTCCTGGCGGTGAGTAAGGCGCGGGATTTTGATCATGCGCTCCAGCTCGCGAACGATTCCGAGTACGGTCTGACCGGCGCCGTGTTTACCCGCAATCCCGAAAAGATCCGGAAAGCGCGCGAGCAGTTCTTTGTCGGTAACCTGTACATCAACCGGAAGTGCACGGGAGCGATGGTTGGAGCGCACCCCTTCGGCGGATTTAACATGTCCGGCACGGATTCCAAGGCGGGGGGTCCGGATTACCTGCTCCAGTTTCTTCAAGCCAAGGCGATCGGCGAAAAAGTTCTTCCATGATAAGATCGGCAGGGATGGCCGTGGAGCCCCGATATGAAGGGGACCAAGAAATTCCAACTCCAGGGTCGATTCCGAACGACGCGGCATAGGGCGCATGCAGTCTCGCGCCCTATTCCCAAATCTGCTAGTACGCACTCCCCGGCTACCCGACGGTTACTCTTGATTTGTACGTCTTTCAAATCAAAACTATAAGAACAAGTTGCAATCGTTATAGCTCGCGAGCGCTTGGAATGTCTTTCTCCCAAGCTTCGGAAAAATTACAGGAGAAACATGTCCACTCGTCTACAGCTTGCTCTGCTCGCCGTCCTAGGAGCCTCATCGCACCTGGTTGCGCAAGTGGACCCTGGACCGCGTGCCGGGGCTGCCGGCGCCGGTGAGTACTATGCGACCCTGAATGCGTCCGAGCAGCGCTTCTTCAAGGAAGCCCTGGCGCGATTTGAAGAGGTAGACTCCGTATCCGGAAAGCTCCCGGGCGAGGAGGCCTCCGGTCTCGGGCCTTCGTTTAATGGGAACAGCTGCGCGATGTGCCACGCGCAACCGGCGATTGGAGGAAGCAGTCCCGGGCTCAGAAGCCCGCAAAATCCGGTGCCGAATCCGCAAGTGGCGCTTGCGACCCTTCACGGCGCGACGAACAAGGTACCGTCGTTCATCACCAGTGACGGCCCGGTTCGGGAGGCACGCTTCATCGCAGCGTCCCACCAGCGAAACGCTCCACTCGACGGCGGCGTTCATGGGCTCTACACGATACGCGGCCGCGTCGATGCACCTGGCTGCAACATCGCGCAGCCGGACTTCGAGTCTGAAGTCGCGTTTAACAACGTGGTTTTTCGCATCCCGACGCCGACGTTCGGGCTGGGACTAGTCGAAAGCACGCCCGATGCGACACTCATCGCAAATCTCGCGGCCAACCGGACCGAGAAGCTGAGGATGGGAATCAGCGGCAAGCTCAACACGTCGGGCAACGATGGAACGATCACGCGTTTCGGATGGAAGGCACAGAACAAGTCGTTGGTCGTCTTTTCGGGCGAAGCGTACAACGTTGAACAGGGAGTCTCGAACGAAGTGTTCATGAACGAGCGGTCGGCTGAGCCCGGATGCGTTTTCAACGCGTCTCCGGAGGACGCCACGCGCGTCAGCGGTTCGACTGAAGAGGCGATGGAGATGCTCCCCGACTCTGTGTTCTTTGCGATCTTCATGCGGTTTCTGGCCGAGCCTCAGCCGACCACGGCGACTGCTTCAGAGAAGAACGGGCAGGCTTTGTTCAGCTCTGTCGGGTGCGCGCTGTGCCACACGCCTACGCTTACGACCGGCGCGTCGCCGTACACAGGTATGTCGAACGCGACTTACCATCCGTTCTCGGATTTTGCTGTCCATCACATGGGCGCGGGTCTCGCGGATGGGATCGTACAAGGCGCGGCTGGAGCGGATGAATTTCGAACCGCGCCTTTGTGGGGGGTAGGCCAAAGGCTGTTCTTTATGCACGACGGCCGCACGTCCGATCTTCTGGAGGCTATCGAGGCACACTCATCGCGCGGCATCGACTGTCAGGCGGCACCGGCTTTACTACGCTTCGCGCCCGGCCGTGATCCGCTTCCCCGCTGCGGTTCCGAGGCCGATCGGGTGATCGACGCGTTTCACCAACTTAAGTCCGCTGAAAAACAGGATTTGCTGAACTTCCTTCGGTCGCTATAGTACGCGGCAGGGGAAAGTTCAGCACCCGCCGTGTGAATCAACGCTGCGGCTCTCGCGTCTATTCTCCGGAGGAATTAGCGTGGTTAGGCCACTCATCAGCCGTGAGGTTCTTGTTTTGGCGACCTTTTTGAGTATCGCCGTCCCGGTAGTTGCGCAAGACGAGTCGAGTTTCAGCGACAGCTCATCGAGTTCCAGCTCAAGCAGCAGCGAAGATTCACGGGATCGCGTGTACTATCCGGGTGACACGGAGCGTGCGAAGCCGCTTGCCCGTAAACTCGCCACGAATATCCTGCTCGATCAAAAAGAGATTTGGACCAGCCCGTTCCACATGAGCCGGGGAGACGCGAAATGGTGGCTCGGTTTCGGCGCCGTCACGGGAGCACTGATCGCGACCGATCACGACAGTGCAACCATATTGCACAACGGAAGCGATCAGGTAAGTTGGGGCAACAACCTGTCCAAGGTTGGCACAGCGTACACGCTGCTCCCGGTTGTTGCAGGATTTTACGGGTTCGGCGTGTTTAAGGATGACCCGAAGGCGCGCGAGGTCGGCGTTTTGGGCGCCGAGGCGATCGTAGACAGCCTCATTGTAGTGAGCGTCCTCAAGCCGATCGCGGGCAGGGAGCGCCCGAACTCCAGCGGTGAAAAAGGCCACTTCTTCGATGGCGGAGCGTCGTTTCCGTCCGGTCACGCCGCAGCGTCGTGGGCCCTCGCGTCGGTAATTTCATACGAGTACGGTCATACGAAGGTGGTGCCGATTGTGGCATGCGCGCTCGCCGGCCTCGTAAGCGCCGCGCGATTTACTGCCCAGCAGCATTATGCCTCCGACATCATCGCCGGAGGCGGTATCGGATGGTTCGTGGGCCGTTACGTCTGGAAGACGCATCAAGATCATGCCATTCACCATCATGGATGGCTGACCCCCCGAGTGATGCCGGAAGTTCAGCCTGGCGCCGGAACGTACGCCGTCGCGCTCGCGTGGTCCAAGTAGCTGTCCCGTCGGTTTTGACGCGGCAACCTCACGTCGCGGAATACCGTCCTTTCTAAAGAGCCTTTCATGCTCGTTAGAATGGTGGCACGGTGACGCGACGCGATTTTGTAGCTGCGCTCTGTGCGATACCCGCTGCGGCTCAAAGTGTCCCGGCCCGTTTGGCGTACGGAACCGATCGGCTTCAATTCGGCCACCTGCGAGTGCCGGCCGGTGCTGGTCCGCATCCAGTTGTCATTTTTCTGCACGGCGGATTCTGGAGGAACACGGTCACACTCGAAGCGAGCACGCCCGCGTGCGAGGCCCTGACACGTTCCGGAGCTGCGACGTGGAACCTGGAATTCCGCAGGCTTGGAGATGCCGGCGGCGGTTGGATGGGAACTTTCGAAGACGTCCTGCGAGGCGGAGAGCACGTTGTGAAAATCGGCTCCCGCTATGCACTCGACAGTTCACGCATTGTCGTTACGGGCCACGGTTCGGGCGGCCATCTGGCGTTGTGGCTCGCGGCGCAGCGCGCCATTGACCTGCGGCGCGTCATTGGACTCGCTGCGATCAGCGATCTTCGACGCGGGTGGGCGCTCAACGTCGGCAACGGGGCGGTCGGGCAGTTGCTCGGCGGGTCGCCTGAGAAAGTGCCGCAGCGCTATGGAGCGGCATCCCCCGCCGATCTGCTTCCTATCTCTGTAAAACAGCGCCTAGTGCACGGAACCGCGGACGAATTCGTGCCGTACGCGCTGAGCGAATATTTCGCACGAAGCTCGCATAACGCCGAGCTGATTCCTGTCTCCGGCGCGCGCGATTTCGATGTCATCGATCCACACAGCCGCGCTTGGCCCGTGGTTGAGAAGGCCATTTTGGATTGGAAATCTTGAAGCAGCCCAATTCTAGACTGGCTCTGACGCGAGCCTGTGCGGTTTTACTGATTCCTGCTCTTCTCTTTTCCGCGCCTGACTACTTCGAACCGAAGCATCGGTTGATCGGCATCGGTGTAGATCGCGAGGATCTCAGCGCGGCAATTCTCGAAGCTCGCACGGATCGCATGATCCAGTCGCAAACGTTCGCGATCATGCGAGAGCGCCTCGCGATGTCGGGCGCTGCCCGCATCACCGGGCCAAACCTCTCGCGCATCTTCCGCAACGCTTCGGCGGCCAGCGGAATTCCCGCCTCGCTCATTTCCGCGATTGCCTACCTCGAGAGCTGGGGCGATCCGGGCGCGGTCAGCCCCGCGGGACCGAAGGGCATCATGCAGTTCTCCGAAGCGACCGCTCGCGCCGCCGGCTTGCGAGTGATTCGGTCGACGCGCTTTACGACGACGACCGAAAAGAAAATGGTCCGCAACCGGCGCGGTAAACCTACATACACCACGGTCCGGCGCCGTACGCCCTCATCGGTGACGGTCCGGGACGACCGCTTGAATCCTGAGCGCGCCGTGACCGCAGCTGCGAATTATCTTGCCCGCCTTCAGGCAAAGTTCGGCGCTTTGGATTGGGCCGTGTTCGCGTATCACTGCGGAGAAGGCTGTGCTTCGGAAATGGTGCCGCTGGCCGAGGCTGCCGTGAATCACAAAGGGCGGCCGACGGTGGCCGAAATGTTCTTCTCCGCGCACCCTGGTCATCATCGCGAACTTTACGAAGCGCTCCAGGCTCACATGCAGCGCGATTATTCGCCCACCTACTGGTTCCGTGTGAAGCGAGCGGAGCAATTACTGAATCTCTATCAGACCGACCCTGCGGCGTTTCGCGAGCTGGTTGATCAATACCGCAATCCTGGCGATCCAGACCGTCGCGCAACGGATCGTCTCCGTGTCTGGCTCAAGGCGGAGGACGTCTTCTACCGGTCGGCCGACGACTTACGCCTGGCCTCCGGCAATGCGCTTGTCAAGATCGGCGCGAATCCGAAGCTGTTCGGCTTTGCGTTCCCAGATCTCAAGAACGGGCTCGATGATGAATTGTATTTGCAGGCATCCCCGGCGGCGCTTGGAACGCTCGTGTACATCGCGTATGAGACGCATCGGTTGTTCGATGCCCTCAAACCCCGAGGCGAACGCTTCATGCCCCTTCAGGTGGTCGAGTTGGTCAGCACCATGAACCGGCAATCCGAAGGCGGATCGCGTCTGGTGGATCCGGAGTTTCCGGAACATGCGACCGGCCAGGTGTTTGATATCGACTTATCGAATCTGTCGCGCGTTCAACGCGAGTGCCTCAATTTCGTGCTCGACGACATGGGCTGGGACGGCTACTTAGGATTCGTGCAGGTGACCGGAGACACCTTACACATTGGCTGCTCTCCGTCTTCGCGCGAGTTCTTCGCGACCGTATTCCAGGAGGCAGCCACCGCCCACTAAGTTAGCGATCGCCGTCGTTTAATGCCGCAGCTTGCGGTTCGGCCGAGGGTGGTACCGAATCGCCCCATACGACGGTGAACCCGTTGCTCATGAGATCGCCCCATACGACGGTGTCACCCCACACCACCGTGTCGCCCCAGACCACGGTGTCTCCCCACACGACCGTATCTCCCCAGACCACGGTGTCGCCCCAAACCACGGTGTCTCCCCACACGACCGTATCACCCCACACAACGGTGTCTCCCCAGACAACCGTGTCGCCCCAAACCACCGTGCTAGGATCCACCAACGCGTTCGACGGAGCGAGATGGACGGCATTGTCCGACGTTCGCACGGCCATAGGCGACAGAGCCGGGAAGGCCGCGACATCGGTGTTCGCCAGCGCGCTTGCGACGTCGAGGTAGCCCGCGCCCACAGTGAAAATATCCTGCTGTGCTTGATACTGCGCACCGGTCAGCGCATTTTCGGATGCGCTGTAGCGTGGGAGCGATTTCCCAGCCGACTTCATCAAGCGAGCCTTCACTTGATCCGGCGTCAGATCGGGATGCTGCTGCAGTAGTAAAGCGGCCGCTCCGCTGACCACAGGGCTCGCCATGCTGGTCCCACTGAGACGCAGGTAGCCGCCGGAGACAACCGCATCGGGATAGTTCGACGCCAGAGTGCAGTCGGAAGAGGCAAGCAGCGAGACGATTCCGTTGCCGGGCGCGACCAGGTCAGGTTTGACGATGTGGTCGACAAGCGAAGGACCTTTTGAGCTATAACTGGCTATTTTGTCGTCGGTGTGCCATGCGCGGTTGCCGCCGTTCAGCGCTCCCACCGTGATGACGTACGGATCGTTACCGGGCGAGTTGATCGTCGCGTAGCCATTCGTGCCGAGCGTGTTGTCACGGCCCATGTTTCCCGCCGCAACAACCACGGTGATGCCGGCCTTCCATGCCGCTTCGACTGCTTTGCACAGAGGATCCAGCTTGAAGCTTTCATACACCGGATGTCCGAGCGACAGATTGATCACCCGGATGTTGTACTTGTCCTTGAGCGCGATGGCCTCGTCGATCGCGGCGATGATGTCCGATTCGCGGCCGATCCCCTGAGCGTCCAGTACCCGCAGGTTAATGATGTTCGCATTCGGCGCAACCCCCTGTGGCTTTAAAGCGCCATGCGTTGCATTCGAGTGCGCAGCAACGATACCAGCGATATGCGTGCCATGGCCGTACTGGTCGGACGCATCCTGATCCGCCACAAAACTCTTGTTGTAAACGACCCGCGAGGCGAGTTCTGGTTTTAACGCCACTCCGCTGTCTATGATCGCGACGCCGATACCCGATCCATCGAAACCTGCCGACCAAATCTGGTTAGCCGTGACGGCCTGGGATCGTGCATCCAGAGATCCTGTCGCGGCGCGGTCTGGCGAAATATAAACAACGTTCGGGTCCGCCGCCATGTTCTCTAGAGACGAGATGGGGACGGTCAGATGCGCAGCCGTCATGGACCGGAACTGCCGGCGCATGCGCCCGGCACGAACCTGGCTAGCGCCGCCTTTGTACTGAACGATCACGTCCACCGATCCACTCGGTGTAGATGCCGGCATATCCGGAGCAATTTTGGAAGCGCCTAACGCTAATCCCGCGGTACACGCGGCCAGTGCGATTCGACCCAGAAGTCTCATGGTGAAGCCTGTCTTTCTGGTCTTCAGAAAGGCAGGTCCCCACCCAAATCAAAACTGTTTAAATTGTTTGTCTTGGGAAAAGCGAAGCCGAATCAAAACGGACAACTTGTCGCTCGATGGGACACTTCGTCCCACGATTGGGGCCTTAGACTAGAACGATAGTTTTCTAAGTACTCTCACTGAAGTACGGGGCGCGCGGCGAGTCTTATCGAGGAATACTGAACTGGAACGTAGCGCCCTGACCGGGCTGGGACTCAACCCAAATCTTGCCGCCGCGTTGCTCGACGATTCGATGGCAGATGGCGAGACCCATGCCCGTCCCTGGGTACTCGCGGCCGTGCAGGCGTTTGAACATAGCGAAGATCTGCTGGTGATAACGCGGATCGATTCCAATGCCGTTGTCGCGCACGGAGAAAACAATTTGATCGGGCTGGTCGCTTACGGATACGTGAACTAGCGGGGGTTCGGTGCCGCGAAACTTGAGAGAGTTCGAAAGCAACTGGCGAAACAACATCGTCAGCTGAGCGAAGTCGAACGGCAGGGACGGCATCGCATCGTACGTGATCTTGGCGCCGCCCTCCTGGATTTGTTTATCCAGGTTAAGCATTGCGCCTACAAGCGCGCCCTCGGAATCCACCACCGGCAGTGGCTTGTCATCGGTGCGGAACTGATTGGAGTACGCCGAGAGATCCGCAAGAAGCTGATCCATGCGCTTGGCGGCGTCCTGGATGTACGCCATGAACTCGCGGCCGTCTTTGTCGAGCTGATCCTGACAACGGCGCTCGAGCAGTTGCGCGTAGCTTGTGATCATGCGCAGCGGCTCTTTCAGGTCGTGTGAAATGGCATAGGTGAGCTCACGCACGCGCTCGCCGGCTCCGGTCTTTTCAATACGAAGCTGCTCGCGCAGTTGTTCGATCTCGGCGCGAAGCCGTTCGACTTCCAAATGCGACGACGCGGCTCGGCTGGCGTCGTCAGGCTGGCTCTGCGGGCTCATCGGGGAACTCCAGTCTTGACTATGATACGAGGAGTCGCGGTTGCCGACTACTCGCAGGTCCCATACGCACTAGGACTCGAATGCTCGTTAGTACTGACCTGATAAGCTTGTGATTCGGAGGAAGCGACGCGCGTGGCGGATTCAGGTCTTCTCATCCTGTTCTGGATAGTTACAGGCGCTGCCGCCCTCACGTTGTTTCCGATGGCCGCGCCAAAAGTTAATGACCTTGGGTACATGTCCGCGTGCCCGTTCGCTCCATGGAGCACCCTCGCGCTTTTACTGGTAGCCGCCGTAATTTGGGCCGTTCGGAAGTACCTGACAACTCGACGCAAGGAGACCGCGTAGGGTTTCAGAGTTAGGCGACGGCGCTCTGTTCGACAATGCGACCGTCGAACATGTGGATGCTGCGGTCGGCATACTCCGCATAGCGCGGGTCGTGCGTCACCATGCAGATAGTCGAACCGTTCCGGTGCAGCTCGCGCAGTAACTCCATCACCGCTTCCCCGTTGGTGGAGTCCAGGTTACCGGTCGGCTCGTCAGCCAGGAGAATGGACGGGCTGCCGCCGAGCGCTCGCGCGACTGCCACACGCTGCTGCTGTCCTCCTGAAAGCTGTGGAGGATAGTGCTTCATGCGGTGCGACATGCCAACGCGCTCGAGCGCCTCTTCGACACGCTTCCGCCGCTCCGCCTGCGGCATGCCGCGATACGTAAGCGGGAGCTCGACGTTCTCATAAACGGTCAAATCGCCAATCAAGTTGAAGGCCTGAAAAATGAAGCCAATTTCACGATTGCGAATACGCGCCCGATCGCTCAACTTCAAGTCGTGAACCGCCTGCTTGTTGAGTATGTATGCTCCGCTGGAAGGTGAATCGAGCAGCCCGAGAATCGAGAGCAGCGTCGACTTACCGCAGCCTGAAGGGCCGGCGATGGACACGTACTCGCCTTTCCGGATGGTCATTTGAATGCCCGACAAAGCATGCGTCTCCACTTCATCGGTGACAAACACCTTCGTCACGCCGTCGAGCTGGATCAAGGCGGGGGATTCGTTCATCGTTCCTCTAGTTCAGCCGGATGCGATTAAACGCGTCTTGTGCGGACATGTCGGACAGAATCACCTGGTCGCCGACCGCAAGCCCATCCACCACTTCGATGTTGCTGACCGAACTCCGGCCGAGCGTCACCGGGACGCGCTGCGCTTCTTTGCCGTCAGGATCGAGTTTGAAGAGAGTGATCTTCGCGCCCGACTGCCCGATCACGGGCCGGCCCACAAACAGAATATCCGAGAGGCGTTCGATGGTGATCGTGCCGTCCACGCTCAGGTCGGGACGCGCACCGGCCGGGAGCGCGCCTTCGAGCTTTACGTCGACATCCACCGTGCCGTTGACGGATGCCGGATCGATGCGCGAGACACGTCCCGGTATGACGCCGTTCCGTGTGTCGATCGAAGCCGCCTGACCGATCGCGACGTCCTTGACCTGCGTTTCCGGAATCTTCAACGTCGCCTTCAGCCTTCGCGGCTGAGCGATCTTGGCAAGGATCGTCCCCGGGACGACGCGCATTCCGACTTCGAGCGGCATCGCAGCAGTCCCCAATTGCGTCAGCGTGCCGTCGGCGGCGGCGCGGACGGTCAGATGCTCCACCTGCTCGCGCTTCAGCTTCTGCGCGGCTCGCAGCTTTTCGATTTGTACCTTCTGCGCTTCGAGCTGTGCTTGAATCGCTTGAGCGCCGATGTCGAGCTGCTCTTTCGACAGCGCGTACCGCCCTTTTAGCTCGTGCAGTTTGGCCATCGACAGGCGCGTGTCCAGGTCGGACTTCAGTCCCAGCTTGGTCAGTTGTGTATCGCGGTCGGCCTGCAGCTCCGCCTGCTCCATGTCCGACTTCACTTGCTCGGTGCTGGCGCGCTGCGCGAGTTTCTGCGTTTCGAGCGTCACCTTCAGGTTGTCAAAGTTCGCTTCTGCTTGTTTGATCTGCCAGTCTAGGTCAGCCGCGTCGAGTTCCATCTGCGGATTACTCAGAACCATCACAACCTGATTGGCGTGAATTTGAGCGCCGGGAAGAAAATTGATTTTTTCAACGCGGCTATCAAATTCCGCGGGAATCCAAACGAATTCTTCGACGACGAGCGTCCCCAGGCCGCGTACTTCACGCAGCATGGGACCGCGCTTCACGCTGTCGATCCACACTGTCGCGCGTTCTACGGCGGGAGCGGCGGGTTTCAAGCGCGAGAGTCCCCACGTGATCAACGGAACTGCGGCAACAATCGCGAGCGCGTAAGCGATTCGTCGAATTAGTTTTCGGCGCGCGACCTTCCTGCCGCGGGGGACGTCCATAACGCATTTCTCCTAATATGTTCGATGTTACTGAAAAACGGCTGCAAATGTCAGGTCCGCCTATCTACACACGGGAAACGCCGCCTTCTGCGTCAATTGCCAAAACTTGCCTTTGCAGTAGTCGAAGACGTTGTCGTAAGAAGCGCGCTTCTCGGCATCAGACGCGGGACGTGCACCCTTCATGCGATATACCGACAGACTGTCATCCCTGTAGCTGAGCTTCACGGCGAACATCATGTTGTATTTCTGGTACTCGGAATCGAAAGGGTCGTCGAGAAACAGGATCCGAGCGTCGCGCTTGAACTCCGGCTGAAGTTCGTGCAGGGACTTCGTAACCTTCCGCAGTTCTTCTGGTTCGATCGAAATGTGGGTCAGGTTCTCCCGCCAAGGCGAAGCATAGGAATAACTGAGGAGTCCAGCGATCGTGATAAGCACAATCGCTGCGCACGACTGCGCGAGGATCGAAGATGGTTTCAAGGCCAGGACTTTTGCCAAGGCGAGCCATAGCGCAGTGGCAGCGTACAGGACCCAGCCGAAGTACGGAACATAGTATTGGCCTGCGCCTCGCGGCAGGATGAAAGCCACGGGGATCGCGCTTAACATCAGAAACATCCAGGCAAACCGGAGTGCCCTCGATCGGGAGATCCAGGCGATCGCGAACAAAGCGAGCCAGAGGGTGATTACGCCAGCCGAGCTGACTTCCCGCGGAAGCAGGAACAGCGTGGTCACAAAGCCGCGGCTCGTTTCAAAGTAGCGGGTACAGGTGAACACCGGAATGTAGGCGTCGTTCTTCAGGAGGGTATCGGTGGGGTCGAGCGCGCGCCCCACCACGAAGAGCACGGTGGTAACACCGATAGCGAGCACTCCGCGGCCATCGCTTCGGACCCAATCCAGCCACGTATGAGGGGATCGCAGCGGAACAGACTCATAAAGAAGCTCATACAACAGGAGAAAGACCGGTAGCGTGACGGCCATCTCCTTCGAATTCAGCGCGCAAACATATAGAACGGTGATGGCCGCGATCTCGCGAATTCCTGGCAGTTTGCCCGACTGGCGGATTCGAATATAAGTCAGAAAAGCGGAGAAATAGAGCGAGAAGCAGAGAACATCATAGATATAGCCGGTATCGAAGAAGATCGATCCAAAACTCGGGTGATACGCGATGAGGAGAGCGGCGATGGGTGCCGCCTCACGTGAATCCGTCAATTGCCGGGTAACAGCGTACGTCAGCCAGACGTTCAGGGCCAGTAAAGCGAGCAGCGCGATGTGAAACGGGATTGGATTGAAACCGGCCAGATTGTAAATCGTCCGATACCAAGCGCTCGCGAACGGCCGATAGAAGGGCGAATTGAGAAAGAACAGAAAATTCGCTTTGATCAAAGCGGTTAGCGGATGCGCCCAGGAACGGTAGAGATTCATCGCATCGTCGCTGCTGAAGTACATGCGCAAGGAAGGGCGAAGAAAGTGAACGAAGTATGCCGCGATCGTCGCGATGCTGATGAGCGGGAACGTAGCGCGACGAAACTGCATGATCGTCAATCATACAATCGCCAAACGTGGTGCCGGCAGAATCGGGATCGCAGCTTTAGCTGGCGACACCCAGCGTCCGCAGCAAAAATGCGTAATCGAATGCCGTTTCGCGGATGCTCTCATAGCGGCCCGATGGTCCGAAGTGGCCGCTGCCCATGTTGGTCTTGAGAAGCAGAACATTCTTGTCCTTCTTGAGGGCGCGGAGCTTGGCTACCCACTTCGCGGGTTCCCAATAGGAGACTCGTGGATCATTCAAACCTGCAGTGACGAGCATGGCCGGGTACTCCCCGGCAGCAACGTTTTCGTACGGCGAATAGGAGCGGATATAGTCGAAGAACTGCTTATCTTCCGGGTTGCCCCATTCTTCGTATTCGGCGATTGTCAGCGGCAGCGTAGGATCAAGTCCCGTATTCAGGTTGTCCACGTAGGGCACCTTCGCGATCGCTGCATGGAACAGCTCGGGACGCATGTTCAGCACCGCGCCGAGTAGCAGTCCGCCGGCGCTCCCGCCCATGATTGCGAGGCGGTTCGTCGACGTATACCCGTTTCGGATCAAGTGCTCGGCGGCCGCTATGAAGTCCACAAATGTATTCTTCTTGTTGAGCAGCTTGCCCCGATCGTGCCACTCCTTGCCGAGGTCCGCGCCTCCGCGGATATGTGCGATCGCGAAAATGAACCCGCGATCGATCAAACTCAACCGGTCGGAAGAAAATGCAGGATCAATGCTGTGGCCGTATGACCCGTAACCGTACAGCAGGAGCGGATTCGTCCCGTCCCTTTGCATTCCCTTCTTGAACACGAGCGAGATCGGTACTTCAACGCCGTCCGGCGCGATGGCGAAGATGCGCTCCGAGTCGTATTTCGACGCGTCGTAACCGCCGCGCACCTGATACTGCTTCTTGAGTTCTCGTTCGCGCGTCTCCATGTTGTAATCGAACACAGAAACGGGCGTGACGAGTGACGTGTAGTGAAAGCGCAGCAGGTTCGTTTCGTATTCGAAATTTCCGGTGGAACCGACGCTGTAAACCGGATCCGGAAAATCGATGTAGTGGGATAGACGTGCCTGTGCGTCGCGTATCGCGATCTTTTCGAGGCCCTTCTCGCGCTCATAGATCACCAAATGGTTTGCGAAAGAATCGACGCCTTCGATGGTAATACCAGGCCGGGCCGCGATCACTTCTTCCAGCGCGTCCGCCGACGGAGTCGCGACTGGAGTACGCATCAAACGAAAGTTCGTGGCGCCGTCGTTCGTGCGGATGTAGAAATACTCGCCGTTATGGGTCGCGTCATACTCGACCCCTTGCCGGCGGGGCAGCAACACGCGGAACTCGTCGAATGGACGGTCTGCTTCGAGGTAGCGCGTCTCGGAGGTGAGCGGACTCCCGAGATCAATGAATAGAAATTTTCGACTGCGCGTCTTTGCAAGCCCCAGCGCGAATCGTCCGTCGTCTTCTTGAAAGACCAGCGTATCCTTGCCGCCGCCGAGCTCGTGTCGAAAGACTTGATAGGGCCTGCGCGCCGCATCGAGCACCGTGTAGAAAAACGTCCGATTGTCGCTGGCCCACTCGAGCGAGTAGTAAGTATTCACGATCCGATCCGGCAGCAGTTCGCCGGTCGCAAGGTCCTTAACGAAGATGGTGTAGGCCTCGTCGCCTTCGAGGTCCGTCGAATAGGCAAGCAGCCGCGAGTCTGGGCTTACCGCGAAATTGCCGAGCCGGAAATACTTCTGCCCTTCTGCGAGGACATTCGCATCGAGCATGATCTCTTCGGTCGCGTCGACGCTCCCGCGCTTGCGGCAGTAGATAGGATAGGCTTTGCCTTCTTCCGTCCGCGTGTAGTAGAAGTAGTCGTCGCGGCGCGCTGGAACCGATAGGTCGGTCTCCTGGATTCGTCCGAGGATCTCCTGGTAAAGCGTCTCCTGGAGCGGCTTGGTGGACGCCATCACCTCCTCGGTGTAGCGGTTCTCGGCCTCCAGGTACGCAATCGTGTCGGGATCCGTCCGGTCCCGGAGCCAGAAGTAAGGGTCTACTCGTGTTTCGCCGTGATGTTCGACTTTCTTGGGAACAACCTTGGCGACGGGCGGTAAGGAGGCCAAGTTACTGGCTCTCCTCTTTACCCATGTAGAGCTCACTGACCAAGTGTTTGTGATTCTCGAGCACCTTGCCGCGCCGGACTTTCATCGTGGGTGTCAACTCTCCGGATTCCACGGAGAAGTCCCGTTCGAGGATGCGAAACTTGCGGATCTGCTCAAAGGGCGCGAGCTGCTTGTTGACACGCGCTACAGCTTTCCCAACTTCGGTTTCCACCGACGTTCCAGGCGCAGTGGTATTCACGGTGACTAATGCTGTCACGTAGGGCAATCGATCCCCGATCAGAAGCACCTGGCTGATGATTGGCTCTGTTTTGAACAAGCCCTCGATTCGCGACGGATAGATTTTTTTGCCGTTCGACGAAACGATGAGTTCTTTCTTGCGGCCCGTGATGTATACGTAGCCGTCCTGGTCAAACTCTGCGATATCGCCGGTGTAGAGCCAGCCATCGCGCAAAACGGCTGCCGTCGTTGTCGGATCCTTGTAGTAGCCGGAAAATAAGGCAGGGCTTCGGACCAGCAGTTCGCCGTCGTCAGCCAGGCGCAGCTCGACGCCGGGAAGTTTTAGGCCAATGCTTCCCGCTTTCGGCCGGTCGATGGGATTAAACGAGACTACGCCACCTTCCGTCAGTCCGTAGCCTTCAATCAACGGCATCCCGATCGCCGCGTAGAAGCGCGCAAGTTCCTTGCCCAGAGGCGCGGCACCCGATGCGGCAATACGAATGCGGCCGCCGAGACGCGCGCGGATTTTGGAGAAGACCAACCTGTCGGCGACCTTCACTCCTGCTTGCAGCCAAGCGGGCACAGGCTTGCCCTGTTCGCGCAACCGGTTCACCTCGGCGCCAATTCCGATCGCACCGTGGAGCAGCCGCTTCGCCGCCGCGCTTCGTTTGTTGATTTCGACGTTGATGCTGGCGAAGACGCGTTCCCAGACGCGCGGTGGACCCAAAAGGAACGTCGGCCGAATCGTCTTTAGTTCACCCGGCAGCTTCGCGAGACTCTCCGAGAACCAAACCGGAAAGCCCATGCGGATCGGAAGCAGCTCCACCACCACTCGCTGCGCGATGTGCGCGGACGGAAGAAAAGCGATCGTGCTGTCCTCTGGCGTCAGGCGTAGCGCGAGTGGTCCCATATCGACGTTCGCGACCAGCGACTGGTGCGTGATCAGGCCCATCTTCGGCTCGCCGGTCGCGCCGGAAGTGAGGTACAGAATCGCCGGATCCTCCGGCTTCACCTGCGCCCGGATTTTCTCGAAGGCCCCCGGATCGTCAGCAATGGCTTGCCGGCCCTGTGCGCGAAGCTGGTCCAGAGTCAAAGTGTCCCCGTGCTCGCCAGTGAGCAGAATCCAGCGCACCGGAAGCGACGACGCGCCGTCGGCTGCGAGAAACGCCTTCAGGCACTTCGGATCTTCCATGAAGACGACCTTGGCGTCCGACGCCCGCAGATTCGCGATCTGATCCTGCACCGGGTAGGTGGTGTAGAGCGCGGCCGCGATCGATCCATTCGAAAGGATGCCAAGGTCGGTCAGGTAGAACTCCGCCCGCGTCTCCGAATGGAGAGCGACGATGTCGCCGGTTCCGATGCCTAGCCACCGCAGTCCACACGCGATCTCCTCAGCAGCGCGCTTATATTCATTCCAACTGTAAGTTTGGTACTTGCCGCCCTTGGTCGGCTGATGCAGCGCAGGCGCATTGCCTTGTTCGCGCGCGGTCTCTTCAAGGACCGTGTACATGGTGCGGGCGCCCATAAGCTTCATTTTAATCGGAGGCGTTCGTCACTAAAACGAGTAAGTGTGAAACAGATAGACGTAACTGGGAGAAACACCCGGTGTGGTGCGTCGCACGAATTCGCCTTTGAACAGGTAGCCGTAACCTGCTCCAATGGTCCAATGTTCGTGGCGATAAGTCGCGAACAAGTCGGTTTCCTGGCCGATATGCCTGCCTGCCGCGCCACTGACCGATTGAGAAATCGCCCGGCCCTGGCTGTTATACAGCGCGTCGCGGGCGCTGGCGAGCCACAAATTGTTGTACATGAAGTTCACCGCGAAACTTTTGGTGGCGTTGTACGTTTCAAGGGATCGCAGGTCATGAATGTTGCGCCAGCCGAACAGGTCCTGATGGCCAAACTTGTCGTGGTTGGACGCATACAGTTGATCGAACGTCCCGCTGCGCGCCAGGTTGGAAGGGTCCTGGGTTCCGGATGCAAATTTATACTCGACGGAGGTTGCGAGCGCCTTCCCGCCCAACGTGAAATCTTTGTTGACTCGCGACATCCATGCTCCCGCGCGCTGACGAGCCGCGGCGATTTTACCGGTCTGCAGAGCACCCTCAACGCTATATGCAAACCCATGCTCGATGGGGCCGTAGAGTCGGAACCCGTAGGTCTCAAGCGCCAGCTTGTCGGTTGCCAAGGTCTTGCTTCCGGACGTAAAACCGCCCGGCCGGTTCTGCTCTCGGCGCAAGAAGTACAAGTCCGCCGAGCTTCTGCGGTAGAGGTTCGGCAATACGTTATAAGTGCCCCAGATATGATCGCCCAGCACCGGACGATTGAAGCCATCGAGGCGAATCTTCACCGGCGAGACAAATAGAAACTCGATCCGGGCCCGCGGAAAGCGGTAGTAGGCGCGCGCATTGTCGTAGGTTCGGCCGAGATTCGTCCAGTCGGGCACTCCGATCAACCTTCCCTCGCCGTAGCTCACCATTCTGCGGCCCGCCGACGCGCCGAAGCCGGTCTTAGCGTCCGGGAAGATCTCAAAATATGCCTCGTGCAGATCGACAGGATCGCGTACGGTCGAAGGCGCGTTGACGCCGTACCAGGGGGAGCGAGCGTCCTGCAGCATGCCGGAAAATTTTAGCCATGTCGCCGGCTTGTAGCTTGCGCCAAAGCGCGTGCGGACCAGTCCGTTTTCAAGCTCGGGATCCTTCCCGAACGTTACGCCGGCGCGTCGCTCATAGCGGCCGCGAACTTCGAGAGTCAAGGAAAGCTTGTGATCGGTTTCGTCCGAAACCGCTTTGGCAAGCGAATAGGGAAGATCCGGCACCTGTGCGAACGCGCAGGGGACAAGCAGAGCCGCGAGACTCGAAAGCTTCACCGCCTGGTTCTGGCGGCGACCAGCTCCTCAATCTGCACCAGTTCGGTGGGATACGCTCCCGTGTAGCACGCGTAGCAATATTCGCCTTTGCGATCGCTGACGGCCTCGCGTAAGGAGGGAAGCGATAGATAAGCGAGTGAATCGGCCTCGACGAATTCGCGGATCTGATCAACGGACTGGTTTGCGGCAATCAGCTCGTTTTCAGAAGGCGTATCGACGCCGTAGAAGCACGGTGAAATTGTGGGAGGGCACGAGATCCGCAGGTGTACTTCACTTGCGCCCGCGTTGCGGACCATTCGCACGATTTTGCGGCTGGTCGTTCCACGTACGATCGAATCGTCCACCAGGATCACGCGCTTGCCTTCCAGCAGGTGGCGCACGGGATTCAGTTTCAGCTTCACGCCAAAGTCGCGGATCGCTTGCGACGGCTCGATAAACGTGCGACCTACGTAGTGGTTGCGGATCAAAGCTTGCCGGAACGGAATCCCGGACTCCGCGGAATATCCGATGGCGGCCGCCACACCCGAGTCCGGTACAGGCACGACAACGTCGGCGTCGACGGCCGATTCCCGAGCCAGCAGACGCCCTAAGTTCTCACGGGACTGATGCACTGCACGCCCGAAGACAAGCGAGTCGGGCCGGGCGAAGTACACGTGTTCGAACACGCATTGGGCATGCGACGACGCCGGAGCCCAGCGCTCGCGGGTCATTCCCTCGGGCCCGATGCAGACCATCTCACCGGGCTCGACATCATTGATGTACTCGGCGTTAATCAAGTCGAACGCGCAGGTCTCCGAAGCGAAAACGTACGCAGGCGGCCCATCTTCACGTTTCAATTGGCCGTATGCCAGCGGCCGGAAACCGTGGGGATCGCGCGCGATAATCACGCGGTCGCGAGCCAGAAATACTAACGAAAAAGCGCCCTCGAGTTGGAGCAGCGCCTCGCGCAACGCCCCGGCAAGCGTTCGCTCGCGCGACCTCGCAACCAGATGCAGAATTACTTCCGTGTCGCTGGACGCCTGGAAAATCGATCCTTCGCGTTCCAACTCGCGGCGCAGCTCCCCGGCGTTCGTAATGTTGCCGTTATGCGCGACGGCGATCTGTCCCTTGTTGCAGGCTACCGAGAACGGCTGCGCGTTCAGCAGTACCGTGTCGCCGGCCGTCGAGTAGCGGGTGTGGCCGATGGCGAGATCGCCTGGAAGGCACGCGATCTGTTCAGGAGTGAAGATGTCGGCGACGTGCCCCATCGACTTGTAGCAACGGATCTCCCGGCCGTCGCTGGTTGCAATCCCGGCGCTTTCCTGCCCGCGATGCTGCAGCGCATACAGTCCCAGATACGTCAGATTCGCCGCTTCGGGATGGCCGTAGATTGCGAACACTCCACACTCCTCGTGCAGCTTGTCATCAAAGGGGAGGTGAAGGTCGAAATCGGAGTCGCAGGAAAAACTCGTCATGACTGGTGCAGCATGCGTTCGAGCGAAGTTTCCCAGGGCTGTTTCAGATCCGCCAGCGCGCTATCCACCAAGATCTTCGAATCGCAATCGATTCGTAACCGCTCTTTCATACTAACACCGATTCGCAGCGCTTCAATACTATTTCGACGCGCGATTTCCAAAACATTTTCGGGTTGCGATGTGGAGACCAGGACACGCGACGGACCTTCATGAAACAGCAGGAACTCCGGCCGCATAGTCGAGGGAACGTTCACGTGTGCTCCGATCCCCGAAGCTCCGAAGCTCGATTCCGCCAGGGCGACAGCCAGTCCGCCGCCGCCGAGATCGTGCGCGGACGCGGCGAGCCGCGCTGCGACGACTTCACGGATGGCCTTCTGTACGCGCTTCTCCAGGTGCATGTCCAGCGCGGGAGGCAGTCCCCAGAGCGACTTCATGACGAGCTTCGCGTACTCGGTGCCGCCGAAATGCACGTCGTCGCAGGAGCCGAAGCCGCCCAGCAGAATGACTGCGTGGCCGGCTTCCTGGAAGTGCACGGGAGCCGGTTGCGGTGTGTTCATGACGCCGACAATTCCGAGCACAGGCGTGGGATAAATGGCCTCGCCAAGGGTCTCGTTGTACAAGCTAACGTTTCCGCCAGTAATCGGCGTCTCGAAGAACTCGCAGGCTTCGGCCATGCCTTCGATCGACTCCACCAGTTGCGCCATGATCTCCGGCCGCTCCGGATTGCCGAAGTTCAAGTTGTTCGTTGCCGCTACCGGCGTTGCTCCGGCGGTCGACAAGTTGCGGCAGCACTCGGCGACAATCAGCTTTGTGCCTTCGCGCGGGTCGAGCACGCAGTAGCGACCATTTCCGTCGAGTGACATCGCGATCGACGAGCCGGTCTCTTTGATCCGCACCACAGCCGCATCTGCGCCCGGCCCTTCGACCGTGTTGGTACGGACCATATAATCGTACTGCTCCCAAATCCAGTGCTTCGAACAAAGGTCGCCGGATGCGAGTAACGTCAGCAGATCGCCGCGAATCGCTTCAGGACTGCCGCGGTCCGGAATCATCGGAGCGTCGAGCGGCGCGGGACGGTAGGGCTTGGTGTGCGGACGGTCGTAACGGGGCGCTTCGTCGGCAAGCTGCCGGCTCGGAATCTCTGCGACTACCGTGCCATGATCCTTGACACGCAGCAGTCCGTCTCCGGTGACATGGCCAATAACCACCGCGTCCAAGCCCCATTTCCGGAACACCCGAAATACTTCTTCCTCGCGGCCCTTATCGGCGACCAAGAGCATCCGCTCCTGCGATTCGGACAGCATGATCTCGTAAGGAGTCATGCCCGTTTCGCGCTGCGGAACGTACTGCAGGTCGATCTCGATGCCGGTTCCGGCGCGGCTGCCCATTTCACAGCTCGAACTGGTGAGTCCGGCGGCGCCCATGTCCTGAATTCCGACGATCGCACCGGTCTGCATAGCTTCCAGGCACGCTTCGAGCAGGAGCTTCTCAAGGAACGGATCGCCGACCTGTACGTTGGGACGCTTCTGCTTGGCCTCTTCGGTGAACTCAGCGGATGCCATGGATGCGCCGTGGATCCCGTCGCGGCCGGTCTTTGCGCCTACGTAGATGACCGGATTGCCGACGCCCTGCGCCTTGCCATAAAAGATTTCGTCTTTGCGAAATACACCGAGCGCGAAGACGTTCACCAGGGGATTGCCGTTATAGCAGTCCTCGAAAACGCATTCGCCGCCAACCGTCGGGACTCCGAAGCAGTTGCCATAGTGAGCGATTCCCGAAACCACGCCTTCGACGATCCGCCGGTTGCGTGCGACGTCCAGCGGGCCGAACCGTAAGGCGTCCATGACGGCAATGGGCCGCGCGCCCATCGTAAAGATGTCCCGCAGAATCCCGCCGACGCCCGTCGCAGCGCCTTGAAATGGCTCAATGAAGCTCGGATGATTGTGCGATTCGATCTTGAAGGCGATCGCGTATCCGCCGCCGATATCGATGATGCCGGCATTCTCGCCCGGTCCTTGCAGAACCAGCTTGCTGCGCGTCGGCAGCTTCTTCAAATGAATCCTCGAACTCTTGTAGGAGCAGTGCTCGCTCCACATGACGCTGAAGATGCCAAGCTCGGTGTAGGAGGGATCCCGGCCGAGAATCGAGACGATCTTCTCGTATTCGGACGGGCTGAGCTGATGCTGCTCGATGACCTGCGGCGTCATCCTCAGCCGGCCGCCACCAAGGCGGAAATCATCGACTCGAAGACAACCTTACCGTCGCTTGATCCCATCAGCGGCTCCATAGCGCGCTCCGGGTGCGGCATCATGCCAAGTACGTTCCGTCCGGGGCCGAGGATGCCAGCGATGGCTCGCATAGAACCATTCGGGTTTTCAAGATAACGGAAAGCGACGCGGTCCTGCGATTCCAGTTCGTCGAGCGTCGCGTCATCGGCGATGTAGCAGCCTTCGCCATGCGCGATCGGAAGATTCAAGACCTGCCCTTTCGTGGCCGCAGCCGTAAACGGCGAGTTCGTCGTTTCGACGCGCAGCGGCACCCGCTTGCAGATGAACTTGAGGTCGCGGTTCCGAACGAGCGCGCCGGGCAGCAGGCCCGCCTCGCACAGGATCTGAAATCCATTGCAGATTCCCAGGACCAGACCGCCGTCGGCCGCGAACTTCCGGATGCTCTGCATCACCGGTGAGAACTTTGCGATCGCACCGCACCGCAGATAATCACCGTAAGAGAATCCGCCCGGCAGGATCACCGCATCGACGCGCCCAAGCTCATGCGAATCGTGCCACAGGAACTCGGCTTCGTGTCCTAGAGTTTTGGAGATCGCGTACCAGGCGTCGTGGTCGCAGTTGCTTCCAGGAAAGACGACAACGCCAAATTTCATGGATATCTCGATTGTATCGCACCGTCGGTTTATCGCCGTGAAAATCCTGCTAGCGCGACCATATCGGTTATCTAAAGTCATTCCCTTAGAAGCCGATAGAAAAGCCAGGTGCCGCTGAAGGAAATATCGCCAGAACTGGCTGACGCCGCGGATGTTCTCAGTGATCAGCTTCGTGTCCATTTGCAGCGCTTGGCGGTACTTCTGTTGCCGCATGTCGATACGCTGGATCGCCGTTTTCTGGCCAGCCTGAAGAAGCGGCAGCCGGACCCGCGGCAATTCGAGGCGAAGATCCGCACTGCGCTGGCTTCCCTCACGCCAGGAGCGGCTGCGCGCATTCTCGCGACGGGACAGGCCCCGCTCAAGTTCATCGAACAGGTGGAATACAACGGGCGCCGGCTAGCCAAACTAAACCTTCCGCCCAGCAGCGTTGTTGAGGCTCTTCAGGAGTACGACCGGCTGCTCACCCCGATGCTCCGCAAGCTGATCCCGAATGAATACGCGAACTTCCAGTGGGTTCGGGAACAGCTCTACTTTTGCGTAATCTTGACGCTCAACAATGCCTATTATCAGGTCCGCGAGGCTGAGACGCAGGCGTTTTACGAACTCTTCCGGGTTGAACTGGAATCGCGAAATTTAGACGAGTTGCTGAGGCGCTTCGTGGGCGCCCTGGCTCAAGTCTGTCACGCGGACGCGGGTCATCTTTATCTGCTCAACCACAAGCGGTCAGCCTGGATTCTGCGCGCGAACGCCGGGTCAAACGGAAAGAAAACGCACACCTTTCAAGAAATCCCGACCGCGCCGCTGAAGCTACGCCGCCTCTCGCAACCCTGCCAGATCGACCCCGCGAACTCGACCGGCGAATTGCTTCTCGAACCGTCCTGGAAAGAACGCTATCAAATGTGCTGGTCGATCCCACTTGCCACCGGCGGCCGGACCGCGGGGGTCATGCAGTTTGCGTTCTCCAAGCCGTACGAATGGCTGCCGAGGGAACAGGAACTTCTCGCGGCCGCAGCCGAACGCTGCCTGATGGCTGCCGACAAAGCGCACCTGATGGAAGATCTGGCGGCTCGGGAGGAGCAGATCCGTCAGCTCGCCGAGCACATGCTGCATGTCGAGGAAATCGAACGGCGTAGGATCAGCCGCGAACTTCACGACGAGGCCGGCCAGTCGCTGCTCTGCATCCGGCTCCAGATGGAACTGCTGGAACAGTCGCTGCCCCCAGAACACATCGAATGGATCAGCAAGCTGCGGGAAGCGCGCGATCTCACAGAACGGACCATCCTTGAAATGCGCCGGCTTATCGCTGCTCTTAGCCCGGCCGTTCTCGAGCAGCTAGGGCTAGGCGCGGCCTTGCGTCAGTTAGTCAACCGCTTCCGCCGCTTGCACCCGATCCGGGTCAAGCTGGTGTTGAGCCGGCTCGGCAGGGTCTCGCAACACACTGAAATTATTGTGTATCGCTTGGTTCAGGAGTGCTTCAACAACATCGCAAAGCACTCTAAGGCGACCAGCGTAAACATTTCCGTAAGTTCGGCCGATGGATGGGTCAGACTGGCCGTGGAAGACAACGGAGTCGGATTTAAGGTAGAAGAAGCGCTGGCCCGGAAGGATTCCTTCGGACTTTCCGGCATGAGAGAGCGCGTTGCCCTGCTCGGCGGCAGGTTCGAAATCCAGAGCCATCCTCAAAACGGGAATGGAGCATCTGATCGCAAGAGAAAAGGTCGAGGAACCAAGATTTTGATTCGACTTCCAGTAGCAAAAGAGCCGCCGGCACTCAATTTGAACGACCCGACAGCCGCCAAGCTGGTCGGTGAGAGGACCGCACGGGACCATCAGAGCCGTCCGAGCGTGGACAAGCGCCTTTGGACCGTAGGCGGAGATCTCAAGTTTACGAAAGGTATTCGAGCATAGCTCATTCTCGGGCAAACGTATATGGCAAAGACTCGCATCATGTTAGCGGACGACCACACGCTCTTTCGCCAGGGCATTCGGACTTTAATCTCCGCTGAAGCGGACATGGAAGTCGTCGGTGAGGCTTCCAACGGCGGCGACGCTGTGGATAAAGCTGGAGAACTGCGGCCCGATGTCGTACTTATGGACATCGGTATGCCTGGCCTCAGCAGCTTTGAAGCCACCCGCCAGATCAAAAAGAATCGTCCCGAAACCAAAGTCCTGTTTCTCACCATGTATGACGACGAGGACTACCTGGTCGAGGGTATGGAAGTCGGCGCCAGCGGCTACGTCCTAAAGGACAGCCCATCGGCTCAACTGGTCGCCGCGGTGCGCGATATCTGCCGTGGAGGCAGCTACCTCAGCCCAAGAATGCTCTCACAGCTGGTCGACGATTTCCGCTCTCGAATTAAGTCCGCAAACCGCCTTCCGCGCTTTGCCACGCTGACCACCCGGGAACGCGAAGTCCTCAAAATGCTGGCCGAAGGCAATTCGGTGAAAGAGATCGCCTGCGATCTGAACCTCAGCGTGAAGACCGTTGAAGCGCATAAGTTCAACCTCATGCGCAAGCTCGACATCCACAATAAAGCCCAGCTGGTTCAATACGCGATCCAAAAGAAAATCATTAAGATCCCGAATCTCGCCTAACTGAGCTACGCGCCTGCCCGCTTGTGAACCAGCTATCCTGGTTCCGAGTGCAGCGCTCCATCCTTACTGCGCCGGTCCAGACCTTCGAGGGCGAGATCGTCACCTCGCGCCAGGACCTGCTGGCGGTCGAAGAGCCGCTCGAAATCCGCATTGGCGAGACTCCCGTCTCCATCACGATGCGCACTCCCGGCCACGACTTCGAACTTGCCGCCGGCTTCCTCTTCACCGAAGGCATCCTTGCAAGCTCTCGCGACATCGCGAGTATCCGTTCAGCACCCACAGGGAACTCAGTCACCGTCGAACTGACCGCCGGTGCCGGCATCGATCTCAATCGCCTTCAGCGTCATTTCTACACCAGCTCCAGCTGCGGCGTGTGCGGCAAGACGTCCATTGAAGCAGTCGAGGCCCTCCCGCGGTCGCCACTGCCCTTGGACTCGCCCGAAGTACCGGCCGCCGCGATTCACCGGCTGACCGAACTTCTACGCGCCGAGCAGTCGCTCTTTGATCGAACCGGCGGACTCCACGCCGCCGCGCTCTTCGACCGCTCTGCCGGAATGATCGCCTTGCGAGAAGACGTCGGCCGTCACAACGCTGTCGACAAGCTCATCGGGTCCCAAATTCTGCTGAATCGCGAACCGCTTCACGATTTCCTCATGCTTGTGAGCGGACGTGCCAGCTTTGAACTCGTCCAGAAGGCGGTTGTTGCCGGGATTCCGATTCTCGCCGCAGTTGGCGCTCCGTCCAGCCTTGCCGTCCAGACCGCGCTGCGATTCAACATGACGTTGCTCGGCTTTGTTCGCGATGGGCGCTTCAACATCTACTCAGGAGCGTCGCGAATCCAGTGAAGCTGCGCATTCAGGGCAACTCGCTCCGCCTGCGGCTGAATCAGGCTGAAGTCGCGCAGTTTAGCAAGACGGGTTTTGTCGAGGATGTTACCAACTTCCCGGGTGCGCCGCTTACCTACTCGCTTGAATCGTTTTCAAAACTCGAGGGCTTTCGCGCTTCCTTTCGTGACGGCGCGCTCCGTGTTGAAGTGCCCGGCTTGTGTGCCAAAGAATGGGCGGCCACAGACCTCGTCGGGATGGGGGGCGAGCAATCGTTGAACGATGGTAAGACGCTTTCCATTCTGATCGAGAAAGACTTCCAGTGTTTGCATAGCGGAAGCCCCGATCCACAGGCGTATCCGAATCCGCTGGTCGACAGTGGCCGGCCCATCGAATGAAGGCGCTCGTAAAAAGTATACCGGCGCCTGGACTCTGGCTCGAGGACATCCCCGCGCCCACCATCGGCATTAACGATGTGCTGATCCGTGTTCGCAAGACAGGCATCTGCGGCACAGACCTTCATATCTATAACTGGGATGAATGGGCCCAGCGAACGATCCCAGTACCGATGGCCATCGGCCATGAATTCGTCGGTGAAATCGTCGAGGTCGGCGCCAACGTCAACGATTTCCATCCCGGGGACATTGTGAGCGGAGAGGGCCATGTCGTTTGCGGACGCTGCCGCAATTGCCTGGCCGGGCGGCGGCATCTTTGCGCGCACACCTTTGGAGTGGGAGTCAACCGTCCGGGGGCCTTTGCCGAATTCATTGCGTTGCCGATGACCAACATCTGGCGTCACAAAGAAACCATCGATCTGGAAGTCGCCGCCATCTTCGATCCCTTTGGCAACGCAGTCCACACCGCCCTTTCGTTTCCAGTGCTCGGCGAGGACGTGCTGATTACCGGCGCAGGTCCCATTGGCATCATGGCGGCGGCTGTGGTCCGCCATGCAGGCGCTCGTCACGTCGTCATCACCGACAAAAATTCCTATCGCCTCGAACTTGCCCGAAAAATCGGGGTCACCCGCGCGGTCGACACGGCTGTGGTTCCGTTGAAACTCCTTCAGGAAGAGCTTGGCATGCAGGAGGGTTTCGATGTCGGGCTCGAGATGTCCGGCAACCCTTCTGCGTTCCGCGAGCTGCTCACCAACATGAGCCACGGCGCAAAGATCGCAATCCTCGGTATTCCCTCTCAAGAGATCTCAATCGACTGGAGCACTGTGATCTTCAACATGCTCACGCTCAAAGGCATCTACGGCCGCGAGATGTACGAGACCTGGTACAAGATGACGGTGATGCTCGAGTCCGGATTGGATATCAAGCCCGTCATCACGCATCGCTTTCCGTACACCGACTTCGAAAAGGGCTTCGACGTCATGCGCACAGGAAATTCCGGAAAAGTGATCCTGGATTGGGCCTAGCGGACTAGAATGATTTGCACGTCGGCCACATTCGTGCCAGTGGCCCCCGTCTTGATGTGATCCCCGACAGCCGCGAAGAAACGGTACGAATCATGATTCGCGAGCGCCGCGGCTGCATCGACGCCTGCGCGTTTTGCGCGCGCGATCGTGTTGCCGTCCACGGTTGCGCCGGCAGCGTCTGTTGGGCCGTCAATGCCATCGGTTCCGGCGCTCAGGAGCAAAACGTCGTCGAGCCTGTCGAGCGCAAGCGCGGCTGCCAGCGCCAATTCCTGGTTTCGTCCGCCGCGACCGCTTCCGCTTAACGTTACCGTTGTCTCGCCGCCCGAAACGATGCAGGCCGGAGGACGGAGCGGATGCCCGGAGGTACGTATCTCCCGCGCGATTCCCGCGTAAACCCGGGCGACCTCACGCGCTTCTCCTTGGACGTGCGTCGACAGAATCATTGTCCTGAAACCCAACTCGCGAGCGGCGCCGGCCGCAGCCTCCACAGCCATACGGTTGCTACCGATGAGAACGTTCTGCACACGCTCGAACACTCGGTCACCGGCTTTTGGGGTCTCGTTCGCATCGTCCGCAAGTCTCGTCGCGACGGAGGCCGGTACACGTTTCTGCAGACCGAATTTAGCAAGCACCGCTCGTGCATCCGCATTAGTCGAGCGGTCGGGGACCGTTGGGCCCGAGCCGATCACGTCCAGGTCGTCTCCCATGATGTCTGACAACAGCAGCGTTAACACCGTGGCCGGATAAGCCAGCCGCGCGAATTGTCCTCCCTTCAACGCCGAGATGTGCTTGCGGACGCAGTTCATCTCGTGGATATCCGCGCCGCATGCAAGCAGTAGGCGAGTCGTCTCCTGTTTCTCTGCGAGTGTCACCGGACTTGCCGGTAGGGGCAGCATTGCGGACGCGCCGCCTGAGATCAAGCACACTATCAAATCATCGGCGTCAGCCTTACGTGCAATGTCGGCAATCCGTTTCGCGCCACGTTCCCCGTTGCGATCGGGAACAGGGTGACCGGCCCGATTGGTCGCAATACGGCGCAGCAGTCTGTCACCGCTCTCTGGAATGTTGATCAGCCCGACCGTGATGGTTTGCCCAAGCAGCCGCTCGACCGCGCGAGCCATTCGCAAGGCTGCTTTCCCCGCCCCGATTACGTAGACATTTCGGAACCGCCCTAGGCGGTAGCGCTTGCGTCCAGCGACCAAGTAACCGTCGGCGATTGTTAAGTGGTCGAGGACAGCTCGTTCGGGCTGAGCGGCCTCAACCGCGCGCCGAAAGATTCTGATCGCCTGGTTTCGAAGCGAGGCAGCCATTGAGGCTAAAAAATCGGCAGCTTGCGGATTGCGGTGATGGTCGCTTCGGCATCGTCTCCCTGTATTTCGATCCGATGCTCGGCAAGCTCATAAGCCGCGCGGCGCTCCTCATAGAGTTGAGCCATCTTCTCGCGGTCGCGCGCTAAAGGCCTGTGTGTTGCCCGGTTCACGCGCTCACATATCAATGGATAGGCGCAGTCCAGCCAGATCGTGACACCATTGGCGTCCAGCAGCTTGCGCGTGTTTTCATCCTGGAACGTGCCGCCACCCAGCGCCACCACCATGGGCTTGCCTGACCCTACCTCGCGAACGCGCCGGTGAATCGCATTCCGCTCGAGGCGTCGAAACTCCGCTTCGCCGCGTTCATCGAAGATCTGTGCGATCGAAGCGCCTTCGGTTGCTTCGATATCCTGATCCAGATCGGCAAAGGTCCAACCCAGTTCATGGGCTAGCAGCCGGCCGATCGTCGTTTTGCCGGAGCCCATGAATCCAACCAGGTAAACACCCGGCGTTCTCTTGAGTTTGAGGATCAATATGGATCTTCGAGAAGCTAGAAGCCATAATAGTACACATGCAGGAAGAGCTTCTACCGCTTTTCCCCCTTCAGCTGGTACTGTTTCCCGGCGCCGAACTGCCGCTCCACATTTTTGAGGAGCGCTACAAGCAGATGATCGGCGAAGTGATGCGGGGCGGTTCGGAATTCGGCATCGTCCAGGCCGGGGAAAAAGGGATCGTGAACACAGGCTGTACGGCCTCGATTGAGAAGGTACTGAAGAAGTATCCAGACGGGCGAATGGATCTGCTCACCGTTGGCCGCCGTCGATTCGAAATCATTTTGTTGAACGACGAAAAGCCTTTCCTGCGTGGCGCCGTCGAATTCTTCGACGACGAGCAATCCGACGTCCTCCCGCCCGACCTCCGCAAGCGTGTGATGGATGCCTATCACGACATCCGTGCTTTGGGCGAGTTCGAGCCGTCTTGCGATCCGAAGCTTACGGATCCCCTGCTCAGTTTCGAGCTCGCCGAAGCCGTGAGCGATCTCGATTTCCGTCAGATCCTGCTCTCCATCCGCTCGGAATCGGACCGCATCCGGCGGCTGGCCGAGTTCCTTCCCGGCTACACCTCGCGCCGGCGCCAGATTCAGCATGTGCGCACGATCGCTCCCCGGAACGGCCATGCGAAAAAGCCCGCCGGCCTGTGAGGATTGACAAGCGCCAGCACTTGATCATCGATGCTGACGACACGCTTTGGGAAAATAACATCTATTTCGAGCGCGCCTTTGACCATTTCTTCGACTTCTTAGCGCACTCGCACATGACGACCGAGGAAGTCCGGCTGGTCCTCGATGAGATCGAGCTGGTGAATAACAAAATCCACGGCTATGGCACGGCGAACTTCACGCGGAATCTCACCGAGTGTTATCACAAATTGGTACAGCGCAAGATTGAGACGGACGATCTCGCACAGATCATGAGCTTTACCGAACAGATTCTGCATCACCCGATCGAGATGATCGATGGGGTTGAAGAGACGCTCGAATACCTTTCGCTGCGGCACGACCTGACGCTGTTCACGCTTTCCAGCACATTGGGATCCTAAGCTTAGAATTCCACGTGGACAAGTTGTCGCG